>WNFS01003184.1_pt1 | contig 12419 bp, 9 predicted proteins | sample 5400141 | NCBI WGS metagenome assembly WNFS01 (sample SAMN13153358, study PRJNA577476) | soil metagenome | isolation source: 60 cm saprolite under Madrone tree | place: USA:California | collected 2016-06-14 | reverse complement strand
CAACAATAAGAGGCCAGCCGAAGTTGCGCTTCAAACTATCGGTCGAGGTTTTGCGCCACGCCAGCAGCGGCCCTACGCCGGTGAGAAACAGAAGCAGCAACCCAATCGGAATGTTCACCTTATTGAAGAACGGCGCGCCGACGCTGATGCGCGAACCGGAAAACCATTCCGAAAATACCGGGAATAGCGTTCCCGAAAGCACCGCGATGCAGGAAACCAGCAAAATCAAATTGTTGAAGAGAAAGCTCGATTCGCGCGAAACCATCGAGTCCAATTGATTTTCGCTCTTGAGGTAATCGCGATTTTTCAGGTAGGCCACAAAGCAAACGGCGAAAACCAGCAACAAGAAGCCTACAAAGTAGTTTCCGATGCTCGACTGCGCAAAGGCATGCACGGAGCTGACTACGCCGCTGCGCGTCAGTAAAGTTCCGAGAATGCACAGCATGAACGTGGTGAAGACCAGCCAGACGTTCCACACCTTCATCATGCCGCGCTTTTCCTGCATCATCACCGAATGCAAAAACGCTGTGCCGGTGAGCCAGGGCAGCAGCGACGCATTCTCTACCGGATCCCAGCCCCAGTAACCGCCCCAGCCCAGCACGGCATAAGCCCAATGCGCGCCAAGCAAAATGCCCATGGTCTGAAAGCACCACGCGATCATGGTCCACTTGCGTGTCAGGTGAATCCATTTTTCCCCGGGATAGCGCGCCAGCAGCGCACCGAGCGCAAACGCAAACGGAATCGTAAATCCGGTGTAGCCGGAATAAAGATTCGGCGGATGAATCACCATTTCCGGATATTGCAGCAGCGGAGTCAGGCCGTTGCCGTCCGCCCGAGTGAAAATATCGAGCGTGCCATTCGCGCCTGTGGTCGCCAGCACCTTGAACGGGCTGGCCACAAAATTATTCAGTGTAAGAAAGAAAATCTGCACGCCGGCCAGGACGACGCCGACGTAGGGCATCAACTCTCCGTTTTTGTTGCGGTAGACCAGCAGGACAGAACAAACGTAGACCGCCAGCAGGAAACTCCAGAAAAGAAGCGAGCCTTCCTGCCCCGACCACAACGCGGCGATCTTATAGAAGGTCGCAAGGTCGCGGTTGCTGTGTGCGACCACGTAGGAGACCCAGTAGCTATCGCTGAAAAATAGATAAACGAGGCTGCCGGTGGCGAGGAAAATCAGTCCGCAGGTAGCAATCCCCGCCTGCCGCGCGCTCTTGACCAACAGAGGATGACGCGTGCGAATGGCGAAGATGCCGCCTACGAAGGCATATGCAGCGCATAAGAATGCAAGGAGTAGCGCAAAGGAACCGAATACATCCACTGTAGGCCCTTCCCCGTAGCGCCCTGTTCCCGCAGGGTCGCATTACCACTACATGGTGCTGGCTTTCGCCGAGTTTGGCTTCGCGTCTCCGCCCGGCGCCGCTTCATACTTCGACGCGCACTTGGCCTGGACGTGCTCGGCCACAAAGCTACCATCGTTCGCCAAACTGCCTTCCACCAACGCTTGCGACTTGTCCACAAATGTGTCCGGCAACGGTTCCGTACCAACGTAGCTTACCGGCAGCAACTTCCCTTCGCCCGCCAGAACGAAATCCACCCGCCCGGAAAGGCGCTTGATCGTCCCCGGCTCAACCGTACCGCCCACTCGGAGCCGATGCGCGCGCGCCGTACCGTTCAAGGTCTTCAACTCAGCTATGGTGTGATAGTAGGTCTTGCTTTCGCCGTACCCCAGCCAGGCGAGGAAGCCCATGGACACAACGATAATCCCGATGCCTATGCCAAACTTTGTGCGCTTTTGCATAGCAGCGCTCCTGAACAGGGGGTAATCGCTCAGATGCATTCTATCATGCGAAAGTCGCAATCTCACGAAAAGCTCTGCCGGGCGGAAGCACTCTGAGCGCCCAGCGCCTCGCGCAGGCGGTTGGCGGATTCACCCGTATCTACGTCTAAGGCAAAGGGTTTTTGCCGGTCGAGCAGGATCGCGCAAGGCAAGTCGCCGGAGCTCAGCACCGGTAAGAATTGCTCGAGCGCCTGAGAAATCGGCACCAGCCGCTTCGGTTTGAGGGAGCGGCGAATTCGCGCCAGCACGGCCGGCAGGCGATCGGCGATGAGTTGCTGAAGGTCATCACCGACGCCCTCGTCCAGGGGGCATTCGAGCACATGGGTCAGGAGGAATCCGCCGCGCTGAAATTCGGCAAGCGCCGCCTCGGCAGACTTTCCTGCGACCGTTACTCCCGCGGCCGCAAGCAAAGCCTTCGCCTCACCAGCCCATTCGCCCGCGGGAGAATAGAGAAACTCCGCGTCGCTTTGCGGAGCCACAGATCCCAGCAGCAGCGTAGCGATGTGCACCGGCCGATAACGCGTAGTCCACTCCAGCCGCTGCAAACGCCGGGCAATATGTTGGGGAGACGCTAGCCGCCCGCAGCCATCGCAACACAAATCCGCTTGGCTCATGATCACAGAGGATCGTAAATGAGGCAGGCGCCGAGCGCAAATCGCTCAGATAGAGCCGCAGGCCTAGATAGAAAGATTGGAGTGCAAAGCGACAGCGACGCGGTTATTTCGGAACAGCGAGATCGGACGGCAGCTTCGACCGCAGACACCACTTCAATTCCTGGCTCAGCTCCGTCACTTCCATTCCGGGCATCACGATGAACTTGCAGCTCAGCATCTCGCGCGATTCGTCATCGTCCGGCAACTGGCAGGACACGCGGCAATACTGGCATTCCTGGTTCCAGCAGAATCGGCCGTACGGAATCGTTTCCGGGCTGATGAATTGGAAGCAGCGTAAAAGCGAATTACGCTCCGGCACCTGGAACTTCTTGCCCAGAATTGTGATGTCCACAAGTTTTTCGTAAGGACGGAACGGTTCCGACATGATCGATTCCTGTTTTCCGCGCACCAGCCGCCGCGTGAAGCTCCGCGCAGCGTTCCCTGTATTGATGCGCCTCGGTAGTTAGCGCTAATCAGAGTAGACCTCGCGTGCGGGTGCTACAACGAAACGTCAATTGAAGCGTTGCCAATGTGCTACGGGGTGGTTTCGGGGATGGAATGCAGCCTGGGCTGGCGCGCGCCGTCAGCCGATATCGAAGTATTGCCCCATGTTGCGGAATTTCTGATAGCGCGCGTCGAGCAGATCTTTCACCGACTGATTCGTCAGCATCACCAATTGCCGGTCCAGCACGACGTCCAACAGCCGCGCAGCCTCTTCGTAATCGGTATGCGCGCCGGCTTCCGGCTCCGCCACGATTTCGTCGACAATGCCCAGCTCTTTCAAGTCGGAGGCCGTAATCTTCAGCGCCACGGCCGCGGTTTCCGCCTTCGAAGAATCGCGCCACATGATGGCGGCGCAGCCTTCCGGCGAAATCACGGAATAGAAACTGTTTTCGAGGATGTTGACGCGATCGCCCACGGCGATGGCTAATGCGCCGCCTGAGCCGCCTTCGCCTGTTACGGTAACGACGATCGGCACCGGCAGGCGCGCCATCTCCCGCAGGTTAAGCGCAATCGCTTCGGCTTGACCGCGCTCTTCCGCGTCAAGGCCGGGGTAAGCGCCCTGCGTGTCGATAAATGTAAAGATCGGGCGGCCATACTTCGCTGCCAATTTCATCACGCGCAGCGCTTTGCGATAACCTTCGGGCTTGGGCTGGCCGAAATTGCGCACCAGCCGCTGCTTTGTGTCGCGGCCTTTCTGGTGACCAACGACGGCGACAGGTCGTCCGTGAAATTTTGCCAGGCCTGCGACAATGGCTTTGTCGTCGCCATAGCCGCGATCGCCGTGCATTTCGAAAAAATCGGTGAACAGCAGCCCGATGAAATCCAAGGTGTATGGCCGCTGCGGGTGCCGCGCGATTTGCGCGCGCTGCCAGGGCCCCAGGTGCTCGTAGAATTCGCGCCGCAGTTCGGCTACTTGCTGGCGAATACGCTCGAGCTCCGCGTCTCCATTCGCGCTTCCCGCGAGATGGCGCAGATCCTCGACGTCCTTTTCCAGGCGCTCGATCTCGCGCTCGCGGCTTCCCTGCGTCTGCACTTTGTCTCTGCGCGCCATCACATCACCAGTTCGATCGCCTGCGCACCGCAGATTTGCCGCACTGATTCTATCAGTTCCGCCTTCACGGTAACGCGCTGTTGTGAATGCAGCACGGCCATCGACCCATCCGGGGAATGCATTTCAAAGAGCACAGGGCTCGGCCCGGGGGAAGCGGCAAACAGCTCTTCCAATCGATCGAGGGTGCTTTCGCTCAACGAATCGGTTTCTAGCCGCACGCGAAAGTCGGGCGCCGCTGCTTTGCGTTCCGCGAGGTCTTCCAATCGCCGCGCTTCTTGCAACGAAAGTCGAGTGCCTGCTTCTTCGATTTGTACGCGAGCCTTCAGCAAAAGCGGCGTTCCCGGCTTCAACACGTTCTCCAGCTTCGCAAAGCTTTCGGGAAAGGCCAGCAACTCTTGCACGCCGGTCATGTCCTGGACGGTGTAAATCGCCCATCGCGCACCTTTGCGCGAGCGCATCGGGCGCACTCCCACGATCAGGGCCGCTACTGCGACTTCTTTTCCGTTGCGCTGGCCTTCAATTTCCGCGAGCGAAACCGTTTTCAGTTCCTGCAGGCGGGAGGCGTATTTCGCCAGTGGGTGGCCGGAAACGTAGAAGCCCAGCATTGCGTATTCGCTGGCCAGCCGCTCTTCTTCGCTCCAGGGCTCGGATTCGCGCATCTCGAACGCCACAGGCGCGGGAGCCGCCGCCGTTCCGAACAGGCCGTGCTGGCCCGATTCGCGGGCCCGCGTGGCGCGCTGCTGCGCTATCACCGCGTCGTCCACCGATGCAAGCATGCTCTCGCGCGCGCCCAGCGAATCCATCGCGCCGGACTTGATCAAGCTCTCGAAGACGCGTTTGTTCAGGAAGCGTGATTCGATGCGCTCGCAAAATTCGTAGAGCGTGCGGAATTCGCCCTGCGCCAAGCGGGATTCGCGGATGGCTTTCGCAGTGTTCTCGCCGACGTTCTTGATCGCCGCGAGCCCGAAACGAATGGCTTCTCCGATCGGGGTGAAATACAGGTCGCTCTCGTTCACATCCGGCGGCAGGATGGAAATGCTCATTCCGCGCGCCTCGTTGATGTACTTCACGGTCTTGTCGGTGTTGCCGGCTTCGGAGGTGAGCAACGCGGCCATGAACTCGACCGGATAATGCGTCTTCAAATAGGCCGTCTGGTACGCAAGCAAGGCGTACGCGCAGGAATGCGACTTGTTGAAGCCATAGCCCGCGAACTCTTCCATCAGATTGAAAATTCGCTCGGCTTTTTTCTCTGGGATTTTGTTGTTCGCGCAACCCGCCATGAACTTGGCTCGCTGAGCGGCCATCTCTTCTTTTTTCTTCTTGCCCATGGCGCGGCGCAAAATGTCGGCTTCGCCGAGAGAGAAACTCGCCAGTCGATTGGCGATTTGCATCACCTGTTCCTGATACAGGATTACGCCGTAGGTCTCTTCCAGAATTTCTTTCAGCTGCGGCAAGTCGTAGCTGACTTTCGTCGTGCCGTGCTTGCGCTTGATGAAGTCGTCGATCATGCCGCCCTGAATTGGGCCCGGACGGTACAGGGCGTTCAGTGCGGTTAAATCTTCAATGCGCGTGGGCTGATAGCGGCGCAGGATGTCGCGCATGCCGTGCGATTCAAACTGGAATATCGCTGTGGTGTCGCCGCGCGTGAAAAGCTTGTAGGTATCGGCATCGTCAAGCGCGAGGGTGTCGAGATCGACTTTGACGCCGCGATTCTGGTCGATCATGCGCACCGTGTCTTGCAGGACGGTGAGCGTGGTCAGCCCGAGGAAATCCATCTTGAGCAGGCCGATGCGCTCCAGAGCATTCATGTCGTACTGCGTGGTGACTTCATCCCGGCTCGTCTTATAGAGCGGCACGATTTCCGTGAGGGGTCGCGGCGAAATCACGACACCCGCGGCGTGTGTGGAGGCGTGCCGCGACAATCCTTCGAGCCTTAGCGCTACAGCCATTAGGTCTTTCATGCGCTCGTCTGCATTAATGGCGGCCTTGAGTTGCGGCGCCTCCTTCAGCGCCTCTTCTAGCTCGATATTGAGCTTATTGGGAACGAGCTTGGCGAGCTTGTCGACCTCGCCGTAGGGAATGTCCATCGCACGGCCAACGTCTTTGATCGCCGCCTTCGCCGCCATTGTGCCGAAGGTAATAATCTGCGCGACGTTCTCGCGGCCATACTTCTGGGTGACGTAGTCGATCAATTCGCCGCGCCGGCGCATGCAGAAATCGATGTCAATGTCGGGCATGGACACGCGCTCGGGATTCAGGAATCGCTCAAAAAGCAAATTGTATTGGAGCGGGTCCACGTCCGTAATGCGCAGCGCATAACTTACCAGGCTGCCCGCCGCCGACCCGCGGCCCGGCCCCACCGGCACGTCCTGCGTGCGCGCGTAATGGATGAAGTCCCAAACGATCAGGAAATATCCTTCGTAGCGCATCTTCTGAATCATTTCGATTTCAGAAGTCAGCCGCCGTTCGTATTCCGGTATGGGCTGCCTCAGCAGCCCTTGCTGCGCTTGCCGCTCCAATATCGGCAGGCGCGACGCGAAGCCTTCGCGCACTACTTTCTCGAAGTAGCTTCCCGGCGTGTGGCCAGCCGGAACCTTGAACTCCGGGAACGGGCTCGGGATGCGCTCGATCTTCACGTTGCAGCGGTGCGCGATATCAACGGTTCGGCTCAGCGCGTCGGGCAATTCGCCGAAGACCTGCGCCATTTCCGCGGCGCTCTTGAAGTAAAACTGGTCGGTCTGGAATTTCATGCGATGCGCATCGCTCATGGTCTTGCCGGTCTGGATGCACAGCATGACTTCCTGCGCGTGCGCATCGTCGTGATGCAGGTAGTGGCAATCGTTTGTGGCCACCAGCGGAATTCCCGATTCCTTCGAGAGGCGGACAAGCTGCGGGTTCACGCGCTTTTCGATTTCCAAGCCCTGGTCTTGAATCTCGAGGAAGAAATTCCCTTTGCCAAAGATCTCGCGCAGCCGGTATGCGTTCTCTCGCGCGAGGTCAAAATTCTCTTCGGCCACAGCTTCCGTCACCGGCCCTCGCAGGCACGCCGAGAGAGCAATCAATCCCTTGCTGTGCTTCGACAGCAGCTCGTAGTCGATGCGCGGCTTGTAGTAAAAACCTTCGAGGAATCCGGCGGACACCAACTTTATTAGATTGTGGTAGCCCTCGAGCGATTCGCACAGCAGCACCAGGTGATTGCTGCCGCGCGCGCCCGGTTCGCCCTCGCCGCGCTCCTGGCCGTTGCTTCCGTTTGTCTTTTCCCCGCGCTCGTGGCGGCTGCCCCGCGCAACGTACACTTCGCAGCCTATGATTGCTTTGACGTCGCGCTTGCTCGCCTCATTGAAAAAGTTGGCCGCGGCGAATAGATTCCCGTGATCGGTGATCGCCACCGCCGGCATTTTCTGCCGCGAGGCTTCATCCAATAGCTCGGAAGTTTCGCAAGCCCCGTCCAGCAGGCTGTAATCGGTGTGAACGTGTAGGTGAACGAACTGCGGCTGACCCATGTCGCTTAATTGTAAATCTTGCGCGCCATAATTGCGACTCGCATTCTAACGTTTCCCACAGGTTTTCTAGAGCGCGCCACTCTGCGACGGACGCAAACGCGCACGCAGAATCAGTCTACTTCCGTCCGCCGCTCTTCTTCGCTGCGGCGCCTTTCGCCGTTGATGGCGCAGCCGCTTTCGCAGGCTTCCCTGCTCCCAGGCGCTCGCGATGATGGGCTTTGGTTGCGGCTTTAGCCGCCGCCGCGGTTGCTTCCGTCTGCTTCCCCACCGCGGCCGCATGCGCTTTTTCCGTACCCTTCGCACCTTTCTTTTCCTTCTTCTTCGGGACTTCCTTAATCCCTGAGAGCTTGCGAAGAATTTTCTCGCGCTCTTCCGGAGTCTTTCCCCGTCCGGTCAACTGAGCGGCAAAAACCTGCTCGACAATCGCATCGAATTTCGCCCCGCGCTCCATACCCAGGGCTTCCAACTCAGTCCCGACCGCGGGAAGACCGATGCGAATCGGCCGCCACTTGTTCAGGTACGCGCGGATCTTCGACAGCGCCGCCGAATTCCGCGACTCCGCGAGCAGAAACGCAACCTGATCGAGCGGCATCTTCTCGATGAATCTGTACGCGTCAATCGGGGCGTTGAGCTTCCGGCCGGATAATTCTTTTGCCGCCTCTTCAGCCTCCTGCGCAAATCCCAGCACAACATCCGTTTCAGCAGAGCGATAACCTGCTTTTGAGAGCACGCCACCCTGTTCGCGATCCTTCAGCCGGCCCAGAATCGCCAGCAGCATAGGCGTCGCCAAGCGGGGACGGAATCCCGCGGTGAACACGTCCTCACGCACTTTCATTAATCGAGCAACCGCATCGTAATCCGGATGCCGCTTCGCCAGATTGGAATTGATGGCCTCGACTAAGTCGTGCTGCTCCCAGGCTTTCAGCACAACGGTGGGCCGCTCCTCGCGCGCCACCGCGCGCAACTCGCCGCCGGCATCTTCCGAAGAGATGGCCTTATGCAGTTCGCGCTCGATGGCCAGATCGAACCACTCCTGGGTGCGCGCCTCGAGCTTGAAGCCCATGCGCGAAGAAAATCGCAGCACGCGCAAGAGTCGAACCGGCTGGTTGGTAAAGCTGTGAATGGTCAGCGCGCGAACCTCGCCGCGCTCGATGTCCGACAAGCCATTCGTGGGATCAAGCAGCAGTCCGCGTGACGCCGGATTCAGGGAGATCGCAATCGCGTTGAGAGAAAAATCGCGCCGCCGCAAATCCTCCATGATCGTCGACCAGCGAATCTCCGGCCGCGTCCCTGGCCGCACGTAGTGATCGTCGCGAGCCCCTGAGATACTGCCTTCCACGTCGCCGCCGAACAGCACTTCGATGTGCCGTAGCTTTTCATCCTCAAAGAGGATTTTGGCGCCGCCCTTTTCCAGCTCGCGGGCAATCTTGGACGGGTTCCCCTCTACTGTGAAGTCCAGGTCACGTAGCGACGCGCCTGTGATCAGGTCGCGAACCGTGCCGCCCGTCAGGTACAAGTTGAAGCCCATCGCCGCGGATAGTTCCTGCACGCGCATCATTACGGCGCGCTGCTCCGGCGACAACCGGCTTTCCAGCAAGAACATATAATCTGGCATCGCTCTCCTTACCCCTTAGGGCCGCGCTTACTCGCCGCGCCGCCCGCTGCATTTTCCCCAGGGTTCTGGCCGCCTGGCACGTTCCCGCCTCGCTCGCTCTTGCTAAGCGCGCGGATGATGAGCCTTATAAATCTGCTTCAACCGCTCCTCGACCACATGGGTATAAATCTGTGTCGTGGATATATCCGCGTGTCCCAGCATAAGCTGCACGGAGCGCAAGTCCGCGCCGCGCTCCAGCAAATGCGTCGCAAAACTGTGGCGCAGCATGTGCGGCGTGAGCGCCACGCGCAGGCCGGCACGACGTCCGTAGGCCGACAATATCTTCCATACGCCAACACGGCTAAGCGCCACGCCGCGTCGATTTATGAATAGCGCGGGGCCAGAGCTTGCTTTCGCGTTACGCAAAAGCTGCGGCCGCCCCTCGCGGAGATATTTGTCAACCATGCCCAAAGCTTTCTTGCCCACGGGAACGATTCGTTCCTTATCACCCTTGCCGATGCAGCGTACGCAGCCCACCTTCGTGTCCAGATCGTTCACACCGAGACTGGTCAGCTCCGAAACGCGCAGCCCAGTCGAGTACAGCACCTCGAGCATCGCCCGGTCGCGCAAACCCATAGGCGTCTTTGAATCTGGCTGTTCCAGCAGCTTCTCTACTTCCTCCAGGCGCAAATACCCAGGCAGATGCCGCCGAATCTTCGGCGACTCCAGATTGATCGAGGGATCCTCCGGAATTAGCTCCTGGATCTGGGCAAAACGGAAAAAATTCCGCAGCGTTACCAATTGCCGCGCGACCGTCCGGCTTTCCAGCTTTAGCCGATATAACCCGGCCAGAAAGTCCACCAGGTCATCGCGCCCTACACTCTCCAGCGTCAGTTTTCGCTTTCGCGCAAACTCGTCGAATTTCAGCAAATCGCGTTTGTACGCGGAAATCGTATTAGCGGAAAGGCCCTTCTCCACCCGCACATGCATGAGGTACGACGCAATGAGTGTCGATATTTCCATTAAATATCCACATACGCAGCGCCGCCGCGGCCGCGGCGCAAAGCAATCCCGTAAATCTCTTCCATCTCGTGGCACCGGAAGATCCATGCTAGGCCCAAATACAGAGCCGTAGCACCAACAATAAGGCATGTAAATACGGAGAGTTGCACAAGAAAGCGCGAGTGCACGGTGAACTCCGTGTAATGATTGCCTAACCAGCAGGCGACTCCCATTATGCCGGAGCAAAACGCAATCTTTGAAAAGGAACGCAGGATTTCCATCGTACCCAGCGCACCGTAGCGCAGTCGGAAGATGATGAAGAGCGCGAAGAAATCGAAGAAACAGGCTATGGCGGTAGCCAGCGCCGGACCGCCGTTCTGCACCCGTTTAAAGAAGAACTGAAGGAAAACAATATTGAGAACGAGGTTTATTATCAATGACATAGAAGCCACAATGACCGGCGTCTTGGTGTCCCGCGTGGAATAAAACGCCGGAACAATCAGTTTCACCGAGGCCAGCGCCGGCAGCCCCATAGCGTAGTACAACAAAGCCCGTGCCGTCAGTCGTGTAGACGCCGGAACGAACTGTCCGTGTTGGAATAACACGCGAATAATCGGCTCGCGCAAGATGATCAGGCCCAGAGCAGCCGGTATGGTAATAAATGCCACAATTCGCACCGAAAACGTCAGTGTTTTCTTTAGCGCGTCGTAATCTTTCGCAGCGGCCTGGTGCGACATCATCGGCAGGATCGCGGTAGCGACGGCGATCGCATACCCGCCGAGCACCAGTTCCATCACCCGGTCCGCGTAATACAGAGCGGTGAGGCTTCCCTCAGGCATTTTGCTCGCTGTGGAAAAGTAGGTGTCCACGAACAGGTTGATCTGCCCGATACCAATACCGAAGAAGCGCGGCAGCATAAGCCGCGCCACGTTCTGTATACCCGGATGCGAGAACGATATGCCGAAATCGAACTTCATGCCCTTTTGCACGAGGGATGGCACCTGAATCAGGAACTGCAGCGACCCCCCGACCAGCACTCCAACCGCTAGGGAGACGGCCGGATCCTTGAAATACGGCCATACGGCGCCAACTGAAAACAGAATCACCGCCAGGTTCAAGAAAACGGACGTCGCCGCGGGTAACCCAAACGAGTGAAAGCAGTTAAGGATGCCCATGGCTAGCGCGGCCAACGCCACAAAAAAGAGATACGGAAAGATGACGCGGTTCAGGTTTACGGCCTGGTCCCAGGAAACATTGCTCGCATCCGCGGTAAATACGTGGATCACCGAGGGAGAGAACACCATTCCCAAAACGGTGATAATCGCCACCACAAACGCTAAGGTCCAGAAAAGGCGATTCGCGAAATCCCAAACCTCAGCCGTGGACTTCTCCCGCATATACGTCGTAAAAACGGGGATGAAAGACGCGGTCATCGAGCCTTCGGCAACCAGTCGGCGGAACAAGTTCGGAATCCGGTAGGCCAAAATAAAGGAGTTAGCGGAAAGGGATGTTCCCAGCAGAAAGGCAATGCGCTGGTCCCGCACATACCCCAAAATGCGGCTAACGATGGTGACGAGGGATATGATCGAGGCGGACTTCAGAATCTGCTTTTTTTCGGTCAACGGACCTCGCTCCGTGGCCTAACCCCAATGAAAACAATAACTTGACAGGCAAAACGCGCTTAACATAACATACATTCTGGCGTTTCGCAAATTTACCCATTTCATTACGTGCGGAATCTTTGAAGAACCGAGCCCCAGTCTCTACGCACAAGAAAGTCGTCGTCGTCCTATCGGATAAGAAAGCCCTTCGCGGCTATCTCAGTCCCACGCGACTCGGCCAAGGCGACTCTATCGACGTTCTCACGCCGGATGGCGAACACGAGCAGATTACGCTCGCGAAAGTCCGCGCGATTTATTTCGTGAGGGAGTTTTCTGACGACTTCGAGCCTGAACGCAAAGCGTTTTTGAGTCGACCGAAGCTCGACGGCTTGTGGGTACGATTGCGCTTCACGGACAATGACACACTCGAGGGCGTGGTCCCCAACGATTTGCTCTCGTTGCTCGACAACGGCCTGCAAATCACGCCGCCCGACTTGAACTCCACGACCGATCGCATCTTCGTCCCACGCAGCGCTTTAGCGGAGGTCACTGTACTTGGTGTGGTCGGCATCGCGCGCCGCAAGCCAGCCGCTGCGGCTGCCGGCGCAAATCAACCGCGTCTGTTCACTGAATAGTTTCGCTTTCTCACCGAAATAATGCTGATTGCGCCT
>WNFS01015211.1_pt1 | contig 12421 bp, 15 predicted proteins | sample 5400141 | NCBI WGS metagenome assembly WNFS01 (sample SAMN13153358, study PRJNA577476) | soil metagenome | isolation source: 60 cm saprolite under Madrone tree | place: USA:California | collected 2016-06-14 | reverse complement strand
TCCAGTTCTGCCCATGTGGTCGAGTTGTGCGCACCTGTCGCATATATTTCTGAATGGTGCGTTTGCAGACGCGTATACCCAACTTGAGCAATTCGCCACGAATCCGCTCTGCTCCCCACAGTCGGTTGTCTCTGGCCATCTCGCTTTCTCAAGGGCACGATCTCTGCGGTTATCTTTGATTTGCGAGCAGCTGCTCTGAATGTGTACTTCCAGAAGAGCCGAAAACCCTGGCGATGCCACCGCAGTAACGTCGTCTTCCTGAACGAGTGATGTGGGCTTGCTTCCAGGTCCCAACCATCCTGGCCAGCAACACCAGGAGCATCCGGTCCGTTTTGGTACAGGCGGGTCGTTTCACCTGTCGACGAAGAACAATGAGTTGCTGACGGAGGAGCGCGTTTTCTGCCACGAGTTCAGACTTGCTTCTGGCAAGGTCTGTCAGCGTCCCCAGTAGAAGAGAGGTAGTGTCCAGTTTTGTCCAGGCGAAGAAGCGGTGGTGGAGCGACTGAAGACAAAAGTCTGTCAACCGTTTGATGAAGGTAAGGATCTTATGCACAGTGTAGGTTACCCCCTTTGTGAAGATGCGCAGGTGAATGCTTTAGATTTTACTCTTCCTCTTCGGAGTCGGCAAGGAGCAAGAGACGTGATTGGGTGTTCTCAAAGGCCTCATTTGGCGAACGGATCTGGTAAGTAGCCAGCTGTTCTGGCTCATGACTGATACATTTGCCGGAAGGTTTGCAAGTCATACAGATGCTGGGCATAGTGATCGTAGGTATTGTATTTTACCCACCAACCTATCTGCCCATCCACATCCAACACCTGCGACTCCGGCAAAGTCGCGATCAGGTCCAGAAGTTTCCGGCGCGTTGCCATAAGATTGCGCAGGGTCTCGTCAAGAGAAACATCTTTGTGCCGGAGATACTCCTGGGCGTTAAACCTCTCGGTGCCCATGCCCAGCGCCGCTTTCTCTCCTCTGGCCAGCATGGGCAGGATGCGTAGCGCTGCTTCTTGCCAGACCAGGATGTGGTTCATGGTATCCTTGATCGTCCACTCAGGTCCACAGGCTCCTGGCTGGAAGAATGCCTCTTCCGGGAGTCCTTCCCAGCTTGCCAGCAATTCCTGCCAGAATTGTTCCTCTCGCTCGAAAAACTCCGGCAGCGTTTTTGGACGCGGGAGTGGTTTGCGTCGTCGTTTCATCAGGTCAGTTCTCCTGCTCTCTGGATCGCCGGCGCTATCAGTTCTGTGTTCCCTTGCGTCTGGCTGCCATCGGGCCGCTTCAGCGTATCCTCCAGGCCAATGCGCATCTCGTAACCCAAGCGGAGCGCTGTTTCCAGCAGCGGCCAAGTCGTCGTTTCCGCGCTATGCAGCAGGCGCAGCAGCGTAATCTGCGCCACATCCAGGGCCTGGATAATCGCTATGGTTGTCTCCAGCGCCGCTTCCGCCTTTTCTTCGACTGGCTCGATGAGGATGCGCAAGCAACGCTCGGCCAGACCAGACTGGCGCAGCAGTTCCACGTGTGCCACCTGGGAGAGACCAGCTTCCACACCAATGCCGCGAGCCAGCAAAGCATGGCAGAGCTCAGCTGCTCCCGGCTCCTCGAAGTTGACTGACGCAAAATCGGGCAGGACTGTCCACTCCTGTACCTGGCGCAGGCGCAGCGCGATATCCGGCTCGATCCAGATGGCAGTACTGACACCCACAGCTAGACCCGGACAGCGCTCACGAATGGCGACAAGCGCCGCTGCCTGGTCCTCGGCTGCCAGGGATTGCTGGCCCGCAGCATCACGAGGATGGATGTGCAGCGCCCGGGCTCCTACTGTCACCAAAGCGACAGCATCGCGGGCCAGTTCCTCTGGCTTCACCGGCAGCAGAGGATGGTCTCCCAGCTTACGGCTTCCATTCAAGCAGGCTTTGATGAACAGGGCCTCTCTCCCTCTTTACTGAACTTTGCCTCGGGCCTTCACCAACCAGATCGCCTCCAGTTTCCCTTCACGGTGAGCATAGTACACATCATGCAGGTTGACGGTGGTATCAATATGACTCGGGAGCAACTCGATGCGACCCCCAATGTTCAACGAACCACTGGCTGGCAGCGCTCCCTCTTGCCACGTCAGAATGCCATGTTCATCTCCTCCTGGCCGATAGGTGACCCCAGGCAGGTCTTTGGGTTCCGGCATCCCGCTGTCGGTGGATAACGACTTGAGACCGGCGTCGACTACCGCTCGTGTGGGCGCAGGCCGGCTGATTACCGTCGAGAGAATAGTCAGTGCATTGGCATACACCGGGCCAATGGCATTGCGGTAGTCGGTATCCATGAAGACAAACGAGCCGGGCTGTACCTCCGTCACACCCTCACAGCTGGCGCAGATCTCCGCGGTCCCCGTTCCGCCTGTGGTCACGATGTCGATGGCACACCCATCGGCTCTTAACTGGGCTGCTGTCTCGGTGAGCAGATGCATGGCCTGACGACAGCGCTGCGCGCGCTCCTCGGGATCGTGCACATGCTGCAAATGCCCCTCGTAGCCCTGCACGCCTCTGAGATGAAGATGGCTCAGCCCGCGCAGAGAGTGCGCCAGGTTGAGTGCCTCTTCCCCAGGCAGAACGCCGCAGCGGTTTTGCCCAACATTGAGGTCGAGTAGCACATCAATGTGCAGGTGTGCCTCACGCATTGCCTGATTGAGCGTCTGTGCACCTGCCAGGCTATCCACCACGACTTTAATACACTCACCTTGGCTACACATCCACCAACTGCGCCTGCCGCTAGCAGCAGACGAGCCAGGTCGGGACTCTTGACCGTCTTCAGGTGGGGCCTGACACATACGTGGCTTCCCCGCAAGCGCTCCATGAGCCGGGCAATATTGGCTTCCATCAGGGTCAGGTCGATCAACATCGCAGGCGTATCGAGCGCCTCCAGCGAACCTCCTACGTGTGGATGAGGCATAAATCGTCTCCTCCTTTCCTTTTGATACAGGGACAACAAACGGATTGACATCCACTCTTCTCGCTCATCCTGTTTCTCTCCTCTTTTGCGAGCAGAAAGCGGGAGTGTGTGTGTTAGGAGTGCTCACCATTCCTCAGAAAGGCGAGTTCCTCTGCCGCTGGTGGATGAATCACGAGTTCCTCGACCAGAGCCAGCGCCGCTACCAGGTCGCGCAGGTCGAGCATCTCGACTGGCGAATGGGAGTAACGGCGCGGGAGCTTGACTTCAAAGGTAATGATCCCCTCTCCGGCCAGGTGCGCTGCTGCCGCATCGGTTACACCGTTTCCTGTCACCGCGAGTTGGTATGGCACACCCACTCGCTGGGCTGCCGCAATCATCGCATCGCGCACTGCTCGCGGGAGAAGAAAGCCCTCATTTGCCGAACTGGAAGCTGGAGTGATCAGTACCCCCTGCCCGATCCGCGCAGTATATGTCAGACCGCGGGTGTCGGGCGTCCCCGCTGACGGAAAGGTATCCACGACGATAGCCAGATCTGGTCGCAGGCGCGTAAAAGCCACCTGTGCTCCACGCAGACCCACCTCTTCCTGAACCGTCACCAGCGCGCTCAGGCGGCACGGCAAAGACTGCCCCTGCAAACGGCGTAAGAGGTGCAGGAGCAGCACACAGCTTGCCCGGTTGTCGATCCCTTTGCCAGTGACACGCGTACCTGCCAGCCGGCGCAGCTCGGAGAGCACCACCACCGGATCGCCTACACCCACCCCAAGGGCTTCCACCTCTGCGGCGCTGTCCACGCCAAGATCAACATACAGATCAGCAAAGGCGAGACCCTGTCCATGTTCGGAGCGAGGCGACAGATGACCCGAGCGCGCTCCGATGACTCCGGTCTTTCCGCCGACCCACACTGCTCGTCCCTCCAGCAACCTTGGCTGAACCCCGCCAATGGGCAACAACCGGAGAAACCCCTCCGGTTCGACACTGGCCACCAGGGCACCAATCTCATCAGCATGTGCAGAAACTACGACATGAGGAGCGCCGGGCGGCCCTTCACGTGTCGCCGTCAGATTCCCCATGTGATCGACGGCAATCGTCTCTACCAGAGGAGCGAACAGTTCGTGTAAGCGCGCGATCACCGGTTGTTCGCAGCCGGATGGGGCATGTAGGGCGGTCAACTCTGCCAGATCGGTTTGCAGCGCATCGAGAAGGTCGGGATCGGAATGCATGGAAACCTCCAGGAAATGGTAGGCAAGAAGACGATACAAACATGCTAGAGAACACTCTTTACCCACTCATCAACAGCAGCTTTGAGTCGCTTGCCTTTCCACTGATACCATGCTTGCAGCCATTGATCATCGACATGGTATAGAGTATCTTTGAAGCGGCGAAACGTGCCTTTGCCGTTTAGAGCAAGAGATAATTTCTCGGCGGCATGTTCGTCGGCTAGAGCGACGAGTTCGTCCACAAAATCGACCATCCACTGGTAGACCTCGTGGGAGGGGATGCGCTCAACGGTAACATAGTCGTCGCTCCCATCGATTTCTTCCAACAGGTGCTCGTCCTCGTCGGACAGGCCGAGATAATCTGAAAAGAAGACGACTTCGCCTGTGACCAGATTCAGGAAATACTTGTTCGCCAGATCTGAGTCTTCCATCGCGGTTTCAAGCATATCCATATTGATGGGTTTTCCATTTGGAAGTGTGGCCATATGGGACATCTCCTTTACTGCAAAAGATGTTGCGGCGAGCAAACGCTGGTGGTGTGATTGTACGGAGGTATGCTTGTGCGTCTGGATCATGTGGTCGCAGCATATTCCACCAAGGGACTGCCAGGATGTAGTAGGGATCATGCGCCCATTCCGGGCAGGGTTGCTGAAAGAGGTCACAAAGATACTCGACAGAAGCAGCGCAGAAAGCCCCCCAATGGCGGGTCTGTTCGGTTTCCTGCTCCGGCCTGGTCAGAGGATCTTTGATCAGCTCGGGACGGATGTGCTTGGCGTAGCCATACCAGGCGTTAGAAAAATCCCCAAGGGCGGTCCAGGGGTCTTCTCCCTGGCAGATACGCTGGTAGGCGTAGGCCATGGTATCGATGGTTGCAGGTAGCGTTTGTGGTTCTTTGTGCCGGTCAGCATACTCTTGTGCCATCATGCGCAGTATCTCAAACGACATGCTTACCCTCGTTTTCCTTCAAAGAGCCGGCGAAGAGCATGCTCAATGCTCTCGGCGTACTTTTCTAGTCCGCCCGGTAACACGTATCTCTCTACTACTTGTTGTGCTTGCTCGCGCGTCCGAATTCGTGTTTTCGAGAGCAGTATAGCACAATCAGCAAGGTCTTTGTCTCGTCCTGCGGCGATTTTGAGGGCAAGAATGTATTCCCGAGGCGGTTGTGTTGGCTACCTGGTACGTCCGTTCCAACTACAGGGAGAGACCCTACAACCACCTGCTACTCGCGGCAGGCTTATGCTTCCTTTTTGAACTCACGGCAATGATATGGGGGTAGAGACCGCAAAATCTCCTTTTTTTCGTTTTCGACTTCGTGCTTAAAAGGAAAACCTTGCGGCAACTTTATAGGTGCAGGGGCGGCAAAGAAATGAGTAAAGTCGCAAACGTCTTCCAGCCGCTCCACAGGCCAATCGAGTTTCCACCTCCATCCACGGAAATCCACTGTTGTCTACCGGTTTTGCTGTCAGTTTTGCTGTCAAGGGTGATGGGAAAAAGGCAGGTGTGAGCGTGTTCGGGGACCTGCGCACGAAGAAAAAAGAGCCGCAATCCTTGTTGGTTGGGGCTCTTCCTATTTTCGCGAATGACTCCAGGAACTCTGGCCTCTCGACAAGTTGCACATGTAGGAGTGAATGATCAAGGTCACTGGTTCTACGCGAGGATTTGTGCGGCGCGTAGCTGCTGCAGGTGCTCAGGGGAGGATTCGAGAGGATAGGAAATACACTGGCGGAGCGTGATGGGACCAAATTCTTCATGCACCCCCTCTCGCTGCAAAGCGGAGACTGGGATACGCTCAATCAGGCTCGCAAAGCGTTCACACCCCTGCTTCAACTGCTCGAATAACACCTCTGGATCAGCATGCTGGTAGTCGTGTTCACGGACCAACGCGTCTTGATCGTAGGCTGGTAATGCGGGCCGCTCTTCGGCCAGAAGACACTCCACCCGACTGATCCAGATCCCCATTTTATCGATCATGTGGCCGACCACTTCGATCGCTGACCATTCGCCTGCTGCGGGACGATGTCGGATGGCGTGGTCATCGCTGCGCAGGGCCATGCGAAAGATGGCTGGAATCTCGCGGAACTGGGCAGCCCAGTGTTCTTGTTCGGCGGACATCATTTCCTCCTTGGGTCAACTCGAGTGGACGCCGAGTCTTTCAATATCAGCGCGAAATCTCTTACATTGATGAGCACAGGTGTTTGCGAGGTCACTTTCTCGCCAAGTGTAGCATGTCTGATCGTCCAGGTCTAGATGTGCGGGCACGGTCTTGGCCCGAAACCCTGAACTCATCGCTCATAGCCGGAACGATCGCTGAGGATGATTACAAAAGCAACGATGGGGTCGAAGATGGAATGAAGTTTCGTGACAGCCTGCTTGGAAGGCAGGTTGCCGCACGATCACCGCTCGCTTCTTATAAAATGGCTCCACGAGCGGCTTTCGCATTCTCACACACTATGTGAGCGTGCTCACCAAAAGTGTTCACAAGCTTTCTGATACATGACAACCTGCCCTGACACGCCGCAGATACCTGCCCAGCACCCCTGCTTTCTGACAAAAGTGTTCGCAACTCGGTAGAGGCAGATTGTTAGCAACTGGAACTGCTGCTGGAGCAACTATAAAGCATACCTTGAGAAAAAACAAGAGAGGAAGGTGTTCTCTCGAAGACCCTGACCAAAATCAGTGTGTTTTTGCCTGATGTATGCTGATATACAGTGCGTTCGCTACCTTTTCATTCAATAATTTACCGTCTGATTGGGCACCTATGCTTAAAGCATAAAAAATCTCTTCCCCATGCTGTTGCTCTCTGCTATGGTGTGGGTATATGCTCGAAAAGACAGCGAGCAAAGGAGCTTGAACGATGAAGATTGCAGCACTCTATGATATCCACGGGAATCTGCCAGCATTGAATGCATTGTTGGAAGAACTCAAAGAGGTCCAACCGGACCTGATCGTCGTCGGAGGAGATATCGTCTCAGGTCCCATGCCAGCGCAGACCCTGGAACGTCTCTTCCAGCTTGGCGACCACGTCCGCTCCATTCGCGGCAATGCGGATCGCGAAGTCGTCATGGCTTTTGATGGTCAACCGCTCAGCCCCGCTCTGCCAGAGGAGGTGCGTGAGGTGACGCAGTGGATTGCTGGGCAGTTAACGCGCTCCCAGCGGGACTTTCTGGCTGCATTGCCGCAGCAGCTTGTGCTCCAGGTCGAGCGGCTGGGAAAGGTCTTGTTTTGCCATGCCACCGTACGCAGTGACGAGGAAATCTTTACGTCCATCACGCCCCAAGAGCGACTCAAGGTCATCTTCTCCCATGTAGCGCAGCAGACCGTTGTCTGTGGGCATACGCACATGCAGTTTGAGCGGCGTGTCGGCAAGCTGCGCATTCTCAATGCGGGGAGCGTGGGGATGCCCTATGCTGACCGGCCAGGCGCGTACTGGCTCCTGCTTGGCCCAGAGGAGTACGAGCTTCGCTGGACGGCGTATGATGTGGAGGCAGCGGCGCAAGCGATACGAGCGAGCGGGTATCCACAGGCGCGGGAGTTTGCCGAGGAGAACATGCTCAAGGTTCCGACGGCGGCCGAGGCAACGGAGATCTTCGAGCGCATGGCAGAGGAGCGCTGGTCGCAGGGAGGGTGATTCTTTCTCATTGCGCATCTCGTAGGAGCATCGCCGGAGGGCATCATGTGCTCCAGACGCCTGTGCTCTTTGCAACAGCTCCTCTGCACAAGCTGGAAACTGCCAGAGAAAGGAAGCGTGGAATGCATCTCGCGATCATTTCAGACATCCACGGTACCTGTTTTGCCTTTGACCAGGTCCTCAAAGATATCCGCCGGCAAGGTATTGAGCACATGGTGTGCCTGGGTGATGCGCTTCAAGGAGGAGCGCAGCCAGCCGAGACACTGGCACGGCTGCGAGAACTGAACTGTCCGGTCGTCATGGGCAATGCTATGGATCTCCTCATTCGTTCGAGGATCTCATTCTCCCCGATACCCCAGATGACATCGTGCGCCAGTTCCTGAGTGGCTTGGATGCGACGCTCCTGACGGGAGGGCATACCCACACCCAACAACTGCGTCATCTGGGCAATAGCTGGTATGTCAATCCTGGAAGCGTCAGTCTGGCTTATAACTGGGAGCTTTCAGATCTGGCCGCAGGGCAGATGCGGGTTGATCCCTGGGCCGATTATGCCATCGTCTCCTCTGAGGGAGCAGGCCTGGGTATCACCTTTCGTCATGTTCCTTTCGATGTGGATGAGCTTGCTCACATCATCCGCGCCAGCGGCAGACCGTATACAGAAGAGGCCATAGCTCTCTATCGACGCGAGATCTGAGAAAGGGGATGTTAATGGATCGTGGCATTCTTCACGAACAACTTGCTTATTACCGGGCAAGGGCGCAAGGATATGATGAATCAATGGTGGAAGGTTTCGTAAATAAGGTCAAACGGATCAAACACAGTTCGTATGGACAAGCAGGTTTCCCGCTGCTCCAAACTGGCTGGCTGGTCTCTATGGGGCTACCATCGGCCTGCTCATCGGTGTGTTTCTCAGCCTGCTGGTCGCAGGAGCCGGGTGGATGTGGCGCAAACCAGCGGAGAATGAGATGCGATTGCCCTGGCCACCTCGAAGACAAGGAATAAACCATATCCCTGGTGTGTTACAATGGATGTGTTACCTTAAAAATACTTGCCAATCAGAAACAGTTGAAATTCATGCAGAACATATTCATTACGGTCATCATGCAAACAATCTGCCCACCCGCGTAGGCAATCACGCCGGGCTTACGCGGGAGAACGTCGGGCTTGTGCTTACTGATGCAGCTGCTCGCTGCTAATTTTCAGAAGGGAGCAGCTTTTCCGTCATGTCTGCACCTCTCGTGCTCTACTCCTCCCCTCATGGCAATGGCGCGTGCTATCGGCCATTCACTCTGGATTTCTCACACCATCTTTCGTGAGTTCGTTTGCCGTCATGCTACGCCACACCCCGGCAACGTTCCCAACTGTTCTGTTCCGCGAAATGCTATGTTCGACCGGGGTATCATTGAAAAGAATCCCCGCCGGGTAATGTGTAAAGGCTAAATCAATCATGTTACAGGTTAATCACATCCATCTTTCTTATGGCCCGCGCGTGGTGCTGGATGACGTATCGTGTACCGTCGCGCCTGGGGAAAAAGCCGGGCTCATCGGCGTCAACGGGGCAGGGAAAAGCTCGCTTTTAAAGATTATCGCGGGCATACAGGAACCTGATCGTGGAAATGTCATCCTTCCACGTTCTCATGGTTACCTATCGCAAGATGTGGCGAACGAAACTTCGGTAGCCGAGGGCATCACCGTGCGTGACTACATCTTCAGTAGTACCGGCCTGGATGCGGCTATCCGGTCTTTTGAGGAGCTATCGCTGCAACTTGCCGGTGCCGAAGGTGATAGGCTCTCATCGCTTCTACAACGCTTTGAACAGGCGCAGGACGCGCTTGATCGCCTGGGCTACTTCGATGCCGACGCGCGCGCCGAACAGTTGATCGCTGGAATCAACCTGGGAGGGGTCACCCTGGATCGGCTGGTGAGCACACTGAGCGGCGGTCAGAAGACCAAGCTGACGCTGGCACGCCTGCTCTTCCAATCGCCCGATTTGCTCTTACTCGATGAGCCGACGAACTTCCTGGACGTGGAGGCGACGGCCTGGCTGATGGACTTGTTGGATCGCTATCCTGGCGCCTTGCTCATCATCTCGCACGACCTGGATTTGCTCGATCGCGGCATCAACAAGGTCCTGCGCCTCAACGAGTTTACGCACAAGCTCGAAGAGTATCGCGGCACCTATTCCAACTACCTCACTCTCACGGGCGACACCCTGGCGTTGCTAGAGCGCACGAAAGCGCAGCAGGAACGCGAAATCTCCCGCCTGCGCAAAACATCGCAGAAGCTGCGCGGCTACGGTGCAACCCGCGTCAGCCAGCGTATCGCCGTTGATAAGCGCATCGCCGCCCTTGAGGCGAGTAAGCCGAGCCTGCCGCAGGCCAGCCGCCGCATCAAGAGCGATTTCCCCGTGCGCTCCACGAGCGGGCAAATCGTGCTGCGCGCTGACAAACTCACGAAAACCTATGGCGCAAAGGAGGTCTTTCGCAACATCAGCTTTCAAGTCGAGCGTGGGCAGCGCCTGGTCGTCATTGGCCTGAACGGTGCCGGCAAAACCACCCTGCTGCGTACCCTGCTCGGCAAAACAGCGCCGAGCGTCGGTATAGTGACAATGAGTGACCGTGTGCGCACTGGCTATTACGCGCAGGAAAATGAGGGCCTTGATTACAATAACACTGTTTACAATGAAGCGCTGGCTGTGCTGCCAACCGATAGCAAGCGCGTGCGTGCAGTCCTTGGGCACTTCCTGTTCAACGGTGATCGCGTCTTCCAGCATGTAGGCACGCTCAGTGGGGGCGAGAAGACCCGCCTCGCGCTGGCGAAGATGGTGCTGGACGGCCCGAACCTTCTCGTCCTTGATGAGCCGACAACCCATCTCGATGCCATGTCCTTGATGAGCCGACAACCCATCTCGATGCCATGTCGCGCAGCATCATCGGTGAGGCCCTGGGCAGCTACAACGGCACGATCATCGCTGTCACACACGATATAGAGTTTGTCCGTCACCTGCGGCCAGATACCCTCCTGTTAATGCCGGAGGGGAAGGTAATGCTTTACGATGCGAAACACGATGAACTGTTGAAACGCGCCTGATGTCGGGGGTATGAGTATCATCATTACCGACAACCTTTCCAGCCACAACAGTGCCCAAACCCGTGCCCGGCTCGCTCGGCATCCTTGGTCCCACCAGGGCTTCATTCCCGACTTGCGCGTGCGGGCTCGGTAAACCACATCCTAAAACCTGAGCAGACTGACCACTGGGCTGGAAGGTGACCGGCAGAGACCTGATCACAAAGACGATCCCCGTATGCACCGTAATCGGGACACCCTCCACTCGTCACAGGCCCCCAAGTGGCGGGAGGATACTCGGCCGCCATGAGAAACAGGGTCCTCCTGTCCAGGCCTCCCAGCATGCAGGCGAAGCAGCAGCGGTCGAGCTCGACCGTCTGCAGCACCTCACCCCCTTGGCGAACGCGCACGCAGCGCCTGGCGGGGGTGTCCGCGTACCGGACGGCACCTTCGGCATCGAGGCAAATGCCGTCAGGGTAGCCATTGACCAGGTCTGCCCACACCCGCTGGTTGGACAGGGTGCCGTCTTTCTCGATGTCGAAGGCCGTCAGTCGATGCCCGTAGGACTCGGCCAGGATCAGCGTCGAGTTGTCCGGGGTTACGACCAGGCCATTGGCGAAGGCGCATCCCTCTGCTACCGTCCGAGCCTCGCCGTCGGGCGTGACTACACCCAGGATGCCGGGGGCGAACTCGCCGCCGGGAAAGTTGAAGCCGAGGTTGCCAAGGTAGGCGTTGCCCCGACCGTCCACCACCAGGTCGCTCCAGGGATAGCGAGACAGATGGCGGAGACTCGCATGCGTCACCAGCGAGCCATCGTGCTCCCGGCGCAGGAGCAGCCCATCGCGCATGGAGACGATCAGCAGGTGCCCATCGGGCAGGAAGCCCAGACCTCCTGGGCGCCGAAGTCGGAGAACCAGAGGCGGTCGTTATGCCAACGTGGTGACTCGCCGAAGGCCAGACCGGTCAGCAGGGTATGCAGTTCAGGCATGTTGAAGACTCCTTTCATTGACCCGATCAAGGAAGAGGTGCGCTCGTATTTTTGCTCGCCAAATGGCGCGTAGAAAGTGGAAGCCACATACTTGGGCATGCTGTTCATGTGCTCTCTATAGGCCCCGGTCCCTTGCATGCTAGGCCATGCGGTGGCAAAGCCTTGGTAGGTCACGCGTCCCAGGAGTAGAGCGTCGCGCGCAAAGAGTTCCGCGAATGTATACTGCTCCTGTTCTTCGCTGCCGAATTGAAAGGTCCACGCGGGGTTTTCGACGACCCCGTCCAATGACACGAACTCGGAGACAATCACTTTTCTCATGTCAGTTCTCCTTCTCTGTGAACAACCTGTGCCGACCATGGGCGAGAAGAGGCAGGTGCGAACTCAGCCCAGGAAGAACTCCACCAACACAGGAACGAGCACCTCGTCAGCCGGGCCGTGGTCTTGACCTTCCATGATGCGATGCCGCGCATCCGGCAGGATGTTAGCAAGCTCTTGCGCTCCGTGGCGCAGAAACACATGATTGTCCGCACGACCCAGAAACACCGTGCCGTCCATCACCAGCGTAGGAACCGTCACGGAAGCCC
>WNFS01008245.1_pt1 | contig 12423 bp, 13 predicted proteins | sample 5400141 | NCBI WGS metagenome assembly WNFS01 (sample SAMN13153358, study PRJNA577476) | soil metagenome | isolation source: 60 cm saprolite under Madrone tree | place: USA:California | collected 2016-06-14 | reverse complement strand
AGGGCCAGTCATCGACGCTAGATAGGTCGCAGATATGGACACCACGATCGTCAGCGATACTTCAAGAACGTGATTATGCTGCGTCTTGTGCAGAGCGGAACAATAAGTCGCGAGCAGGCCCGCCGACTCCTCGCTCAATCCGCAACTGATATGGAGGATGCCTGCTGTATTGGTATGTCGGCTGATCGTCGTTTCGAATGCGCGTACGACGCGGCACGACGAGCAACATCGCGTATTGTTCGAAAATTTCAATGCATTCATGCCGCGGCACGTTCGTAAAACCGTAGTATGCCTCCGAGGCGAGATCGGCAATCGATCCGATGTATTTTTGGACCCCGAACTGGCGCTGGTATGATCAATTGGTTATCGAGGCCTTGATGGTTTCGCTCAAGATGGTAATGATCCATATATGCGCGCAAGGCGCCGCGAAGCATCGCCGTGCCAATCGGTATCAATTTCGATAGGCACTCACTTTTTATAGATCTGACGAAGCGCTCTGAATAAGCGTTCAAATTTGGCGAACGCGGCGGTAGTCGAATCACGTCGACGCCTTCGCGCGCGAGAAAAGCACGAAATGCCGAGGAATATTTCGTGTCGCGATCCACGATCAAATGCCGTTTGCCGAGGAGTGCTCCAGATCCGCTGTCGATTAGGTTTCTCGCCATTTGCAACATCCACGCTTCGTTCGGGTTGGTCGTGATTCCACAGATAGCGACTCGGCGAGTGGCCAGTTCGATCACGAAGAGGACGTAATGAGTCATCAATCCCTTCCAACTCCACACCTCAACGGTAAAGAAATCACTGGCCGCAATGGCTTTCCAGTGTGCTTTGAGAAACACTGGCCACGGAATGCGCCGGCCGCGAGCCGGGGCTGGCTCGATCAGGTGATCTTTGAGAATGCGGCGGATCGTGCCGCGCCCGATCTTAATATCCAAGTTGCTCAAAGCGCCGTGGATTCGAGTGTAACCCCAACTTGGGTTCTCGCGGGCCATCCGCACCACAAGTTGCTCAATGTCAATAGGGGTACGAGGTCTCCCGGGCCGACGTCGCTCCAGAAATGTCCATTTCTGCGCCACCAGTTCTCGATGCCATCGCAACAGCGTTGCTGGGGATACAATCGGGTCTAGCTCGCGCAACGCCCTTGTTCCGATTTCCTTTGCCAGCGCTCCGAGTGTGCGACGTTCAGCATCACTGAACAGGATACGTCGTCCCGCGAGTCGCAATCGTAGCACGCGGTTTTCGGATTTCAGATATTCGATTTGCGAGGCCCCCTGCCGCTCGAGCCAGCACGCCATGCTCGCAATGAGCAACGCCAGAAAGTTTCTCGGCTTCCAGAACATGCGCTGATGCTACGATATGAAATTGTCAATTGCCAATTCGAGTTTTCGAACAATACGTCACTCGGCCATAGGTTGTGTGTCCTACAGCGTTGCCGATCGCGTTGTTCAAAATCACCGCCAGCAAGCGCTGGTCGATCTCAACTATGACATCCGCATGAATCATATTGAATTGTAGGTGTCTTGTCTTTGCCTCTGCTTGCCAGTCGCTTTCGAAATCCGCCAAGAATAGCGTGGTCTTTTCTTCAATCAGCTCCAATGAGTGTTTGGTACTTGCTGATGGACTCACATCATCTCTTCGACGGAACGGACAAAAAGGGGGTGTGACGATGATGACGGCCGCTTTGGGGATCTTACGCCGCGGGTTGGGCCGAATCCGCGAACCGCGCAAGCAACGCGATCACGGGCGGAACGATGAAGCATCCCATCCCAAATTGACGAAATAGGAGGGCGGCAGCCGCCGCGCCGAGCGCGAAGGACAGCACCGCGACCGACATACGACGCAGCCTCGATCGGGTTGCCACCTTACTCTCCGCCGGCAGGCCGTGGATGGCGTCGGCCACATCGAGCATGATTTGCGTGGTCGTTCCGGTCATCAGTGTCGTGGGAGGTGCCGTGGGAAGGTGCACTCGGTGCACCGCGTTCTGGATCGCCATCGCGGCGACCAAGGTCATGCCCGTGAGCATCGCCTGCCACCCATCGCCGTTCGCGAAGGGACCCCACCCGATTGCGAACCCGGCGCCGATCACCAACAAGCCCAGCTGCAGGCTGAGCATGGTCGGCAGAACCGGCAACCCGATCCGTGGCAAACTATAGTCGATCAGCCGAGTGCTGATGATGACGGCGCAGAACACCGGCAGGGCGAGCAGTTTGGCGATAATACCGGAGGTGCCGAACACCAGGGCCGCGCCGATGGTGACGAAATTCCCGGTCACATGAGCGGTGAACAAGCCCTGCAGCGCCAAGTAACCCGCCGTGTCGACGAATCCACCATTGAAGCTCAGCAAGGTGGGAAGGGTCGGTTTCATGAGGTTCTACCATCCATATTTGATTTCTGCGCCCAGATAGTCGCTATCATGCCCGCCCACCTGTCGAATGGCGGAGCCAATCGCGAAATGCACGACCTCCAATGCCAGCGAGACGTGCACCGTGGCCGCATAGTCAGCGCGTAGCTGTCCATAGATTCCGGTATACCGTCCTCCATGTCCCACGGTGCCCGCCACCGGTACATCCGGCTGCGTATAGACGGCATCGGCGGTGGTTTCACGCCACTGCAGGCCGATGGCGCCCATGACTTTGAGGCCCGTGATCGGATGCAGCGTGAGCGACGGCTTGAGGTGAATGAAATTGACAAACCCCGTGTAGCCGGCGAGGGTCACATAGTACCCATTAGGAAACAGCGGATTGAAGGTGTTGAGTTCGCGGTCGGTTCGATGCCGATCGCCGGACGCGGCATCGATTTGCAGGCCGACACGGGGTTGCCACGGCCACGAGCGCAGTGTACCGCCGATGATCGACCCAAACGCCCACGCCTCGATGGGTTCCCCCGCCAACATGCCGGTCTGATTCATCCCTTCGATGTCCCAGTCGAATGCGCGATGGGTCCCAGCAAACCGCAGGTCGACGATATCGCGTCGCTCATTGCCGCTGATACTCGGAAAGCGGGCTCCGTCTTGCGTGAAACGAGAGTAATACGCGGCAACGCCGGCGGATTCAAGCACCTTGCGTTCGATGCGAAAGCCGCCATAGGTGAGATGGTTGTTGCTCACGTCGTCGAACGGCCGCAGGTCCCGATTCTGCACCGGGTGACTATAGAACGTGATGTACCGCCAGAGACCGTGCTCATAGTCGAACCAGGCGGCGTCGTATGATTGCCGCACGTTCGGCCCGTCGCGCACCGACACGAAGCGCTGCAGGTCGAAGCCGAATTGCTGCCGTCCCAGCCGTGCCTTGAGCGTACCGCCGGCGAGTGGCTGGAGCCATGCGACGAAGGCTTGTTCGACATCCAACCGGTCCTGGTCGACCGGCGTCAGGACTCGCTTGCCGATGGCGTAGTCGCTCTGCAGCTGCGTGAAGAACTGAAATTGCGGTCCTACCCTGAGGTCGGAATGCACCTCGAGACGGCTGATGTCGTAGTCGGCATTGCGATTCGGGCCCACGCCGAAGCTGGCTGCATCATTGGCTTCGAATCGCTCGCGCAAGTCCGCACCGAGCGACAGGTAGGTGGCAGGGTCGCCGGACGAGAGGGGAATGTATTTCAGACTGTCAAAGGCCTCGCGTTTCACGCGCGGGTCGGCGAGCACCGACCAGTCTTCTTGCCATCGATTGAACATGATCGCGGGCCGCTCGGGTGGTGTGTCGATCGAGGACACCGCTTCATTCCCAGAGGCATGCCCCAGCGTTGCCACCAAGAGTCCCGCCAACAGCGCAGGAACCGACCTCGGCGAGGCTATGGCGGCCGAGACCGGCTCGAGGCTCATGCGCCGCGCGTTCTCATCAAGGGGCCGCGGAGGAGTGGATCTCGGCGATGTAGCCCCCCGGAAACTGGACTATGGCGGATTGCCGATCACTCGACGTCACGGCCGGCACGAGGACCGTGACTCCGGCGGCCCGAGCTTTCTCGAGTGTGCCGCTGAGATCCGGTACGGCATAGCCGGTGATTTCGCGCCCATAAGGCCATGGCAGGTGGCCGTCGGTGACGATCACCTGCGTCTTGCCGAAGAGCGATTCGAGTCGAATGCGTCGATAGATATCCGCCGGACGGCCGATCTCGGCGCCAGGCGCCTGGGGCTCATCGGATACGACGCGGCCTGCCGAGAAGCGCAGAAAATCCTTGACGAACGCGTCCGCTTTGACGGCGGAGACGTAGATGCGATTCTCGGGAATCTGTTGTAGCGGTGCGTAGGAGGGGGAGGTCGTGTGCCAGTAGAGTTGCATATTGACGCCACCTGGCCATTGAATCACCGCGTCGCGCCCGATTGGATCCGGAAATGGCGCTACGAGGATGTCAGCGCCGCTGGCGCGCGCGCGGCGCACAGCGACATCGAGATCCTTGACCAGATACCCGGTGCGTTCCGCGCCGAAGGGGTAGGGAACGGGCGTCTTGAAGCCAAAGACCGAGACAGTGCCCGCGGGTGTCAATACCAGCTGCGACATGGTTTCGCTCGGGGTCGGCGTCACAGTGAAGACGCCCTGCTTGGCGGTTGAGCCGCCGAAGGTGGCCGTCAAGCTCTGCACGAATCGGTCGAAGTCCGCCGGCGCGACATAGACGTGTGTCGTGTCGTACTGCGGTCCGACCGCGACAGTGGCGGCGGCCGCCTCGTGAGCGGGTGAGCAGTGACCCGCGATGGGGGTTAGGACGCTCACACCCCAAGCGATCGTGACCAACAGGGCTCTGGGATTCATCGGCAACTCCTTCACTGAGTAATTGATTCTTGCGATCGACGTCGCATCCATAACCTCATCCGCATGGGCGTTCTCGCAGCGCGACCACCGTCACCAGGACGAAGCCGGCACAAATCGCCCAGTGCTCGAGAAAGCTATTCTGCTGCCCGATGCGCTCCGGCCCGGTGAATTCCCAAAACCGATGCGCCAAGAGAGTCGCGGTGACGGTGAATACTCCCAGAGCACCCGCGGCGAGCCACACACGACGATTGAGGATGAGTAGCAGCGAAGCCGCCAACTGGGTCACCAACGAAGCCAGATTGAACAGCCAGGCGGGATGCAAGCCGAAATGCAGCATTTCCGCCTCGCCGCCTCGCCAGTCGATGAGTTTCATGAGGCCGCCGGCGAGGAAGGGTAATGCCAGCCATATTCTGGCGATCAGGAGCGTCACACCGTTGTCGAGCATTCGTGCAATGGGCCCGGGCGTGTCGCGAGGCGCCGCGTATTCTGTGAGCGGTCGCATTAAAAAGCCCAACAGGCGCAGCCCAACGCGCCCCAGAAGGATTTTGGGTCTCCGGTCGGAATATTGGTGGACCAGGCCGTGGCAGGGTGATTTCCGTGCAGCGCGCACGCCATCGGTTGCAAGGTCGCCGGAGTCACCGACGGCTCGGCGCGTTCCCGGGACGCATACCCACCGAAGGAGCGCACCGGTGACCAATTGGGCAACGCCGGCGGCGGCGGGTTTTCATCGTACGCGGCGAATTCGCCGGCACCATAGACGATGCGGCCGCCGAGCAGCGTGAGTAACGACGAGGTCCCGGCGATATCGCTCTCCGCGCAGGCAAAGAAATCCCGGTCGGGTACCAGCAGATCGGCCAGCCGTCCGACCTGGATACGGCCCTTCGTGGCTTGCTCGTTGGAAAACCAGGTGACGTGATCCGTCCACAGGCGCAGGGCCACGTCTCGATCCAAACACTGATGTCGAGGATACAGGGAGAGACCGCCGACGGTCTTGCCGGTGATGAGCCACGCTAGGCAGACCCAGGGGTTGTACGAGGCAACTCGGGTGGCATCGGTGCCCGCCGATACCCGCACCCCCCGCGATAGCATCTTGGCGATCGGCGGCGTGCTTTGCGCCGCCGCCGGTCCGTAACGCTCGACGAAATATTCGCCTTGATAGGCCATTCGATGCTGAATGGCGATCCCGCCCCCGAGCGCGGCTACCCGGTCGATGGATTCGTCCGAGATCGTTTCAGCGTGGTCGAAGAACCAATGCAAACCCGCCAACGGCAAATCCCGGTTGACTCGTTCAAAGACGTCGAGGGCGCGGCGGATGGTCTCGTCATAGGTGGCGTGCAAGCGCCAGGGCCAGCGGTTCTCGGCCAGGATGCGGACGACTCCCTCGAGCTCGCCGTCCATCTCGCGCGGCAGTTCCGGTCGCGGTTCGCGAAAGTCCTCGAAATCCGCAGCCGAGAACACCAGCATCTCACCGGCCCCGTTGTGCCGAAAATAGTCATTGCCCTCCCGGTACTTGGATGTCTTGGTCCAGTGCAGAAAGTCTTCCCGTTCCGCTTTGGGCTTTTGCGTAAAGAGGTTGTAGGCAATCCGCACGGTCAGTTGGCCGTCGTCGGACAGTCTCTGGATGACGGCATAGTCCTCGGGATAATTCTGAAAGCCGCCGCCGGCGTCGATGGCACTCGTTACCCCGAGACGATTCAATTCCCTCATGAAGTGACGGGTGGAATTAAGTTGGTATTCGAAGGGCAGCTTCGGACCCTTCGCCAGGGTGGCATACAGAATACCGGCATTGGGCCGTGCGAGCAGCAATCCGGTCGGGTTGCCGTTGCCGTCCCGTACAATCTCACCGCCCGGAGGCGCGACCGTGTCTTTGGTGTATCCGACGGCGCGCAGTGCTGCCGCGTTGAGTAAAGCGCGATCATAGAGATGCAGCAGGAACACCGGCGTCTCAGGCGCAACGGCATTCAGTTCCGCGAGGGTCGGCAGGCGCTTTTCGATGAATTGATGCTCGGTGAAGCCGCCCACCACGCGTACCCACTGCGGCGGGGGCGTCACGCTCACCTGATGTTTGAGCATGGACATCGCGTCCGCCAGGCTGTGAACCCCATCCCACCGCAATTCGAGGTTGTAGTTCAGACCCCCGCGGATGACGTGAATATGGTTGTCGTGGAGCCCCGGCAGGACGCACCGGCCTTTAAGATCAATGACGCGGGTCCCCGGCCCCGCGAGAGGCATGATCTCCGCTGAGGCACCGACGTGCGTGAAGCGGCCGTCATCGATTGCCACCGCGCTCGCGGACGGGTTAGACGGATCAAGCGTCGCAAACCGCCCTCGATGCAGAATCATATCGGGTGATGACCGGCGCGTCACGGTCGGTCCACCTTCGTCAAGTGTCCGGTCGGCAAATGACCGAACACGTGGGGTTTGATCTGTTGAATCCAGCCGTTTTGCGGCGGAGACGCGATCAAGAGATGACGGATCAAGGGGGGTGCCTGTTCACCAAGGAGGATTCCGAGCAGCCCAACCAAGGCCACCACCGGCGGTGCGGGCGATCGAACGTTCACCAAGCCGTAGAGGATACCGACCACCAGCCCCATGCAGAGAGACACGAGATAGACTTTCATCGTGATAGCCCCTAACCGGCTTCGGATGCGTGTTCGCCCAGCGCCCACTTGGAAAAGCGCACTTGGATACCGTAGGGCGAGTGTTCCTTTAAAATGGTAATGACGCCCTCGTAGGTTTCCGATCGGGCCCAATCCTGCTGGAGCTCGAAGACGAACTGCCACGACGTCACCGGGATGGCGCCGGCCTGAGTCATGCGATCCATGGACCGATCATGGGCCTCCGCCGAAAGGTCCCCGCAGGCATCGGCGGCGATGTAGATCTCAAAGCCCTCCTTGAGCAGATCCAGCGTGGGAAAGAGCACACACGCTTCCGTCCACAGCCCCGCGATAACCAGTTTTTTGCGTCCCGTCGCGTGTACAGCTGCGCGAAAAGGAGCGTCGAGCCAGGAGTTCATGGAGGTACGATCGAGGATCTTATTTTTCGGAAAGAGTGCGACAATTTCCGGCATGAAATCGTGAGACTGGACTCCCTGGTACATCGCCGGCTGGAAGTCGATGAGCAAAAGCGCGCAGTTCTGCGGGGACAGCATTTCAAGATTCGACATCAAAGATCTCCTGTTGATGGCGACGGCAAGATTCCTTGCCGTCGTCTGTGGGAAGTCAGTAAACACATTGGGATCCGGCGCCCGGCCACGCTACTCTTTGTCCCCTCCGGTGCTACATTCATCGGCCGACAGTCAGAATGCGAAACGTCGAGGGAATAATCGAGGCGCGCGCGGGTATATCGCCAGTCTTGGGAAGCAGAGGGCCCAAGTCCGCGACGGGGAGAAAAATGCGCGGGCCCCTCGGATCGAGTGCCAACGTGCGCGCAGCGGGAGCCGTCGGCAAGTTTTGTACGACGTCGTATCGCGCCGGAGAGGTTGACTTGATAATCGTGAGCGTACCGTCATAGCAGCTTACGAAAATGAGATTCGAGTTCGGTTCATAGGCAACGCTATCCGCACCTTTGCCGATTGGAAGACTTGCAATGAGCGAATGGCTTCGAGCATCGAGTACAACCAGAATGCCGCTGCGGCACCCGATGAATAGCCGCTCATGGAGTCGGTCGATCGCGAGTGGAGTCGGTTCCTCGCAGCCGCCACCAATGGGCCAATGACTCTCGACGCTCCAGGTTCGCGTATCGATAGCGGCAATCTCGGAAGTGTCCGAGAGATTGACATACAGCCGGCCCTTTCCGTCCACGGCCGGCGCTTCGGGCGAGCCGGAGAGTTTCATGCGCGCCAAAACGCTGCCGGCCCGGGGATCGAAAGCCACGGCCATATTGGCGTCGCCGTCGAACGCTACTCCATCATGGCTCGCAGGATCATAGATGATGCTGTCCGGTGAAATACCGAGGGGCACCTGCCGCAGGGGTGCGAGGGTAGTAAGGTCGAAAACCGTCGATACTTCATCGCTTCCGTCACTGGTCATGCCAAGCCCGAGTTCGCCGGCCAAAGCGACTCCATGGGCGCGCGTGCCCGCGCGCGCGGCCACCGTACCTAAGGGTTTCATCGTGTCCGCATCAAGTACCAAGACTCCGCCGACGCGAGCAACGAAGAGGCGGTGTCGGGCAGAATCGTATTCCGCGTAATCCCAGCTTCCTTCGCCGCCGATCCTGGTGGTCTGCGTCACGCGAAACTCTGCCTCGGCACGTGGCTGAGTCGCGGCAACCGTGCTCGCGCACATTGTGATTATGACCAAGAATATTGCGCACGAACCACGGCTAGGCGGCCAACCACAAACGGGATTTCTTTGAGGTCTCATCCTCGATTTCCTCGATATTTCAGGTTCAATGCTCGAGCATCCGCGCGGGACGCCTCCATACTGTTCCACGCAGCATGAGTCCAAAGGGCGCGCGGGTTATGGCCAGCGCGTCCGGTTTTTGGTCGAATCATCCGATTTTTACAAGGCGGCCGCCGGGAGCCGTTTACGCCAGGACTTACCCGCAATTCCCTTCGGTGCAAAAAAATCGGACATAACGGTAATCTCCGGGACGCTTTGGCAATAACGCTGCGCTCCGATGGTGTGAGTATGGCCACAGGGGAGCTGCGGCATTGTCGGCCATGGACCGATAGCGGGCTCAACGCTGTCTACAAAGAGCAAGGGGTACTCAATGGGCTGTAGGACGAGATTTTCACCGGCTAAATCGCGGACCGCGCGTGCGCTTGGGGCACTGGCCATTCGCGCCACGATGGTCACCGTCCTGGGGGCGATCAGTTTCACGGCGTTGGCTACGGACGATAGCGTCCAAGCAGCCGTCCCCGCGGCGACTAAGAGCGAGCAAAACCAGTCTGGTGAGGAACTCGCGGAGATTCTGGTAACAGCCCGCAAACGCAGTGAAGACTTGCGTGACATCCCGGCGTCCATCGTGGCAATTAGCGCTTCGACGATCGCGGAGGCTCATATGACGCAGATCGACGACATCGGCGCACTTGTGTCAAATCTGCATATCGTGCAGCGCAACGACAACAGTCCGGACGTCACATTGCGAGGCGTGGGTTCGTTCGGCGTGGTGCAGGGTGTCGGCTTCTACGTGAATGACGTGCAGCTGTTCGAGGGCCAGATCATCCGACCGAGCGATGTCGAGCGCATAGAAGTACTAAAGGGTCCACAAGGTACTCTATACGGCGGGGCCAACATCGGCGGCGCCATCAAGTACATCACGAAGGAACCGACGGCGACGATGCAAAACGAGGCGACGGTCGAGTTCGGTCAATACGACTCGCGGAATTACCAGGCGATCCTGTCGGGCCCGCTGATTGACGATAAGCTATCCGTGCGTGCGACGTTCTACGATGACAATCACAACGGCTACACATACGACACCTTTCGCAAGGAGGAATACGGCGAAACGTTCGATCACGGCGGTCGCGTGACGTTATTGTATAAGCCCAATGACGACACGAAAGTCCATCTCTACTTGACCGGCGACGACTTCAGCAGCGGCGCCGAAAACCTGCTTTACACGCCGCCCGACGATCATACGTACCTCTATTCCGTCAACGACTATTACGTTCCGTCCTTCCTACGCCGTCTTTGGTCCCCCACCCTGCAGGTCGACCATCAGTTCGGAGGCGATGTTGCACTCACGACGAACACATCGTATTTCTGGTCATACAACCGGGGAGTGACCGACCTTGCCAAGAAGCCGATACCAATTGACAAACTGCAGCAAAATCAGGACCACCGTGTCCTCAGCCAAGAGATTCGGTTGGCATCGACTGGGGAATCGAGTTTTTCATGGCTGGCAGGTTTATTTTTCCAACGTCACAAGATCGAGTTCAACAACGTCGACAACTTCAGTACCGGGGACGTCAAAAACCCCATCATTGTGGGGAACGATCTCGATCGAGATGAGAAGACCCAAAAGCAGTATGCCATGTTTGGGGACGTGACTTACCGATGGAACAAGTGGCAGTTCGAGCTTGGTCTGCGCGGTGAGTACTATACGAGCGCAGAGACGGCTTTCAACAACTCGCTCTCGCCGGTCCTCAACGCGTCGGCGGATCTCGACGGCCACGAGTTCTCGCCGAGAGTCTCTGTGCAGTACAAGTTCAGCCCCACTTCCAACGTCTACGCCACGATGGCGAAGGGCTTCGAGCCCGCGGACGAGATTGAGGAGAACGGCGTCATTCATCCGTACAAAGCGGAAATTGCCACCAGCTTCGAAGTCGGGATGAAGTCCCTCTGGTCCAATGCGGTACAATTCAACGCGGCGTTGTTCTACATCGACTATGCCAACCGGCTCTATCAGAACATCCAGTTCGTTCCCTACGGCATCGTCGAAGTGACCTCGAACATCGGGGCATCGCAGAACTACGGGGCAGAATTCGATTTGTTGGCGGCCTTGCCCTATGGGTTCAAGCTCGGCGGGGGTTTCGGATTCACCAACGCGCGGTGGGGCAATGTGCCTTTCATCGATCCTGCCACGTCGTTGCCCATCAACCTCAAGGGTAGAACGGCGCCGTTTACGCCGGCGTATTCGGGGAATATCACGCCGGAGTGGAATCGCGAGATCGGCGGGGGCTACAGCGTCGGAGTCCGCGTGAACGCATCATTCACCGGCCGGTCCTATTGGGATCCCCAGGATTCTACACTGCAGCGGGCCTATCAGTTGGTAGACGTAGGCGCCCATGTCGGGAATGATCGGTGGACTCTGTCGGCGCACGTGGCTAACGTCACGTCGGCGCGGTTCAACACGATCTACGACCCGACTTACGATATTGGCGCGCCCTTCAATGTAGCGCATATCAACAGCCCGAGATGGTTTGTGGTCAGCGGAACGGTGCGATTTTAAAGGAACGACAATGATTGGTCACTTCATTCACGGTCACGGCCCGGAGCGCGGGCTGGTATTGCACGGCTGGTTCGGCGACTGGCGCGTCTTCGAGCCCATGCTGCCGGCGCTCGATGAATCTCGCTTCAGTCTCGCCTTCATGGACTACCGCGGTTATGGCGCGTCGAAGACGCTGGGCGGCCCGTATGACATCCCTACGATCGCGAGCGACGCCGCAGCTCTCGCGGATCGCCTTGGATGGGACACGTTTAATCTGGTGGGACACTCCATGGGCGGCAAGGCCGCATTGCGGATCGCTGCGGACCATCCGAGGCGCGTACAACGTATTCTCGCAATTACCCCCGTATGGGCCGGCAGAGTGCCGTTCGACGAACCAACAATTACCATGTTCAGGGATGCGGTGCACGACGTGCGGAAGAGGGAAGCCATCATCGGCAGGACAGCCGGCGGTCGTGAGCCGGCCGTGTGGGCGAAAAATATCGCGGTGCAGTCGCTTCGCGTCAGCCGGCCGGAAGCCTTCGGCGGATATCTGGAATCATGGGCTATGAGCGACTTCGCATCGGATATTAACCGGCTACCGATCGCGACACGGGTTGTGGTTGGCGCCCACGACAGCAGCGTCACGCGCGATGTGGTTGCCGCGACCTGGCTCACTCTTCCAAACGCGTCGCTCGCTGTTCTGCCCGAGGCCGGTCACTATCCCATGCTCCAGACTCCGCTGGCGCTCGCAAGCGTGTTCGAATCCTTTCTTCTAAGCGTTGCCGGGGAGGCATCATCATGAGCC
>WNFS01017137.1_pt1 | contig 12433 bp, 8 predicted proteins | sample 5400141 | NCBI WGS metagenome assembly WNFS01 (sample SAMN13153358, study PRJNA577476) | soil metagenome | isolation source: 60 cm saprolite under Madrone tree | place: USA:California | collected 2016-06-14 | reverse complement strand
TGTTGGCAAGAAGCGATAAACGCCATGCCGATAATGGCGCTGATAAAACACAATAGGTATTTCTTCATAGGTTTTAGTTTCAGTTCGACTCCCGCAGAATGTTTGGTTGTCTAAAAAGTTCACAATACGCAACTAATGAAGCTTTTCCGGTAAGCGACTTCCGAACTTTTAGTCCTGCAAAAGCGCGAGCGATTTAACTTCAGGCTGCTTCACCTGATCCATGGTGCACTGGCGAGGGTCTTTGTCGGGACGCCAGCGAAGAAATTTTGTGCCGTGCCGGAATCGACCACCGGTAAAATGATCATAGGCAACTTCCACGACTACTCGTGGAGAGACTGGTTCCCATTCGCTAGTGCGATCCGTGCTCCAACGGCTGGGGCCTCCCGGCGCGTTGCCAGTGAAACCAGGTTGCTTTTTGAGCGCTTCAAACCTTTTCGTTAGCTCGCGGCGCTCTGATTTGGTGAAAGCGGACGTGAATCCGACGTGATGAAGCAAACCTTCGTCACCGTGAAGTCCAAGAAGCAGAGAACCAACCAGGCGCGTGCCACTCGCGTAACGAAATCCGCCCACGACGCAATCAGCCGTGCGGATTTGCTTCACCTTCACCATTGCGCTGCGTTCGCCAGAAGCGTACGGAGCATCGAGACGTTTCGCGAGGATCCCGTCAAGATCGCCGCCGGCTTTCTTAAACCATTTGGTGGCGGTCCGCTGATCAGTCGTCGCCGGAGAAAGACGCAAATTTTTGGTCGATCTGAAATTCAAACGCCCGAATCTTTCGAGAAGTTGCCGGCGTTCTTGCAGGGTCCGCTGCAAATACACCTTTCCATTCTCAGCAAGGAGATCGAACACGATGTACATTGCCGGATTCGCTGCGGCCAATTTCTGAACGCGGCTCGCGGCTGGGTGCAGGCGCAGTTGCAATTCATTAAATGAAAGCGCTCCGTTGACGGGGACTACAAGCTCGCCATCGAGAATGAAATGTTTCTCTGGCAACTTGGCGAGCGCGTCGGTTATATCAGGAAAGTAACGAGCGAGCGGCTGACCGGCTTTGGATTGCAAATAAATTTGCTCGCCATCACGAAATGCAACACAGCGAAACCCGTCCCATTTCGGCTCGTACTGCCAGCCGGGTCCAGTCGGAATCTCTTCGACTGAACGCGCTTCTATCGGCGGCAGCGGCGGCTTCAACAGCATCTTTGATGTGGTTCGCAGCGCAAGCAGCGGTGGACGCTTCTATAAGCTCACGCAGTCAGCTTGGATAGGATCCTTTTTACGGCGGCCAGGCACGCTGTTATCGGCGAATGTTTGTAGAGGGCTTATGGCAAAGAAGCGTACGTCGATAGCGTCGAAGTCGTCGTTCTTTAGCAACACTTTCGGCCTGTTAAAGCAAACGTTTCAAGAATGGATGCAGGATAGCGCGCCGCAGTTGGGCGCCGCCCTTGCCTATTACACCGTCTTTTCGCTCGCGCCGCTGATCCTTGTCCTGCTCGCGATTGTCGGCGTGATTTTCCGAAATGATCCGGCAGGCGCTTGGGACAAGATCACGGAACAGATGAGCTATTTTCTGGACCAAAGCGCTGTGCAGGTCGTACAAAACATTGCCCAGCAAACGTCACAACCGGGCAAAAGCACGACCGCTATCATCATCGGCGTCGCGCTCGCACTTTTCGGAGCAAGTGGCGTGTTCGGCCAGCTTCAGAACGCCTTGAATACGATCTGGGGAGTAAAAGCGAAACCCGGTCGCGGTATTTTGGGATTTCTACGAAACCGCTTTCTCTCGTTCGCAATGGTCGGCGGTATCCTGTTCCTGCTGCTCGTCTCGCTAACGCTAGAAGGCCTGCTCAAAACATTTAGCCAGTCCGTCCAATCTGCTTTGCCGGGTGGAATCGTTGTGGCGATGGCTGCTTATCTGATTTTTGACTTTGTTGTTGTCGTTTTGCTCTTCGCGATGATTTTCAAATTCCTGCCAGACGTTAAGATTCAATGGCGAGATGTTTGGATCGGCGCCGTGATGACTGCGATCTTTTTTGGCATTGGGAAGTGGCTGTTGGGTCTTTATTTGGGCAGCGGCGCTGCGAGTTCGGCTTATGGTGCAGCCAGTTCGCTCATCACCTTGTTACTGTGGGTTTACTATTCATCGCAGATCGTGCTTTTTGGCGGTGAATTTACTCAAGTCTACGCTGCCCGAGCTGGTCGTGCGTTCGAACCTGCTGAGTACGCAGTCCGCATCGAAACAAAGGAAGTCGAGAGCCGTTAATAGGACAACGAACGGAGCGTATCGCTCGGGGTTCCTTAGTACTTTCGGTTTTTTGCATATCCAATTTTGTAGCTGTATTGCATAAGGCGATTGCTGCTTCTTAAGCCTCACGCTTGAGACATTGTTTATTTTTCGACGCAACGTGAAAACCAAAGCTGCGGCCGCGTCCGAATGTAAGCACAGAAATTTACATTTATTGGAATTACGATCGCGATTAGGGCTTTCCGAACTGAAGCGCACTTTGCTGTGAACAGTGCGCCAGTGGAGCTTGGATCTCGCGAAGGAAAAAAGGGATATGCGAATCGCTCAGGTTGCGCCGCTAATTGAAAGCGTGCCCCCGAAACATTATGGAGGCACGGAACGGATCGTTTCGTACCTCACTGAAGAAATAGTTCGCTTCGGCCACGAGGTCACTCTGTTCGCCAGCGGCGACTCGGTTACGAACGCGCGGCTCATTGCGCCGTTCCGGCGTTCGGTTCGTAAGAACGACCGCTGCAAGGATCCCATTGCACGGGAAGTCATTCTGATAGATCACGTGGTCGAGCACGCTCACGAATTCGATGTGATTCATTTCCACACCGGTTACCTTCATTTTGCGGTCTCTCGGTACCTGCCTGTTGCGCACGTCACGACTTTGCACGGACGTCTTGATATGCCCGACCTCGTCCGTGTTTTCGACCGGTTTCGGGATGTGCCAGTCATCTCAATCTCGAATGCTCAACGCGAGCCTATGCCCTGGGCGAACTGGCAGGCGACTATTTACCATGGATTGCCGAATGACCTATTCCGGTTCTACCCTGATCGCGGAGCCTACCTTGCTTTTCTAGGACGGATCTCGCCAGAAAAAGGAGCGGATCGGGCGATCGAAATTGCCAAGCGCGTCGACATGCCACTCAAGATTGCAGCCAAAGTCGATCGCGCCGATCGTCGCTATTTCAAGCGGGTCGTTGAACCGCTTTTGAATGACCCGCGTGTGGAGTGGGTCGGGGAAATCAGCGATCAACAGAAGAACGAGTTTCTAGGAAATGCCTACGCATTGCTGTTTCCGACTGATTGGCCAGAGCCTTTCGGCCTAGTCATGATCGAGGCGATGGCCTGCGGCACTCCGGTGATCGCCTATAAAAGTGGATCTGTTCCCGAGGTGATGGAAGATGGAGTAACAGGTTTCGTCGTGAGAGAACTGGACGCCGCTGCTGAAGCAGTTCGCCAGGTTCGCAATCTCAATCGCGCGTGTTGCCGAGAGGTTTTTGAAAAGCGATTCACGGCAACTCGCATGGCAAACGATTACATGAGCGTCTACGAGCGCGTAGCGCGCCGAGATGCATCTTATGTTTGCGCTTGAGTCAGTTACGCACGCTCGGAAAAATTTTCAAAATGAAACACGCGCAATTCCATGTTTCACCGCGTTATTTTTCAAGGGGCGGCGTCCGGTACGCACCGGGTCGCCAGAATTCAAACGGAACCTAGGAATAGAAAGGGATCTTATGAAACTGGATACATTACAAACACTGTACGTGGATGAATTGCGGGACCTCTACAACGCAGAGAACCAACTGCTCAAGGCACTGCCGAAAATGGCGAAAGCGGCCTCGTCAGAGGAACTAAAGGACGCATTCGAGAAACATCTGGAGCAGACGAAAACGCATGTGGAACGGCTCGAAGAAGTTTTCGAAGAGATTGGCGAGAAACCGAAGGGCAAGACCTGCAAAGCAATGAAAGGTCTGATCGAGGAAGGATCCGAAATTCTCCACGAAGAAGGCGAAGAATCCGTGATTGATGCTGGGATCATCGTAGCCGCGCAGAAGGTCGAACACTACGAAATTGCAAGTTACGGTAGCGTCCGCACGTTTGCGCAACTACTTGGCAAGGACAGCTCAGCGGAGCTTCTGCAGACCACTCTCGATGAAGAATCCGAAGCGAACGAGCTTCTGAACACGTTGGCCGAGGACATTGTGAATCCAGAGGCGCTTATGGAGCCGGAACTGGCGGGCGCGTCCTCAGATCGTTAGCTGCTATCGAAACCAGCGGCGGCCGCTGCTATGCGGCCGCCGCACAGTAAGCCCGTCGGCAATCAAATGTGAGCTGCTCGTGAATACGCCGCGGCCTAGGCCAATAAGTGAGCCTCAATCACGCGATTGGCCTTGCCGCTGAAAAGATGCCGAACCAGTGCGAGGCGAGCCAGCACCGACCTGGTCGAGAACAGTTTGTAGCTCGTGCAAGTCTATTGGTTTCACCAGGTGAAAATCGAATCCCGCTTCTTTGGAGCGCCGAATGTCGTCTTCAGTGCCGAACCCGGTGATCGCGACGGCTTTGATTGGCTGTTTTCGTTTGGCTTGTGAGATTACCTCGTAACCGCTTCCATCCGGCAGGCCGATGTCGCACAAGAGCACATCCACGTTTCCAGAGTCTGCAATTTTGAGCGCGCTTCGTATGTTGTCGGCAGCTAAGACTTCATGACAGAAATGAGTGAGCAGGCGCGACAACGTACGTCGGGTGTCACGGTGGTCTTCTACGAGTAGGATTCGCAATGGTTTTGGGGGGCGTTTGGGAGCGCGAGAATCCGGATCAGTTGTTCCGACTCCTTCTGGCAGCATGTCGAGGGTTACCTTAAACGTGGAGCCGAAACTCCGGCCACGGCTCTCCGCTTCAATTGTGCCATGGTGAAGGTCCACGAGATGTTTAGAAATCGCGAGACCTAGCCCAAGACCACCGAACTGACGGCTTACCGAAGCATCAGCCTGCTCAAATGGCGTGAACAGCAAACCCATCCGCTCACGTTCAATTCCAATTCCATTGTCCCTGATTTCGAAGTGGAAATGGGCAGCCTCATCGTTCGAAGTCCGGATGGCAATCTGCCCACCTGATGGCGTGAATTTCACGGCATTGTTAATTAAATTCCAAAACACTTGCTGAAGCCGGATGGAATCGCCCAGGATGTACGGTTTCGTCGCATCAAACTCGGTGGAAACATTCAGTTTCTTTGCTGCGATGGCTGACTCCGCGATCTCGATTGCGTCGCGGACGAGGGCATTCGCGTCGACACGTTCCAGAGTGAGCTGAAGCTTGCCGCGCGTAATGCGAGTGAGATCGAGCAGGTCGTCAATCAACCGTGCCTGCAATTGCACGTTACGCTTTATTATTTGTACATCTTCTGCGAACTCGGTCGGGAGTTTTGCTGCATTCTCTTGGAGGTAGGTCGCCGCCGCCAACGCTGGTGTAAGCGGCGTGCGGAGTTCATGACTGAGCGCTGCGAGAAAATCGTCCTTGGTGCGAGAAAATCGTCCTTGGCCTTGCTTGCTTTTTCCGCTGCGATCTTTTCCGCTTCAAATTCTCGGCTGCGAATTTGGTCGGTGATGTCGCGTGTGACTTTGGAGTATCCCCGAGTGTTGCCCTTCTCGTCGCGCAGGACGGTTAATATAACTTCGGCTTCAAAAGTTGTTCCATCTTTGCGGACGCGGAGACCTTGATCGCGAATGTGGCCTCGGTGCGCTGCCTCATGCAGATTGCTTTGCGGCTTCTCACCGGCGACATCCTCCGCCGTATAGAAGCAGGCAAAGTTCTTTCCGATAATTTCATCTGCCCTATAGCCTTTGATTTTCTCTGCGCCTGTGTTCCACGTCACAACATTTCCGTTCGGGTCCAGCAGGTAGATGGCGTATTCCTCCACGCTATCCACCAGAATGTGGAACTGTTCCGCTGTCTGATGCAGCGCTAAATTGCTGGATCGATTCTCCCCCATCGGCTACCAATGCGATTTCCATGGGAATCGGAGCACCGCTATTGATTGGTTCCCCGACCCACCGCGATTTCCCGGAGAAAATCGAATGAGTTCGAACACCTCGTCAAGTCGCCCCTGTAGCTACGGCCCCGCGGGCCGTTCTAGCAAGGCTACGGCGTTTCTGAAAGTGCTAGAGCCCGAGCAAGATCAGCTTCATCTGTCAGGTCCAGACGCAAGGGAGTGATCGACACCCAATTGTGCTCGACTGCCCAGCGGTCGGTCCCTTTCGCAGCGCCTTCTAGCGGAGTCACCGTGAACCAGAAGATTGAGCGTCCCATCGGGTCTTTGTCAGGAACGACCTTGCCATCGTAGTGGCGCACAGATTGCCGAGTCCACCGAATGCCCTTAGGTCTTTCCGGCAGATTCACATTCACCAAAGATAGCGTTTTGGTTCCCAATAGTAGATCGAGGACTTTGGCGACGTATGGCTCAAGCGCGGAAAAATCCGGCTCATGACTGTCACTGACATTCGTACTCAACGCGATGCCGCGGGCCCCGAGTAGTGCTGCCTGCTTCGCCGCTGCCAGTGTGCCGGAATGCCAGACTGAGTTGCCGAGGTTCAGGCCCAAGTTGATGCCGGATAGAACAAGATCGACGTGTCCCCATTTATGCGCGACGCGGTAATGGCATGACTCATTGAGGATTGCTCTACATCGGGCGCAACGATGCGCACGTCACCAAAACGCGCGGCTGCCTTCGCCAGCGGCAGAATGCCCGGGCTGTAAATACCGTCATCGTTCGAAATTAGGATTCGCATTTTCACACACTAACAACGGGTATCACGCTGCTTTTGGCCGAATAGCTTGTGAAGATCTGCTGGATAGAGCAACCGAATATGCGAATCTTTAATTCACAATCCAATGGCAGGAAACCGCGAACATAGCAAAAAGCAGTTGATCGCGTCGCCGGAGGCGTTTGGGCATCAAACGGTTTATCAATCGACGAAGAAGCGTGGTTGGAAGAAGCAAACCATCGAATGGAGTCCTCAACCCATGGCAATGAAACCAATCGATGCGTTTTATGAGCGCTGCGGCCGGGAGCAGACGACGCTCATGTCGACGGATTGATTCCGAGGACAACACGCACCTCGTGAGGCAGCTCGTCGTCACGCAAAGTCACTATTTTGTCGGCTGCCGCGACTCCATCCAATTCCACCAGCGTGACGCCTCGTGAACAGTGGTCTGGATTCTCGACCGAGATGCGATAAATGGTATTCTGGAAACGGTATCGCAGACGGAAGCCAGGCCAATCTTTCGGTATGACCGGATTGATCGTGAGCGTGTCACCGCGGCGTTGGAATCCCAGAATTTCTTCGAGCCAGACTCGGTAGGTCCAAGCCGCCGCGCCCGTGTACCACGTCCAGCCACCGCGCCCGACGTGGCCGGCTAACGAGTACACGTCGCCGGGCATGACGTACGGCTCGACCTTGTAGCGATCGCAATCCTTCTCGTCCCGAGCGTGCTCGATCGGATTCAGCATTCGCAAAAACCGGACGGCTTTATCGCCATCGCCCCGGCGCGCGAAAGCCATGGCAACCCAGACGGCGGCATGAGTGTACTGCCCGCCGTTTTCCCGAACGCCGGGCGGGTAACCCTTGATGTAGCCAACATCGGCGGTGGTCTTGTCGAAAGGCGGAGTTAAGAGCAAGATCAGGTCGTCGGCTTCACGCACGAGATTCTCTTCAACTGATCGCAGCGCAACCTCCACGCGATCTGGGTTGCCTGTGCCGGAGATCGTTGCCCAGGTTTGCGGAATTGAATCGATTCGCGCTTCCGTGCACTTCTTTGATCCCAAAGGAGTTCCATTGTCAAAGTATCCACGTCGGTACCACGCTCCGTCCCAAGCCCGGGCGTCAATGATCTTTGCGAGCCCGGCGGCGCGTCTGCGGCAGGCCTGCGCTTCGTCGTGATACTCGCGCAGTACGAGCAATTCGGCGAAATCGCTGAGCACACAAATCTCGAACCATGCGAGCCAGACGCTCTCGCCTTTGCCGCCGAGCCCGACGCGGTTGAGGCCGTCGTTCCAATCGCCCCCTCCGATCAGCGGCAGCCCATGCGGACCCGCGGTGGCGGAGCGCGCGATGGCGCGCCGGCAATGTTCTAGCAGCGTGCCTTCCGTGTGGGAAGCGATCGGAATGGAGAGGCTTTCTATCTGTTGGGCCTCTAGCGGTTTGGCTTCCAGAAACGGAACCGTCTGATCGAGGATCGCGGCGTCGCCGGTAGTGCGGACGTAGTGCGCGGTAACGAAGGGAAGCCAGAGAAAATCGTCACTGATCCGCGTGCGGATGCCAGCGCCTGACTCGGGATGCCACCAGTGCTGGACATCGCCTTCCACAAATTGTCGCGCGGCAGCGCGCAGAATGTGGTCGCGCGCGATTTCGGGCGCGGCGTGCACGAGGGCCATCACGTCCTGCAACTGGTCGCGGAATCCGTAAGCGCCGCTCGATTGATAAAAGGCTGAGCGGCCCCAGACGCGGCAGCTGAGAGTCTGGTAAAGCAGCCAGCGGTTGAGCAGAAAATTCGTGGAAAGCTCCGGCGTTTCCACTTCGATCGTACTCAGGAGCCGGTCCCACCACTGCCGGGTTTCCTGGAAAGCAGCTTCGACATTGGCTGGATCGCGAAATCGGTTCACGATGGCACGTGCTTTTTCTTCGTCGTCCGCCTGTCCGAGGAGAAAAGTCATCTCGGCTGTCTCTCCGGGATCGATCTCGACCACGAGCTGCAACGCGGCGCAAGGATCCAAACCGGCGCCAATGTCGCCAGTTAATCGTTCGTGCTGCATCGCCGCGGGATCACGCAGCGAGCGATTGCGTCCAATGAACGCGGCGCGATCACCCGTGAATGAAGCAGGTGTTGGACTCGAAGTAGCAAAAGTGATGCATTCGCAAAATTCCGGATTGTAGGAGTTGCGGGCGAACAGGCTCTGGCTCTGCAAATCCCATTTCGTGACCACATGCATACCGGTTTCCTCTGGGTCGGATCCGAGAACGAGAGTGGCGTAGGAGGTGATAGTCAGCTTGCGCGGGCGCGACGACGTGTTGCGTAAGCGCAGCCGCTGGAGGCGCACCGGCAGTCCTCCGGAATCATCAACCGGCACGAAGGTGAGCAGCCGTTGTTCGATGGCGTGGCTGTTGTGTTCAAATGTTGTATAACCATGACCATGCCGCGCGCGATAGGCATCCTTCTCTCGGATCGGTTGTGGCGTGGGCGACCACACGACGCCAATGTCATCATCGCGGATGTAGATGGCGGTCCCGGACGCATCGGAAACCGGATCGTTGAACCACGGCGTGAGGCGATCGTTCTGGCTATTGCGACCCCAGACAAATTCGGCGCCCGACTCGGAAACAAATGCGCCAAACTTCGGATTGGCCATGATGTTGATCCAAGGGAGCGGCGTTTGCCGGCCAGGACCCAAATAGATAACAAATTCCTTTCCGTCCTCTGTGAAGCCGCCGAGGCCGTTGAAATATTTCAGCTCCATAAATGGGAGGGGCGCGGACGGTTCTTCGCGGAACTCCCGGCCGGGTGCTAACAGCCGCGGTTTCACGGCAACGGGTGTAGTCGCGGCGAGCTGTTGGCGCAGTGTTCCGCGGGCTGCGACTAGGACCACCCGCGCGGCGGCCTGCAGTGCAATCAGCTCTTCTTTCGAAATTTTAGTCGCAGAGCGGAGATAGACGCCTCCGGGTTGGTCGACCACGGTCATGTGCGCGTGTGCTTCAATGAGCCGACGCAACTCGCCGATTAACGGTTCTTCGTAGCTGGCCAGTTCCTCGCTTACCAGCACAAGATCGGCTTCCAACCCGCGCAAATGCCAGAAGGTGTGCGCGGTCAATATTTCACGCACCACTTCTATGTCGCGGAGGTGACCGATCATGACGACGACAATCGGCATGTCGCCTGAAATGCCCTGCCGCCAGAGCGCGCGCTGACCTTCTCCGCGGCGACCGAGACGCGCGGGCGGCGGTCGCAGTTGAGCCTGCGGAAAAAGGACGTGGGCCGCCAGTTGTTGGAAGGTCTGAACATCTCTCGGGCGGATGTGGAGCCGACGCATCTCAAGTTGGGAATGAGTCCACGCAGTCTCGAAGGCACGCGCGCACGTGTGAAATTCCGCGTAGCGTTCGGCGAGCCGGATCACGGCTTCGCGCGACTCCGCCGCCGCCGTGACGAGCGCAAATTGGAATCGTTGGTTAGGCAGAATCGTGATATACCGGCGCAGGCTAAAAATCGGATCAAGAACGGCGCCGGTCCGGCTGGTTAGGCGGCGGCTGAGCGCGATTGGATTTTCCGACGTGCGGCCTCGGCCGAGAAACTGGGCACGGTCGGTTTCGAACTGAGTCGTGCTGGTAACAGAGGAAGACTCGGGAACCAAGAGATGCGCGGCCCAGATCGGCTGTTCGTCTGGAGCGCGGAGGCGACGGCGGGCGAGGAGGGCTTCACAATGCGGAAGCCATTCGGTTTCGATGAAGAGCTTGCTGAAAGCGGGATGCGCGCGATCTGCCCGGTGCAGCGCAAGAGCGAGCTCGAGGTAAGTGGTCAACTCCAGACGGCACGATTTGCGCGAGATGTTGACCAAAGTGATGCGCCGGACTTCGGCGTCGTCTTCTGCGGAAACGACAATTTCCGTAAAAGTCTCACACGGCCCGCTTCTCCGTCGGAACTCCGCTTTGTCCGGCGTGAAACTCCAAGTGTAACGGCGCTCAGGACTTCGCACCGGTTGATGGGTGTTGCTCCAGATCGTGTCGCTTTCCAAATCCCGGATATAACAAACTGCGCCCGGCACATCGCACGTCGTGTCGGCGCGCCAGCGGGTGACGTCCAGATCCAACCAGCGCAAGTAGCCGCCGCCTGAATTTGTCACCATAACTGAGCAGGTTCCATTCGACAGCAGGTGAATGCGCGGCGAGGCGATATCGGGTGTTTGCGTTCCGACCGCGCTGTCGAGGATCGGAATCGTTCGAGGCAGAGGTCGCTCTTCGGGTACCTCACCGGGGGTTGGCAAAATTTGTTCCGGGATATGCTCGTGCAAGAGCGGCTCGGTAGCGCGGATGCGCGCATCCGAATGGAAGCGCCTCCGCATCGTATTGTCATGCAAAGCATTGTTGTAAGCGAGGAGCGACATCCCCTGGTGATGCACCATGTAACAACGAATGATGATCCCGGCCGCGCCGCCGGGTTCGGTCCGTCGGGAGTAGTCGATCGCCTCGTAGTAACCGTAGTCACCGAGAAGCGCAGAGTTGCCCAGCCTAGCGAGTCGCCGCAGGTTTTTCATGGCGGCGGCCGGTTCAACTCCGAGAGCGAGCGCTGCCGCATACGGAGCGACAACCAGATCCTCTTCCTGCCCACGCCGCAGCGCCAGCGCCGGCACGCCAAACGCGCGGTATTGATAGACGTTATGCCGATCGAGCGCGCTGAATGCGGACTCCGAGATGCCCCATGGCACGCTGCTTTGTTGGGCATAAGCAATTTGGCAGCGCACAGCGTCATGACAGGCGCGATCGAGCAGAGAATTCTCGTGCGTCTGAGTGAACAGGAGCGGCATTAAATATTCGAACATCGTCCCGCTCCACGAAAGGAGGGGCAGCCGACCGTAGGCAGATCCAAAAGGCCGGCTCATGGCCCACCAATGTTCCACCGGCACTTCGCCACGGGCGATCGCCAGGAAGCTCGTTAGGCGCGCCTCACTTGCGAGCAAATCGTAGAAGGAAGTGTCGAGTCGCCGCTCCGCCACTTGATAACCAATGGCAAAAATCCGCCGTTCCTCATTGTAAAGAAATCGCAGCCCGATTCCGTTTTCCAGTTGCTGGCTCTGGGCGATCAATTCGTGCAACTGCGCGAGCTGCTCGGAGGCGCCCTGGCGCGAGCGCTCGACTTCGGTTACTAGAAGGTCGAACCACTCGCGCACGGGTTGAGGAAGCTCCGGTCGCTCTCGTTCCCCGTGAAATGCCAGCAGCGGCACGAGCCCGGGGATTCCCTCGGTGGCAATGTTTTGCAGCGAAAAGGTCGCAGCGAGCGCCTCGCGCCGGGATTCGTGCGACGCTTTGCCTAACGACATCAATTGCGACGGCGACTCCATCAGGATTTCCACCGGCCGAAAATATTTATCGATGACGGCATTCCAGGCCGCGACTTGTTTGGCGACTTGTTGCGCCCAGTAAACGCGTGGATCGGTTTCGGGCCCTTGGAAGAAGAGCAGCAGATCCTGCGCGGGTGCTCGAGCCGCGCGCAAGCGCAGGATGATTTCCTCCAGATTAGCCGACTGGCCCGTAATCAGTTCCGTCAAGCGCAGAAGCGCGGGAGGAGGTTGCGCTTCCTTCTTTGGACCGGTGAGTTGCCGCATCGCGCCGAGCGTGTCGGCGAGTCCACGCAAGGCACTCGCCTACAGAAGGGGCCGAGTGG
>WNFS01003172.1_pt1 | contig 12434 bp, 9 predicted proteins | sample 5400141 | NCBI WGS metagenome assembly WNFS01 (sample SAMN13153358, study PRJNA577476) | soil metagenome | isolation source: 60 cm saprolite under Madrone tree | place: USA:California | collected 2016-06-14 | reverse complement strand
TCAGAAACTCATCCGTGTGCTGAATGTGTTTCGATCCGCGTGCCACCAGCGCGGCTTGCCCGCCCGTCGCTACCACCGTTGTGTCCCTCCCCAGTTCCGTCTTAATCCGCGCCAGCATTCCATCCACCATATCGACCGCGCCGTAATAAAGCCCCGCTTGCATATTCGTGACTGTATTCGTGCCAACCACTTTTCCTGGATCCTTAATCTCCACCCGCGGCAACTTCGCCGTCCGCGCAAACAGCGCCTCTGACGCAATGCCCAATCCCGGCGCAATCACTCCGCCCAAATATTCGCACCGGTCGGAAATCACATCGAAGGTAATCGCCGTGCCAAAATCCACCACGATGCACGGTCCGCCATACTTGTGAAACGCCGCCACGCCATTCACAATGCGGTCCGCCCCCACCTCCAGTGGATTATCCACCAGCACCGACATCCCCGTCTTCACTCCCGGTTCTACAAACAGCGCCTTCTGCCCAAAATAAATGCGCGCCATTTCCGCCAGCGTCCAATTTACCGGCGGCACCACCGAGCTGATGATCACCCCATGAATTCCGTCGCGGTCCAATCCCGCCAGCGTGAACAAATTGCGCGTCAGCACACCGTACTCATCGACGGTCTGCTGCCGCGCGGTCGTCAGCCGCCAATTGGCGATCAGCTCGTCGCCTCGAAACACCCCCAGCACCGTATTCGTGTTACCGACATCTATGGTGAGCAGCATCTACGTCGCCTCCGCTACGTCGCCCGCAATCACCGTCGTCACCTGTCCGCTGTCGCGTTTCACTTGCAGCAATCCTTCTGGCCCCAGCCCCGAAGTCGTTCCCGTAAAACTCTCTTTGCCATTGCTCACTCGCACGCGTTTCCCCTGGGCATAACTCGAAACTTTGGTGAATCGGTCGATAACCGCCCCCGGCCCTTCGTTCAAAAAATCATTGTAGTCGCGCTCGAATTCCCGCAGCAACCGTACCAGCAGCTCCAGCCTCGATTGTGGCCGCCCGCTCGCGACCCGAAGCGATGTAGCACTCCCCGTCAGGTCCGCCGGAAACTTGTCCTGGTTCACGTTCAGTCCCATTCCCACGATCACAAAACGAATCTGTCCCGGCTCCGCGTGCATCTCGGTCAGAATCCCGCCGACCTTTTTCCCCCCGATCAGCAAATCATTCGGCCATTTCAAATCCACCGTAAGCCCCGTCTGCGCCTGAATCGCGGTGTGCGCCGAAACCCCCGCCATCATCGTCAGCAGCGGTGCCTGCACCGGCGCCAGCTTCGGCCGTAGAAGCAGCGTCACGTAAATCCCCGCCGCTCGCTCCGAATGCCATTTGCGCCCAGCGCGCCCTCGCCCTGCCGTTTGTTCCTCTCCCAATATAACCGCGCCCTCCGGCTCTCCCGCATGCCCCAATTCCAGCGCCACGCGATTCGTCGAATCCACTTTCAAAAAATGATAAATGCGCTTTCCGAACAGGCCGCCCTTCAGTCGCTGCCGCAGCATGTCCGCCGTGAGAATGTCCGGCACTCTCTCCAAAAAATATCCGCTCCGAGGATGCCCCTTCACCCGCACGCCAAGTTCGCGCAGCCGCTCCACCCACTTCCAGACGGTAGACCTCGAGACGCCGATCTCCCGCGCCACGCGCGCCCCGCTGATCACAATGGTCGCGTTTTCTGCCAGCAGCGTCACCAATGCCGCAATTCGCCGGTCCGTCGTTCCCGGAAGCGTCTCCGTCACCGTCTTTTTGCTGCGTCTCATGATTGCGGGCGGGCTTCGTGTAAGCGTGCGCCGTAAGCTTACGTTTACCGCACGCTCTCCACAAGTAGGCTTAAGCTTGCGGCGATCCGGCGCACGCGCCCAACGCTATGCGGCGGCCTTGAGCTCTTCCAACCGCGAACGCAGCTTCCGCAACTCTGTCGTTTGTTCCGCAAGCGTCGCTTCTAACCCACGCACGACTTTCTCTGGAGCACGGCTGCGAAAGGTATCGTCGGCCAACTGCTTTTCCTTAGCCGCGATCGCTTTTTCCAATCCGTCAATCTGCTTGCGTAATCGCGCGCCTTCCGCCTCGACGTCGATCGTTTCCGCGACGTAAGCGATGCACACATCAAACAGCGCCGTCGAGCGCACCGCGCCTCCGGAGTAAGCCAAGCGCTCCGCGCTGAGCTTCAACTCCGAGAGCGCAGCGAGCCGCAGAATGCCGTCGCGGTTCGCCTCCATGACACTATGCGCGGCGGCGTCCGAGCTCGAGAATTCCGCTGCCACTTTTTTCTTCGGGTCCAGCTTCATCTCGGCGCGGATATTCCGGCACGCCTGCACGAACTCTTGAATCAGCGAAAACTGTTCCTGAGCTCGTGCATTCTTCCAGTTTGCGTGCGCTTCCGGAAAGGAATCCAGGGCAATGGATTTCGCTCCCGAGCGTTGCGGCAGTTGATGCCAGAGCTCCTCGGTCAAGAAGGGCATGAACGGATGCAGGAGTCGTAGTGCGGCGTCAAACGCCGAAAATAAATTGCGCCAGGCAGCAACAGCGCGTTTCTTGTCGGCACTCAGCAGCTCGGGTTTCACCCACTCGATGTACCAATCGCAGAAATCGCCCCAGAAAAACTGGTAAACGCACTGGGCCGCTTCGTGAAAGCGGTAATTCTTCAGAGCCTCATTCACCAAATCAATCGTGCTAGCGAGACGCGCAAACAGCCACTCATCAATAAGCGCAACTCGACTCCGGAAAGGACGAAAAAAGTCCTTCCACGGCCAGCGTCTGGCGGCGTAGGGCGCCTTCACGCGAATCTCCGGCGCCGCGAGTTGATCCAGAGAAACGCCGCTCTGCTCGAATTTGTCCAGATTCACAAACAAGAACCTCGCCGCGTTCCAAATCTTGTTCGCAAAGTTTCGGGAGCTCTGGATTCGGTCCTCAGTCCAGATCAAGTCGCTTCCCGGCGCGGCCATCGTTGCCAGCGTAAAGCGCATCGCGTCCGTTCCGTATCTCCGATTGACGTCGATGGGATCGATTCCCGTGCCTTTGGACTTGGACATCTTTTGCCCGTCCGCCGTGCGCACAATGGAATGGAGGTAGACGTCGCGAAACGGCACCTTGCCGGTGAAGTGGATGCCCATCATGGCCATGCGCGCTACCCAGAAAAAAAGAATCTCGTAGCCTGTGATCAGCAAACTGGTCGGGTAGTACCTTTGGAAATCCGGCGAATTCTCCGGCCAGCCCAGCGTCGCAAATGGCCAAAGCCCCGAGCTGAACCAGGTGTCCAGGACATCCGGGTCCTGCTCCAGGTTTGTCGAGCCACACTTCGGGCACTTCGCGGGCGCCTCGCGCGCAACGGTAATCTCCTTGCAATTCCCGCAATGCCACGCCGGAATGCGGTGTCCCCACCAGAGCTGTCGCGACAACGTCCAGTCGCGGATATTCCGCATCCATTGGAAATACACCTCGCGCCAGTTTTCGGGGATGATCCGGATCTCACCGCGCTCCACGGCAGCGATTGCAGGCTCGGCCAGCGGCTTCATCTTGCAGAACCATTGCGTCGAGGCCCGCGGTTCCACAATCGTGTGGCAGCGCTCGCACAACGCCACAGCATGCGTATGCTCGGTGACCTTTTCCAGCAAGCCCTGCGCTTTCAGGTCTTCCACGATTTTCTTTCGCGCTTCAAAGCGATCCAGTCCCGCGTATGCTCCCGCCGCCGCGCTCATCTTGGCGTCATCGGTCATCACGTCAATCTCGGGCAGACCGTGCCGGCGCCCAACCTCGAAGTCGTTGGGATCGTGCGCCGGCGTGATCTTCACCGCCCCGGTGCCGAACTCACGGTCCACGATTTCGTCGGTGATGATCGGAATCTCTCGATTCATCAGCGGCAAGAGCGCCTTCTTGCCAACCAACTGCTTGTACCGCTCGTCCTCTGGATGCACCGCCACTGCCGTGTCCCCCAGCATGGTCTCGGGCCGCGTCGTCGCGACCGTCAGATGCTCGTCCGTTGCCACGACCGGATAGCGGATGTGCCAGAGGTGCCCCTGCCGCTCTTCATGCACCGTTTCTAGGTCGCTAAGCGCCGTCAAGCAGCTCGGACACCAGTTGATCAGGTAGTGTCCACGATAGATCAGCCCTTCTTCGTAGAGGCGCACGAACACTTCGCGCACCACGCGCGAATACTCCGGCGAGAGCGTGAACCGTTCGCGCGACCAATCGCAGCTCTCGCCAATCTGCTTCATCTGTTTCGTGATGGACCCGCCGCTCTCTTCTTTCCATTTCCACACGCGTCTCTCAAATTCCTCCCGGCCCAGCGTGCGGTAATCGATTCCTTGCTCCGCCAGTTGCCGCACGACCACGCGCTGCGTGGAAATGCCCGCATGGTCCATCCCCGGCAGATACAAAGTGTTGTAACCGCGCATGCGGTGCCAGCGCGTCAAAATATCAATCTCCGTGTGGTCCATCATGTGCCCGATGTGCAGCGAGCCGGTCACGTTAGGCGGCGGGATAACGATCGAAAACACCGGTCCCGGCGCGTTCGGGTCCGCGCGAAAGAGTTGTTCGCGCACCCAATACTCCGCCCATCGCGGTTCAATCTGTTGCGGTTCGTACGTCTTGGCGATTTCGCGAGCCATCCGGGATCCTGCTCCTGACCGCAGCCTGCAGCGGCAGCATGCACTTGAACACCCGCAATTACACTAATCTTTGACTATACGAGGCACAATCCAGCGCCGTCAATTCATTGCAAAGGCGTGCACGGGGTCATCAGTCGAGGATGTCCCGAATCTGGGCAAGACATCCCAAAATCGCGCAATGCGAGGCATAAGACACCCTGCCGTATTGCAGTAACACGAACACAGGAAAGAGCTTACATTGATCGTTACGGTGGATTGCTAATTGCTCCTCTCCTCGGCATCAGTTCGCTAAAATGAGGCAAAACGGATGCAAAGCTAGTGGTTGCTTCTATCGCTTGGGGCATTGATTTCCGGGGAGGAAGTGCAAAATTATGTCACTAGTTACCGATCTGAGATTCGCGTTCCGCTCCCTCGCCCGAACCCAAGGGCTTGCGATCACCGTGATCCTGACGCTGGCGCTGGGCATCGGCGCCAACACCGCCATCTTCACGCTGGTGCGCGGCGTGCTCCTCAAGCCGCTCGTCAACCGCGACGAGGACCGTTTGATCTACATTCGCCAGAGCGCTCCGGGCACCGGCGACGAAAACACAGCGTTCTCCGTGCCCGAAATTCAGGATTTGCGCGCCAGCGCTAAAACCCTCAGCGCGTTCGGCGATTTCTCGGCCTTCGGTTTCACCGTGATCGGCCTGGGTGAGCCTCGCGAAGTGCAAGCTGGCGTCGTCAGCGGTACCTACTTCGACGTAATGGGCCTCCATCCCGTTCTCGGTCGTCTCATCGGGCCTCAAGACGACGGTCCCAAAGCTGCCGGCGTCGTCGTTCTCACCTATCGTTTCTGGACCACCACTCTTCGGAAGGATCCGGGCGTCATCGGAAAGACTGTTCGCCTCGGCAGCGGCCCCATGGGAAGTCGATCCGCTACGATCATCGGCGTTCTCGAACCCTGCGTCCCCTATCCCCAGGAGACCGAAATCATCGCCAACATCGTCACCAGCCCGCACCACCTCTCCGCAACCATGGTGACCGGCCGCGTCCATCGCATGACCGAGCTCTTTGGCCGTCTCGCTCCCGGTGTCACCCTCGGGCAAGCTCGCGCCGAGCTGCGCTCCGTCTACGGGGCTATGACCAAAGCACATCCCGAAGCCTATTCCGCCAAAGGGGACTTCCAGATCAGCGCCAAGCGTCTTCGCGACGAGCTCACCTCTGGCGCCCGGACCGTGCTGCTGGTGCTGCTCGCCGCGTCAGCGCTGGTGTTCATCATCGCGTGCTCCAACGTCGCCAACCTGATTCTCACGCGCACGGTTCGCCGCGAAGGCGAGCTGGCCACCCGTGCTGCGCTAGGCGCAACGACAGGCGCGCTGCGCCGCATGCTGCTGGCCGAAAGCCTTCTGCTCTGCGGCGCCGGCGCCGCGCTCGGCGTAATGAGCGCGCAGCCGATGGTGGCCATCCTGGCCCGCTACGCCTCGCGCTTCTCGGTGCGCGCCCTAGATCTGACCGTTGACAACAGCATGCTCTGGGTGGGAGCAGCGCTGGCCATCGTCGCCGCGGTGATTTTGGCGTTTGTCCCGCGCCTGCCTTCGGCCGAAGCGTCCAGTGGCCTTAGCCTATCGAGCGGCAGCGTGCGCATCACCAGCAGCACCAGCCGCCGCCAGCGGATCTTCGCGGTGACGCAAATTGCGGCATCTTTCGTACTGCTGGCCGGCGCAACTATGTTGATCACTACGCTGATCGCGCTGCAAATGGCGCATCGAGGTTTCGACACGCGCCAAGTCCTCGTCGTCAACGTTCCCGCCATGTCCTACGGAAAAACGCCTCAGCAAGTCGTCGATTTCTACAAGGAATCGATTCGTCGCGTCGATGGGCTGCCCGGCGTGAGCACCACCGCTTTCGCCATGGTTGCTCCCTGGCGCGATGCTGGCTCCGGTTTCGGTCTGCAATTCTCCGCCGATGGTCATGTTCATGTCCCCAATGAAGACCCGCGCGCGCACATGCGCGTCATCTCTCCGGGATTCTTTGCCTCGCTCGGCGTTCCCATCATCGCCGGCCGCGATTTCAACGATTCCGACGGCCAAAAGAACGATCCCGTGGTGATCGTCAGTGAGACTCTCGCGCAGCGCATGTTCCCCAATCAGGATGCCATCAATCGGCACGTTTATTGGACCGATCCCGTGCTGCAATTCGCACCTGGGATCAACGCCGCGCCGCACCGCATCATCGGCGTGACCGCCGATATTGACGACGAACATGTCATTGCTGAGCCCATGGTCACCGTTTATACCCCCTTTCAAGAGGGTCCAATTTTTGGCGGTCGCCTCTTCATCCACACCGATGCAAATCCTTATTCGCTGGTCACGCCGGTCACCCGCATTATTCGCGAGATGTCCGCCGATCAGCCCATTGAGCACGCCGCCACTCTCGAAGACGTCCGCGCGGAGGTGCTCACGCCGGATCGTTTGAACTCGCTGGTGTTCGGCGTGTTCGCCGCTGTCGCGTTGGCGATTGCCTTGGTTGGCGTCGCAGCCGTGCTGGCCTTTTCGGTCAGCGCGCGGACCCGCGAATTCGGCATCCGGCTGGCGCTTGGCTCGCAGCCGCGCCATCTCCTGAGAGGTGTCATCGCGGAAGGCGCCGTGATGGCTGCGGCGGGCGTCCTCGCGGGCGCGGCATTCGGGTTCGTGGCCGCGCGTTTGGCGGGCAGCTATTTCCTGGACGTTAAGATGCCGGGCGCCTTGCCCGTGGTCCTCTCTGCATTCGTGCTGTTGGCCGCCGCCGTCGTCGCGTCGTGGCTGCCGGCCGCCCGCGCCGCGCGCATCGACGTCATCCAGGCTCTTCGCGCCGAGTGAAATGCACACGGCCATCCGCCCGCTAGCGCGAGTGGCATCATTGATCTTGGATCTCAGTCCACGCTAGGCCGCGCCCCGCTTCGGTGATACACGTCGAGCATCCACACGAACGTTTCACGTTGCGTGGCACGGACCAGCCCAGCAGCCTCTAATACCGCTGCCATCCGCTCCGGCGCGTGAACGAATGCCCGAAACTTCTTGCCTGTCAGCCGCAGCCAGAAGTTCCCGAATGCAAACATGCTCCGCACGTACCAAAGGTCACGCGGATAGGTGAAGGCCAGTACCTGCCGCGTCCGCGCGGCCGCTGCCCCGAGCAGCACCTCGGCATCCGGGTAGCAGCACACCACGCGGTCAAGCGTGACCACGTCGGCGTCCGGCAGCGTGTCTGCGATTGCGGCGAAATCGCCAAGGACAAATTGGGTGGAACGTGATCCGTACTTTAATCCGACCTCCTGCCGGGCAACCTCCAAATAAGCGGGTGATGCTTCCACTATGGCCGCGCCAGCTATACGGGTGTCGGCAAGCTCACAAGTGATGACCCCAATCCCACCCCCGACATCCAAAAGGTGTTGTCCCTCCAGCGGCAAACGTCGGATTTCCGCGAGCATGAGCCGCGTCGTTGCGTCAGCGCCACGCCGTCGGTAGCGCCGTAGATCACGTTTAGCCACTTTGGAATTGAACAACGCTTCTGCAGCACAATACCGAGTGCAGCACATCATGTAGAACTCCCGGCCAAGTCGGACGCACCCTATTTTAGTCTACAGTTTGTCGCTCGTCAGTATTGTGCCCGGATCAGGGGCCAATCGGAAACAACTCTTGCCACTGCGGCTCGTCTTTCCCAAACCCATCCAGGACCGAAATTCAATCGACACTAATAATTGGCACCCTGGTAGACTATTTTCGTTCAGAAGTGCGTCTCGCCTCCGCGAGACTCCCCCCAAAATCCCAAATCTAATCTTCTTTCTGGAGACTTTCATGTCCACCAATCGCTCCAAGGACCGTGCTTTGCGACGGCCGCCAGCGCGCCGTGTCGTCCCGAGAGCAGCAAGGGACCTGCTTTTCGCCGTTGTACCCCAAACCCTGCCCCTCGCCCAGCACGAATACATCAACGCCTACGGCACCAATTCCTGGCGCGAAACCATCCGCACCTCCCATGAACAGTCTGCCGATCACATGTCGCCCGCCCGATCCCCAATCGCCGCCTCCTCAATCAGCTCCAGCCCCTACTCCCGCGGCGCCATCGGACGCATCTCCCACCTCGGGCTAGAACGCAAATTTACCCTCACAGCGGGCCGGCCATCCGCCTTTTCGCCGTCGAGCGGCGGTCTTCAGACCGCCACCGCGAGCCGCGAGCGTCCCTCCCCGTCATCCCGAGGGCACCGGTGTTGAGTTTGGCAAACCGCGCGAGTAACATGCATCGTGCTGATTGCGGATGACGACTCTGGGATTCTTGACCCTGGGCCGAGAGTTCAAGCGAAGCCTAGCAGCTCTGACGTGCCCCCCTCAATGATTCCCGATGCCCGAATTATCCGCATATTCGGCAATCTCAACTAAGGAGAGTACGATGGCTAAGAACATCGTTCTAGTCCACGGTGGCTTTGTGGACGGCGCTGGCTGGGAGGGCGTCTACAAGATCCTGAAGAGGGACGGCTACAATGTCAGCATCGTCCAGAATCCGACGATGTCGTTGGAGGACGACGTAGCGGTTACCAAGCGAACTCTTGCAACTCAAGACGGACCTACAATTCTCGTCGGCCATTCCTATGGCGGAGCGGTGATCACCGAAGCCGGAAACCACCCAAAGGTTTCAGCCCTCGTATACATCGCTGCCTTCGCTCCAGACAGGGGCGAGTCGGTGGGGTCGCTTATTAAAGATCCGCCGCCCGGCGCGCCCGTACCTCCGATACTGCCCCCGCAAGACGGATTTTTGTTCCTCGACAAGGCGAAGTTTCCAGCCTCTTTCGCAGCCGACGTGGACCCAGAAAAAGCCGCGTTTATGGCTGACTCCCAAGTTCCATGGGGCCTGGGGGCCATTAGCGGCGCGATCAGCGAACCCGCGTGGAGGACCAAGCCGAGCTGGTACCTGGTCACCACCGAGGACAAGATGATTCCACCTGACGCCCAGCGTGCCATGTCCAAGCGGGCGGGCTCCACGGTTGTTGAGGTCAAGGGCAGCCATGCCATCTATGTATCGCAGCCTGGGGCTGTCGCAAAGCTTATCGAAGAGGCCGCCAGAGGCGCGAAGGCGACAGCGAAGTAAATCCTCGGGGGGCTGGCCCGCCCTTCCTCAGTTTTTCTTGGTGGGTTGCGCGCATTCCTGCCAACGTTTGAGACGGCTGCCGAGGCGGGTGACGAAGATATCGTAATGAGCTTCTTGTTACTGAAATCGAGGCGCAGAAGTAAGGCGGGGTGCCGCACCTAAGGGTACGGGGGTTGGCGCTTCTGTCACAGCGGGTTCCATGCTCTAACCGATTTTCTGCGATTGCAGATTGGAGCTAAGCCTCGCCTCCAAACGGCGCCTCATCGGTCTCCGACTAACTTCATTTAGAATCAACACTTGCAAGAGTGTATCAAAACAAAGCACTTTAACTATCTTTAGAATCAACACTTGCGAGAAACATAGGAGGAGGGGGGCCACCTCGCGGTCTACCCACACTGGGGTAGTGTCCTAATCTCACACCAAGCCCCTACCATCTGTTGCGATAGACCGGTTGACCCTCGCGTCAAAATCGACAGATTTAAACCAAATTACCTGCGCCCAACCAGGTAGAAGATAACTCCCATGAGTATTAGAGCACCGAACGCGACCAGCCAAAGACTAACAATCCAAGATTGCCTCTCCCGATTCTTGCCCGATACCAAAACCTCATCTTGGACCGAAACAAAATTTAAGAAGGCCTTCTTGTACGATCTCCAAAGCGAAAAATAGGGGAGTCCCACGATAAGAAAAGAGATCCCTAGATAAATGCCCTCGGTTCTGAGTAAATGCGCAGCTGGCCTGCCTAATTCCTGTAGATGGACGATAAACATCGACCATGCATTGGCTAGCATTCCCCCGAGTAAAAGAATGGAAAGATGAGCAAAATAAAACATCTTTAGAAAAGATCTGATTTTTAGTTCATCGGCGTCAGACTGTACAACGTAGCCTCGATTGCGCCGGTCCCCGGTAAAGACGACTACGCGCCCGGCTTTTTCATCTCTGAAAGACCTGCCTACGATGGAGTCAACAAGACCCATGTGTATTTTCTCCTTGGGTCGATTCCGGCGCGTGTCAACGACCCTGAGACAGGTGCGCACATAATTTAGTGAGTTTTTCATTGTTCGATTAGGGTCACCAGTTTTCACCAGGAATTTCGCTCCAGGATCGCCTAGCAACGACGATCGGCAACTCGGTCGACCCACAGCATCCCCACTTTTGTTGCTCCTCAGGTGCCACAGGCAGCGATTCCGGATTGGAGACCGGCTTGTTAATCCAGACCTCGCTGGGAAGAGCCGGTGGTTGGGGAGCGTTTCGTACGAAGCGCTCCGGGTGACGTTGGTAAGCAACATCAAGCACTTCCTGACGTTGCCGCAAGACGTTTTCCGCTTGGCCATAGTGAACCGTCGCCGGCGTCAACAAGCCAATGCCAGAGTGACGGTGCTCTTCGTTATACCACCGAAAAAAACTCTGGCAGAAAGCACGACTGTCCTGGATACACCCAAAGCGGTCCGGGAACTCCGGCCGATATTTTAGGGTTCGGAATTGGCTTTCGGAAAAGGGATTGTCGTCCGAGACGTGCGGCCGGCTATGCGTTTTCGTGACACCCAGATCGGCGAGTAAAAGAGCTACCGGTTTGGACCTCATCGAGGTGCCACGATCGGCATGCAGGGTGAGTTGACCGGGCTGGATTTGTTGTTTCTGGCAGCTCTCTTCGATCAGCCGCTTGGCCAACTCCGCGCTTTCGCGATAAGCGACCATCCAGCCGGTGACGTAACGGCTGAAAACATCGAGGAGGACGTACAGGTAGAAATAGGTCCATTTCGCGGGGCCGAGTAGCTTGGTTATATCCCAGCTCCACAATTGATTGGAGGCGGTGGCCATGAGCTCGGGCTTCTGGTAGGGCGGATGCGTCAACTGATCGCGGCGCTCGCGAACTTCGCCGTGCTCGTCGAGCAAGCGATACATGGTGCGTATCGAGCAGTGATACTCGCCTTCATCGAGCAACGTCGCATAAACAGCGGCTGGAGAACGATCCTGGAAACGTTCTTCGTGCAGACGAGCCAGAACCGCATCCCGTTCCGCAGGGCGGAGTGCGCGTGCCGGCGAAGGCCTCGACGCGCTCACCGCCGGAGAAGAAGTCTTACGGCCCTCCCGATAGTAAGATGCGCGAGGCATACACAGAACCTGGCAAGCAGCGCTGGTGCCGACGTCGTTCGCTAGCTCGGCGACAGCCGCCATCAGGATTTCTCCTCCGGGTCCGGCTCCGGAATCGGATGACCCAACAGCGCAGCCACTTTTTTTTGGACGTCGATGATGATGTGCGCCTTCCGCAGATCTTCGGTCAAGCGGGCGTTTTGTCGGCGAAGTTTCTGGACTTTTTCTTCCATCGGGTTACGCTTGGACTTCGGCCCGCGTTTCTGTGGGGTCAGAGCCTCGAGGATTCCATGGGCCCGCTCTCGCCGCCAGTAGGTCAGCAAAGACGAGTACAGACCTTCGCGGCGGAGAAGGGCGCCAAGGCCACCTCGCGTTGTCGCAGCGACTTCGGCTTCTTGTAAGATGCGTTGTTTGTACTCAGCCGTGTAGGTCCGCCGCTTCGGTTTGGCAACTACTTCGGGATCCGGCCGCGAAGCCGGCACCGGATCGGCGCCCGCTTTGGCTGCTGCTGCACTCCGCTGCGGCTCGCCAGGAGGCGAGCCTCCGCTCCGTTCCGCGGCAGCCAAACCCCCAGGGGAAAGAACAACACCAAGAGAATTCCCGTTCATCTCTGATCTCTTCTTTCTCGCCCTTCTGCTCATTAATTAAG
>WNFS01003164.1_pt1 | contig 12444 bp, 6 predicted proteins | sample 5400141 | NCBI WGS metagenome assembly WNFS01 (sample SAMN13153358, study PRJNA577476) | soil metagenome | isolation source: 60 cm saprolite under Madrone tree | place: USA:California | collected 2016-06-14 | reverse complement strand
ATGATATCGAGCTCGCGACAACTCACTTCGTAGTCATCGCGCAAGCTCCGATGGGATTCATCCATATATCGGCCAAACGCCTTGATGTCGCTCTCTTCCAGGCTGGCCGCTGCTTGAAGCACCCGGACATTCTCCGTGACTACATGCCGACAGCGTTTTCGTACCTGCTCCGGCAGGTCCGCGGCTCGTCGTTCGAGAGTCTCGAGAGTGAGATCGCGAAGCGGACCGATGATGCGCGCGGCCGCCTCGCAATCTTCGCGGCGGCGATTGTATTCGGTACTGGCGAGTTCGTGTCTCACCATGGTGTTACAAATAACCAGGCTGGCCTCCGCTGGCAACCGCACGGCGCGATGCGTGAGCGAGCGGCAATCGAGCATCAGGGCATGATCTTGGCGACCAAAACAGGAAATAAATTGGTCCATGATGCCGCAACGCATGCCCACAAAGTCATTTTCGGCACGCTGGCAAAGAAGCGCCAACTGTAGGGGTTCCAGGAAAAGGTCTGAATTTTTGAGGAGCGCCAGAGCGGTGGCCACTTCAATGGCCGCCGAGGAACTAAGGCCCGAACCCACCGGAATTTCACCGTGAATCAACAAATTGGCTCCCCGCAACCGGTGTCCCGCCGCTTCGAGCGTTGCGGCCACACCGGCAACATAGTCGGTCCAGTTGCCCTGGCACTTTGGTGTTCGATCCAGCGAGAATTCGAGTGTCCCGGGAAAACCCTCAGAAATCGCGCGTATCGTGCGATCCTCGCGGCGATCTGCTGCCACCCAAGTCGAAAAATCGATCGCGGCAGGCATGACTAGGCCGCCAGTATAGTCGGTGTGCTCTCCGATGAGATTCACTCGACCGGGCGCACGAAAAAGGCGGGGGCGCCCGCCGAAAGACTCGGCAAAAGCTGGCAGCAGGGTAGCGGGTATTTGCATATCGTTTCGCGAGAATCCGGACTCAGCTCGCCAAAGCCTGCTCGATCTCCTCGAGCGTCTGGCCCTTTGTTTCCGGAAGGCGCCAGCGAATGAACAGAAAGCCAGCCAGGCAAATGCCGGCATAGATCCAGAAAGTTCCCGCGGGGCCAACGCCCCGGTTCAGTATGGGAAACGTGTAGGTAAGAATGAAGCTGGCAATCCATAGCGAGGTGACCGCCACGGACATCGCCGCGCCACGGATGTGATTGGGGAAGATTTCCGAAATAACTACCCAGGTAACCGGGGCGAGCGACATGGCATAACAGGCGATGGCTACAACAACGAGCAGCAGCATGTGCACCCCGCGGCTGTGTCTATAAAAACCAAATCCGAGCAAACCGTAGATCAGCGCCAAAGCCGCCGAGCCGAAAAGCATTAATTTGCGGCGCCCCAATTTGTCCACCAAGGCGATGGCCACGAGGGTAAACGCCAGATTGACAGCACCGGTGATTACGATATTGAGCAGGATGTCAGAAACATGGTAGCCGGCAGCCGAAAACACTTCCTCGGCATAGCCGAAGATCACGTTTATGCCGCACCATTGCTGAAACACTGCCAGGGAAACGCCGAGAGAGAGAACACCGACGAGTCGCGAATCGAGCAGTGCGAACAAGTTGACCTTTTTGCTGGTCGCCAGACTCGATCGAATCTCCGCCAGGGCTTGCTTCGAATGGGCCTCGCCGCCCAGCCGTCGCAAGATGCGTTCGGCCTCGTCGTGGCGGCCATTTCGGGCAAGCCAGCGCGGGCTTTCCGGCACCGCCAGCATTCCGAGAAAAAATAACAGAGAGGGTATCGCGGTAACGCCAAACATCCAACGCCACCCCATCTGGCCATTCCACGAGTTCAGGATCTCCATCGCCGAAGCGTCCCTCGGCACAGGCTGGGCGATCAGCCAATTCACGAACTGGGCCAGCAGAATTCCCATAACGATAGTGAGTTGGTTCAGCGAAACGAGCTTCCCTCGCACTGCGGCAGGGGAGATTTCGGCGATGTACATGGGTGAGAGATTAGAAGCCAGACCGATGGCCATCCCGCCGACGATTCGCCACATCACAAAATGATGAAACACCCGCGCCAGCGCCGTTCCCACCGAAGAGACCCCGAACAGCAGCGCCGCCAAGATCAGTAGAGGTTTCCGGCCATAACGGTCGCCGAGACTCCCAGAGATTACCGCTCCCAAGAGGCAACCAACGAGAGCGCAACTCATCGCCCAACCTTGTTCGGAGGCATTCCTGAGCTCGAAGAATTTCTCATAAAACGGCTTGGCCCCGCCAATCACCACCCAGTCGTAGCCAAACAGCAATCCCCCTAATGCCGCGACCATGCAGATGGCCCAGAGATACGTATTTTGACCGAGTGAAATCGCGACGGTTTCAGCTCCCACTGCCTTCAGCATCCCTTGTCCGGGGGGTCGGAGTTCCCCTTGGCCAGTCACGACTTCAACCTCGCCGCTTGAACCGGCTCGATGCGTTCCAACTCGGCTTGAGCCCATAAGTGATTTACATCGAGCGCCAACGCTTCGCGGAATTCCGCCGCCGATTCCTCCGTTTGCCGGAGTCCCAGCTTCGCCAGGCCCCTCAGATAAAGGCTTTCGGTTCGGTTGCGCTTCTGCAGATCATCGTCGAAGAGCAAAAAGTTGGGCAGCGACGTCGCGAAATAGTCAATTTTGACTTCAGCATCCATCTGACGCGATGCGAAGTCCAGGAGATCAGCCAGCAGCGAGATCGCCTCTGGTTCTCGGCCAAGGTTCCGGAGCGCGAGAGCCCGGTAATAAGTCATGTCGTTTGATCCCGCGTGAGCCGCGGCGGCTCTTTCCCACCGCCGCTCGGCCTCTGCCGCCTGCCCCAAATCATGAAGAGCTAGACCGGCGAAGTAGCCGAGACGCGTCTCGAGAGTAAGCAGATGTTTGCCCTCTCCAAGGTTCTTCGGATATACGCGGGCCGCTTCGAAGTGTGCCAGAGCTTCCTGCGGTTCCGTCGCCTCCAGCAATTCGCGCCCGATTAGGAGATGCGCTGCGACGTATTGGCCGGACACCAGACCTTCCCCGCCCTCCCAGGGGTGGAATCGCCGGGAACCAAGGATTTCGAGCGCTTGCCGGCTTCGGCGCGTTTGGTTCAGGAGGGTGATCAATTCGACCACCAAGTCATCGCGCCGATCGACTAAATCGCGATGCTTTTCAAGCTCCAAGAGACGCTCGGCGGGCGGGGCTCCCGCGCGCTTCCGCAACTGGTCCAGCTCATACAGCAAACGGGCATCGGATGGATCCGCTTGAAATGCCTTTTCATAGCATTCCAGGGCCCGCCCCGGGTTCTTGCGAACGTTGAACCACGCGATCCCCAGATTTCGCCACGGAATGGAGAAGTGCGGATCAGTCTCCGAGGAACGTTCCCACAACCGGATGGCCTCTTCTCGTTGCCGTTTGTCATACAACAGATTGCCAAGATAATAGGAAGCTTTGGCGTCACGAGGGTTGGTCTCCACAGCGCTTCGGAGAACGAGCATCTCCTCGAGGCGAGCCGGGAAGCAATAATCGGCGGAGGCACCGCTAGCCTCCTTGTAATACTCCATGGCTATGTCTCGTGCTCCGCTCTTTTCGTAGAAATACCCGAGCGCATAGAGAACCATCGGATAAGCTTCTTTGGGAGAAAGCGCAACCCGATGGCGCTCGAGAAGGTTGATGGCCTCGCGCAACAGCCCCGCGTCAGCATAGTCGAATGCGATATCGAGGCACACGTGAGTTGCCTGAAGTAAGGAGCCCGAGACACGGCCGAATGAATCCGAGGAGTCGGATCCGCTTGTGAGCGTAAGGAGTTCGTTTTCCGACCACAGATCGAGTGGATCGAAGGCTATGGTGTCTCGCACCAGATCGAGCGCCTCTTTGTTTCTGCCCATCTGGCGCAGGATGGCTGACTTCAGATTGCGAGCTTTTAAATGCGCTCGATTGACGGCGAGCGAGTTGTCCAAGTGCTCGAGCGCCCGCTCGAAATCACCGCGCTCGGAATCGATCGTGGCTAGTGCATAGCAGCCGGCAGATTGCCACTCCGCGTTCCAGACGGATTTGCAGAAAGCGGTATAGGCGTCCTCCGTCTGTTCCTGATATTTCAGCGCGAGCCCGAGATTATAAAATGGCTCACCATCCCGAGGATTCGGATTGCGCTCGGTCAGCCGCGCGATGGCACGCCGGAAGTACGATTCGGCATCCTGAAGTCTGCCGCGGCGCAGGCACAACAATCCCATGGCATTGTTACAGCGCACGTCGTAGGCATCGCGGCGGAGCCCTTCCTCCCAATACGCTTCAGGGAAACGCGTGGCATGCCGATACTGTTCTAGGTGGAGCCCGGTCACGTAAAGCTCCTCGATGGTCGCGATTTCTCGGGGGGACGCAGGTTCTGTGGCGGGCTCGGGCAAAGGAGCGCTCCGCGTTTCTTCGGGCCGAAATCGAATGATTTCCCGTCCGTTGGAGGAAAGCACTCGGAGGAGCACGGCTGGTGGAGCGCAGTCCGTCGACAGCTCGACGGTTTCGATGAAGGGCTGACTCGGCTGAAAATCCAGCGTTTTCTCTAAAACAATGCTTTCTCCTGCGGTTACGATCACGCGAAGCTGCTTAAGAGCTTCGGTAGTCAACACGCCGACTTTCAGCTTCCGTCCCTGGAATTCAAGGTTTACGGCGGCCAGCCGATTGGCGTTCTTAACTGGTCCGATTTCTTGAATGGGGTACCAATATTGCTTGAAGGTCCGCGTCTCATACGGCTGAAGCCATGAAAAATCCGGTTGGTTGTCGGTAAAAACACCGGCCATCAACTCCACGTAAGGTCCGTCGGAATCGGTAAGCTCGCGGTCCCACATGTACCCGAAGTCCGAGTTTCCCCAGGTCCATAGCTTCTTGCCTGGAGAGATATGTCGATCCGCGACATGCACCAGGCCAGCGCGTCGTCGATGATCATACCCGCCAAAAAAGTCATATTTCGAGTCGAGGATCATGTAGGAAGTCGGTACGGGGATGTTTTTGTACCAGGTTATGTCCACGCCCGGTGTGTAATCTACGCCGTAATAAAAGTTTCGCGCTATGGGAAAGGAAGACACCGCACGCTTGGCATGGTCTGCGACGTAGGCGGCATCGGGAGGGAAAAAAGCCTGATATTCCTCGTGCACTTGGACGGCGATATTGGCCCACCACAGAAATGTCTGAACGAAAGGTGTGCGGTTATATAGCTGTGCCTTGGCTTCTATGATGCTCTTCCCGGGATGCAGGGTGATCCCGACCATACCTTTCATCCGGTTCATGGGTTCGTGTTCGCTGAGCCAGACCGTGCACCTCCCGTCTTCGTGCTTTTCGATCTTGTGATCGACGGGCATGAATGTGGAAGGTCGGTGGTGCTGCGGCCAGTTGAACTCCACGCCGCCGGAAATCCAAGGCCCCAGGAGCCCTACGAGCGCGGGTTTGATGACGGTCTGTCGGTAAAAGAAGTCGTAGTTATTGGTCTTGTCCTCGCCGACGTGAATCCGTCCGCCTATTTCCGGTAATACCATGATGCGGACAAAGTTGTTTTCGAGAAATATAGCCTGATAGCGTTTGTCGATCTTGGTGTCTGAAATGTGGTCTGTAAACGGGTTGGGGTAGACTTTTCCGCTACTGCCCTGGTAAACGCGCTTGTCCAGAAACATGGGATTGCGATCGGGAGCTGGCGCTGGATAGGTTTCGATGGTTACCGTCTCTTCCCATGCGCGTACCCGTTCGGTTGGGGAAGGATCTTTCACTCTCTTGTCTCCTCCTGCTTGCTCAAACCAAAATCCCGGACGGTCGTGCTGCGCCTTGGGCCCCGGAACTAGCTGCGTATCTGATTTTCTAAGATCTTGCGGGCGCTGTTAAGGTGTCCAACTCTTCGGGAAAGCCGAAAATCCCGTGGGACGCTGAACATCGAATGCCACGCGCACCGGCTCCTTTTCCTTCCACTGGACGGAAACTTTTGCTTCCTCGCCAGGAGCTAGGGGAGGGAGCGGCGCCTCGTAACGTTCCAGGGGAATTTCGGAGTACCCATAGAGGACCGCCTGCAACTTGTAACCATCGAGCGTGTAGGCAGGGGTCGGCTTCAGCTACCTCAGGAAGCGCTGCCAACGCGGAGACCGGGAGGGAGGCAACCGCCGCCAATTGGCAGCCACGGGCAATAGACTCTCTCCGGGAATTCACAAGGAACCCTCGTCGTGTGCGTGCACGATGCGGATTAATACACAATAGGTCGGCCCCTGTCAAGAGACAAGGGTAGTACCGCAAAACTCCCTCCTCCGCAGGTGGGCCCTTGTCCGACGCATACGGTTAGACGCGGTAAACAAATACACCGGGGAAGACCAGGTGGGTGAGACGTTCCGGCGCCATTTGGTTTGCTTCCCGGGGAGCACCCCTACTTACTCCTTCTCGCACGTGCTACCATTTGCGAGGTGCGGGCCAAAATGCGGAATTCTCGGGATTCCGCTGAACCACTGCCAGGGCGGGGTTCCAAGGAACACGATTAGGCCAGCTCCCTTCTGCGTCGATGAGACCTCTTCTCCGAATCATGATGAGCACCTGGCTGGTTATGAGCCTGCAGATCGCGCGCCCCCACGCGCCGGAAGCTCCCGCCACTTCTCCTTCCTGGACTACCCAAGACGCGGCCTCTGATTTTGAGCAAGCGAATAATTTGTTCCGTCAGGGGTCGCTCGATGAAGCGCTAACTGCCGTTGAGCGGAGCCTGGCCCACTTTCCTCATAATGTGGATGCTTTGAACCTTCTGGGGCTGATCTATCACCACGAGCAGCGCTATAGAGAATCCGTCCAAACCTTCCAGAAAGCTTTGGAATTCGACCCCCGCTCCGTGAAGACGCTAAACAATCTGGCCACCAGCTACGCCGCCGAGCAGAAATTGGATTTGGCGGAGCAGACCTTCCGGCAGACGTTGCGCTGGGAACGTCGAAACCGCACGGCGAATTACAACCTCGGGCTCATCCTACTCGCGGCACATAAACCGAAACAGGCCATCCAGGCTCTGGAACTCGTCCAGCCGCCTGACCCGAGCACCCTGCTCAATCTCGCCAAGGCTTTCCTGAGGGCGGGGAGCACGTCACGGGGACTCGCGACCGCGCAAAGGCTCTCGCAGCACAACCCCAAGGACGTAAAAGTCCATTTCTCTCTTGGTGTCCTACTTGCTTCCGAGCAAAAGTACGGCCCGGCAATCCATGAGTTTGAGTTGGCTGATGCCCTCGAGCCTCATACCTTCGAAGTCCTTCACGATCTTGGTCAAACTTACTTGCGCCATAATGAACCTGCTAAGGCGCAGCCGGTTTTAGAGCAGGCGCTCCACCTGCAGCCAGACTCTGCCGACACCCTTTATCTTCTTGCCCTTTCAAGGAGTGACCAGCGGAGAGACATAGAAGCTCTCGACCTTCTCGTGCGCGCCCAGAAGCTGGCCCCGAAAAATACGGACGTCCTCCTGCTTATGGCCCGACTGAGCATGAAGCAATCGTTCTACGAAGATGCCATTCAGCTGCTCTCTGAAGCCATAAAAATAGATCCGCGACGCGCGGACCTGCACGCCGCACTGGGGGAAAGCTACTTCACGGTCGGCAAAGTGCCCGAGGCTTTCGAGGAATTCAAGTCGCTCCTCGGGCTCGATCCATCGGCACGATCCTACGCTTTCATGGGTCTTTACTACCGACATCTCGGCAGGTTTGAGGAAGCCAAGCAGTATCTCTATCAGGGCCTAAAAGCCGATGCCCATAGTCCCCCGATTCTCTTTAATCTAGGTTTTATCGCCAAGCGCCAGGGAGACTACGTTCGAGCCGGGCAGTATTTCGCTCGGGCCCTGCGCTTAGACTCCAATTATGCCGATGCCCTCTTTGAGATGGGAGGGCTCAAGATGGAAGAGAAGAAATACGCTGAGTCCATCCCCTTTTTGCGCCGCTCGGCCGAGGTGACTGATAAGCCGGCCGAGGCCTACTACAAGTTAGCGATTGCCGAGCGAAATCTTCACCAGGCGGAAGCATCAAAGCGGGACATGAAAGTTTTTGTCACCTTGTCCAAGAACCCCCAACCCGGACCTTATCCACTCCAGAATTTCTTTGCCTACTTGAACCGGCGGGGGAATCTCTCCCCGGAACAACGAAAGGATGCCGATCTTCATGAGGTTGAGGCGGAGGTAAGAGCGCATCCCGAGAACCCCCGCAGTCTCTACCTTCTTGCCGAGGCTTATCTCAAACTGAATCTGGTCCATGACGCCCTCGAGGTCATCGATCGACTCGATGCGCAGAGTGGCGGGGATTTTCGCACCCTGCTCGGAGAAGGCGTGCTGCTCGCCGAATTCCGCCTCTATCCGGCGGCGATTCGCCATTTTCAGGATGCCGTCCGAGCTAACCCCGCTTCGGATGAGGCGCGATACAACCTCGCCAATGCCCAGTTTCAGAATCATAACGAGGCCCAAGCGCTCGAGTCATTGCAGCAAGCCTCGCCGGAGGCTCAAAAAGACGGTTCCTATCTGGCGCTGCTCGGAGACATCTACGCCCGCATAGGCCGAAGTAGAGACGCCATACGCGTTCTCGGCCAGGCAATCGAGAATAGTCCCGACAATGACCAGTATTACTTTTCTTTGGCACTCGCCGAGTTGCGTGCTGACAATCCTGCCCGTGCCCAAACGACTTTCGAGCAGGGTCTGGCGCGTGTGCCCGATTCCGGGATGCTCTATTGGGGTCTCGGCGTGGTGTCCATCCTCAAAGGCGACGCTAGTCTCGGTGAATCTTACCTGAAAAAAGCGATCGACTTGGCGCCCTCGCGCGAAAGTACTTTCACGGCTTTAGGGATTTTCTACTACGAGGCGGGCAGGATTAGTGAAGCGCGTGAGGTTCTCGAGCGCTATAGCCAGATCTTCCCGCATGCTTCGATTGACGTGGATAGAATTCGACAAACCCTCGATGCCGCACCGGTTTCAGGAAATTCCGGGAAAACTGTCGGCCTTTCTCGCGATGCCCGCCGGGAGTTCTTTCAATTGGCCTTGACGCTCGCCGAGCAAGACCGCTGAGGAATGGCTTCAGGCCGTTCTGGCTGTTTTTCTTCCTCATCGAACGGAGGCGTGAATATGCCGTCCCCCAGGTTATTATCGGACAAGGTCGCCTGCGGCGGAGGCGTCCTGCGGAATAAACAAATCTAGATTGCTGCGCATGACGATCGCCGGGTTGATCGAAATTTGCGCCGCCGGCTGCACTTTCTCGGTCAGGAATCGCACAATCGACTGGAGCGCCACCGCTCCTTGCTCTCGGGCACGCTGGTGGATGGTGGCGGCGATGGTGCCGGAGCGGATATGCGGGAACATGGCCGGGAACAAATCCGTGCTAATGACCTTGATTTTCCGTGCCAGCCCGAGTTCCTCGAGGGCCCTGATCACCGGCATGGAGTTGGCCGTGGCCACGTAAATCCCTTTGACGGAGCCGTGCTGTTCGAGAACTTTTCGCGACTTAAGGTAGGCTTCGGTGGCTTCATCATGGGTTTCGACGATCGCAGCGATCTCCCCTTTGGGACAAAAAGAGCGAAAACTGGAACGAAAACTCGTAAGTTTCCGCTCGTGGTCCACCGTAGCATGCATGCCAATGAAGACAATCACCTCCGCGCTGTCGCGGAGAAAATATCCCATTAATTCTCCTGCCAGACCTCCGCTAACCAAAGGGTTCACGGAAATCGATGTGAGTCTTTTCGTTCCCGGCGCGTCCGTGGCTACGCACACTACCGGAATATCCCGGCGCGTAGCCTCCTCGATGTGTGGCAGAAGCCGGTTCGGGTAGGCCGGAGAAATCACTAGCCCACTGATCTCTTCCTGCAGAATGTCGCGAAACGCCTCAATTTCGTGCTGGCCGAAGCGTTTGTAAGGACGATGCAGGATTTTGACACCCAGGGGTTCAAACACGCTGGCGGCTTCAAAGATCCCTTCTCGGACCTCATCATAGAAATAAGCAACTTCATGCGGAATCGCTACGCCGATGGTGATGCGCTTTCGAGAAGACAAATAGCGGGCTGCCAAGTTCGGACGGTATCCTAGCTTTTGGGCCGCTCGGATCACCCTGCGCTTGGTTACCGCGTTCACCCCCGGTCGGTCATGCAGAGCTCGATCCACGGTCCCGCGCGAGATGCCCAGGAAATCGGCAACCTCCTGAACTCCAACTTGCGTGGAAGTGCTCTTGGATGTCGTCTTGGACCCGCGATCAGACAGAGCACCACCTCCCGTCGGTGTTTTCCCGGTGCGACTTGGTGTCAGCGTTTTTCTATACTAACCCAATACAGAAAAGCAAATTTGACAGGATTTCAAAGTCATGCCCCAGCGGTCGCCAAAGGGTAGCTCGGTTCGCACGACGATCCGAATAGAGTGCTGCTTCCCGTCCGAAGGCCCCAACATTTGAATGCCACCGATCATTTTTTCCTTGACAACCATCGTTCGGCAGGGATAACGTGCACGCGCACGGGGAACGTGCACCTGCACGGTCCGCCAAATCGAGTGGTGCGCTGGACTATTTTGGGGTCCAACCGGGGGCGCACATCCATGCTGATGGTTTTCTCAACAAGCCGATCGATGCTCGCAAGCCGCAAGGCCAAAAGGAGTTGCCCCATGAAAATACACACGATGCCGTTCCGGGTACTGGCAACGTCTGCGGCGCTCGCTTTTTACCTTGGTGTTTCTCTGCCGGCCTCGGCGCAGGTTGATAGTGGCGGAATTCGCGGCACGGTGAAAGATCGCAGCGGAGCTGTCGTTTCCGGCGCCAAGGTGACGCTCACCAATGAAGACACCTCGCTTGTGACGGAAACCATTACTGCCGACGACGGCAATTATTCGTTTGTGCCTGTCAGGATCGGCACCTACACGCTGGCCGTGGAATTCCAGGGTTTTCAGCAAGAGACCCAGCGCCACATCCAAGTGGAGGTTCAGCAGCAGGTTAAGGCGGATTTCTTCATGGTGCCCGGATCGCTATCGCAAAGCGTGGAGGTCACCGCGGTAGCGCCGCTGCTCCAGACCCAGGATGCTTCAGTTGCTAATTTGGCGACCAGTAATCAAATCAACAATCTGCCGCTAAACGGCCGTAACTATACGTTTCTCGCGCAGCTCGGCCCCGGGGTCACCAGCCTCAGCGCCACGCGCGGACTTGGACCAGTCCGGGAGTTTTGTGGCCAACGGTTTGACCACTGTCCACAACAACTACATTCTCGACGGGATCGACAACAACAACGACACCGTTGATTACCTGAATGGCGCCGCGTATGTGAATCTTCCGCCGCCGGATGCCATCGAGGAGTTCAAAGTACAAACCAGCAACTTCAGCGCGGAATTTGGCCGTGCCGGAGGGGCGGTCCTGAATGCTTCGATCAAATCTGGTACGAACCAGCTGCATGGAAGCGCTTGGGAATTCTTGCGCAACGACAAGCTGGATGCCGCCGATCTATACTTTGTAGACCGCACCAAAACGAACAAGGGCGCGCTGCGGCAAAATCAGTTTGGTGCTTCTGCCGGCGGGCCGGTTATCAAGAACAAAACCTTCGTTTTTGGAGATTATGACGGCCGGCGCATCCGCCAGGGCGCGCTTCATAACCCGACCGTTCCGACCGATCTAGAGAGGACTAGCGGTTTTAGCGACTTCCGCGACGTGCTTGCCGCGGTGAGCGGAACCAAAACCGATCTTTTGGGCCGGACATTCCCGGCCGCAACCATATTCGACCCCGCCACAACGCGACCCGTCACCGCCGCCCAGGTGGATTCGGTCACCGGACTCCTCGCTACCAGCAATGGTTTCGTGCGCGATCCTTTCTATACCGGCGGCAGCGTCGTCGGCATTACCGACTTTACCGGGCGGACGCAGTTCTTGAATCAACTTCCTCCAGGCCGGCTCGATCCAAACGTCATTAAACTATTGAACCTCTATCCCTCGGCCAATCAGACGGGTGTTTTCAACAATTACTCGGTCAATCGCAGCCAGCCCGACGACAGCAACCATTTCGACATTCGTGCCGACCAGGATTTCAGCCAACGTGATCAGCTTTTCGGGCGAGTGAGCTATACGAGACGCCATGCTGACTTTCCCGGCGATTTCGTCGGCCTGGGTGACAACGCGGGATTTGGCCAGGGGGACTTCAAAGATAACTCGACCAACTTGGCCATCAGTGAGACGCATTCTTTTTCCCCCACCATGATCAATGAGTTCCGCTTCGGCTACAGCCGCCTGCGCACGTCCTCGGAGCCTCCCATTACCGGCACCGCGGGGATCCCCGCGCAGTTCGGTATCCAAGGCATTCCGCAGGACAATGGCAACGGAGGCTTGCCGACCATAAATATCGATGGTCTTACAACTCTGGGGGCCGGTGCATTTGCAAGCCCCAATCGCCGGGTCAGCGACACCATTCAGTTTACCGAGAACCTCACGAAAACCCACGGCGCTCATAGTTTCAAAGGCGGCTTTGAATATCAGTCCGTGCACT
>WNFS01013742.1_pt1 | contig 12445 bp, 9 predicted proteins | sample 5400141 | NCBI WGS metagenome assembly WNFS01 (sample SAMN13153358, study PRJNA577476) | soil metagenome | isolation source: 60 cm saprolite under Madrone tree | place: USA:California | collected 2016-06-14 | reverse complement strand
ACGTGCGCGCACCAGCCAGCTACACGAGAAGCTGCGAAAAGAGGCGTGTTCAGCTCCGGCGGAAATCCCAGCATCCAAAACACCGGCGCGGCATAGAGATCGACATTGGCGCAAAGTTGTTTCTCGCGATCCATCACTTCTTCGAGCTTCTCGCAAATCGGCACCCAATTTTCCTTGCCGGTGCGTTTCCCGAGCTCGCGTGCGATCTCTCGCATCACCGGTACCCGTGAATCGCCTTTTTTGTAAACGCGATGACCGAACCCCATCACCTTTTCTTTGGTCTCCAGCTTTTTCATCAGCCAGGCTTCCGCGCGATCGGGCGTGCCGATTTCTTCAAGCATCTTCATCGATTCTTCATTGGCGCCGCCGTGCAACGGGCCCTTGAGCGTCGCGACTGCAGAGGTAACCGCGGCGTACATTCCCGCCAGCGTTGAAGCCGTCACGCGTGCCGCAAAAGTGGAGGCATTGAATTCGTGGTCTGCGTACAAATTGAAAATCGTGTCCAACATTCGAATTTGCCAATCCTGCGGAACTTTGCTCTCCAGCTTGTAAAAGAAATTGCCAGCCTGCGTGAGGTCCGGCCGTTCCGGCAACGGCTGTTGGCCATGCGAGATGCGCCAGCCGTCAGTGATTAAGGTCGAAACACGCGCGATCAGCCGGATGGACTTGCGGATGTTGGCGTCGTGCGAGTTGTCGCTCAGGTCTTTGTCGAACGCGCTCAACATAGACACACCGGTGCGCAGCATGTCCATGGGATGAGTCTTGCTCGGCAGAAGCCGCAGCATTTCCATTACCGGACCGGGCAGCACGCGTTGTGAGGCAATTTGTTGCGTGAACTCAACCAACTGTTTCCCGTTGGGTAGCTCCCCATTCAGCAACAGGTACGCGACCTCAACCCGGCGTTGGGATCGACCCAGCAAATCGCTGTTTCGCCCGCGATCACCCCAGCCAAACCGGGGCTATACTCTTGTTTTGCTTCAGTGCTCATTTCTACTTCACGTTAACCGTGATACGCGCTCCGACAAATCGTCAATCGTTTAAACCCAACCACTCTTCGGCTACTGGATCGTAATCGAGTAGTTCGTAAAGTTCCTGCCGGGTCTGCATCTCGTCGATCCAATCCTTTTGCGTGCCGCTCTTTTTCAGGGCGCGCAAAAATTTCTCGCTGGCTTTCATCGCCATGCGAAACGCGCTCATCGGAAAAATCACCATCCGATAGCCAAGCTCCATTAAATCATGGAACGAAATCAACGGGCTCTTCCCGAACTCAGTCATATTGGCGAGCAGCGGCGCATCAATCTCTTTTGCGAAATCCCGGAACTCCTCCAGGCTTTGCAGCGCTTCGGGAAAGACCGCGTCAGCGCCGGCAGCGACATATTTCTCCGCTCGTTCCACTGCCCGATCAAAACCTTCTACCGCGCGCGAATCTGTTCGTGCGATGATCATGAAATCCTGATCGCGTCGCGCACCTATCGCGGCTTTGATTTTGCCAACCATCTCATCGACATCGACAATCGATTTCCCCGCGAGATGTCCGCAACGCTTTGGAAATTCCTGGTCCTCTATGTGGCAACCGGCCAGGCCTGCCTTTTCCAACTCGCCAATCGTCCGCGCCACATTTTCCGCGCCACCAAAACCCGTATCCGCGTCCACGATCGCTGGAATCTTGACGGCCTTCGCAATGTAACCGGCCAGTTGTGCCACTTCCGTTAGCGTTAGCAAACCAATGTCCGGCACGCCGGCGGTTGCGTTTGCCATTCCAGCGCCGCTTATATACACCGCGTCAAAACCAACGCGCTCCGCCTGGCGCGCTATTGCCGCATTCGGCACACCCGGCAGCATGATCGCGCGTTGTGCTATCAATTCGCGCAATCGAGCCGCTTTGTTGTTCTTTGTCATAACGAACAAAGGTAGGGGCGATTGACTCAATCGCCCGGGAACGCCACTTCAGCACAAACCGATTGGTAAACCCTGGCTGTCATTCCGAGCACGATCGAGGAATCTCTCATTGTTACGTCTTTGCCATCTCTAGCGCGCCCATCAATTCATCTACGTTTTTTGCCTCATCGAGCTTCCACACAATATCTATGATTTTCCGCGTACGATTGCCGCCAAGCATCGGCTCAACCAACACCTTCAACTTCTCTTCCACCTGCGAATCTCGCAGCGGATTCTTCGCGTGCCCCGTAGGATAATCGACACGCCTGGTCAATCGGCGGCCGTCGGCAAGATCAACATGCACGATGTTCGCCACCGCGCCGGGATACAACCCGCTCAATTCTTCATTGCGTTCGACCTTCACGTTCTCCAGAAACTTCCAGATCTTCGGATCAGTAAACCGCTCCGGCTGAAATTGCCTTTCGGTCACTTCGCCATCGATCAACGCGATCGCTGTGATGTATGGCAGACTGTGATCGGCGGTCTCGCGTGTCTCAGGTTTCCATTTTTCCGGCTCGCTGCCGATGATATCGACCGACGCATCGTGACTCTCGATTGTCATCGCGCGCACGCTCGCCGTGTCGCCGATTTCCTCCCGCAACAGGAGCGCCGCTTCAATCGCGCTCTGGCTATGATATTCGGCCGGCCAAAATTTGATACTCGTGCGCAAAATCATTGACGCCGGCCCGTCGCCAGTCTTCGCAAACGGCACCGCGAATTTTTCTGCGACGTTGCCTAGCGAAACGCCGAGCTGCTTTTCAAATCCCATTTGGCCCTCGAAGATCGGACCCGGTCCTGTCATGCCGGCGCGGGCAAGAAGCGCCGAAAAAACTCCGTGGCGCGCCGCGTTCGCAAAGGCCACGCCTTTCCAATGAGACAGCTCGCCTACACGCGCCTGCCGCATCGCTGCGCCTGCAACGCCTGCGATGTTCACCGCGTGGCGCGTTCTTTTCCGATCGAGCTTCATTAATTTCGCGGACGCCAGCGCCGTCGAAAACGCGCCGTAGGTCACATGATCCCAGCCGCGCGCGCGAATACTGGCGGCGTCGCAGAAACGGCATTGCACTTCGTAAGCGAGCGCGATGGCTGTGATCAGTTCGCGTCCGCTGGCGCCCACGCTTTCTGCCACAGCAAGCGCCGCAGCAATGTTGTCACTCGGATGCGCCGGCTCCTTCGACAAGTAAGTGTCGTTGTAGTCGAAATACCGGATGCAACAGCCGTTCGCGAACGCCGCCCAGTCCGGTGGTGCCTTGTGGCTTGTGCCAATGATTGTTGAGCCTCGTTTCGCCGAAAAATCCGAAGCGATCTGTCGCGCAATCGCGCACGGCTCTTCGTTCCACGCTCCCAGCGCGCAGCCTAACGAGTCGAGCACGCGCCGTTTCACTTCATGCACAATTTCCTTCGAGAGATCCTCAAATCGAAGTGCACACGCGTAATCGGCAAGCTGATGAGCAAGCGTTTTGGACATGGAAGAATTGAAGCTGCAATCTGCCAATGAATCGCAGGCGGGCAAGACGCGAGATCGCGGAATTCTGGGGAGCGCGAGCATTCTGCTCGCCGTTCGCGGCATTTTGCCGCGAACCAACACGTGGAGTGCGTGCTGGCGGTGAGTATTCCTGGGCTACGCGCAAAGCAGAGCTGTCCGTCAAAATGCCGGACATTGCGGGCAACATGCCCGCGCTCCCCCAGAAATAGACGCAACCGAAGCGGTTGCCCTACAATTCAGAATCACGCACACTTCCTCGTGAGCGAGTTTCAATTCGGCGGCGACTTTGTCTGGTACCCATCGCCCGAACTGATTGCGCAATCGAATCTCCAGCAATTCATCGATAAGCATCAGCTCGGTTCGTACGACCAGTTGATGCAAAAATCGACTACCGACATCGCTTGGTTCTGGGACACCGTGCTTGGCGATCTCGATATTCAATTTTACAGACCGTATTCGCGCGTGGTCGATCTACATGAGGGGAAACCGTGGACGCATTGGTGCGTGGGCGGCGAGATGAACATCGTTCACAACCTTCTCGATAAATACGCCGACACGAAGACCGATAAGAAACTAGCCATTAAATCCGAAATCGAAGACGGCACGACGCGCGAACTCACTTATAAAGAATTGCGCGATCAAGTTGATCGCATGGCGAATTCCCTTCGCGCTCTCGGGCTCGGCAAAAGCGACGCGATCGGCGTGTTCATGCCGATGGTTCGGGAAATCGTAGTCGCCATGCTCGCCATCATTAAGATCGGCGGAATTTTTCTGCCGCTCTTCTCCGGCTTCGGTGCCGCGGCAATCGTGTCGCGATTAAACGACGCCGACGCGAAAGCGCTATTCACCGCTGCCGGAACGTATCGACGCGGGAAATTCTGCCCGATGAAACCGATCGCCGATAATGCAGCCGCGCAAATTCCAACATTGCGGCACCTGGTTGTTCTCAACCAAGCCGGCGAATGGCTCATCGAAGATCTCAGTCGTGATACAGGACTACCGACCAAATTACCTGGGCCTTTTGATGACGCGCCGACCGAGCGCACGTCAGCCGAAGATCCGATGATGATCATTTACACGTCGGGCACGACCGGAAAACCAAAAGGCGCTGTGCATACGCATTGCGGATTCCCGGTCAAATCCGCCCAGGACATTTGGCACGGGCTCGATCTGCACCCGGACGAAACTCTTTTCTGGATGACTGACATGGGCTGGATGATGGGACCGTGGGAAGTTTTCGGCACGTTGCTGCTGGGCGCGACCATGATGCTTTACGATGGCGCTCCCGATTTTCCGGGACCAGATCGCGTCTGGTCATTGGTGGATCGACATAAAGTCACCGCGCTTGGTGTCTCGCCAACGTTAATTCGCGCGCTGCGTCGTCACGGTGATGAGATTGTGCATCGGCACGATCTTTCTTCGCTTCGCAAATTTGGATCTACAGGCGAACCGTGGAATCCGGAGCCGTGGATGTGGTTGTTCCAAAATGTGGGGCGCGGCAAACTTTCGATCATCAACTATTCCGGCGGCACGGAAATCTCCGGCGGCATTCTCATGGGCAACGTGCTCACACCGATGAAACCGTGCGCCTTCTCGGGACCGCTCCCAGGAATGGCGGCGGATGTTGTTGATGAAAATGGAAAATCCGTGCGCGGACAAGTGGGTGAGCTAGTGATTCGCGAACCTTGGATTGGAATGACGCGCGGCTTTTGGAAAGATCGTGAGCGTTACATTGAGACCTACTGGTCGCGTTTCCCCGACGTGTGGGTGCACGGCGATTGGGCGGCAATCGATGACGATGGCCTTTGGTACATTCTCGGTCGCAGCGACGACACAATTAAGATTGCCGGCAAACGAGTCGGCCCGGCGGAAGTGGAATCGATTCTGGTGGCTCACGCGCAAGTAAGCGAAGCTGCGGCGATCGGCGTGCCGGATTCAATCAAGGGCGAAGCGCTCGTTTGCTTTTGCGTTTTGAAGAAGGATGCAAACGGCGATGTCGCGCTCGCCGCCGAATTGAAAGAGAGCGTCGCGCGCGATCTCGGCAAAGCGCTCGCCCCGCGGGAAGTGGTCTTTCTAGCTGATATACCAAAAACACGGAACGCGAAGGTTATGCGCCGCGTTGTGCGGGCCGCTTATCTTGGTGAAAAACTCGGCGATACGTCTGCCTTGGAAAATCCGGCCTCGGTGGATGGAATCAAGCGCGCGGCAGCCGCACAGCGCGGTTGATTTGTTTATTCGCCGCGCACGAGCTGATGCGGTTCTCCGATGAAACTGACGTTTCTAGGCACGCGCGGCGAGATCGACGCGCGCACGCGGCGACATCGGATGCATACGTCACTGTTGGTCTCGTATCGCGGCGCCGATGTGATGATCGACTGCGGCCTGGATTGGCTGGGAAAATTTGAGCGGTTCCATCCGAGCGCGATCGTGCTGACCCACGCACATCCCGATCATGCATGGGGTTTGAAAAATGGTGCGCCTTGCCCGGTGTGTGCGCCGCAAAAGACGTGGCAGGAATTACAGCATTACCCGACCAAAGATCGCCACGTCATCGACGAGCGGACGCCCACAAAGATTTGTGGGATGACATTCGAAGCGTTCCCGGTCGAACATTCCATTCTTTCGCCGGCGGTCGGATATCGCGTGAGCGCTGGGCGCGCCCGCATTTTTTACGCGCCCGACCTCATATTCATTCACGATCGCAAGGCTGCGTTGGAGGGCGTGCAACTTTACATCGGCGACGGCGCCACTCTGACGCGCTCGTTCATTCGCAGGCGCGGCAAAGCACTCATTGGCCACTCGCCTGTTCGCACGCAATTGACTTGGTGCCAAAAAGAGGGCGTCCGGCGGGCGATTATCACGCATTGCGGCTCGGAAATTGTGACAGGCGACGAGCGCAAGATAGCCGCGAAGCTTCGCGCCATCGGCGCCGAACGTGGTGTCGACGTGCGCATCGCGTACGATGGAATGAAAGTGAAGCTCTGACGCCGAGTTGATGCTTCTCGAAAAGCGACGCGAGGACGCGCGCGCAGTCCCAAAGCTTCGCGAAACCAAGAGATGCGTTCTCACGCCATTTCGCACAAATGCTTTCGGAGTGCGGTGAGTCTTCGCACCGCTTTCGCATTCCAGGGACTAAGACACACACACACTCTCTCTCGTTTGAAGTTGGAGCTTGGAATTCGGAGCTTATCCTGAGTCGTGCGTCTTTTTCTCTGCGGAGACGTGATGACCGGACGCGGTATTGACCAAGCGCTGCCGCATTCGGTGAATCCGACTTTGTACGAACCGTATGTGCGCGATGCGCGGGAGTATATCCATCTTGCGGAGAAAGCCCACGGACCAATACCGCGCCCGCTGAGATTCGATTACATCTGGGGCGATGCGCGGGCAGAACTGGAACGGTCCGAAGTCGATTTGCGCATCGCAAACCTGGAGACCGCCGTCACGTCGGCTGAAACGCCATGGCCCGGCAAAGGGATTCATTATCGCATGCACCCGCGGAATATTGGTTGCCTCTCCGCCGCGCATATCAGCGCATGCTCTTTGGCGAACAATCACGTGCTCGACTGGGAATACGACGGATTGTCCGAACATCCCACAAGACTGGAAAGCCACCAGCATTTCTCCTGGAGTAAATCTGCTGGATGATCTTTCAGAAGCGACCGCAGCGCGGGTGTGCGACGAAATGCGAGCCCATCAGCAGCCGGGCGATTTGATCGTCGCGTCGATTAACTGGGGCAGCAACTGGGGATACGAAATCCCGAGTGAACACGTACTGTTCGCTCATCGTTTGATCGAGAAAGGCGTTGCGATTGTACATGGGCATTCCTCGCATCACGTGAAGGCGATCGAGGTATTCAAGGGCCGACTCATTCTTTACGGCTGCGGCGATTTCCTCACGGATTACGAAGGAATCAGCGGCTACGAAGCGTTCCGCGGCGACATGGGGTTGATGTATTTGGTCGAGCTCGATTCAGACAGCGGCAAATTGATCAATGCCCGCTTAGTTCCGATGCAAATGCGGCGCTTCAGACTGGAACGCGCATCCGCTGCCGACGCCAAATGGCTCTGCAATCTTCTGAACGAACTCGGCAAACCGTTCGGCACAGTGTTGAGATTGCAGGAAGACAACAGCTTGCTCGAATGGCCGTGATGCAGACAATCCTGTCTGCAAGTCTTCGCCGTCGCAGACAAGATGCGTCTGTTTAGCGCCAACGGCGCGGTCTCATGACGAGTCCGCCACAGGACGGATTCGCCGTTGCGAACCTTGTGCAACGCCCCAGGATTCGTGAGGAAAAAAATCCACAAGCGCTGAAAGCGCGCTTCAACCAGGCTGGAGGATCAAACCGGTGTCAATCAAATTCCTGGGGCGGGGACCCAGACTGAAGCTGACATCGCGCCTTCGGCGCTAAACAGGTCAGACAAGATTGTCTGCGTCACGTCAATGTCGCGGTGAGAGCGCGCAGGAAGCCTTCGACTTGCGCTGGGTTCTTGAGTGAATATCGCGCTGTGGTGGGCTGCGATTGCTCAGTAACGAGAATCCCAACGCCGCGGTGTTGCAGCGCGCGGAACGCGTCTTCGTCGGTGCGATCGTCGCCGATGTAAATTGGGCGAATCCCGCCTGAGCGGGACTCCAAGCCAAGTGTTTCCAGCAGCCAGGCTACGGCTTTGCCCTTGTTCCAATCGATGGCCGGCAACAGTTCGTAAACTTTTTTACCGTCGATTCTGCGCAATTCGGAATGTCGTGCCGTTACGGCGCGGACAGCTCGCTCGAGTGCGGGAACATCATTTTCCTTCGCGTTTCGATAGTGCGAAGCGATGGAAAAAAGTTTCCGCTCCACCCGTGCGCCAGGGATACCATCAAACGCTTCGTGTAACTCTTTTTCTGCCATGTCCAGGTTGGGCAGAAACTCAGTCGCCATTTGCCTGCGCAATCCGCCGGGACCGGCGATATCAAATCCGTGACTGCCGCCGTACACAATCGAATCGATATCTACACGGCGCCGAACGTCGTCGAGGTCGCGACCACTGAGTATGGCGACCGGTGCTCGCGCGGCAAGCTCCCGCAGCGCCTGTCGCATCGAATCGGAGAGCCACGCGTTCTCTGGCTGGCTGACGATTGGCGTTAGCGTGCCATCGTAGTCGAGAAAAACGGCCACCCGATGGCTCCGGCCAGCGATCTCTTGAACATGCTCGAGCGCGGAGGGAATCATATCTGATTTGTCGATTTACCGATTCAACGCTTTAACACTTCAACGATTCAACGAAAGAAGTTAAAAGAGTTACAACGTTACAAGGTTAAAACCGTCATCCATGCCGCCGGCTCCTTGCCATTGTAACCGTGTAACCTTTTAACTTTTTGACTCCGGTTTAAATGAATCGCCTGATAGTCGTCTCCAATCGATTGCCATTCGCGCTCGATTCCACTGGCGAAGATTTGTGGACGGTCACACCCGCTGTCGGCGGATTAGTCTCTGCAATCGAGCCGGTGCTACGCGAGCGCGGCGGAACCTGGATCGGCTGGCCTGGAATTGCGGGTGAAATCCCAAGAGAACCATTTGCCGAAGCCACGCGCGACGCCGGCTACAAGGTTGTGCCAGTGGCTTTGAGTGAAACTGAACGCCATGAATTTTACTACGGCTATTCGAACGAAGTGATCTGGCCGCTTTTTCACGATCTGCAGAATTTCTGCAACTTTGAGCCGGGATACTGGCAAGCTTACAAACAAGTTAATGAGCGCTACGCAGATGCCATCGCGCGATGCGCTCAGCCGGACGATTTCATCTGGGTGCATGACTACCACCTCATGTACGTCGCCCAGGCACTGCGTGAGCAGGGCCTGTCCCAAAAACTTTCGGGATTGACGTTTTTCCTGCACATCCCCTTTCCGCCGTACGATATTTTTTCGAAGCTCCCGCAACAACAGCGGCTCCTGCGCGCGCTGCTTCAGTTCGATTTGATCGGCTTGCAGACGCGTCGCGATGTGCGCAACTTCATGCAGTGCGTCCGACGCGTGCTGCTGGACGTAAAAATTGTTCCTCGCCACGACCTGCAATTGGTCCGCTTCGAAAAACGCGAAATTCGCGTCGGGCATTTCCCGATCGGCATCGACTTTGACTCGTTTGAAAATGGCGCAATGTCCGACACGGTCGAGCAAAGTGCGCAGCGGCTACGCGACACGTTTCCTGGTTGTCAGTTGATCCTTGGTTCGGACCGGCTCGATTACAGCAAGGGAATTCCGGAGCGCTTGCGCGCATTTCGCACCGCTCTGGAACGGCATCCGGAGCTGCGCGGCCGCGTGGTCCTGATCCAAGTCGTCGTGCCGAGCCGGGTGGAGATTCCCAGATATCACGAGTTCAAGCAACGCATCGATCGTCTGGTTGGCGACATCAACGGCCGCTTCTCGACCAGCACCTGGTTACCGGTGCAATATCACTTTCGGTGTCTCGATCGCGAAGATCTTCTCGCGCATTATCGCGCCTGCGACATCGCCTTCGTTACGCCGCTCAAGGACGGAATGAATCTCGTGGCCAAAGAATATTGCGCGTGCCGTATCGAGGAAGATGGCGTGCTCATTTTGAGCCAGTTCGCCGGCGCGGCCGAGCAGTTAAAGCCCGGCGCACTCCTCGTCAATCCTTACGATGTGGAGGAGATGGCCGACACGATTTTGCAAGCGTTCCGCATGAGCCAAGCCGAGCGCAGCGCGCGCATGAAGCGCATGAGACACGTGGTTCGGAAGGAGAACGTCTTTTGGTGGGTCGATTCGTTTCTCAAAGCCGGAGCGCAGATCGGCGCTCCGGCCGCGCGAGTTTCCAGGCGACGGCATGTCAGAATCTTGCGTTAACAAGCTGTCGAAAGAACGAACGCACGCGCTTGTCATCCCGAGCCGCGCAGACGGCGAGGGATCTCACAATCACGAATCGCATCACGCTTGTTTGTGCGGCGTCTCAGCGGACGTGAGGTCCCTCACTTCGTTCGGGATGACAGACTTTTTTGATTGCGCGTTGGCGGTTGCGCAGTGCGCGCCCCTCAATTCGTCACTCATTCATGCGAACCTTAAAAGCTGGGGACGAGTCCAGTTCGACTCCCCGCCCAGCTAAATGCAAGACAACCGGATACGAAGAAATCTGTCTTGAAAAGCGATCTTTTGTTAAAGCGCAAAGCGGATGGCGATCATCGATAAGCTGCAAAAAATTTCAGAGACGGTTTGGGAATTGCCTTCGAGTTACAAAGAAGGCATGCGCGTGCCGGCTCGGATCATCGCTACGGAAAAGCTGGTGCGCGAAATGGACGAGGCCGTTTACCAGCAAATCAGCAATGTCGCCACTCTACCCGGCATCACACGCTATGCGCTCTGCATGCCGGATGGTCACAGCGGTTACGGATTTCCCATTGGCGGCGTAGCGGCTATGGACGTGCACGAAGGCGGCGTCATCTCACCCGGTGGTATCGGATTCGATATTAACTGCGGCATGCGCCTCGTCACCACGAATCTCACGTTGGACGACGTCAAACCACATTTGAAAGAGATCATCGATCTTCTGTTCCAACGCGTGCCGGCGGGCGTCGGCAGTCATGGATTTCTGAAATTGTCTCGTGAAGATTTTCGAGATCTCGTCGAACAGGGCGGGCGCTGGTGCGTCGAGCACGATTACGGCTGGCAGGAAGACCTCGAACTGACGGAAGAGAACGGTTGCATCTCCGGCGCCGACGCTTCGAAAATCAGCGAACGCGCAATCGACCGCGGCTACAACCAGGTCGGCACCCTTGGCAGCGGCAACCATTATCTGGAAGTGCAGGTCGCACGGCCAGAAGACGTGCGCGACAAGGAGCTCGCGGCAAAATTCGGGATCACGATTCCGAATCAAATCGTGGTGATGTTCCACTGCGGCAGTCGCGGCTTCGGGCACCAGGTCGCCACCGATTATCTCCAGACATTCTTGAAAGTGATGGAACCGAAATACGCCATCAAAATCCTGGACCGCGAGCTGGCTTGCGCGCCGTTCGATTCGCCGGAAGGCCGCGATTATTTCGCCGCGATGAAATGCGGGGTGAACATGTCGTTTGCGAACCGGCAGGTGATTCTCCATCAGATTCGCGAAGTTTTTTCGGAAGTATTTGGTCGTAGCGCAGAAGACTTGGAGATGCGCATGGTTTACGACGTCTCGCACAACACCGCGAAGCTGGAAAAGCACAGCGTGGATGGAGAAACGAAAACGCTGCTCGTTCACCGCAAGGGCGCTACACGCGCATTCGGACCAGGCCACGAGGAAGTGGCCGCGCGTTACCGAGACGTTGGCCAGCCAGTGATCATCGGCGGCAGCATGGAGACCGGCTCGTATCTGCTCGTAGGCACCGCGTCGGGTGCAGAAACATTTTTTAGCACGGCGCATGGGAGCGGCCGCACAATGAGCCGCACCAAGGCGCGGAAGCAATGGCACGGCAAACAACTCCAGCGCGACCTCGAAACGCGTGGCATTTACGTCCGGAGCACATCATGGGCGGGCCTCGCCGAAGAAGCAGGCGCAGCATACAAAGACATTGATGAGGTAATCGCTGCGACTGAGCTGGCGGGAATCAGCAAACCAGTCGCGCGATTCACGCCAATTGGAAATGTGAAGGGATAAGGAACGATTAGTGATCGGTGAACAGTGATCGGTGATCAATTTTGTCGCCTCGCTACGGATCACAGATCACTGATCACTGATTACAATCGGCCATGACTCCGCGCACTCCCATCACTCTCGTCACCGGCCCGCTGGGCAGCGGCAAGACGACGTTGCTCCGGCACATCCTCGCCACATACCCGGCGAAGATTGCCATTGTGATGAATGAATTCGGCGAGATCGCCATCGACACGAAAGTCATCGAAGGCAAAAGCGTCCGGATCGCTGAGCTAGGCGGCGGCTGTGTTTGCTGTTCGTTGCTCGGCGAATTCGAGGCCGCGATCGGCGAGATCATTGAGAAAGTCGCGCCCGACATGATTATTGTCGAAACCACCGGGCTCGCCGAACCCGAAGC
>WNFS01003159.1_pt1 | contig 12447 bp, 8 predicted proteins | sample 5400141 | NCBI WGS metagenome assembly WNFS01 (sample SAMN13153358, study PRJNA577476) | soil metagenome | isolation source: 60 cm saprolite under Madrone tree | place: USA:California | collected 2016-06-14 | reverse complement strand
ACGCCCGTCTGCTCGAGGCGCGTCACCTCCACGACCAGCAGGCCGCCCTCACGGGCGAGTCGATGCCGGCCGAGAAGGACCCGGCGACGTCGCGGTCGCTCCGCGTCAGCCCGCGGATGCACGCAACGTAGTCTTCCTCGGCACGTCGATCGTGAGCGGCACCGCGACGGCGCTGGTCGTCGCGACCGGGCCGGCGACCGCGTTCGGCGACATCGCCGCGCGCCTGTCGACGCGCCCGCCCGAGACGGAGTTCGAGCGCGGCACCCGGCGATTCGCGCTCCTCATCACGCGCACGGTATTTTTCCTCGTCCTCTTCGTGCTCCTGGCGAGTGCGCTCCTGCATCACGCGTTCCTCGAGTCGCTGCTCTTCGCGGTGGCGCTCGCGGTCGGCCTGACGCCCGAGTTCCTGCCCATGATCAGCGCCGTCACTCTCTCCCGCGGGGCGGCGCACATGGCGCGACGGAAGGTGATCGTCAAGCACCTCGAGGCGATCGAGAACTTCGGCAGCATGGACGTGCTATGCAGCGACAAGACCGGGACCCTCACGAGCGGCGAAATGGTCCTCGATCGGCATCTCGACCCGGTCGGGCAGGTTTCGGAGCGGCCGTTCGCGCTCGCCTTCGTCAACAGCTCCTGCCAGACGGGAATCAAGAGTCCGCTGGACTCAGCGATTCTCCAGCGCCGCGGGGCGGCCATCGATGGATATCGGAAGGTCGATGAGATCCCGTTCGATTTTGAGCGCCGGCGGCTCTCCGTCGTCGTCGACCACGGCGGGGCGAGGTTGCTGATCACGAAGGGCGCTCCCGAAAGCGTCATCGGCTGCTGCACGGCGTACGAGATGGACGGGCGTTGCACCCCCCTGGATGGGGCGATGCGCGCGCGCTCCGAGGCGACCTACCGCGGGCTGAGCGCCCGCGGATCCCGGGTGCTGGCCGTCGCCTACGCCACGGTGCCGCTGCAGGCCGGGTACTCCGCCGTGGACGAGCGCGAGCTCGTGCTCGTCGGCTTCGTGGCGTTCTCCGATCCGCCGATGGAGGGCGTCGCCGACGCCGTGCGCGCCCTGCGCCGCGATGGTGTCGTGGTGAAGATCCTCACGGGCGACAACGAGCTCGTGGCGCAACACGTCTGCGGTCAGGTCGGCCTCGACAGCACCCGCGTCGTCCGTGGCGACGAGATCGAGCGCATGAGCGACAGCGCTCTGGCCGCGGTCGTCGAGCAGGTAGGCGTCTTCGCCCGGGTCTCCCCCGGTCAGAAGAACCGCATCATCCTCGCGCTGAAGAGTCGCGACCACGTCGTCGGCTTCCTGGGCGACGGCATCAACGACGCGCCCTCCATCCACACCGCGGACGTCGGCGTGTCGGTCGCGACCGCCGTCGACGTCGCCAAGGACGCCGCCGACATCATCCTGCTCGAGCGCGACCTGAACGTCCTGCACGCCGGAATTCTCGAGGGCCGCCGGGCCTTCGGCAACGTGATGAAGTACCTCCTGATGGGGACCAGCTCGAACTTCGGCAACATGTTCAGCATGGCCGGCGCGTTCCTCTTCCTGCCGTTCCTGCCGATGCTACCGACCCAGATCTTGTTGAACAACTTCCTCTACGATCTCGCTCAGGTCACGATCCCCACGGACAACGTCGACGACGCGTTCATCCGGACCCCACCGCGGTGGGACATCGGGATCATCAGGCAGTTCATGTTGGTGATCGGGCCGATCAGCTCGATCTACGACTTCCTCACGTTCGGGGTGCTGCTCTGGGTCTTCCGCGCCTCCGAGCCGCTCTTCCAGACGGGCTGGTTCGTCGAGTCGCTCGCGACACAAACGCTCGTCCTCTTCGTCATCCGGACCGCCGGCAGCCCCTTCCGGAGCCGGCCCAGCCTGCCGCTGGCGGTCACCACGGTCCTCGTGGCGGTGGTCGGCGTGACGCTGCCCTTCACGCCGCTCGCCGCCACGCTCGGCTTCGTGCCGCTCCCGGGCGCGTACTTCGTGTTCCTCGGCGGGATGACCGTCACCTATCTCGCCCTCGTCGAGCTGGTCAAACGCCGACTGATGCGAAAGCTGATCGCCCAGGAGAGACCGGCGGAGCCACAGCCAGAGCGAGTTCCCCCTGCCGGCAGTCCACCGTCCACCTTGTCCGGGTCGTCCGCCTTCCGGTAGACAGGTATCACCCCCAACGCAACGAGGAACCGCGCGATGAGCGGGTTCCGAAAGAGCGCGGCGGTGGCGAGGTAGTGCACCTTCCGCGGGAGACCCCCACGAGCAGCGAGTCGATCAGGTTGTTCGGGTGGTTGATGCAGAGGAGGACTGAATCCAAGAGCGGCATCTCGAGCAGCTCACGGCGGCGGCGAATGTTCCTCGGCCGGTTCCTCGTCCAGACGCTCCGTCCCGACGCGACGATTCCATCGCCACAGTCCGACAACCAGCATCGCCGCCAGCGCCAGGAGGCCGGCGAGCCCGAGCCAGCGCTCTGCCCTGTGCACGTCGGCCATGATGGCTTTGATCTGATCCGTGAAGAAGTAAGCCAACCCGAACGCCAACGGGACGCCGAACAAGGCGGCGCCCACGTCCGCCACCACGAACTTCCAGAACGGGACGCGCGCACTGCCCGCTGTCAGAAACGCGGCGGCGCGAAGTCCCATGACGTGCCGCGCCGTGACGACGGTCTTCAGCGCATGCCGCCGATACGCCGCTTTCAGCCACTGCTCCCGCGCGGGCGACAGGACCAGCCGGACCAGTCGCCAGTTGAGGACCTGCTCTCCCCAGAGCCGGCCGACCCAGTAGAGCACCATGTCGCCGGACAGCACCCCCAGCATGCAGACGGGCAGCGCGAGCCACCAGCGGACGACCCCCTCGTGGCTCAACACGGCGGCCGCGATGATCGGCATTTCCTCCGGGATTGGCACTCCCAGGCTGCCGAGCACGAGCACGGCGAAGACGCCGAAGTACGTAAAGTTGTCGACGAACTCTTGGAGTGCGTCCACGGCAACCTGTGCTAGCGTTTCTCAATCAGCGCGTCGCGGCGAGCCCAAGCGCCACGAGCCGGCGCAGCAGACGCCCGCCGATCCCGTGCGGTGGCGCCATGCCCATCCGCCCCAGCGCGGCCTCATCTTCCGGCAATGCACGATCGGCCAACAGTGCGCGCCCCAGCAGCGCCGCCTTCGCCGCCGTACCGCCAGCGCGCGTCTTCAGCCACTGTAGCGCGGGCAGTAAGCGTCGTTCCTCCGCAGTGAAATCGCTGCCGAAGGGGAAGTCCGCGAACAACCCGCGCGCCTGGAACCGGCGCAGGGCTTCCTGCAGGCGCGCCGGCGTGTTCTGCCGCCAACGGTCCGGCACGCTGAATTCGGCCCGCAGCTTGCCGGCTTTTTTCGCCCGCGCGACCAAGCCCTCGAGGAAGCGTGCGTCGGTGATCGCCAGCATCGCCAACACGCAGTCCTGATCCGACTTGCCGCGCAAATCGGCGATGCCGTACTCGGTGACGAAGACGTCGCGCAAGTGACGGGGAATCGTGGTATGGCCGTAGTTCCACAAGATACTGGACCGCGCGCCCGCCGCCCCGACGCGGCTCGACCGTAGCAGTAGCACCGAGCGGCCGTCACGCAAGGCATGCGCCATCGCCACGAAGTTGTACTGCCCGCCGACGCCGCTGACGACGCGCCCGTCCTCGAGCGCATCCGACACAGCCGCGCCCAGCGCGGTGGCCATCATGCAGGTGTTGAAAAAGCGCGCCGCGCGTCGTTGCAGCGCGTCCAGCGACTCTCGGCCACCGTATAGCTGGTTGATGTCCGAGACCCGCGTCATCGAGAATCCGTCGAAACCCTCACCGTTCAGGCCACGCAGCCAGGCGTAGAACTCCTTGGAGCCGAGAAAGAAGGCACCGCGCAGATAGCGGCCATCCCGCAGACGCCGTCGGTCGAGGACCCGACCCAGCGCGGCTCTGGTCGCGGCCTGGCGCAGATCGGTGTCCAGGCGGCTGCCATCCACCAGCACCAACGTGTCTTGCTCCAGGCGCGTACCGGCCGGCAACAAGCCGAACCGGATGAGGCGCACGAGCTCGTGCTGGTCGATGTGCGGCGCCAGCGCGCCGCAGGCGTGCGCTCGGCGGCCTCGCCGTCCAGGGTGTCCGTGATGACGCCCTCCGCCAGGGCCTGTTCCAGCGCGACGTCGTCGTACACGTGCCGCCGCAGCACCCCGGCTCGGGCCAGGTGCATGAAACCGTCCATGACCATCTCGCTGGCGCCGTATAGTCCACGTGCGAACGGATCGAGGCCTCCAACACGGCCCGCCAGGGGATGCGTCCCGCCGAGGGCGTCCAGCGCCGCGCGGTAGTCCGCGTTGCGCTGGTGCCGCAACAGCAGCCCGTGCACCAGGGCATCGGACAGGGCCCCGATGCCGATCTGGAGTGTGCCGCCGTCGCGCACCAAAGTGCTGGCCTGGAGGCCGAGGGCGAACTCGACGATCTCCACCGGCTCGCGCGTCAGCGCGAACAACGTGTGCGCGCAAGCCGGATCGTCCAGCAACAGGTCGAAGAAAGCCTCGCCCACCTCGGCCTCATTGCCGACGAAGGGCAGCGCGGGGTGGACCACTCCGACCACCAGCGGCCGCGGCCGCCCGTTCGCCGCCATCGCGTCCAGCAGATCCTGCGTGACGTCCGGATTGCATGCGAGACTCCAGCGCTCGCGTCCGGGCTCGTCCCGCCGCGCCACCAACTGCGTGATGACGTTGATGCCCATCTCGGCCAAGTCGCGTGCGGCGTGGGTGTAGTTCAGGCTGACATACTCGCGTTGTGCATCCTCGTTACCGAGCATCGCGCCGGACTGGAAATAGAACTCGCTGATCCGCACGTTGGCCGGCAACCGACCGGCGCGGCGTGCCTCGGCGTAGTCCAGGTCGGGATAGCCGGCACCGAAGTGGCGCTCGAGGAAAGGCCCGAGGAAACGCCGCTCGAGGTCGGACTCGGCCGCCGGCCGCGTCAACGAGAGTGCGGTATAGAGGTGCAGGGTGAGTCCGGGTTCCGCAACCGCGCGGCGATAGAGCGCATTGAGGAGCACGTTCGGCTTGCCGAGCCCAAGCGGCGCCGCCACCCGCAAATCGGTGCCGGCCCACGCCAGGATCCGTTCCACACACGCATCCACACGGCTCACTCGCGGGGTTTCCGCCATGCCGTCCTCCCGACCGCCGCCGTCCCGCGCGGGTGCCGGATCGCGCATTGCACTATAGCCAAATGGGCGTGGTGCGGCGGGGATCGGACCGAGAACTCACCGCACGAGAGCGCGGTACTCGTCCGGATCGAAGGCGTCAACCTGGATCGCCTCGTCCCGCGCCGCATCTGCCGCGCGAATTCGCTGGCAGTCCTCCTCGGTGATGACGTCGGCCTCCCGCGCCAGCTCGACCAGTGTGTCGCCCGGCGCGCGATCGATCCGCCCCGCGCGCAGGGCGTCCCGGATCTTGGCCTCCACAGCCAGAGCCTCCACCACCTTGTCCAGCGCGGCCTCGAGACGGCCGAGCCCGGGCTCGTGGGGCGGCGGAACGTAAATATCGCGGGTGAGACGCAGCCTCTCCTCCCGATCCTCGAGCAGCGCGCGGGCCACTTGCGCGCCAAGCGCGTCGCTCGGGGGACGGTAGCGGGCACCGAGTGGGAAAACGACCCACCGCAGGGCCCGGGCGGCGAAGCGGTTCGGAAGATTGTCGAGGATGCCACAGAGCGCGTCCTGGATCTGGTGGAGAGCGTGCCGGCCGACCCATTCGAGGAGCGGGCGATCCCGCTCGGACTGCCCCTCATCCCAAAACCTCTTCGCGGACGCGGAGGCGAGATAGAGCCAAGCGAGGGCATCGGCCAAGCGCCCGCTCAGTTTCTCGCGGCGCTTGAGCTGGCCACCGAGTGTGGCCATGGCCGCGTCCGAGACGAGGGCAAAGGCCGTGCTCATGCGGGAGAGCTGGCGCAGGAAGCGAGCGAGCGGCCCCCGGACCGGCGAACGTGCCAGTCGCGCCCCGGTAAGGCCGAGGAGGAAGGCGCGGGCGGTATTGGTGAGCACGGAGCCGATGTGACCGAAGAAGGCCCGGTCGAAGCGCGCCAGATCTCCATCGGCCAGAGCCTTCATCTCCTCGCGGACGTGCGGGTGGCAGCGGATAGCCCCCTGGCCGTAAATGATCATGGAGCGTGTCAGGATGTTGGCGCCCTCCACGGTGATCCCGATCGGCGCCGCCGTATACGCCCGGGCCAGAGTGTTGCGAGGCCCGCGACAGATCCCCGCGCCGGCACGGATGTCCATGGCGTCGCTCATGACCGCGCGCATGCCTTCGGTGAGGTAACATTTTGCGATCGCTGAAACGACCGCGGGTCTCTCGCCCGCGTCCACGGCGCTCGCGGTGAGGGTGCGTGTTGCGCTCATGAGATAGGTCCATCCCCCGATCCTCGCCAACGGCTCCTCGATTCCCTCGAAGCGCCCGATGGGCGTGTCGAACTGTTCGCGGACAGTGGCGTAGGCCCCCACGACCCGCGTGGCGAGCTGAGCCGCGCCGACCGACAAGGCCGGCAGGGAGATTGACCGGCCTGCGGCCAAGCTCTCCATGAGCATCCGCCACCCCTGACCGGCTCTCGCCGGCCCGCCGATGATGAAGTCGATCGGCACGAAGACGTCTCGGCCACTGTTCGGGCCGTTCTGGAAAGGGATGCCCATCGGATCGTGGCGCTTGCCGATCTCAATCCCCGGCAGGTGCGACGGTACCAGAGCGCACGTGATCCCCAAGTCCTCGGTCTCTCCCAGGAGGCGCTCGGGATCCCGCAGACGAAAGGCGAGGCCGATCACGGTCGAGACGGGGCCGAGGGTGATGTACCGCTTGCGCCAGTTCAGGCTCATGCCCAGGACCTCGCGCCCCTCGAACGTCCCGCGGCAGACGATGCCCAGGCTCTGGGTGGCGGCCGCGTCGCTGCCGGCTTCGGGTCCCGTCAAGGCGAAGCAGGGGATCTCCTGACCTGCGGCGAGACGAGGGAGGTAGGAGCGTTTCTGTTCCTCGGTCCCGTAGTGGAGGAGCAACTCGGCCGGGCCCAGAGAGTTCGGGACCATCACCGTCACCGCGGCGGTCACGCTGCGGCTGGCGAGCTTGGTGACGACGGCAGAGTGGGCGATGGCGGAGAAGCCAAGACCGCCGTATTCCTCGGGAATGATCATGCCGAAGAAGCGATGCCGCTTGATGAAGTCCCAGACCTCGGGGGAGAGATCGCCCGCCTGGCCGATCGTCCACTCGTCCAGCATCGTGCACAGCTCCTGGACTGGTCCGTCCAGGAACGCGCGCTCCCTGTTCGAGAGCGGGCGCACCTTGAAGTCGAGGAGCTTTCGCCAATCAGGATTGCCCGAGAACAGGTCGCCGTCCCACCAGACCGTGCCGGCCTCGAGGGCAATGCGTTCGGTGTCCCCCATCCGCGGCAGCATGGCTCCCACGGGGCGCATCAGCCAGAACGTGACCACGCATCGCCTCATGGCCGGCACGCCGAAGACGAGGGTCGCCACGAGGGACGCGCCGAGTGCCGCGGCGAAGGCCCGCGGCGACTCGATCTCCATCACGGCCCAGCCGCCGAGCGCGATGGCGACTGTCACCACCCAGGCCCAGTAGCCCCGACCGAGGTAGAGGAGCACAGTGAACGCCGTCAGGAACAGTGCCACCAATAGTCCGGCCTGCAGCGCTGTCATGGGACCACCCTATCTGCGCGCTGGGGATCGGCGCGCATGAGGCGCAATCCGTCTAGTCCGTCACGAACTTCGTGATCTCATCCAGGCGGGCCTCGACGTCCGACTCCCCGATCCGCATCAATGGCTGGAGGTACTCCGGCAGAAACATCAGGAGGCTGAGCAACGCGGGCCTCGACGACTCGTGCGTGCCCAGGCCGCGGGTCAAGAATCGGAGCCCCCGAGGGAGACGCGACTCGCAGTTCGCGGCGAGCGTGGCCAAGTCCTGCGACGGGCGGAGCACGAGGAGATCCACCGGGCGCAAGTCTCTCCACTCCTGCCGCGGCAGCATCCCGAGCAACCGGTTCAGGCGCTCGAGCACCAGCGCATCGTAGTCGATGAGGTCGAGGAAGACCGCGTCCAGGAGGATCCCGGCCACTTGGGCGGGCGCCGGATAGCCGTGAACGGCCGGTCGGTCGGCCTCCTCGTGGGTAGGCTGGTAGCGGGTCGAGACCGCGAGGATCCGTCTCGCGCCGAGGTGAATTGCGGGCGAGAGGGGCGCGTGGAGGCGAACGCCACCATCGCCGTACCAGTCGTTTCCCAGTTTCACCGCCGGGAACATCAACGGAAGCGCGGCAGAGGCCAGCACGTGGTCGACTGTGAGCCGGGTCCTGATGCTTCGCCGGAGCGGTCGCTCCCAGTCTAGGATCTGGCCGCCCTGCACCCAGGTCACGGTCTGGCCCGTCGAGTAGTTGATCGTGGTGAGGGCGATCGCTTTCAGCAGCCCCTTCTGGAGCTTCTCGGTGATGCCGGCGATCTCGCCGTTGACGGGCGCTAGACTTCGCTCGAGCAACGCGCGCAGCGGCGCGGTATCGAGGAGGCCCCGCACCTGCGGAGCAATGGCCGCGCCACCCGATATCAACCGCGTTCCCCAGCGCAGGACGTTGTACGCGAGCGAGAGCGGGCCGACCCGGAAGAGCTGGTCCGCCGTGAGCTGGCCCCACAGGTTGGCGAGGTCCTCGATCGCCTCCGGGAGCGCTCCAGGATGCGCCGCCAGGTAAGCCACGTTGATAGCGCCGGCCGATTCGCCCGTCAGGATCACGGGCCGGGCTCTCGGACAGAGTCGCGCGAGGCCCCGGAGCACGCCAACCTGATAGGAAGCTCTGGCGCCGCCGCCACTGAGCGTGATCGCCAGGTCACCGCGTGGCGACGGCGTGACGCGCGTCTCCAGGCTCATCGACACCTCACGATCAGTGCCGCTATCTCAACACCCCCCTTTCCCGCCAATATTGCTCGGCCCCTGGGTGAAACGCGATCGGGATCAGATGCTTCTCGACGAAGAACCGCGTCTTTTCGATCGTAAACTCTCGGCCCCCCGGGTGAAGCTCGCCGAGTTCACCACGGTGCTCAATGATGGTCTTGACGATCCGATAGATCGTCGAGCTCTCGGCCTGCCTGTAAGCGAGAAGCGCTGTGTGCGTCCCCGGGACGAGCAGATCCTGGTTCTGGCCCGGATAGGTCCGCGCCTTGATGGCGACGGGCGTCCAGTCCGGGACCGCCTCGAACAGTTTCGCCTTCGAGGCCTCGAAGCTCAGGATCCGGACCGGATACTCCGAGGCAAGACTGACCACGTCCATGTTGCGCGGACTGACGGGGAGAAATCCGGCATCAATGGTCTCGTCCCTCAACGCCGCGATCTGCTCGGCAAAGCTCATGAGCGTCAGCCGAACGTCCTCTTCCCCGACCCCGTAGGGCTTGAGCGCGGCCATGAGCAGCGCCTTCGAGGCCGGTGCATTTGCGGCGAGCCGCAAACCCTTGACGTCGCCGAACGTCCTGATCCCGGATTCGACTCGAGTGACGAGGCTCTGCCCAACATCCATACCCGCCATGACGAAGCCGACGTTGTCGTACTTGCGGGCGAACTCGCGCTGCCCGCGCACCCCAAAGTGAGCGGTGGCGAGGCCGACGAGCGCAAGGCTCACCTCGCCGGAATGGACGAGCTCGAGCGCATGGGCCGAGCCGACCACTGGCGTCGAGACCGCCTCCATCCCGGGGATATGCTTGTTGAGGACCTTGGCGAGGGCCTCCCCGACTGGGAAGGCGACACCGCTCCACGGACCCGTGCCGATGGAGACTCGCGTAGCGCTCATCACCAGACCGGGAACGAGCAGTATGCCGAGAAGGCCGACGAGAGGGACAGTCTTCATGATGCGCTTCGTATGTATCATGATGTCGCCCAGCGCCGGCGGAAAGGTGGAGATGAGCACGAGGAACCCCAATTTGGGCGCTGGCACCGATGCCCGCGCTGGAGAACCCGCCAAGTCCTCACCCCCCGCGGCGGAAGCGGCCTATGAACTCGAAGCGCTCCCGATCGCCGGTTTCCAGTGCACGCCCGAAGAGATCGAGCGCCAGTGGTACGAGCAGGTCTACTGCGGGCGCGGAGACCGGATGCGCCAGCTCACCTGGCGGGCGGTCCTCATGGGCTCGGTGCTGGGGGGAGTCCTCTCGCTCACCAACCTCTATATCGGTCTGAAGGCGGGCTGGGGCTTTGGTGTGGCGATCACGGCGTGCATCCTCTCGTACGCCATCTGGACCACGCTGCACCGGGCCCGCATCGTGCGCACGCCCATCACCGTCCTCGAGAACAACTGCATGCAATCCACGGCGAGCTCGGCGGGTTCCTCGACCGGCGGCACGCTCATTTCCGCTTTCGCGGCCTACATGCTCATCACCAACAGCACCTTGCCGCTACCCACGATGCTCGCGTGGGTGTTCTTTCTCGCGCTGCTCGGGGTGACGATGGCGATTCCCATGAAGCGGCAGATGGTCAACATCGAGCAGCTTCGGTTCCCCAGCGGCATCGCGGCGGCCGAGACGCTGCGCGCGCTCCACTCCGTCGGGGACAGGGGCATGCGCTCCGCCCGGGCCCTGGGCTGGGCGGGGCTGTTCGCGCTCATCGGGAAGTTCTGGGCCGACGGTCTCGTGCTCGTGAGCGCGCACCTCGCCCCCTTCATGATCGGGACGTGGATGACGACCCTCAACCAGCGCGTGTTCGGGCCGGCGTGGATGGGGCGAACGGTGATGCTCTCCTGGGAGCCCATGTTCATCGCCGCCGGCGCCATCACAGGGCTCCACGTGTGCTGGAGCATGCTGCTGGGAAGTATCACCGCCTGGATGATCTTCGCGCCCGTTCTCCAACACCGGGGCATCATCGAGGGATCGGGCTACGGGGCCATCGTCCAGTGGACGCTCTGGGGCGGTGTCGCCTGCATGGTGACCTCGAGCCTGCTCTCGTTCGCCCTGCAGTGGCGGACCGCGCTGCGCGCCTTCACAGACCTCGGGGCGATGTTCGGTGCCAGCCGCAGTGGCGCGAACGATCCCGTCGCCGCGATCGAAGCGCCCGCGTCGTGGTTCATCGGCGGCCAGATCGTCGGTGTCGTCGGGCTCGCGTGGCTCGGCCACCTCACCCTCGGCATGCCGTACTGGCAGACGGCGGTGGCGGTGCTGCTCTCGTTCGCGCTGGCGCTCGTCGCCTGCCGCGTCACGGGCGAGACCGACACCACGCCGGTGGGCGCGATGGGAAAAATCACCCAGCTTACCTTCGGAGTGCTGAGTCCGGGCAACACCAACGTGAATCTCATGAGCGCCAACGTGACCGCCGCGGCGGCGAGCAGCAGCGCCGACCTGCTGACCGATCTCAAGAGCGGCTATTTGCTCGGAGCGCATCCCCGCAAACAGTTCATCGCCCAGTTCGCCGGCATCTTCGTCGGGACGCTTGTCACCGTGCTGTCGTTCCGGTTACTCGTGCCGGACGCGAGCGTGCTCGGCTCGGACCAGTTCCCAGCGCCCGCGGCGCAGACCTGGCGCGCCGTGGCGCTCGCGCTCTCGCACGGGGTTCGCTCCCTCGGGCCCGTCAAGATCTGGAGCATCGCGATCGGCGGCGTCGTGGGCATCGTTCTCGCCGTGCTTCCAAGGATCTTCCCGAAGCACCAGCACCTCATTCCATCACCGGCTGGCGTGGGTCTCGCCTGGACCTTCCACTGGTATTACGGGCTGCTCTTCTTCCTCGGTGGCGTACTCGGTTGGTGGGTGGCGGAGAAGTATCCGAAGTGGTCGGAGGAGTTCACCTTCCCCGTGGCGTCCGGATGGATTGCTGGCGAGAGCCTCATGGGAGTGACTCTCGTGATCTGGGACAACGGACCGGAGCTCGTACGCCGGCTATTCAGTCATTGATCGGCGCGCTGCGTCGGTTGCTCGAGGCCTCGGTGCGCGCGGTGTACATGGCGCCTCGCGCCGTCCATCTTAATATGCCGTGCTATCGTGTGAGCCGCCGATGACGTCCTCCGTGCTCCTGCGCGACACCCTCTGGAACGTGCCGTTCTGGGCCGCCCTCGGCGTGGCCATCCTGGCGGGCTCCTCCGACGTCGGCCACGCCGCCGAGCCACCGACGGGGGCCGCTATCTTACAATCGCTGCGCAGCTTCGCCATCATGGGCAGCGTGCTCTACGTCGCCGCCCATCCGGACGACGAGAACACGCAGGCCATCACCTACCTGGCGCGCGGCCGCGGATACCGGACGGCCTATCTCTCGCTCACCCGCGGCGACGGCGGACAGAATCTGCTCGGCCCCCAGCTCGGCGAGGCGCTCGGCGTGGCGCGCACTCAGGAGTTGCTCGCCGCGCGCCGGCTGGACGGCGGGCGGCAGTACTTCACCCGCGCGAAGGACTTCGGCTACTCGAAGAACTCCGAGGAGACGCTGAGCGTCTGGGACCGGCAGGGCGTCCT
>WNFS01003157.1_pt1 | contig 12450 bp, 9 predicted proteins | sample 5400141 | NCBI WGS metagenome assembly WNFS01 (sample SAMN13153358, study PRJNA577476) | soil metagenome | isolation source: 60 cm saprolite under Madrone tree | place: USA:California | collected 2016-06-14 | reverse complement strand
GTGCGCATGCCAGCCAAGCTTTTCTCAACCACGGCAGGGTCACCGGACGACAGCGGGTATTTCCAATGGTCCATGTTCATGACCGAGTCGATGCGAATTTGCGCGGCGTCCGCGGCTTTCCTTAGTTCTTCGGCCTTATGCTCATCAGGTTCCGTCGGAGCTTGCAGGACTTCGAATCCGATTTCGTGCGCAAGCTTGAGCCGGTCTGCGTAGGAAAGATTGGCCGGCAGCATGTCCAGGAGAATGCCCTTTTTGATCGGCAGTGGCTCCGGAGACGCGGTTGCAGCCCCGAGAGATTCTGCCGGCGTGGTTGCGAGAGCCGCGGCGCAAGCAGCGCTCATCGAAGATTTCAGAAACTGCCGTCGCGATTCGTTATGCATAAAGCAGTTCACCTCACCCCAGCTTGTTCAAGTCAATTCCAGGGTCCAGCACCTCGGTCGACTTCATTATGTCGTCCCACGTAATCTCGTGATTCTTGTAGGCAGCAGTGCGCGCCAGAATGCACGAAATCGCCGACTCCGCTCCTTTGTCAGCCTGATTGTGAAAAGTTCTGCTCGTTATGCCATCCACAAACGCTTTCTTTTTCTCGCGGTCAGCGAATTCCAGATTGGAAGTGAAGTTTCCCGTGACCGAGAAGGCTTGCGCATCCGGTTTATCTTTCGCAGGTTTCGCAGGCGTCATGGGAGCTTGCCACGGCTCATCGCCCCAGATTCCGAGCGCTCCCGTGTAAGGAGATTGCGAAACGCCTTTTGTGCCGAAGAAACGCTCGGTGACATCCCACCAGCCTTTGGCGAATTGCGTGGAGCTGAACGTCACGTCGACATTGTCGGGATAGTGGAACAGCACGTTGTAATTTCCGTACGCGTCGCCGTCCGAAGCGGGACGCCCGAGTCGGCCTCCGGTTGCGGATGCTTTCAGCGGATGCCCTTTGAGAATCCAGTTACAGATGTCGATCACGTGAATGTTTTGCTCGACGATGATGTCGCCGGAGAGCGCGCGGTCATAAACCCAGTTGCGCAGGCGGCGCTCCACGGGAGATGCGTTGGGCCAGGCCGGGCGATCGATGTAGCCGGTGAGATAGTGTGCTTCGCCGCAGACGATGTTGCCGAGCGCGCCGCCGTGAATGCGCCGGACAAGCTCCACAAACGGAGGGCAGTCGCGGATCTGGAAGCCGACGTCGAGGCTGAGCTTGCCTTCCGCGCGCTTGCCGATTTCGACGACACGCAATGCGCCGGGTACATCGACAGCCACGGGCTTCTCAAGGTAGACGTGCTTCCCAGCAGCGACGGCGGCTTCGAGATGCTGCGGGTGATAGTAGGGAGGTGTGGCGATGACGATCGCATCCACTTCCTTGGAATGCGCAATCTGCTGGTAAGCGTTGGGCCCAAGGAAGAGCAGCGACGCATCGATGTCCGTATAGTCTTTGACCCTCTGGAGCTGATCGAAATGCGCACGAGCGGCGTCGAGTTGATCGCGGAAAAGGTCGGCCAGCGCGACCACTCGCGCGTTGCCCGTATCGATGAGATTGGCCGCGTCTTCGGTGCCGCGCCCCCCGCAGCCGAGCAGCCCGACCCGCACCGCGGAGTTGGCCGCCGTGCCGTGAACCAGCGATGGCTTGATGAACATAACGCCCGCCGTGGTTGCCGCCGTTTTCAGGAATCTCCGTCGGTCAACTCTATTTGAAGAGTTTTCGCTGTGCAGCATGAGTCCTCCTGGGTGATGGGGATTGTACGCGGGCGAGGCCCGCGGAAGAAATCAAAAAAGTTGCCCTGGGCCGGATGCGCTCGGGGTGCAACTGCGGAATCCCACGCGGGCGTTTACGCGGAAGGAATGCGCGTTATGGCCGCGCGTTCCGCGGTGAGGTCATCGCCGCGGAGTTCTCGAAGCGCATAGGTCACAAATTCGGCGGTCACTTTCTTGCGCCAAGTCATATCGAAGTCGGTGTTGTCCAGGGGTTTAGCGACGCGCGCAACGAGCGCAGAAATTTCTGCGATGGTCTCAGAAGTCAGCGAGCGCCCCACAAGTAACCTCGCGGCCTCTGCGGCCACCAGAGGCCTCGACGCCACGGAGCCGATGACCATGCGAGCCTCTTCGATGACGCCATTTGCGGAGAAGCGCGCGGCAGCGGCCACCGACAAAACGGGGAAGTCGAAGGAACCCCGACGGCGCAATTTCCAGTAGGTGCTGCGCCAATCGTGCAGGGGATCGAGCAGAACCTCGGCAAGAATTTCATCGGGCTTGCGGTTGAGATAGAGCATGCCGTTATTGTTATAGAGATCGGCGAGCGGGATCTCGCGTTCGCCTAAATGCGAGACGAGACGGACGCGGGCGCCGAGCGCCATGAGCGCAGGGGCGGTATCGGTCGAAGAGACAGCCACGCACTTCCGGCTGCTGGGCGCGACCCAGCAGGTGACGCCGTCTTTTTTCATACAAAAGTTGATGGCTTTGCGCCACTCGTAAGTTTGGTCGTAGTAGTTGCAGCGCGTGTCGAGGCAGAGATTGCCGCCGAGCGTGGCCATATTGCGAATTTGCGGTGTAGCCACCTGCGACGCGGCTTGCGCCAACGCGATGGCGCCGTTGCGGAAGCGCGAATCGGAAGCGACGTCGGACAGCGTGAGGCAGGCGCCGAGGCGTGCGCCCGATTCGCTGAGTTGAATTGCATACAAAGCATCAATCTTGCTGAGACTCAGCAGCGTGTGCGGAACTTGCTGGCGGCGCTTCATGTTGGGCAGCAGGTCGGTACCCCCGGCTAGCGGCATGGCATTTGGGCCTTCGTCGTGAAGAATGCGCGCGGCTTCCGCGAGCGTGGTGGGGGCGCGAAAAGCAAATAACGGTAAGCGCATCATGAGCTGAGTACCTGCTCTTTCCGTGTTGCCGGCTGCGCGCCGGGCGTGGCACGGCGCGGGACGTCATTGATGGCGTTTCCGTCGCCACCTTCCCACGGCGGCGGGACGCGAAGGGCCTCGGGCCAGTGGACATGCGGGAAATGCGAAGGGCCGAAGCGCGGCGCGCGGCCAGCCTTTTTCTCGGCCAGTGCCTTCATTATTTTTTCCGGCGTGATGGGCACTTCGTCGATGCGAACGCCAACCGCGTCGTAAACAGCATTGGCCACGGCAGGCATGATGGGGAGCAGCGGCCCCTGTCCAACTTCTTTCGCGCCGAAAGGCCCCTTTGGGTCGGGCTCCTCGACGAATTCGGTGAACACCTCGGGCATGTCCAGCGAGGTGGGGCTCTTGTATTCCAGGATGGATGGGAATTTGTGGACGAGCGCGTGCGAAAGTTTTTTCGGCAAGCGGCGAAATTCCTGTTCTTCCATCAGTGCCTCGCCGAGGCCCATGTACACGCTGCCTTCGACTTGGCCGCGCGCAAGCGTTGGATTTAGCGCACGGCCGATGTCGTGAGCGATCCAGATTTTCGGCACGGTGAGCCAGCCGGTCACCGGATTGACGGCGACTTCGACCACGGCTGCCGTGTACGAGTAAGTGGGAGACGGGCCGACGCCGCCACCTTTATATAGAGCGGGAGATTTCGGCGGCGTGTAGGAGCCTACGGTTCCGATGGTGCCGAAGCGAGCTTCGGCCAGGCACACGGCTTCCTGGAATGTGACGCCGTTTTCGGCCGCGGCGGAATCGAAGACGCGCTTTTCCGCGAAGCGCAAGCGGTCGGGTGGAACGCCGAGGCGCTCGGCAACGGCTTCGGCGAGGAGAGATTTGGCGCGCTCGGCGGCTTGCAATGCGGCGTTGCCGGCCATGATGGTAACGCGGCTGGAATAGGAGCCGAGGTCGACGGGGCCGAGGTCGGTGTCGCCGGTGTAGAGACGAATGTCGAACGTGTCGAGGCCGAGAATTTCGGCGACGATGGAGGCGAGAACATCATCGGAGCCTTGGCCGATTTCGGTGGCGCCGCAGAAAAGTGTGACGCCGCCGCCGCGATCGAACTTTAGTTGCACGCCGGAGTGCGGCATTTTGTTCCAGTAGATGGGTAGGCCCGCGCCAGTGAGATAGGCGGAGCAGGCAAGGCCGACACCGTTGCCTTCCGGGAGCTTGCGGAATTTGTCTCGCCAGCCAGAAGATTTCACCACGCGGCGGACGCATTCGGAGAGATTGACGGTGCTGAGGCGAAAGAAATTGGCGGTAACCGCGTTAGAAGATTCCGCAATGCGCAGGCGGAGATCGGCGGGGTCGAGCTGGAGTTTCTCCGCGATTTTGTCGAGCTGCACTTCCTGACCGAAACGCGGTTGCACGGTGCCGTGGCCTCGCTTCGGTCCGCAGGGCGGCTTGTTGGTGAAGGTGCGGCAGCCCTGGAAGCGGTAACGTGGCACATGATACGTGGTCGTTTGCAGCGCGCCGGTATAGAAGGTGCTGGCCACGCCGTAAGAGCCGTAGGCGCCGCCATCAATGAGCGTTTGCAAATGCATGGCGGTGATGGTGCCGTCTTTTTTCACGCCAGTTTTGAAATTCATCAGAACGGGATGGCGGCCGCGATGGCAGTAAAAAACTTCTTCGCGGGTTAGGCAGATTTTCACGGGACGGTCGAGAAGGAGAGCGGCTTTTGCTACCACGATCTCGTGATTGAAGGGATCGCTCTTGCCGCCGAAGCCTCCGCCGTTGGGAGTGGCGATGACGCGAATGTGCGCGGCCGGCATTTGCAAGACTTTGGCGAGCGCGCGGTGCACATAGTGAGGAGTCTGCGTGCTGGTCCAGATGGTGAGTTTGCCGTCGGGATCTTTCGTGGCGACGGAGGCGTGCAGTTCGATGGGGAGATGCGTGCTGCCTTGGTAGAAGAATGTGTCTTCAAAGATTTCGTCGGCTTCGGCGAAACCTTGATCGACATTGCCGAATTCCAGCGCGACGCGTTTGTGAATGTTGCCTTCGTCGCCATAGTCATGGACGCGCGGGGCAGGCGTGGCGAGAGCCTCTTCGGGATTGGAGATGGTGGTGAGGAGTTCGTATTCGACCGTGATGAGGTCCAACGCCTCGAAGGCAATTAGCTCTTCGCGGGCGATTACGGCGGCGACGGGATCGCCGACGTGACGGACATGGTCGAGGCAGAGCGCCTGCTCATCCTGGCTGACGGGAAGAATGCCGTACTCGATGGGAAGATCTTTGCCCGTGAGGACGAGGTAGACGCCGGGGTGGGCGGCGGCGCGCGAAATATCGATGCTGCGAATGCGGGCGTGCGGGTGCGGGGAGCGTAGGAGCTTGCAGTGGGCCATGCGAGGCAGGGAAATGTCGTCGGCGAAGCGGGTTTGGCCGGTGACTTTGGCGCGCGCATCGACGCGGCGGCGTGCGTGGCCGATTACGCGGAGAGCGCCATCGCTTCCGCTGGCTTTTTCTGGCGGAGGATTGTTTTGTTGCGACATATTCGCTCCTGATTCTTTTCACACGGGATTCAAGCCGACTTGTTTTGACCGGCAATCTCGAGGACGGCGGCTTCCACGGCTTCGAAGATTTGAAGATAGCCGGTGCAGCGGCAGAGATTGCCGGAGAGGGCTTCGCGGATTTGGTCGCGGGTAGGATGCGGATTTTGGTCGAGCAAGGCTTTCGCGGTGACGAGGATGGCGGGCGTGCAGTAACCGCACTGCGCGGCGCCGAGATCGGCGAAAGCTTCTTGCAAGGGATGCAGCGTGCCGTTAGCGCCGAGGCCTTCCACGGTCAGGATTTCTTTTCCGTTGCATTCAAGGGCGAGAAGCAGACAGGAGAGGACGGGTTTGCCATCGAGGAGAACGGCACAGGCGCCGCATTCGCCGAGTTCGCAGCCGTGTTTGGTTCCGGTGTGGTTGAGGTCTTCGCGGAGAACTTCGAGCAAAGTTTTGTACGGCGCGAAAGAGACGTCGGTTTGCTCGCTGTTCAGGGTGAAGCGAATTTGCGCGGTCCTGTGGGATACGGGGGAAATGGTCACCATTGTGGGTCACCTGTCTTCGCGAGTTTCTTGCCAATGCTGGCGGCTGACCGGCCTAAAGACCGGCCACTACGGTTTTGCCGGGCGTAGCTCGAAGATTTAGCCTGCAGGCCGCGGATTAGGTAGATTGCGAAATTCTCGGCCAATTCATCTGTGGTCAGCGGGCCTTGGGGATTGAACCAGGGGATGGTGGAGTTTAGGGCGCCGAGGATGGCGCGGGCCGCTAGTGCGGGGTCGGTGGAGAGAAACTGACCGGAGCGAATGCCGGCCACGATCAGGTTACGGACGCCTTGTTCGTAGTGGTCGCGCTTGGCTAGTAGGCGCTTTTGCAGGCGTGAAGGGATTGCGTTGATCAGGAGATGGGCGGCGGAGCCTTCAACCTCGTCGAGGACGCAATGTAGATGAAAGCGGATGATTGCGCGGAGTTTTTCGCTCGCGGATTGCGTTCTTGTGCGACGCGTTTTTTGGAGATTGGCGATTAGACGATCGAGGGCATTGTCTTGGCAGAAGAAGAGGATTTCGTGCTTGCCGCGGAAATAGTTGTAGAGGTTGGCGGGAGAGAGGTCGGCGGCGGCGGCGATTTCGCGCATGCCGGTTTCGGCGAAACCGCGGTTGCGGAATTCGCGTCCGGCGGCGCGGAGGATCGCGAGGCGGCGGGCGAGGTAGCGACGTTGGAGACGGGAGGTGCGCACGGAGACAGGATGGCACGCTGGAAGGTCGGTGTCAATACAAAGTGAACAGATGTTCAGATTATGAACAGGAGTTCAGTACAAAGCACCACAGCCAGAAATGGCTATGTCACGAGCACACGCGGAGGCAGGTGCTACTGGGGGAAGAGCTTGGCGGCGGTCGTGTAGAGGATTTGGTGCTTGGATTGTTGGGAGAGAGGAAGCGCGCGGAATTTTTCGATGTTGCCCTTGATTTCGGGAACGCCAGGGCCGGGCCAGTCGGTTCCCCAGAGTACTTTGTCGGCGATCTCCTCGATGCGGGGAAAATATTCGAGGAGTCTTTGCGGCGGGATGCCGGAGATGTCCATGTACATGTTTTTGTGACGACGAACGAGGAAGAAGGCTTCGTTCATCCAGAGGGGACGGCCGCCGTGGGCGAGAATGACGACGAGGTTGGGGTAATCGATGCAGACATCGTCGCAGAGCATGGGCTGGGCGTGAAGATTTCTGGCGCCGGGAAAGATGGAGGTGCCGGTATGAATCATCACCGGCAAGTGATTGGCTTGTGCGCGATCGTAGACAGCTGCGAGGCCACGGTCGCCCTTCATGTAGCCATTGGGCGAGAGGACCTGGTGGGAGGGATGCAACTTGAGCGCGCGGATTCCGAGCTTGGCGATGCGATCGACTTCGGCGCCAGGATCGAAGACGGTGCTGGGAAGAACGCTGCCGAAAGCGATGAGGCGATCTGGCGCAGCTTTACAGTAGTTTGCGCTCCAGTCGTTGACTTCAGGCGTGAAGCCGATGATATCGGGTGCCACGTAATTGATGAGGCCGGCACGCTCGATGCCGAGTTGATCGAGCAGCGCTAGAAAAGCCTTGGGATCAGAGCAGTAGCGCTCGACGTCAGCGTAGTCCTTGCGGCCGTGCTTGATCAACGCGAGCGCGTCCGGCTTCATCATGTGGAAGGGCATGATGTGAACGTGAATGTCGATGATGGGCTGGGTGATTGCGGCCACGCGTAAGCTCAGTTGAAGCGCACGTATTGGAAGTCGAGGGGCTGGCCGTTGACTCCTTTAACGGGCGGCGCAATCCAGTTCGCGAATTTTCCAAGCTCGGCGACGCGACCGCTCATGAGCGATTGCACATAGGCATAGTCCTTGGGACTGGGCAGCCACTCAAATTCGTGAGCCTTCCATCGCTCTTCGGTGAGGATTTCGCCGGTGGGGCTGATGAAATGGCCGGTGAAATTGCCGATTTCGCGATGAAAACCCTTGTGCGGCAACGTCAAGCGGAAGCGAATGCCCGCTTCGTCGATCGCGCGCTGCCAGCGGTTGACGCCGGCCAGGATTTCCTCGATGTAGTCATCGCGCAGACGCTCGTTTAACGCAGTGAGGGCGGGAACAGGCTTGGTGTTGATTTTGTCGCTGACAACTTCGGAGACGGGATAAATGGCGTCGCGGAGGATGTGATCGTCCTGGAGTTTAGTTTCGCGGAAGCGGCCTTTGAGGCCGCTGGTGTAGTAATTGGCGGCGTTGGAGGAAACGTCCGAACCGTAGAGGTCGAGCGTGACGCTGTAATGGAAATTGAGATAGCGCTGAATGGTTTGCAGGTCGATGACGCCGAGGGCGCGGACGTCGGAAGGGGCGTCGACTTTATTTTCCTTCATTACTTCGCAGGTGCGTTGAATGATGCGGCTGACTCCGGATTCGCCGACAAACATGTGATGCGCTTCTTCGGTGAGCATGAAACGGCAAGTACGAGCGAGAGGATCGAAACCGGATTCCGCGAGGGCGCAAAGCTGGAATTTGCCGTCGCGATCGGTGAAGAAAGTGAACATGTAGAAGGCGAGCCAGTCGGGCGTGGGCTCGTTGAATGCGCCGAGGATGCGCGGGTTGTCGGTGTCACCGGAACGACGGGCCAGCAACGATTCGGCCTCTTCGCGGCCATCGCGGCCGAAGTAGCGGTGGAGCAGGTAGACCATGGCCCAAAGGTGGCGACCTTCCTCGACGTTGACCTGGAAAATGTTGCGGAGGTCGTAGAGGGAAGGGCAAGAAAGGCCGAGCATTTTTTGTTGCTCAACGGATGCGGGTTCCGTGTCGCCTTGCGTGACGATGATGCGGCGGAGGATGGAACGATATTCGCCGGGCACGTCTTGCCAGGCGGGCTGACCTTTGTGGATGCCAAAATTCACTTGGCGTTTTTCGTCACGCGGCTGGAGGAAGATGCCCCAGCGGTATTCGGGCATTTTAATGTAATCGAACTGTGCCCAACCGTCGGGCTCGACACTGATGGCGGTGCGGAGATAGACCTCGAAGTTGTGGCTTTCGTTGGGGCCCATGTCGTACCACCAACTGAGATAGGCGGGCTGCCAGTGTTCGAGGGCGCGCTGCAGAACGCGGTCGCGCCCGAGGTCGACGTTGTTCGGAATTTTATCTGTATAATCAATCATTTCGAGCTCCTGCGGATTGGTCCGAGATATTTTTCAAACTCTTTCCCAGTTAAATTTTACGGGCGCGCCGGTTCCGTAGACTTTGAGCGCGCCGTTGGTGCCGACGGCGTTGGGGCGAATGAAAATCCAGTTTTGCCACGCGGAGAGGCGGCCGAAGATGCGGGTCTCTAGAGTTTCATGCCCGCCGAAACGGAGATTGGCTTCGAGGCCGGTGAGGGCATCGGGAGACTGCGCGGCGCGAGACTCGATGGCCTGGCGAAGTTCGTCTTCCCAGTCGAGGTCGTCAGGAGCGGAGGTGATTAGACCGGCGTCGAGGGCTTCCTTCGCGGAAAGTTTTTTGCCGATATGTGAGCGAAGCGCATCGATGCGAGCGGCATCCTGGTAAAAACGCGCTGCGAGGCGCGAGAGATCATTGGTCATGGGAAGGGCGCCGAAATTTATTTTGGAAAGCCCGATGGTGGCGGGCTGGCCTTCCTGGACGTCTTGCATGTAGACGCGGTCGGCGGCCAGAGCCAGCTCGAACAGACAGCCGGCGAAGCAGGAATTCGCTTCGACGATGGCGAAGAGGGAGCGGGAGGTCACATCGATGCGAGCGAAAGTGCGGCGGAGCATGCCGAGGACTTCGCGGACGAACCAGTTGTCCTGGTGAGCGAGAAGAAAATCGTCGGTGGCGAGGACGGTTTCGGGATTTCCCGCAGTCTTGAAGAGCCAGAGGCCGAGGTCGAGTTCGCCGGCGCGCAGGGCGAGGATGGCGTCGTCGAGCTCACGAGCCATTTGCAGAGGCCACCAAGTGGCGCCAGCGGCGAGGACTTTATCTAAGGTGTTTTCGGTTGCAGTTTCGGGGGCGATGACGGTGATGGCGGCAGTGCGCGATTCGCGATTGTATTGCACGTCGACAAATTTGTAGTGAAGGCCGGCGTCGTCGGCTGTGCGTGCAAGGGGCGTGAGCATCACACCTTTCGCATTGGCGGGGCGATCGCTTCTCTCGGCGAGCTGGCGTGCGCGCTGCTTGATGTGTTCGACGAATTGCTGCGGCTTCACGATTTCGTCGACGAGGCGCCAGTCTTTGGCGCGCTGGCCACGGACGCCGTCGGGGTTGGTACAAAAGATATCGGCTTGATCGCGGCGGACGCGGCGCTTGTCAGTGATGCGAGTGAGGCCGCCTGTGCCGGGGAGAACACCGAGCAAGGGAAGCTCCGGGAGGCTGACCGCAGAGGAGCGATCGTCGACGAGGACAATTTCGTCGCAGGCGAGGGCGAGTTCGTAGCCGCCGCCAGCCGTCGTGCCGTTGAGTGCGGCGAGGAATTTTAGGCCGGAATGAGCGCTGGCGTCTTCGATGCCGTTGCGCGTTTCGTTGGTGAATTTGCAGAAATTGACTTTCCACGCGTGCGAAGAAAGGCCGAGCATATAAATGTTGGCGCCGGAAGAGAAAATGCGGTTCTTGGCGCTAGCGATGACGACGGAGCGGATTTCGGGATGCTCGAAGCGGATGCGCTGGAGCGCGTCGTGGAGTTCGATATCGACCCCGAGGTCGTAGGAGTTGAGCTTGAGCTTGTAGCCGGGGCGAATGCCGCCGTCTTCGGCGACGTCCATGGTGAGTGTGGCGACAGGGCCGTCGAAGGTGAGACGCCAGTGTTTGTAGCACGATGGGTCAGTGCGAAAATCGATGGCGGCTGCGGCGGGCTGAGCCTCTTGTGTTGCGGCGACGTCCACGATTCCTCCTTTTACTGCGGAACGGTTCCGAGCGCTGCTTTTAGCTTAGTGAAACTAGCGTCGACCGAGTCGCCGGAAGTGTCGACGCAAACGTCGGCTTTGCGATAGAGCGGTTCGCGGGACTCGAGAATGCGGCGGAGATCTTCCATGGCGCGATCGCTGCCGGCCATGGCGCGGAAGTCGCCCTGGGCGATTACGCGGGACATATGTTCTTCGGGCTGGGCTTTGAGCCAGATGGTGTAGCAATGGGCGAGCAGGTAGTCGTAGGTCTCTTTTTCGGAGACGATGCCGCCGCCGACGGAGATGACGGCGCGATCGCTTTCACCGAGAACGCGCTCGAGAGTGCGCTTCTCAATGGCGCGATAGCCGGGCTGCCCATAGAGGGAAAAAATTTCGGCAAGGGGCATGCCGGTATCTTTTTCGATTTCGTGGTCCAGTTCGATGAAGGGGGCGTTGCGTTCGTTGGAGAGTTTGGAACCGAGCGTGGATTTGCCCGCGCCACGCAGGCCGATGAGAGCGATGCGGCCGAGGCGCAGATTGTGTTCCGCGCCGAAGTCGCGCATCAGGCGAGCGGCGGCCTCTTCGAGACGATGGCTGGGGAGGCGCTCGATGAAGCGCAAGAGGGTTTGTTTTTGCGAGGCGTTTTGGTGGTCGTGTTGATCGGCCGGCGCGAACAACTCTTCGAGCGAAACGCTGAGGACGACCGCGATTCGGTGGAGGAGCAATATGGAGATGTTGCCTTCGCCGGATTCGAGCTGGGCAAGGTGGCGTTCGGAGACATCGGATTCGCGTGCGAGAGCTTTGCGGGTCATGGCGCGGCGGTTGCGAAGATCGCGGACCCGGGAGGCGAGGAAGAGAAGGAACTGCGCACCAGAAAGCTGAGGATCGTGGTGGAAAGAGAGCTTGGTTTCGACAGGGGGGTGCGATGCCACGAATGACCTCAGAGGTGCAGTATAATACACATCGGGATGGGTCAGTCAACCAGAATTCATGTGCCTTCGATTCAATCCGGCTAGATTGTTGCTAACTTATTTTGCAACATATCGTTATGGCGTACTACGCCATGGCTTCAAAGGTCGGCCGAAGATGCAGTATCATGCGTAATGAGCAGGAGTACCCCGAGTCTAAGCCGATGCGAGACGTGGTCCGTGCGCGTTTTATCTATATGTTAAGATGCCTCGGACGCAGCAGGAAGGTTGGTCCCCGACGGTGATGGCCTGTTCAGGCGGACACAATCGGGCTAATTTGGCGGCGGGAATCGCGTACACTCTAGGGCGTTTTTGCTATGTTCTTGCAAACAAGCTTGCATGAATAAAGCGCACGAACTGCTGACATCGTTCAAGGCTCGCTTCGGTACGGGTGCTTCTATCTACAGGGCACCGGGGCGCGTGAATCTGATTGGGGAACACACCGATTACAACGACGGCCTGGTGATGCCGGCGGCGATCGGATTTTCGTGCTGGGTGGCGATTGCGCCGCGCGATGACCGCAAGCTGATCCTGTACTCCCAAAATTATAGTGAAGCGTACGAAGCGGACCTAGATGAGTTAGGAGGGCGCGGTTCCGGGCACTGGACGGATTATCCGCTGGGCGTGGCCTGGGCGTTGCAGGACGCCGGGTATCGGCTGCGGGGCGCGAACCTTTATATCGCTGGGGACGTTCCGCTGGGAGCGGGGCTGAGCTCGTCAGCGGCGATCGAGGTGTCGACCGGGTACTCCC
>WNFS01007402.1_pt1 | contig 12458 bp, 9 predicted proteins | sample 5400141 | NCBI WGS metagenome assembly WNFS01 (sample SAMN13153358, study PRJNA577476) | soil metagenome | isolation source: 60 cm saprolite under Madrone tree | place: USA:California | collected 2016-06-14 | reverse complement strand
TCCTGAGATTCCTGCTCGGAGCTGCCGAGGCAGGTTTTTTCCCGGGAATGATTTATTACCTGAGCCTGTGGTATCCGCGGGCGCAACGCGCTCGCGCGATCGCGGCGTTCATGACAGCTGTCCCGCTGAGCGGCGTCATCGGCGGTCCGCTGTCGGGTGCGCTGCTAAGTCTGGACGGAGTGTCTGGGCTCGCGGGATGGCAATGGCTCTTTTTGGTTGAGGGACTTCCCGCCGTGTTGCTCGGCGTGATCGTCCTGGTTTATCTCACCGATCGACCTGAGATAGCGGACTGGCTAACTCCGGCAGAGCGGCAGTGGCTGGTTAATAAAGTTGTGACCGAGCGCGCCGCCTGTACCGCAGCGCATCCGATTGGTACGTTGGCGGCATTGGCTAATCCGACGGTATGGCAGCTTGGGATTATCTTTCTTTTAGCTGCAATTGGTTTCTACGGATACTCGTTTTGGGCGCCACTGATCATCAAATCGCTCACCGGGAGAAGCGATCTCGGGGTAGGCCTGATCCTGGGTGCAATCAGTGCGGTGACGATCACCTCTATGGTGCTGAACAGTGCCCATGCCGATCGCACTGACGAGGGCCCTCTGCATGTGGCTGTTCCATTGTTAATCAGTGGCGCGGGATTTTTTGGTTGCGCTCTGCTGTCCGAACCGGGCTTGGCAATTTTATCGCTGGCGCTGGTTCCGATAGGACACTGCTCAGCGTACGGTCCGTTTTTCTCGATGCCGACACGGTTTCTTACTGGAGCACCTGCAGCCGCAGGGATTGCGCTTGTGGTGACGATCGCCAACGTGGGCGGGTTCGTGGGTCCGACGTTGATGGGCACGATGAAGGACTGCTTTGGTACGCACAGCCCTGCATTCGTACTGCTCGGAGCATGCGCGATTGTAGCGGCGGTTCTCACCCTCCGGCTCCGGCGGGTTTCGGTACTACGCAACTCGCAGAGTGCCACATTTATCCGGCAGCAAACGTAAACGTTTAACGCTTCGATGATTCCAATCGTGCAAAAAAATCCTCGAACAGCGAGTCGTAAATCCGGCTGCGCTCCGGGTGATATTGCACAGCGAGTCCGAATGGATATTTGCACAGACGAACTTGCTCGATGATCCCGTCATGTGCGGCCCAGGCTTCCACTTCCAAGTCCTCGCCCAGCCGATCGATTGCCTGGTGATGCGCGCTGTTCACTTTTGGAAAACGGTGAGACGCGCTTCGCACGCTGCGCAACGGTTGGACATCGCGATCACGTTGCTCTGGCAGGTTATGGCCTTTGATATCCAGCTTTAACGTGCCGCCAAGGGCGACGTTGAATACCTGAAGGCCTCTGCAAATTGCGAGAACCGGCACCCGACGCGAGAGCGCTTCCTGCGCAGCCTTAAATTCCCAACGGTCGCGCTCAGGGTCCATGTCTTTGCTCAGCACCGAAGGATTGGCGACTTTCTGGCGTAAAAATTCTGGCGAAATATCGGAACCGCCAGTGAGCAGAAGACCGTCCATTTGGTCCAGAGCAACGTCGCCTTTACGCGCGTCGAAAACATGAACGTTAGGATGCTTCGCGAAAAATGGCTGAAACCATTTTTCATCCTTTGGGCGCATCCAGGTAGCCAGATTAGGCATCGCCGAATTTGCGACTTCCAAATGGGTATGTAAAGAGCACTCGATGTCGCGCGTGGACTTTTCCAGCACTTTAACTGAGGAATTGGAGAGATTGAGTGAGGAAAGCAAGGCTCGAGCGATCGCAGTAGCGCTGCACGATTTCGAGAGCGGTTTGCCATTTTCACTGCGCGGCGACCGCTGGTTTCATGCTGCGAGCACGATTAAAGTCGCAGTGCTGCTAGCGCTCTTCCGCGCGGCCGACGAGGGGCGATTGCGGGTGGATGACTCGCTGCACGTGCGAAATCGGTTTATCAGCGCAGCGGACGGATCTCCTTTTCACCTTAACCGCGACTCTGACGCGATGCCTGAGCTGTACCAGGCGATTGGACGCACAGCGAAAATTTCCGCCCTTGCGGAAGGAATGATTTCTGCCAGCAGCAATCTCGCGACGAATTTGCTGCTCGATTTTCTCGGTGTGGAATATGCGCGAAACGTTCTGCGCGATGCGCAGGTGGTCGGGGTAGAACTGCGGCGAGGTGTTGAGGACCATGCGGCATTCGAAAAGGGGATAAACAATGAAGTGACTGCTAATGGTTTGCTGACGTTGTTGTCCGCCGTGCGCGGCGATTTTCTTAGCAGCGAAAGCAAAGAACAAGCGATCAGCATTTTGCTACAACAACGATTCAACTCGATGCTTCCTGCCGGCCTCCCAGCGCATGCGGCAGTGGCGCACAAAACAGGCGAGATTTCGACCGCCTGCCACGACGTGGGGATTGTCTATTTGCCCGAACGCGAACCGTACATTGCTGTCATTTTGACTGAATTTGATTCGGAGGCAGATGGCCGACGCGAGACCGTCGCAGCTATTTCCGAGGCGATTTATCGCGCGGTAATGGGAATGGAACCGAAATCAAATGGGGGCTGAAATATTGCGCGCGATTGATGGCTTAGACCTGCCTGACGAGTACCGCGCGCTGCTGCGGCCAGGCGAAGTGGAAACAGACGTCCAAGGCAATGTTCATCGTCTGCCGCGTTTTTTTTATGAAATCAGCAGCTGGCAGGAAGCGCACGAAATCCGGCTCGCACCCCACTTCACTCTCGCGGAATTGATGCCTGTTGATTGCCGTGAAGCGAGACTGCTCCTAACCCAGTTTCCTCATTATGTGCCGTGCGCCATCGTTTTACTTGCGAGGTTCTTGGAGGATTTTCGACGCGAAGTCGGTGCGCCCGTTTTCATTAGTGCAAATGGCGGCTACCGCTCGCCGGCGCATCAGATCGGCGGCGCAAAAAGCATTCATGCCTGGGGCACGGCCGCCAACATCTACCGCATCGGAGATACTTTTCTTTCCGACGCGAAGTCCGTTGAGAAATACAGGGCGATCGCAGCGTCGCTCGGCCCGGCGGTCTTTGTTCGGCCGTTCGGACCGGAACGAGGCCAAACCGACGACCATCTCCACATCGATTTAGGGTTTGCGAGCTTGACTCCGCGCGAACGCAGCGAGGCAGGTTAACCTCGTATTGAGCAGATGAAGGATCTCGCAACAGAACAGGGCGCGCGGTTTTTTCGGGAGCTTGCCCTTGCCGCAACACCGCCGCGCGCCGTGATCGGCTTGGAAGCGGAGTTTAATCTTTTCGTCAACGGACGGAGACGGCGTCCGGAAAAGGTGTTTGGCGATCCGAGCCGTCTGGTGCGAAGGCGAATGATTCCGCGGACCGGCAAATCCTTTCAATTGCCGGCTGGCGGTGCGATTTATTTTGACACCGGAGTAATCGAAGTCGCCACACCGATTGTTGAACTCGAGCCCGGCTGTTGTTATCGCGCGACGCGCTTACTTTGGGAACAAATCCGCTATTTACGCACGGAGCTCGATCATTGGGCCAAACGACATAGATGCCAATGCCGCCTCCAGGGTTTTAGCACGCACTATAATTTTTCATTTCCCAATGCGCGGAAATCAAAATTACGCAATGCGACCAAGCTTGCCTATCTGCTCGCGCACATTTTGCCAGCGCCCGTGCTTCTGTTGGCAGCGAACCGGCAGAGCAGCGCAGTGGGCGTTCGTCCCCGCAAGACCCGAGTCGAGGTAACAGCTGATTTTACGCCGGATCCCGCGCTAATGCTGGCAACGTGCGCTTTCGTTGCGGGCGCCCTGGAAACAGTCCTTCGCTGGGAAGATTTCGGCCTGAGGCACTTGAACCGAAACGCAATTCCTCGCATCACGCCGTTTCGTCTGCGAAGACATTCTTCGCGTCGCGGCTGGCGGGTCACGGCCGATTCGTTAGCGCAAAATCCATTCACCGCGGACACCAACGCGCCGCTTTGGAAATTGCGCGGCGGTCGAATACTTAGCTTGCGTGCAATCGCGGCGGAAACTTTGAGGCCATACGATGTCGGGCGGGCGATTGACTGGGGACGCCGCCGGATGCGACGTTGGTCACGGTCCAAATACGAAAAGATCATCCATCGTGTGATTGCTCGGGAACCGATGCGCATTGGGCAAAAGAGGTATCGAGTGGACCGCATGAACGGCTGGTACCAAGTTGATTGCCGAGAAGTCGGAACAAGACGGCGCCGGACATTTAATCTCGACGAACTGGTGCAGATTTCGGCTGCGAAAAAGCTGGCTTCCACAGCGTCAAGCAAACGCAACGCTGCCAAAAAGCGTCGCCGCAAATAAAGCAAAGGTGGATCGACTTCTCCGAAGACGATGCGAAGAACAGTCGCCGAAGGCGCCAGTATATCAGCCCCGAAAGCTTTCGGGGATTTTAGCCAACGCGTTGAGGACAACGCGTTCCACCTATAACCCCATTAATTCGCGGACGTACTTTACTGGCGGGCTTCCGTAGGAAATCACCTGGTCGTTGTATTTCTTCAGATCGAAATCCTTCCCCAGCTTCTTTTGGTCCGCTGCGCGAAGATCGAGATGCTCCGTCGCACCGACGAAATAAGTGGAAAGCTGCGCCGAGGTGAGCCGAGCGCGTTTCCATTTCGCCACCGCTTCACCTTCCTGTTGAAAAGCTTCTTTCATCATCAAATCCAATGCCTGCTGCTCGCTCATGTTCCCGGCGTGAATGCTTTGATCGAGAATGGCGTTGGCGATAGCGCGCAACCGCATTTTCAACTGCTGCATCTTGACCTCGGGTCCGCCGTAGCCCTGCTCGGCCATCATTTGCTCGCAATAAACCGCCCAGCCTTCGATGAATGTGCCGCTTCGAAAGATCGCGCGGACCAACGTCGGCGCATGGAATTCATTAGCGTGCGCGAGCTGCAGGTAATGGCCCGGCATCGCTTCATGCACGGTTAAATCGCGAATCATGTAATTGTTGTATTCGCGAAAGAACGATTCCTTTCGCTCCTTTGACCAATCCTTCGGCGTCGGCGCGACAGCGAAAAATGTTTTGCCGTTTTTGTCGAGTGGGCCCGGCGAATCACAATACGCAATGGCGACGCCGCGCTTGAATTCGGGCATCGCGATCACATCGAGCGGAGCACTTGGGACAGCGACCAAATTGTGCTGTTTTACGAAACCAGTGGCTTCCGTGAGAACTCTTTGAGCATAACCGACAACGGTGGCGTCATCGGGATGTTGCTCCGCAAGCTTGTCGAGGACTGCGGCTGTGACCTTATGTTTATCCGCGATCGTTGCCGCGTCTGCGTTGGGAAAATATTTTTTGTAAAGCGGCAACGCGGTTTCGTAGATGGCGGCTTGCGTTTGTTGCAAATCGGTCCGAGCTCGCTTCATGATCTCTTCCATCGACAAGTCCGACGCGAGCGCGAACCGCAGCTTTTTTTGGAACTTCTCTGCGCCAAGGCGAAAATCGCCATCGGAGCGCGGCAGCAGATTGTTCTGAAGCCATTTTTTGTAATCCGCGAGCGCAGCGGCAGTTTTTTCCTGCAACGGTGCAAGCTCGTTCTTCATTCCCGTCGTCTGATCGAGCAGGGGTGCGAGTCCTTCGCGAACCAGACTGATTGCGCCCTGAGTTTGCTCGATCGCTGTTTCGGTGTGCACGCGCGGAGGGTGCTGCAGATTGGCTTTTGCCTGGGCGATCACCCCCGGAATTTTCTCCATGCGCTGCCGCAAGTTCGGAATCCGTTTGTCGGCCGGTGCGAAATCTCGTGCAACCAACAGATAAAGGCTGTTGGCCAGGCTCTGCATGTAAATCAGCGGGTTCCACTCGAGTTCTTTTAGCTCTTCAGCTTGGAAGATTTTGTAATCGATGTTCTCCTTCAGAATGCGAAAATCGACATTGTTCGCACCGGTGAGCTGCGATCCGTCGATGGCGTTCAGCTTGCCGCGAAATTCCTTTTGAGTTGCGAGGTCTTTCGCCTGCGCATCAGACGAGTAATCGGTTAGCTGCCCGTCAAATCGATGGTCACCGAGCTCGGTCGCATCCTCAGGATTGGCCTGTAAATATTGCTCGATGTAATCGTGGGCAATTTTTTGAAATGCGTCGTCCTGCGTAGTGGCCGCTCCGTTCAACATCGACAACAACAGTGAGACGCCTGCTGTGATGAGGACCTTCATCAGACCTCAGCTAGGCGTGCCACCGTGAAGAATCGGCTCCGTGGCGATTTCATCCGGGGTAAGCTGCTGCGTTTGCAGGTAGGTGCGACCCTTATAGAAACACGACACAACGACGAAAACGACAGTCGTCGCGAACATCAAAACCGTGAAGAACGTGAAGTACTGATAGTCCGTTAGCTTGCGTGTGCCATCGGGGTTCAGGATCCATTTGTTGATTAGTCCGACGAACAGTTCGCCGCTGGCCACTGTGAGCAGCCACAACGCCATCACCGAGCTCTTCATCGTGTTGGGCGCCTGGGTATATGAAAACTCAAGGCCTGTGATCGAGACCATCGCTTCACCAAGAGTAAGAATCACGTAGGCGAGCAGCTGCCAATTGATGCTGGGCCTTAATCCCGAATCGATTTGACCCTGGATCCAGACGATAACGATAAAGGAGAGACCGGTGAGGAAAAGCCCGATGCCGATTTTGCGCAATGGAGTAAGCGGGAAAACTTTGTCGATCGCAGGATAAATCACGTAGTTCACCAACGGAATAAAAAGCAAAATGAGAATGGGGTTCGCGGTTTGCACCTGTGCGGCGATCAAATTCATGCCAAGCCAGTGCAAATCCATTTTCTCAGCTTGCAACGTCCATTCCACGCCGTTGCTCATTCCCCAGAGTGCCCAGAAGACCAAGATGAAAACGTAAACCATCGCGATGCGGGCCAACGTGAGAAGACCCTCGCGGCTGAATGTTTCTCGCAGATAACCAAGGCCGCCCGGCGGCACGTGCACCATTTTGTGACGGCCTCCCCAGAAGAACAAAGTAGCGATAACCATCGCTATGCCGGGAATCCCAAAAGCCCACGCGGGCCCGTACTTGGGATTCGCAAGGAGCCATGGACAAAGGATCGAGGAGATAAACGAACCAGCGTTAATCGAGAAATAGAACCAACCAAACATCTTTGAGAGCAGATGCTTGTTCGATTCGCCAAACTGATCGCCAACGTTGGCCGATACGCATGGTTTAATGCCACCTGCGCCTAGACAAATCAGCATCAAACCTATTGCGAGCATCGTTCGCTGCCCTATTGCAAGTCCCCAGGAAGTTGCCATGCACGCGAGTGTGAGATTGCCCAGGCAGTAAACGATCGACAGCGATAGAATAGTCCGGTATTTGCCGAGCCAGCCGTCCGCGATGATCGCGCCAAGAATCGGAAGGAAATAGACGCCGAACACGAAATAATGCGTGTACATGTACGCCTCGTTCGGACTCATCGGCGCCAGCACACCCGACTGGTTCAAAATGTAGTGCGCCATGAAGACGGTGAGAACCGACTTCATCCCGTAGTATGAGAAGCGCTCGGCTGCCTCGTTGCCGATGATGTACGGCACACCCGGCGGCATGCCCGTTAAGTTTGGAGGCGAGGTTGCGTATTTGTGTTTGGCCATATGATCTCCTTTGCCTAACGAGCTTCGCGCGGAACAGCTTCCGCTGGGATCGGCGAAGATGCCGATTTTTCAGACTCGATTTTGCTTTCTTCGGACCAGACTCTTGTTGCCGGATCCGGCTGTTCACGCTGAACGTCCGGCATTTGGCCTAGCGGATGTTTTTCGCAGGATATGCAAAATAGTAGCATGCCGAGCACAACAGCAATGACGCAGTGCCGGGCAAAGAAAGCCATAATGCGCTGGCACAGTTATCAGCCTCGCTCATAACCTGCAAGCTGAAAGCGCACGATTCCTCGGCTATTTTGATTGGGATCAAGAACGGCAGTTGTAGCGGCGTTTGTGTCAAACGCCGAGGCGCTTGGTACAAGCGCCTCTACAAATGATTGAAAGGTGCAGTCAGAGGATTACTATCAGACGCGGTGGCCCGCACAGACAAACAGAGCGCATGGAGCGAAGTCTTCGCTCTCATTCTGCTTTTTGTCGGCACCTTGTTGTTTTTTGCGCTGATTTCCTACACGCCAAAAGACGTACCGTCCTGGATTTGGTTTAGCCATATTTCGCCGTCGAATCATCCTGCGCAAAATTTCATTGGGCCGGTAGGCGCGATAGTGGCGGGAATTTGCTATCAACTGATTGGTGTTTTCGCTTCGCTGTTATTGGCAGCGGTTCTACTCGGTTTCGGCGCGGCGAAATTGTTTCATCCGCGGTTGCGTGTGACGCCCCGAATCCCATGGATCGTTTTGTTCATCATATCTGGCGCATGCCTCGACCAGTTGTGGGACATCACCCACCTGCTCGGCTTGAAGGTGCCGGTAGACATTCAGGGGCCCGGCGGCCTGGTTGGGTATCGCTTGGCCGATGAACATCGCGGCCTGCTTCGCGCCGCCCTCGGCCCCGTCGGCTCGCTTATTCTCGTGATCGGAATTTATGCGACCACGCTAATTTTGGTTACAGGCCTGCGTCCGATTTATCTTGTTCGCGAGACAGTCAGCGTCACGGGGCGGATCGGAACAAGACTGCGCGAATGGCAATTACAGCGCAAACTTCGCAGCTCGGATCTCAAGGAAAAACTGGAAATCAGTGAGAGGCAGCTCGCCAAACAACGACGAGCGCTCGAAAAGCAGCTCAAGAAAAGGGGGATGCCCGTGCCTGAGCCGGTGGGCACTATTTCGCCTGAGGAATTCGCAAGCCGTCCGACTCCGAAGGTGGTTGATACAACTGCGTTACCGACTGAGCAGGTGACAACGATTGGCAGAAAACCGTCTCTTGCGGAAGTGCGCGCACGCTCTGAGAAACCAAAGCTGGATTCCAGCGCAGAAGCCACTACTGCGAGTTGGGAAGATTATGTATTGCCAGGATTGGATCTGCTGGACGAGCACAGTTTCGAAGCCCGGGCCGCTACTGATCCCGCCGAATTAGAGGAGGTCCGCCAAATTCTGATTGATACGTTGGCGCAGTTCGGCATTGCAGTAGCTCCCGGCGACATCACCAAAGGCCCCACCATTACGCGTTACGAAGTGTACCCAGCAAAAGGCGTGCGTGTGGATAAGATCGTTAGCTTGGAGCGGGACCTTGCCCGAGCGACTCGCGCCGAGCGGATCAATATTCTCGCGCCGATTCCCGGAAAAGACACCGTAGGCATCGAGCTGGCGAATACTCGAAAAGCGACAGTGAAACTTCGCGATCTCTTGCAATCACCCGATTGGGATGAGGCGAAAACACATGCGAAAATTCCGCTCGCGCTCGGCAAAGATGTTTACGGTAAGTCGATCATCACTGACTTGGCGCAAATGCCGCATCTACTGGTGGCTGGCACGACTGGCAGCGGAAAGAGCGTTTGCATCAATGCGCTAATTGCCAGCATGCTCTTTCGCTTCAGTCCGGAAGAACTGCGTTTTGTGATCATCGATCCAAAGGTGGTCGAGCTACAGGCCTATAGCTCTCTGCCGCATCTCGCCTTTCCGATTGTGACGGATCCAAAGAAGGTGCTGCTCGCCTTGCGGTCGTTGATCGACGAGATGGAACGCCGCTACAAAATGTTTGCCCGTGCGGGCGTGCGAAACATCGTCGGCTTCAATGCGCGTCCGAAGAAGCCTGTTGCCGCGAGCGCTGATCGCGGCGGCGAAGATGAAACTGTAGAGGCAGGCGTGTCGCCTGCAAAACTTGGGGGTGCAGCCGGCACGGCTGCCACTACAGAAGAACAAATTCCCGACAAAATTCCTTACATCGTTGTCATCATTGACGAGTTGGCCGATCTGATGCAAACGGCTCCGGCGGACGTCGAGACTGCGATCGCGCGCATCACGCAAATGGCACGCGCGGCTGGAATTCATCTGATTGTCGCTACTCAAACGCCGCGCGCGGACGTGATCACCGGCGTGATCAAAGCGAACATTCCCTGCAGAATCGCATTCCAGGTCGCCTCGAAGATTGACAGTCGCGTCATTCTTGATGAGAACGGAGCCGATCGTTTGCTCGGCCAGGGCGACATGCTTTACCTCCCGCCGAGCACTTCGCGTCTTATTCGTGCGCAGGGCGTGCTTGTAACTGATGATGAAATTCATCGCCTGGTGGAATTCGTTTCAGCACAAAGCCCGCCCGCTTTTGACACGGCGATGCATGAGAAGCTTCAATCCACCGCCGCGACGGAAGAAGAGGTGACCAGCGAAGACGAAGAGCTCGTCGAAAAATGTCTCGAAATCATTCGACAGGAAAAACGCGCTTCCACTTCGCTGCTGCAACGACGGTTGCGACTGGGCTACACGCGGGCTGCGCGAATCGTTGATATTCTTGAGCAGCGCGGTATTTTGGGTCCCGGCGAAGGCGCCAAACCGCGCGAGATTCTGGTCGATCTCGATGCTGCCGTTTAGCCGGCATTTCGCGTCATGACGATAGAAGGGCTCGGTAAAAAATTTCAGGAAGCGAGGCGCGCGAGAAATCTTACTCTCGATGAAGCGGCGCGGATGACGAAGATTCGTCCGGCCCGACTCGCGGAAATCGAGGCGGACGATTTTTCGCAATTTCCGAGCCTCGCGTACGCAAAAGGGTTCTTGCTCATCTATGGAAAATTTTTGGACGTGGATGTGACGCCATATCTCGACGCGTTCGAAGATTCCGAGCGGGTGACAGTCGATGGCTACTCATATCTCCAGGAAAATCGCCCTGAGAAACCAGTCAGTGCACCAGTTGTTCCGCGCCGTCCCGCTGCCGGCGCCCGCGACCGGATCTCGGCGATGCCACTTATTTTCGGGATCGTGGTGTTAGTGATTGGCTTTTCTGTGATGAAATTGCTCCTGAATGTGCAGCGACTCGCGCCGGGACGGGCGGGATCGACTGCACAGGCGTCACCCAGCGCATCGCCTGTTGCAAGTTCTAAGTCCCTTCCACCCAGACCTGCCGCAAGCGCGCCAAGTAATGTTGCGTCTGCTCCGTCTGTCGCGCCAACAGTGTCGCCTGCGCCGACACTCGCGCCGACCGCGGTTGCGGCGGCACCGCCAGGTGCGCCGGAGGTTCGTAAGGCGAAGCCTGTGACTCGGGCGGATCTAGCCAAACCACAAGAGCCAACGAATTCGGCGCCGGCAGAATCAGGCGAACAGAATCGCGTCGCTATTCGCCCGCTCAAAAGAACCTACGTTAGGGTGACTGTAGGCGACGAGAAGGGGCGCCCCGCCTTCGAGCGCTGGGTTTCGCCGGCTGACGGTCCCGTTGAATTTCGCGGGAAGCACGTCTCGATTCGTGTTCTCGATCCGGGGGCCGTTACGATCACGAAAAACGGCAAGGCGTTGGAAGCGGGCGACCAGGACGTGACGGTGAATTAACGCCGGTCATGAATTCGCGAGCTGTAGCGGTCCCGAAAGCTTTTGGGGCGAATGGAGAATCGTCAACGCCGCTTCGACGCCGGACAAGGGTCGGCATGATCAGCCTCGGTTGCGCCAAAAATCTTGTCGATGCAGAGATCATGTTGGGAAGCGTTTTACAACGCGGAATGGAAATTACATCGCGCCCAGAGGACGCCGATGTCCTAGTCGTTAACACATGCGCGTTCATCGATTCAGCCAAGGAAGAATCAATTGAAGCGATTTTGGAAGCGCATCAGCAACGCGGCTTAAACAGAAGACCGGATCAAAAACTGATCGTAAGCGGCTGCATGTCGCAGCGATTCGCGAAAGAACTGCGCCAGGAAATGCCGGAGGTGGATGCGTTTATTGGGCTCGATCAGGTTACGCAGATTGGTGAAATTGTGGAGCGAATCATAACGCATCAGTCACACGCGTCACATAAGTCCTATGCGACTGATGACACAGATGCGACAAACGACGAGGTCGATCTGGCATTCGCGGACACGCGGCCCACTTACGTTCCCGATTACGACACGCCCCGCTTCAGGCTTACGCCGGCACATTTTGCTTACGCAAAGATTGCCGAAGGCTGCAATCATCCGTGCAGTTTTTGCGTGATCCCCCAAATGCGCGGCAAACATCGCAGCCGTTCTCCGGAATCTGTTCTGGCGGAAATTCGGGCGCTAGTGCGCGAAGGCGTGCGCGAAATCAACTTAATCAGCCAGGACACTACCTATTACGGGATGGATTTATGGTCGACGAAGGCAGGGCCACGTCAGCCGATCGATTCGACTCGTGGACCGACCCTCGCAGCGCTGCTTCACGAGATACAACAAATCGAAGGCGACTTCTGGGTGCGCCTGCTTTACACGCATCCGGCGCATTGGAGCGATGAATTGATTGAGACTATCGCACACTGCGACAAGGTCGCGCAGTACGTCGATATTCCTTTGCAACATATCGACGATTCAGTGTTGCGACGGATGCGACGCGAAACATCGCGCGCCCACATCGAAAATTTGATTAACAAACTGCGCGCCGGAATTCCCGG
>WNFS01026009.1_pt1 | contig 12473 bp, 12 predicted proteins | sample 5400141 | NCBI WGS metagenome assembly WNFS01 (sample SAMN13153358, study PRJNA577476) | soil metagenome | isolation source: 60 cm saprolite under Madrone tree | place: USA:California | collected 2016-06-14 | reverse complement strand
TACATTGTTGCTGGAGCTGCTCGAAAAAGAACGAGAGCCATTTGAACGTGTGCTGGTCTTTACTCGCACGCGACGTGGCGCCGAACGCCTTTCGCATATCTTAAGCGCGCGCGATCACAGCGTGAATCGCATTCATGCCGATCGCACGCAGCCGCAACGCGAAGCAGCGCTGCGCGATTTCAAGGGCGGACGAACGCGCGTCATGGTAGCCACCGACATTGCCGCTCGCGGCATCGACGTGGATGCGATTTCCCATGTCATTAACTATGACGTGCCCATGGCGCCTGAAGATTACGTACATCGCATCGGCCGCAGTGGCCGGGCCGGAAAACCTGGTCGCGCGATTACGCTGGTTACGCCCGCGGAAGAACTTTCCATGCGCGGCATCGAACGTTTGACTGGCCAGTCGATCGAGCGTGTGGTCATGCCGGCATTTGGAGGTTCGCACTCGGCGGCTGTAAGACCGAGCAAGGCCCCTTCTTTTGCCGGACGCAGAGCAGCGAATTTTGGAACGCGTTCCTTTCGACCGCGCCGCGCCAGATAACGCCTCGTGCTTGTTGGTACCACCTGCGGAAGCGGGTGGGTAGTTGAATTGCCGGCGGAGGATTGAATTGGAAAACATTCAGGAAAGTGAAGTGATGGAGCCCGAACGTCAGGCTATCAACTGGGGGCTGGGCACTTTTCTGACTGCATTCCACCTCGCTGCCGTGGGTGCTCTCTTCATGTGGAACTGGCAGGCGATCGTTTGCGCGGTGGTGTTTTATTGGATTGCCGGCAGCCTCGGCATTGGCATGGGCTACCACCGGCTAATAACGCACCGCGGTTATAAAGTTCCCAAGGCGTTGGAGTATTTTCTGGTGCTGTGTGGCTCGCTTGCTTTACAGGGTGGTCCAATAGAATGGACCACCACGCATCGCATTCATCATGCACACACCGATCGCAACGGCGATCCACATACGCCGCGCGACGGCCGCCTGTGGTCGCACGTTGGCTGGATCTTGCGCGGCACTGCGCAGAACCATGAAGCCCACGTGATCGCCCGTTATGCTCCCGATCTTAGTAAAGATCGATTCTATGTTTGGCTTAGTCGCTATTATCCGGTGCCGCTGATCTGCCTGGCTCTGGTGCTGCTTTTCTTTGGCGGCTGGGGCGTGATGATGTGGAGCGTTTTCCTGCGCGTGACGCTGGGACTGCAAGCCACCTGGCTGGTGAACTCAGCCACTCACTTGTGGGGAACGAAACGTTTCGACACCGGTGAAGACTCGCGCAACAGTTGGTGGGTAGCGATGCTTACTTTCGGTGAAGGCTGGCATAACAATCATCATGCCTATCCTACTTCGGCCCGTCACGGTTTGAAGTGGTATGAGATTGATTTCAACTGGTGGGGTATTCGCGTGCTGCAACTTTTAGGACTGGCAAAGTCAGTGAAGCATGCTTCTTTGCCGCGTCTGGCAAATCCCGGCTCGTGACTCAGTTATCGTGGTTTCCGAGTAGCCGATCGAATTCTACCTTCACGACTGCATAACACTCGCAGGCGAATTCTTCCATTCCTTCTCGATCAAGGACAGTAATGTGACCGCGTGAATAGCGAATAAGCCCGGCCGATTGCAGCAACATCGCCGCCTCGCTCACGCCGGACCGGCGCGTTCCAAGCATCTCCGCGATAAACTCCTGTGTTAGTTTCAACTCATCACCCTCAACGCGGTCGTGGCAAGTCAAAAGCCAGCGTGACAGGCGCTCGCCAATGTGGTGATTACGATTGCATGCTGCCGTCTGGGAGATTTGTTTGAGTGCTGCCAGCGCGTACTTGAGTAACAGCACCTGGAGTTGTCCGCCTCGTTTCAACTCTTCGGTCAATACTGACGCTTTCATACGCATTGCGCCGTCAGCGATTTGCACGATGGCTAGGTTTTGAGAAATATTATCGCCAAACAGGAGAGGGATACCGACCATGCCTTCATTGCCCACTAGACCAACTTCAATACTCGCGCCGTCCTTCAAGTTTGTCACAAACGAAACGACTCCTTGATTCGGAAAGTAAACGTATTCAATACGGTCTTCCATTCTATAGAGTGTTTGGCCAAGCGGTAGCGAGACGTCGTCCAGGTGGGGCGAGAGACGCGCGTATTCTTTCGCCGGCAGGGCGGCAAGAATCTTATTCTGGATGGGCGCTGGCTTTGCAGTTGGGGGCATTGAGCATCTCCTTTTTGACCGGGCACGTGATAAACACAGCCGACGGCAAGAGAAGATGCTTTGTTAGGACAAATCCCGATGTCGCAAGTTGAGATGGGAAAGAACGGTTTCCGTTAACTATGGTTTATACTACCACTAATAAGACCGCGGGTCGTAATTACAGGCTCAAACAGGCGGGCAAGAACAGCAAGAAGACAATCAATTCATTAGCGAGTTCAACTTTCCGTTTAGTTTATTGCTTTGCTGTGGCCGCGAAAGAACTAAGAAAGTGAGGGGGAAAATGGCGAAAACAATCTCAAGGGATGAATTGAAGCAGAAGATCGATCGAAAGGACGACTTTCTGCTCGTCGAAACTCTCCCAGCTACGGCCTATCATCACCGCCACCTACCCGGAGCCATAAACCTGCCGCCCGACAGTGTGGCGATGCTTGCTTCTCAGCTCTTACCCGATCAAGGCGCGGAGATTGTCGTTTACTGCGCCAATCCTACTTGAAACGCTTCAGAGAATGCCGCCCGTGAATTGGCGGCGCTGGGATACACCAATGTGCGTGACTACGCTGAGGGTAAGCAGGACTGGATTGATGCAGGGCTACCAGTGGAGAGCGAACACAAGCACTAACGAAATTCCATGTCCTTCTCGGCGAATTGCGACTAAACAGAAAATGTCTTGATTTCCTAAATTCAGACACTCGACGTCAGCAGTCAATAATGCGAATCACGCAGCGAATGTTCTACCGCTTGCGCTGAGTCAGAAATGAGCCGTGTTTGTAGGGTTGGCGCGGTGAGTTTAGCGTTAGAATTCATAGATGCGATTAGGGAGTTGAGAATGGCTTTGGTATTGGAAGGCGGCTGCCGGGTAACAGGACTTAGAGACGGCGAGCCAACGATCAGTGGAACATTAAGCGTTTGGCCTCAGATCGGACGCGCCAACGGTGCATCGGCAATCTCTCTACGCACGATGGAGTTCGCGCGGGGCTTGTCGCCCGGTTTCCGCAATCAGGAATGCGACGAGATCATTTACGTTCTGCAAGGAGCTGCCACCATCCTGATAGACAGTTGGCCTTACCCGGTTCAGTCAGAGACCGGCGTCTATCTACGACCCGGCGCTATCCTGACGGTGGACAATCCTAATCCAGAACCGTTTGTTCTCATCAGCTCGCAATGCCCGGAGCCGCTAGCAACGCCAGAGACGTTGCCGCCTTTCACTTCTCCTCAAGCGCCAGAGACATCCCCACCAGGGCGACCGCCGATCGTGCGTCTCGCGGATCGTGAAGCCGTCCCGACTGCAGACCGCTGGTATCGAGTGCTCGTCGATGATGAAGTCGGCAGCACGCAAGTGACGCAATTTGTCGGTTCGATTCCCTCGGGCCGCGCGCCCGATCATTTTCACAACTACGAAGAGGTGTTTGTCATCCTGCGCGGAGAGGGTCGGATGTGGGCCGGGAAAACTCACACTCCCATTGCCTCGGGCTCTTGCATCTACTTACCCAAAGGCCAGGTTCACTGCGTTGAGAACACGGGTGATGATGAACTGCGACTGTTGGGTGTTTTCTATCCGGCGGGAAGTCCGAGTGTGAGATACGATGTTTAGAACTCCTCAAGATCCACCGGCACTCAAGGTTGAACCAACAATTCAAGCCGCAGGAATCTGCAGGTTGGGAAGGTGGGCAAGCGGAGCGCGCCCCCGCTCCAGCGCAGCGCGTTGTTGCTCGTTTCAAAAAGCCGCTCACTTTTCATGCGGACTTAGCCAGTGCAGCCTTGAAGGAAACGCAAGTTGATCACGCTACGCTGGAGCGGGGGCGCGCTCCGCTTGCCCACCTTCCCAACCTGCAAATTTTCCTTAGCTTGAATTGTCAGTTCAATGTGAGTGCTTTTTGGCAACCAGCTAGGCGGCGAATTCTTCATCAATCAATTGTGAAAGAATCGTCATCGCTTCTGCTAGTTCTTCATCTGTGTTGAAGAAATGAGGCGAGATGCGCAAGCCCACGCCGGGGCGACAATCAACGAACACTTTTCTCTGCGCGAGACGATCTACCATTGCTGGTCCGTCATCGACATCAATCATTACTGAACCCCCGCGCTGGTTGACGTCGCGTGGGCTGTTTATTTTCCAGCCTCGCTCCAGAGCAAACGCCATCATCCATTCCGTTCGGCGACGGGATTCGCGGGCGATTGTTTCGACGCCGACATCTTCTAAGATTTGCAGACCGGGCAGCGCTGAATAGAGTGCGGGAATGCTGGGCGTGCCCTGCGCGAATCGGCGTACGGACCTGGCGTAACGCATGGGCGAATGCGCGAATTCGAACGGCACATCGTGGGCGACCCAACCGGTGAGTCGCGGCTTTAGATCTCTTTGCAAGTCGGGGCGCACGTACAGATAGCCACAGGCTGGGCCGCCACAGAGCCACTTGATCGTGCCACCGATCAGGAAATCAACGCCCCAGATAGACGCATCCAACTCAATGGATCCGGCCGATTGATAAACATCAAGTAGGACGAGCGCACCAACGCTATCCGAAATGAAGTGTGTGACATCGCCACGAGACTCGTTGCGTCGTCGATGGCCGCGAGAATGTTTTCGAGAGGAACCGTAATGCCGTCAGGTGAGCCAACAATCTCAACCTTCGCGCCGAGAGCTCTCTGCGCTTCCCAGATGTATTCCATCGAAGGGAAATCCAGCGCGGAGGTGACTACCTTATTGCGCTTCGTCGATGCGAAGTCAAAACACGATGCTACACTCGCGAGCGCAATCGAGGCATTTGGTTGAATCTGCACTGAGCCCGGCGCCCCGCCCAGGATGCGTGCGATGCGGTCGCCCACCTGCCTCGACAACTCCCACCAGCTTGCGGCCCAGGCGTCCTCGCTGGTGTGTTGCTCCCAAGCCTGGTAATAAGCGAGCAACGATTCGCGTGCCGTGCGCGGCACTGGGCCAAGGCTGTGACTCAACAGGTGAATCCCCGACGCTAAGGTTGGGAATTCTGCTCGGCGACGGTCAATGTTTGGTCCTGCCATTTCACTCAAGCGCGATATTCCGCGAAAGACATCTCTATTGCCAGCGGATCAGACCGGAGCCCGGCCATAACTTCGCGGGCGGCATCACCAATCGGAGTCTCAGTTTTTTCTGTGCGGATAGCCTCGATGATTTCCGAAGCAGCTTGCTCCGGCGACATCTTCGGCCCATCAAAGTCGCGACTCATGTCCGTGTCAATCGTTCCCGGCAGGACGGTGATTACTCTGACTCCGTGCCTCCCCAGATCGCCGCGCAGCGCCTGACTCAGAGATAGCAACGCCGCCTTCAGAGCGCAATAATTGCCAAGCGCGGGCAGATTAACTTTGGCAAGAATGGAGGCCACGTTGACAATCAACCCGTCGCCATGCGCAATCATCGCCGGTGCGAACGCCCGGGCCATCAGCAGGGCGCCGAAGTAATTGACTTCGACCTCGTGCTGCAATTCCGCCATCGGCACGTGCAGCACGCTGGCGTAAACGCAGACTCCCGCATTGTTAATCAGAATGTCCACGCGCCCCAAGTCAGCCGCCGCCCGGACGTCATCTTCCGACGTGACATCGAGACGCACCGGCGTGAGGCGCACATCCTGTGCGGTCTCTCTAAGATTTTCCAGACTCTCCGGCTGCCGCGCACCGGCTAACACCTCGCGCGCGCCTGCCCCAAGACACGCAAGTGCCAGGGCGCGACCCAAACCGCGATTAGCTCCCGTCACCAGGACTCTTTTCCCTTCGATCTCCATCGCCTATTCTCCATTGATGATGTCCGACGTACTTCCAGTTTGTCCCTTTCGCGCGGCATCGACAAACTAAAAAGTTTATCGGACACCTTTTAACGAAACTGACCCACTATGTCCGCGCAGGCGACCGTAAGCGTAGAGCATGGCTCCGATCAAGCCCCAGGCTAAGGCAAGTTCGACGCTTGTGAGTGAGTGACCGACAAGTCTCTGCCGGAAACTCTGTGCCACCAAGGTTCGCAGGTCCTGAACTACCTGAATCGCAATGATTCCGCCCATCGCCAGCACGGACAGCAGAGCTGCCGCCCGCTGAAGTGATGACGACAGCGAAATGTTGACAAGCGAGTAGAGTCGGGGATTCCGGCTCGGGAGCAGCAGGAAGGTCAGGCTGTGCAGGAAATAAAGGACGACCAACGCAAAGACGGCAATGTTCAGCGCCAGCGAGACTTGTCCGCTAATGAGCAGGAGGGTTGCCGCTGCCAGCGTTAGAGTGAGGCCGCGAATCGGCGTTCCGGTGCGCGGATGAATCGTGCCGCTCCAGCGCGGGGCCAATCCGTCGCGCGCTAGAATAATGGCCAGCCGCGATGGCACCAGCATGGTCGAGTTGATGGAAGTCGTCACCGCCATGATCGCGCCGAAGGTGACGAACAGCGCAGCACCGGCGGGCAGATAGACGGAGGCGACTGCCGCCATCGGCGCGTTGCTGGCTTGCAAACGCGAGCCGGGCAGCACGCCGAAAGCCACGACGGACATCAACACAAAGATGACAGCCGTGATGGTGATGCCTTTCAGGAAAACTCGCGGCAGTCGTTCGGTGCTGTCTTTTACTTCGCCGGCCGTCTGGGCCAGAGACTCGAAACCGGCATACGAGAAGAAGAGCAGCGTGAGGCTGGCCGCTAATCCTGCAAGGCCGTGAGTGATAAATGGTTGGTAGTTTGCCACGCGGATCGCAAACAAGCCCGGAACGATCAGCACGATTAACGAAAGTCCAAGCAGCGCGCACATCGTCACCTGCAAACGACCGAACCAGCGCACTCCAACGACATGGACCAGATAAAAAAAAAGCAGACTCCCCAGCGCCAGCGGTAAGCGGTACATCTCTGGTTGCAGGCGACCACCGGCGAACTGAATCATGTAATCGGCCAGAGCGGTGGCAAGAAAAGCCAACGCACCGATGTAAGAGATGATCTTCAACCACGTCCCGATGAAGGCGATGCGGTATCCGCCGAGTGTCCGCGAAATGTGCGTGTACTCGCCGCCCGGTTCACGGCCCAGCGGTGTTGAGAGAAACGCGGCATACGGCACTGAGGTGGCGAGGACGACGGGCAGGAGAATGACATAACCAAGAATCACGCTCGGCCCGGTGAGCGTCCAGGCGCGACTCGTCACCGTGAAGATTCCGGCCCCGATCAGGATGCCCAGCAACGCGGCGTAAGATTCCAGCGTGCCCAGATCACGCCGCAAGCGCCCGATCAGAACTTGAGAGGTTGTACCTTCTGCTTCGTCCTGATCATCGTTGGCCATCTGCGCGCTCCATCAAACGGTTCGCGGGTAAGCGCGGGTCGAGAACTTTTTCCGCGCTCTCAACTCCAGCCACCGGCAACTTACCCTCATCCAGCAGTCCTAGTTGGACCAGCACGGATGCCTGGTCCCAGTAGATGTGTTCGTGCGCCAATTTGCCGTCGCGGAAATGCACGATCACAACCAGCGGGACTTTGACATGCTTGCCCGTTGGCGCGAGGCCGGGCAGCATCCAGTCCATCTTGATAGTGTGGGTGAACTCAAAAACCATTTCGTCGACGACACGCTCGACTCCAATCGTACGCGACACCGGAGTCATCCGGGTGTCTGGCGGCATTTGTGGAATGAAGCGCTGCGAATAAAACTCCCGCAGTTGAGCGTGGCCGATCCCGCCGGTCAGCACAGGAACGTGATTGACGTAGGCATCTGCGACCATCGTTGCCAGCGTGTCCTCAGTATCACGTGTCGCAAATTCACACTTGACGTGCTCATCCCAGAGATCGGACAACCTCTGTGGCGCGTTTGTGGCAGCCGGCCCACCGAGGTGGCGGACGAAGAATTCCAGCGTTCGCAGATGCGCCAACTCAGCGGCCTGCGCGTCAAAGTGCGCGCCGCCGACGCGGGCAAAAGCGTGATCCTGTTCCGCGTATGCGTGAAGCGTTACCAGCGGGTGCGTATCCAGCGCCTGATGAATCTGTGCCTGAGCTGAGGGTGGGCAGAATTGATCCCGCCCCGCCATGTGCAGCATCGTCGGACAACTAATGCGCGCCGCTTCTGCAAGGGCAGACTCGATGCCGACGCCGTAATAGGCGACTGAACAATCCGGGTCAGAACGCGTCGCCATCAGGTAAGCCAGTTTCCCGCCGAGACAAAACCCAACCGTTCCGACTTTCCCCGTGCAGGCTGGATGTTGGCGCAGAAAGGCCAGCGTCGCCGCAGCATCTGCAACGGCTTTGGCCTCGTCCAGTCCCTGATACAACTTCATAGCGCGCTGCCACTCTTCATCGCTGTGATCGGTCAGTTGCGACTCCGAAAATCTCCTGCAAAAGGACCAGGCCGGGACCTACTCCGCCAGCTGGCCCCGATGGTAAAGCCAGGTAGGCTGAAAACTCATGGCCTTCTGATGAGCGAATCGTGATCATGATGTCCTTTCAGTTGCAGCGCACGCTCAGCCGGAGTCCCCGGCCGGGCAGCCCGGATGGGGTGAGAGAAGCGATCTGCACAGGTCTGGGCCGTGGTTCATTCTTACTGGAATTTGTAAGACTAATCGAAGCGCTGTCTTTATACCACCCCTGAAAACTCTCATTCAGCCTTCGATCCTTCACTTGGCAAACGCCAAAGAGCAGATGACTCGTCTTTAAATTGGTGGGACGATCGAAGCCAGCTCGGCTGACGGAAAAACTTCATTGAACAAAACCTTGGGAGTAATACTCCCTATGGCCGGATGCTGGCTTGATAGCGTCCAGATCCTCGCACGTCTCTTACAAAATCAAATAATCCTCCGCCTGGCCTACTCTAAACTATTGATTTTTTTATTGACGGGGCTGCTGCCTTGAGTGATCGGTATTGAGGCAAAAAGTTTTTCATCCTCGGCAGAATCTTGACAAAACAAAAACGCTCTGAGATGAGTCGTGACTATAGGCTACTGAAATAGGGATTTGGTAGCGGGGGGGAGACTTGAACTCCCGACCTTGGGGTTATGAATCCCACGCTCTAACCACCTGAGCTACCCCGCCACGCGATTCATTATATGGTTAGCAAAGAAGAGGTCAAGAACAGTGAGTATTGTGCGGCGAATGGAGAAGACCATTGTCGAATTGAGGTTGGCGGTAAGAATTTTTGCTCTAGAATAGTCATCGCTTGGCACTGAGCCGGTTTAAGCCAATCACAAATTATGCAAATTCTGTCTTCGGGAACAATTCTTCAGAATCGCTATCGGATAATCAACATACTGGGCCACGGTGGGATGGGTGTGGTCTATAAGTGTGACGACACGAGAATGCATGGCCTATGGTACTCAGTTCTTAGTGATGGAGTTTGTCGACGGGAAGGACGTCTTTCAACTCTTCCAACCGGGAAGATCATGCTTTGAGCTAGAGACCGTTTTAGGATGGGCCGACCAACTTCTTGACGCCTTGAGTTATCTCCACTCCCAAAGTCCCCCAATAATCCACCGAGATATCAAGCCACAGAATTTGAAAGTCTCCGCGAACTCGCAGCAACTATTCTTGCTCGATTTTGGATTGGCAAAGGGCAGCTTGGATAGGATGACATCTGTGGGTGGGGAACACAGCGTCTTGGGATTCACTAGACAGTACGCTCCGCTAGAGCAAATTCTCAGGGCTGAGGAGCGCTGGCATGAAGCATTAAGCATTATTGATGCGCAAGAAGTAGAGAGAGTCTGCGCGGTCAGTTCATCTCCATCAAGTGATCTCTATTCGCTGGCTGCGACCTTATACCACCTGCTGACAGGAAAACCCCCGATAGAGGCACCCATTCGTGCGTTGTCGGTGTGGTCAGGAAAGCCTGATCCTTTGCAGTTGGCAAACAAAATGAACACCGACATTCCTTATTCTGTCGCCTTGGTCTTGAGTCGAGCACTGCAGATAAATCCCGAACACCGCTCGCTGAGTACCGCCGCAGCCATGCGGGCCGATCTTATTGATGCTCGCAAGTCCTCGCGTTCGACAAAGCTGCTGGAGCAATTGCCTATGCCTTCACCGACTCGCGCCGTTCGCTTTCCCTCGGAACGGTCGATAGGTACGCTCTACCTTCGAGAACCGGATATTAACGATTCACTCGTAATGATTGCCTTAGGTCAGGAGTTTGGCCCAGCCCGCGGTTTAGTAACGATTCCTTCAAACAAGGCTCTCCTGCTCTACGTTAAGCAACCCGTTCTGACTAACCTCTCGCCGCTGGACCGTCTACGCCCAGATGACTTACAAGTGCTGGTCCTGGCCGGGTCCGAGATGAGCGATTCTGCGTTCAAACATATCCAAGCACTCGGCGGATTAAAGGCTCTGATGGCCGCCCGATCGGGTTGCAACGACGGTTGGTTAGAGAGTCTCAAAGCACTAGAGTCACTTGAGTGGCTTAATCTAGCTTTCAATAAGGTAACCGATGAGGGTCTGGTGAGTATTTCCGACTTGACCGGCTTGAGATCACTGGATCTATCAGGCAACCAAGTTAGAGATGGGGGTCTGAAGCACTTATGCAATTTGGCTGGGTTGAAGCACATGTCCCTCGATGAAACTTTGGTTTGCGATGCCGAACTTAGATACCTCGATATGCTGATACGGCTTGAGACGTTGAGGCTTAGAAATGTCTCTTTGAGTGACTCTCAGCTGGGGAAGCTCCAGCGAATGGAAAATCTTTGGTATTTGGATATTTCGCAAAACCCTATAACCGATTCGGGGTTGAAGTATCTCGCGGGGTTTTCATCACTTGAAGAACTAGATGTGTCTCATACTCGAGTGTCCTTCAGCGGTCTCCTCCAACTCAAAGAAGTACATTCTTTGCGGCAGCTAACCATAGCAGGAATTGAGTTATCCACTTCACAGTTGAATTCACTAAAGAATGAGCTACCCAGTTGTGAGCTAGATAACCAACTGACGGAGTAGTGACATTCGGAGTTGGTAGTCTTCCCACAATTACGAGAGTTTTAATGCCCGTCCGCGAGAAGATAGAGGGTACTTCCGTTAAAGCGCTTCTGGCCATGCCGAGCGCAGGTATTCAAACTAACTACTCTGAAAAAGGGACTGCTGATCAAGGGAGCTTCAATGCGATTCTTTCCAGCTTTCTTTGCTCGCTTTGCAATTTGGTTTGCTGTTCTGTCCAAGTCCTGCCAACTTATGCTGACTCTCAATGCTTTTGTCTTACAGGAGAACTCGATTGTACATCGCCGATTACCTGTCTTTTGAGAATACGGATTACCTGTCTTTTGAGAATACGTAGGTGCGGCACAACTCAATCCCAACAGAATCACAGCTCCTAGGGAAATGCGAGCCTCTCATGCTGTTGAATTTGCCCGCCTTCGCAGGTCAAAACATCGTAAACTCTAAGCGCGTATACGCAGCCAACGACGAATATTGTTTTTGATCTCCCCACTCTTCCCAGACAAATGCGGTAACGTTTCCATCTTGTGATGCGACAAAAGCAATAGCGTCGTGGTTCTTGAGAACGAATTGAGCGGCAGATTGGTGTCGAGTACCGCCTGCTTTGTCCAGTGCTATCCGCTTTAAATAATCTTCGTGATCGAGCGAATCCTGCATCTGTATCATCGTCCGCGCAGAAATTGCGGAATCAAACTCGAACTTCGCTCCAAAACCGATTATCCGCAAATCGCGGGTGAGCAACGTCGCACCGTCCACGCAGGTTAGGGCAGCCACAGCCTGCGCTAGACTATCCTGATAGCCCTCAAGAGCACTAACCTCCTCGCGCTTTGCGTCCCGCTGGTCACGTAATTCGTTGACGAGTCTGAGAGCCTCGCTTAACACGGACGATGGCTCATCACATTGGTACCCTCCCAAACCTTCGAGAGCTTCAACGTTATCAGCCTCAGGCAGTACGATAATCGCGCCACCATGTCCAAACCCTCGCATCGTTCGGAGAACGGTAGAAATCACGCGTACTCGGTAGTCCGACCAAGGTAAATAACTAGGGTCGCCCTCAGGTGCAAGCTTGTTCCAGAAAAACGAACCAACGAATGGCAAATCTGGGTGACGTAGAAGACCAGTCTGATCACCCGAAATAGCGGCCACATTCGACAATCGGAACTTGACAATTAACTTACCAGGGTCGATTACGGTGATCTGCAGACCGAAAGATGCATTCAGTCGCCAGATTTCAAGGTCACCAGTTTTGTCGGGACTGACGGCAATTCCGAGAATTTGGTTTCCAACCGCTGGCCCAAGCTTGCTCAGAGTTGTTACTTCAAAAGGCCTAGGCTCTCGAAATCTCAGTTCGGTTCCAAAATGGGAAGGCCCACAATAATTGATCGTGAACTTTAGCGATCGA
>WNFS01008376.1_pt1 | contig 12476 bp, 10 predicted proteins | sample 5400141 | NCBI WGS metagenome assembly WNFS01 (sample SAMN13153358, study PRJNA577476) | soil metagenome | isolation source: 60 cm saprolite under Madrone tree | place: USA:California | collected 2016-06-14 | reverse complement strand
GTAACAGAAAGCGGCGGACACATTTGCGTCCGCCGCTTTCACCGTCTCAATCTATCGCGCGATCGCGCTTACATCATTCCGCCCGGAGGCATTCCCGGCATGCCGCCGGCCTGTTTCTCCTCAGGCTTCTCGGCAACCATGCACTCTGTCGTGAGCAGTAGGCTCGCCACCGAAGCGGCGTTCTGCAGCGCGCTGCGCACGACCTTGGTCGGGTCGATGATGCCGGCCTTCATCAGATCTTCGAACTCCTCGGTCGCGGCGTTGAAGCCGAAGGGGCCCTTGTTGTTCTTGATCTTGTCGACGACGACGTAGCCTTCCCATCCGGCGTTGCTCGCGATCCAGCGGGCCGGTTCCTCGATCGACTTGCGGATTATGCCGATGCCGACCTTCTCGTCCTCGCTGGCGCGCATGTTCTCGATCGCCGCCGAGGCCCTTATCAGCGCCACACCACCGCCCGGCACGACGCCTTCCTCGACCGCCGCGCGAGTCGCATGCAGTGCATCCTCGACGCGCGCCTTCTTCTCTTTCATCTCGATCTCGGTCGCCGCGCCGACGCGAATCACCGCCACGCCGCCGACCAGCTTGGCAAGACGCTCCTGGAGTTTTTCGCGGTCGTAGTCAGAGGTGGTCTCTTCGATCTGGGCGCGAATCTGTTTGATGCGGCCTTCGATATCGGCCTTCTTGCCCGCACCGTCGATAATCGTGGTGTTGTCCTTATCGACCACGATCCGCTTGGCCTTGCCGAGGTCCGCGAGCGTGATGCTTTCGAGCTTGATGCCGAGTTCTTCGGCGATCACCTTGCCACCCGTCAGGATCCCGATATCCTCGAGCATCGCCTTGCGCCGATCACCGAAACCGGGCGCCTTGACCGCGGTGCATGCGAGCGTGCCGCGAATCTTGTTGACGACCAGCGTCGCCAGCGCTTCCCCCTCGACGTCCTCGGCGAGGAGCAGAAAGGGCTTGCCGGTCTTCGCAATCGACTCGAGGATGGGGAGCAGGTCCTTCATCGAGGAGATCTTTTTCTCGTGGATCAGGACGTAAGCGTCCTCGAGCTTCGCCTCCATCCGTTCGGGATCGGTCACAAAGTACGGCGACAGGTATCCGCGGTCGAATTGCATACCCTCGACCACTTCGAGCGTGGTCTCGAGTCCCTTGGCCTCCTCGACCGTGATCACGCCTTCCTTGCCGACCTTCTCCATCGCCTCGGCGATAATGTCGCCGATGGTCGAGTCGTTATTGGCGGAAATCGTACCGACCTGCGCGATTTCACGGCGATCCTTGGTCGGCTTCGACAGGTTCTTGAGCTCGTTCACGACGCCCTCGACGGCGCGCTCGATGCCGCGCTTGAGCGACATCGGATCGTGGCCGGCGGCGACCATCTTGATACCTTCGGTGTAGATCGCACGGGCAAGTACGGTCGCGGTAGTGGTGCCGTCACCGGCAACGTCAGAGGTCTTTGATGCGACTTCCTTGACCATCTGCGCGCCCATGTTCTCGAACCTGTCCTCGAGCTCGATTTCCTTGGCGACCGTCACACCATCCTTGGTGACAGTTGGAGCGCCGAAGCTCTTTTCGAGGACGACGTTGCGTCCCTTGGGGCCGAGCGTCACTGTGACGGCGTCGGCCAGCATGTTGACCCCTTTCAGGATCTTCTCGCGCGCGTCTTGGGAAAAGCGGACTATCTTGGCAGCCATAGCTGTTTGTCGCTCCTTGTTTTCGGAGATTTCACAATTTCATAAGAGAATTTTTTCGAATTGATTTCCGAATCGATTTCCGATCCTGGTCCCGGTCAGCCCTCGAGCACGCCGAGAATATCGTCCTCGCGCAGGATGAGATGCTCTTCGCCCTCGAGCTTGACCTCGCTCCCTGAGTACTTGCCGAACAGGATCCTATCGCCGGCCCTCACGTCGGGCGCGATAAGCTTGCCCTCCTCAGTCACCTTCCCCTTGCCGACCGCAACAACTTTGCCCTCCTGGGGCTTCTCTTTGGCGGTGTCGGGTATGATGATTCCGCCCTTGGTTTTCTCTTCCTCTTTTATCCGCTTGACCAAAATACGATCGCCCAAAGGTCTAATTTTCATTGGGGACCACCAGCCTCCTTGCCTAAATTTTTGGAATTCCCTGAAAGGGATGCACCTTTAAAATAACCATGAATCCCGATTTGTCAATTGGCACTCTCAGGGGCGGAGTGCCAATCCAATTTATCCGACCGGTAACTCAAAGCAAGGAAATTCGAGACAAAAACCTGTTCAAAGTCAAAAAATAACTGTCTATTCGAAGATTGTCGCATATCTTCGTCAATTCTTCGTCTCGACTGACGCAAGGGCGGCGCGACTTTCGATTGTCACGGGAACCCCGGCCTTGCGAGCATGCACGCACAAGACGGAGGGACACTGATGAGCGAACAAATCCTTTTGCCAACGACCGTAGTTGGGAGCTATCCACAGCCCGACTGGCTGATCGATCGCGAAAACCTTCGTAAGCGGGTGCCGACACGGGTGCGTGCTCGCGAGATGTGGCGGATTGACTCGCCCTGGCTCGAGCAGGCGCAGGACGACGCCACGATCGTCGCGATCCACGACATGGAGCGCGCCGGCGTCGACATTATCTCGGACGGCGAGATCAGGCGGGAGAGCTACTCGAACCGCTTCGCCACCGCGCTTGGCGGCGTCGACCCTGAGCGCCCGGGACAGGGGCTTACCCGGCGCGGCACTCCTGATATCGTCCCGCTTGTAAACGGTCCAATCCGGCGGCAAGGGCCGGTCGAGGTGCGGGATTTGACCTTTCTTCGCGAGCATACCGGCCGCAAGGTTAAGATCACGCTTCCGGGACCGTTCACGATGAGCCAGCAGGCCCAGAACACTCACTATCCTGACGAAGAGTCGCTCGCGATGGACTACGCGGCGGCCGTCAACGAGGAGATCAAGGATCTCTTCGCGGCGGGCGCCGACGTTGTGCAGATCGACGAGCCGTACATGCAGGCATGGCCCGATAAAGCACGAAAGTTCGCGGTCAAGGCGCTCAACCGCGCGCTCCAGGGCGTCACGGGAATCACCGTGGTACACCTGTGTTTCGGCTACGGCCATTACATCAAGGATAAGAAGGGGTCCGGCTACTCATTTTTGGCGGAACTGGAAGACTGCGCCACTAATCAAGTGTCGATCGAGGCCGCCCAACCGCAGCTCGATCTGTCGATTCTGAAAAGGTTGCCGACGAAAACAATCATGCTCGGCGTGCTTGACCTCGGCGACCGCACTGTCGAGACGCCGAATGTGGTGGCCGACAGAATTCGCGCCGCGCTCAAGTTCGCTCCGCCCGAGCGGCTCGTGATCGCGCCGGATTGCGGGATGAAGTATTTGCCGCGCGACGTCGCGTTCGGGAAGCTCAAAGCGATGGTCGAAGGCGCGCGAATCGTGTTTCACTAGACATTCGGTGTAGACTGCCACAGATGATATCGGTGGCTGGCTAGCTGAATTTTTCACTGGACATTCGGGCTAGACAGCCGCAAACCATATCGGTGGCTGGCTAGCGGGTCTAGACAGCCACAGACGATATCGGTGGCTGGCTACTGAATGTCGACCGAAAAGAGGCTCTATCAGTTCGGAGCTTCGACCGTGCGGCCTAATTTCTCGGAGAGCGCTTCAGCGAGCCGGAAACGAAGTTCGTGACCGTCCTTGTCGTCGAGCCACGCCCGCTGCGACGCGTCCCAGTTGTAATGCCATGCGCTCGCGCCTGCTGCCACCCATAACTGAGTAGTCGCGGCCTGGCGGCTCAGTATGAAGCGCGCGCCATCAGGAAACTCGATCGTGAGGCTGCCGTCACCGGGGTTGTAATCGACTTCATCGGGGTCGAAGTCTTCGAGCCACTTCGCTATGCCGGCGAGACACAGGTCGGCGAGGCTCAGAAATTCCTGTGCATTCATTGGGATGATTTTGGCAGCCGCGGGGCACTACCACTTCCGCGCTCCGCGCGCGTGATCGATTTGCAGAACGGATTCAGCGCGAGGGCCCTTTTTTACGCAGTTCCTCCTCGCGGTAACGGCGGTAGAGGATGTTCCATTCAGTGCCGCCCTCGACCACGCCGCGTTTGATCGAAGCTATCTTGCGGCGCACCGTGGCATCGATCGCGTCGCCCTGCCCTTCCCATAGCTCGACGAGTTCGCGCGCCTGGCGGAGCGCGAGGTTGAAGTTGGGAATCTCGGCCAGCCCTTCGTCGCGCATCCGCATCAGCGCTTCGCGCGCGAGATAAAGAATACGGGCCTCACTGAGTTTCATTGCATCTTCATCCGGCGTACGCCTTTTTCGGACGACATTCAGCTAGCCTGCCACCGATTTTTTCGGTCGACATTCAGATGGCCAGCCACCGGTATCATCTGTGGCAGTCTACACCGAATGTCTAGTGAAACAGTCTAGACCGAATGTCTAGTGAAACCACGTACACCCGGCCATCACAGGGTGAACCCCTTTTGTTTCGCCACCAGACGCTGCTTGATCATCATGCGCAACCGGTCCGCGTCCATCCCGGGATTCTGCCGCGCGAGTGTCTCCGCCTGCTTCTCGGCCTCATCCTCGAATTGCCGTTCTTCGTCGAAATTCGCCGACATCATCTCGACCACGCACGCGACCAGATCTTTCTCGTGGGCCTTCGGCGTGATCGAACCCTTCGTAATCAGACCATGAACCAGATGGTTCGCGAGCGCGTCGATCTGTGCTTCGCTGATCATCGCTCAACTTATAGCTCTTTCGATGCCCTTTGTGTCAAAAGCAAACCGGCGCGGTCCACACTCGGAAGTCCGCGCCGGTCTAGTCGCCTATCTAGCTTACCGCGATGTCCTATGCGGGCGCAGCCGCGAATCCGCCTCCATCGCCACGCAGGATGGCGTCGAAACGCAGTCCGCCGAGATAGTGGCGGCGCGCCTCTTCGTCCGTTATCACGCTGCGGCGCGCGTCGCGCCGGCGAATCTGCCATACGCCACCGACCATCGGATGGCGTCCCTGCCGGTAGCTGAAGAAGTAGTAGATGAACTGGCGGACGGTGGAGCGGCGCGCTTCGGCCGCGAGCCCTCGCCCGCCTGCAACCGTCATTACGGTATGGAGCAGTTTTCCGAAGCTGTAGAAGCGCGTGAATGCGTCGCGGTAGGCCCGCATCCACAGATGGCGATCGAGCTTTTCATGGGCGAGCGTGACGTGCTGTGAATCGAGATTATTGAAGTCCCAATCGATGATGCTGCCTTCCTTCGCGAACCGAACCTGGTCCTCGGTGCCCGGCAGCGGCGTCATGATGAAGAACGAGACGATATCGAAGCCGAGTTTCCGAAGCGTCCGCGCGGCAATACGGCCGCAGTCGGGACCGTCGAACGGAAAGCCCAGCATGTACCCCGCATGCACGGAGATACCGGCGCGATGCCAGTTCTCGACGACCCGGCGGTACTTGTTGAGCACGCGCGCCTGCGACTCATCGTGCTTTAGTATCTGTTTGCGATCGTCGGTGTTCTGGTACTTGGTCGCCGAGTTAAGGTTTTCGGGATTGAGCGACTCGATTCCGACGAACGCCTGGTAGCATCCGGCCTTCGCCGCAAGCTCGACGAAACGGCGGCTCCGGCGATGCTTCGCGGTCTCGGTCTCACCCTCGGCGAGATTAGCGTAAGAGGACGCGTCGACGTCGACCTGCATCATGAACGCGAGCTGCGGATATTCTTTCTTTACCTCGACCAGGCCCGTCAGAATCTCTTCCCATCGGGGACTGCGGAAGAAGTCGTCGTCGACCAGGAACAGCGAGGTGATTCCATGGTTGCGCAACGCGTCGCGCACCCAACTCACCACCGCGTCGGGCTCGCGCGACCGCATCGTGCGCCCCATTACGTTCTTGACGCTGCAGTACGAGCACGTGAACGGGCATCCGCGCGACGTGTCGATTGTCGTCATCGCGGGATTGAAGAAGCGCGTCAGGTAGCGATCGTCGACCACCGGCAACTGTGCGTCGGTGATGACGGGCACGATGATATCGTCCTGGCCGGTCTTGGCGCGGATTCCCTCGGTCACCGCGTAAGCGAGTTTGAGTTCGCCGCGCAGGAAATCCTCGATAATCTCGCCCCAAAGATTTTCCGCCTCGCCCACGACGGTCGTGATACCGCAGCCATTGAGGAATGCACGCGATTCGGGGTAGCCGCTCACGTGGAACCCGCCCATCATCGTTTTTACGCCCTGGGCGACGAACTGAAGTCCCAGGTCGCGCCCGCGCGGGTACTGATTGGACTGGACCCCGGCGAGACCAACGAGAAGCTCGACGCCGTCTTCGGCGGCTTTCTCCTTGATGGCCCGTACGCTCTCAGGGCTGACGATTCCATCGCAAATTTCGTCCCATATGACGGTCTCGAGATAGACATTGCGCTCGGCCGAATAACGCCGGTTGAACCCTTCGTTGAGCGCTTTGAGGACAGTGAGCGTGTTGTTCGGCTGGACGCCGTAACGGAAGAAATGGACGTAGCCTTCGTCGTCGTAGCGCGAAGGTTTGATGAAGTAGACTCGTACGGTGCGGCATGGCTCAGGTTTGAGCATACCGTTGCTGAGCGCGCTTGCGTTGGCGCCGAGTTGCAGCATTTCGGGCGGTCGTACGCCGCCGTATCGGTTGCGGCCGACCACGAGATATAAGGCTCCAGCCATCCCAAGCAGGACGCCGAGTATGCTCAAAAGCAGGACCATCGCTTACTCCTCTACCGCCACCGGATTCGACCCCTCAACTTGAACTGATTGGGACTCTAACCGAACGGTCAGAATGCGAGGTTAACTATCTCAGACCCACGAAGTCAATCTTTATCTACCGTAAAATCGACAGAGTTCGCACGCCGATCGAGAAAAGTTCACAGGATTGTTGCACTTTTCAGCGGTACATCTCGACCAACTGGATAAAGCCAAGCTCGCGGTAGCGCTCTATCAGGTAGCCCTTTATCTCCTGCACGCTCGACATTTCGAGCACATGATGGGCGAGGACGCGCGCAGCCTGATAGTTGGTCTCGCGTACCAGTTTCCGCACCACCGGGATGAACAGCGGGCTGAGGCTAAGCTGGTCGAGACCCATTCCTATCAGCAGCAGCGTCGCCATCGGATCGCTCGCCATCTCGCCGCACAGGCAAACCTCCTTGCCGGCTCCGCGCGCGACGCTTACGACCTCCGCAATCGCCGATAACACCGCGGGATGTAACGGCTCATAGAGATGCGCAACTCTTGGATTGTTGCGGTCGGCCGCCAGCAGGTACTGGATAAGATCATTAGTGCCGATCGAGAAGAAATCCACCTCCGCGATGAGCCGCGGCGCGAGCGACACCGCCGATGGCACTTCGACCATAATCCCGACCGCGATATCGGGGTTATGCTCGAGGCCTTCCTTGTACAGCTCGGCCTGCGCCTCGGCCAAAAGCTCGCGCGCCCGGCGCAACTCCTCGAGGCTCGATATCATCGGGAACATGATGCGGGCGTCATGGCGCGCGGCGGCGCGCAAGATCGCGCGGAGCTGGACTTTGAAGATACCCGACATCTCGAGCGAAATCCGGATCGAGCGCCATCCGAGGAATGGGTTGTCCTCGCGCGGTACGCGCAGGTAGGGCGGATATTTGTCCGCGCCGATATCAAGCGTGCGGATCGTGACCGGGCGATTCCCCATCGCGTCCAGCATGCGGTTGTAAAGCGAGAGTTGCTGCTCTTCGTCAGGAAAATCCTCGTAGGTAAGAAACGAAAACTCCGAGCGCAGCAGCCCCACGCCTTCGGCACCGTAGCGCAAGGCGAGTTCGATATCCGGAAATAGCGCGATATTCGCGAGCATCTGCACGCGATGTCCGTCTCGCGTCGCGATCGGCTCGCCATGCCCCACCATCAGCTCACGTTTGAAGGCGTCGTAGCGCTTGACCAGCGCCGCGTATTCGCGCTCGACGTCGGGTGACGGACTCACATAAACGATCCCCGAGTTACCGTCGAGCACCAGGTTATCGCCTTCCGTCACGGCTTCCATCAGGTGTTCGACACCAACCACGGTCGGAATTTCGAAAGCCCGTGCCAGAATTGCGGCATGAGAGGTGACACCGCCCGACTGAAGCGCGATCCCGGCGAGATTCTCGTGTGAGACCAACGTCATCTGCGAAAGCGTCAGCTCCTCCGCAATCAAAATCGTGAGCTTCGCGAACGCGCCCTTTTTATCCTCATGGCGCAGATGGCGCAGCACACGATGGCCGACGTCGCGAAAGTCCGTTGCCTTCTCGCGCAAATAGCCATCCGCAAGCGCCAGCATCGACGCGCTGAACTCGTCGATTACGCGAAAGAGCGCGCTCTCAGCCGCATAACCCGTTTCGATTGCTTCGCGAATGCGGCCGATGAATTCCTCGTCCTCGAGAATCAGGCGATGGGCGTCGAAGATTTTGAGATCCGCCTCGGGCATCAGCGGCGTCATCCGGACCTTGAGCGCGACGAGTTCGCCGCGCGAGCGTGCCAGCGCCTCTTCGAGCCGCTTCTGTTCGGCCTTGGAATCACGGGCGCGCAGATTGCGATCGATCGTACTCAGAAAAATGCCAACGACGTGCGCGACTCCGCGGGCGAATCCCGGTGCGGCCGGAAGGCCGACCAGGCGCGGGCGGCGAATTTTTACCGGCGCGGCAACGCGCGTCGTGCCCCGCACTTTCTCATAACCTTTGAGCTGCCGATTGGCCTCGATCATCCGCCGGCGATATTCGTCGCGCTCCTTCTCCTTGGTGGCAAGCGTCTCGCGCAATTGGAAATGCGACAGGATTTGCGCGACCTGGCTCGCCGCGGTTCGCAGCAGGCGCACCTCATCCTTGCTGAACTTGCGCCGCCTGAGAGTCTGCGCCACCAATACGCCAAGCGGCTTGTGACGCCCCTCCTGGATCGGCACACCGAGGAAGGTGTGGTAGCGCTCCTCGCCGGTTTCGGGGAAATATTTATAGCGCGGATGGCTTATCGCATCCTCCACCACCACCGGCTGCCCTAATTCGATCGCTAGCCCGACCAGCCCCTCGTTGACCCGCATCGAGACACGCCCCACCGAGTCGCGGTCGAGACCGAGAGTCGCGCGCAAGACCAGCCGCTCATGCTGGGGGTCGAACAAGTACAGGGAGCAGACCTCAACCTCCATGCCGGTCGCGATAACGCTGACGATCCGATCGAGCGTCTCGCGCAGATCGGGGGGAGATTCGCTGCCAATCGAGGAGATTTGCTCAATCAGCGCGAAGCGGTCACGGTTGGCTGCCATATTGGGAAAGGATTACCTTGATTTTAGCCTACGCTACGCGCTGTTCACAACTAAAGGTATGAATTTTGCCCTATTTCTATCGCTTTCGCGCTGTTACCGTTCGTGATTTCGCTCGATAGCTCGTATTCGAGGGCCAGCCCGAGGCTCTGACGACCCCGGCGGAGGCGAAAAAATATAGTCTATTAAGGTAGTTGGCCCCGGGTTAACTCGCAGTTAACCGCGCGTTCACGAATGAGAAACTGATGGCGTGCGGAATCAGCGGCGGCGCAACTTCAATCGGGAATTTCGAACGGCGCGACGACGCCATCAAGGAGGCCGCGGCCGGCGCGCGTCTTGCGCGCCTTTATCGCGTCGATAAGCTCACGTTCGGTTCGCACTGGCGATGGCAGCAGCGTCGTAACGTATCCGACCGAGTTGGCCGAATGCGAATCCGAGCCTGCGACCTCGGCCAGGCCCAAGGTGCGCGCGACCTTGAGTGCGAAGAGATTTTCTTCCTCCGAGCATGCGCCGTTGAGCGCCTCGACCGCGTCGCACACCCGGAAAATTTCGAGCTTGGCCGCGCGTTCGGGATGGGCCGGGTCGATCGGCTCGTGGTCCTCGTTGATGAACGAGAAGCGCGGGTCGAGTTTGTAGCGAAACGGATGGTTCGCCACCATGATGCCGCCAAGGCCGTCGACCACCTTGCGCAATTCGCGCAGTTTGTAAATGCCGCCGACGTATTCGTTCAATCCGAACACCCCGATGTGGCCCATCTCGGTGGTCACTTCCATCCCGCGCAGGCAAAGCACGCCGGCGTCAGTGGCGATTGCGGCGATCTCCTTCAGGTCCCAGATATTGTCGTGCTCCGTGATACACACGGCGCCGATTCCGATCGCGTGCGCGCGTTCGATCAGATCCTTCGGCGAGAGATTCGAATCGGCGCTCCCGCGCGTGGTGTGCAGATGGAGATCGACAGTGAAGTAGGGCCCGGCCTGCCTTCCTCCTACGGCCATGACGCTTCCTACTTCGGCGGCTCGGAACCGAGCGTGATCTTCTTGATATGGTCGCCGACCTTGATCTGGTCGACCACCTTCATCCCGTCGATCACGCCGCCGAAGAGCGTGTACTGGCCGTCGAGGAACGGCGCCGCCGCGAGGCAGATGTAGAACTGGCTGCCGCTCGATTTTCGCTCAGGGTTGACGTTGTCGCCCGTGCGCGCCATCGCGATTGTGCCGCGCAGGTGATGCTCGGTTTTGCTTATCTCGGCGGGAATCTCGTAACCCGGCCCGCCGGTGCCGTTGCCCGCGGGGTCGCCGCCTTGCACGACGAAGCCCGGTTCGACGCGATGGAACGTGAGGTTGTTGAAGAAGCCGTCCTTCGAGAGCTTCTCGAAGTTGGTGACGGTCTTGGGCGCGACCGACTCGTAGAGTTCGACCACAATCACGCCGCGGTCAGTATCGATAGTCGCGTAATGTCCTGTATTGCGCACGGGAAGCCCGTCCATTGTGGTTGCGTTCGACCCGCCATGGCATGCCACGAGCATGAGGACGAGAAGCGCTGCGGTGACAATCGCCGGTCGAAACAGTTTTGTGTTCATTCGCTCTGGATACGATTTAAGTCCTACTTCAACTATTCGACCGTCGCACTGCGCGCAAGTCTCGCTGACGCGACATCATCGCGGGCCGGTGAACGCTCCCCAGTTTAGGCCGCGAGCCGGCTAGTCGAATTCAGTACGTCGATCAGTAAATAACTGACGCGATCATTACCAGTTAACACTTCGGTCATGCGCAGTTAAACCGCCGCTGCTAAACGTTGCTCGTCCAAAATCATGGGAGGAGATCAGATGATTGGAAAGCGACGCATTGGCGCGCTCGCCGGCGCATTTTTGCTGGCGGCGTCTCTGGCACCGCGGGCGTACTGCGGAATCACCAACAAGAATGGCATTCGCCATGTGCTCTTGATCAGTATCGACGGGTTTCACGTGCTGGACTTCCTTAACTGCGTAGCCGGCAGCAGCTATTGTCCGCACCTTAAGGAGCTGGAAACCACCGGCGTCAATTACCTGGACACTTCGGCCTCGAAGCCGTCGGATTCGTTCCCAGGCCTGATGTCGATAGTGACCGGCGGATCGCCGCGCACGATGGGCGTCAATTACGACGTGGCTTACGACCGTGCGCTTAATCCGCCGATGGACACGAACAACAATGGTCTGCTAGGTGGCGCTTGCGTGCCCGGGGGAGTCCCCTTCGGTACGACCACGGAATACGAGGAAGCCATCAACATCAATTTGGGCGTTGGCACGGGCAAGCAGGATCAAAACTTTCTCAACGGTGGCGCGCCGAGCGGAGACGGCGGGGTCAATTCGATTGACCCGACCCGCCTTGAACGCGACGGGAATTGCAACCCGGTCTATCCGTGGAATTTTGTCCGCGTCAACACGATTTACGGAGTAATACATGGCGCGGGAGGCTACACGGCCTGGGCCGACAAGCATCCGTCCTATTCGTCTATCGGCGGCCCCACCGCTACCAGTAAAGACACTAACGTCGACGACTACTTCGGTCCCGAAATCAACTCCTTCTCTAAGAATTTCCTTGATCCCATAACAGGGGCATTCCACACGCTGATTCCCGCCGGTTGCGATCCGTTACCGGACCCAACCTCCGCCGCGGCAAACGATGACTATACGTTGAGTTTCCAGAACATCCAGTGCTACGACGGCGTCAAGGTGAATGCGGTTCTCAACGAGATCGACGGCATGAACCACGACGGCACCGCCAAGACGACTGTGCCGGTTATCTTCGGCATGAACTTCCAGGCGGTGAGCATCGGCCAAAAGTTGATCTATCAGCATGGAACACCACCTGCGCCTTATAGCAAGTTTGGTGGTTACCTTGATTCGACAGGAAAGGTCAGTCCTTCGCTGAGACAGGAGATCCTGTTTGTTGACGCGTCGATTGGGAAGATGGTGAGTGAGCTTAGAAACCAGGGATTGTTGAATTCAACACTGATCGTAATCACCGCCAAGCACGGACAGTCGCCCATCGACACGAGCCGCTATAGAGCGAATGGGTCTCCCAACGACCCGGCCTCAATCCTGAGCTCGTGCTTGACGTTTGCGGAGAACAATGATCCCGGACCGACCGAGGATGACGTGGCCCTGCTCTGGCTCACAACCGCTGTCCCGGGCTGCGACGTTGCTACCCAGGTGGCCGCACTCGAGGCCGCATCCCCCGTGAATCC
>WNFS01003146.1_pt1:2500-10000 | contig 12477 bp, 10 predicted proteins | sample 5400141 | NCBI WGS metagenome assembly WNFS01 (sample SAMN13153358, study PRJNA577476) | soil metagenome | isolation source: 60 cm saprolite under Madrone tree | place: USA:California | collected 2016-06-14 | reverse complement strand
GCGCGTTTGGCAATGTCGATTTTCATGAACGATACATTAAATTAAAGATCTTTTCATAAAGCTGAAGAAAAACTTTATTTCATCAAAATCGGTTCACGGGTTAAAATGTTATTAAGGTTCAAATTATTTGCCGTTGAAAAAATTGATTTTTCCCTTTGAAATTTCGTTTTTCCGGCTTTAAAACTTATTACGTGCCCTAAAAATTTTTTTGAGGGGCACGTAATAAGTTTTAAAAACGTGACAGCCACTACACTGCTTGAGCTAGGATGATGAAAATTTGATACATTATGTGTTTTTACATAGCCTAGAATGTGCTGAAGAGAATTTTTCGCTAAGTGATCTGAAGTGGCCTGAACTAACGATCGCGCGATTGGCAATGTCGATTTTCATGAACGATACATTAAATTAAAGATCTTTTCATAAACCTGAAGAAAAACTTTATTTCATCAAAATCGGTTCACGGGTTAAAAAGTTATTAAAGGCCAAACAAATTTTTTTCACCAACGGACTTGCCGTTGAAATTTTTTATAATTTTCGCTTTAAAATCTCGTTTTTACGGCTCAAAAACAAATTTTTAGTTTAAAGCCAAACGTAAAAATTTTTCAACGGCAAGTCCGTTGGTAAAAAAATAATTTTGGCGTAAAAATTTTAAAGCCGTAAATACGAAAAATCGTAACAGCCACTACACTGCTTGATCTAGGATGATGAAAATTTGATACATTATGTGTTTTAACATGCTCTAGAATATGCCGTTGAGAATTTTTCGCTAAGTGATCTGAAATGGCCTGAACTAACGATCGCGCGATTGGCAATGTCGATTTTCATGAACGATAGTTTAAATGAAACATCTTTTCATAAACCTGAAGAAAAACTTTATTTCATCAAAATCGGTCAAAAGACAAAAAAGTTATTAAGGTTCAAATAATTTGCCGTTGAAAAAATTTATTTTTCCCTTTGAAATGCCGTATTTACGGCGTTAAAACTTATTACGTGCCCCAAAAAAAAATTTTAGGGGCACGTAATAAGTTTTGAAAACGTGACAGCCACTACACTGCTTGAGCTAGGATGATGAAAATTTGATACATTATGTGTTTTTACATAGCCTAGAATGTGCTGAAGAGAATTTTTCGCTATGTGATCTGAAATGGCCTGAACTAACGATCGCGCGATTGGCAATGTCGATTTTCATGAACGATAGTTTAAATGAAACATCTTTTCAAAAACCTGAAGACAAACTTTATTTCATCAAAATCGGTTCACGGGTTAAAAAGTTATTAACGCCCAAACTATTTTTTTCATCAACGGACTTGCCGTTAAAAAATTTTGCTTTTCGGCTTTAAACTTTTTACGTGTTAAATTTTTCACCAACGGTCAAACCGTTGAAAAATTTCAAGAATCACAGTTACTAACGCCGTTTACCCGCTTCAATTTACTTATTACGTGCCCCTCAAAAATTTTTAGAAGGGGCACGTAATAATTTACTTATTACGTGCCCTTGGGTCAAAATCATACCATGAAAGTACAAATCCTGCAACCGACTATTGTAAATTTTTAAAACACAAAAACTACCCCACAAGGCCATTTAAGGTCATATCACTAAAATTCAAACATCACTCATATAGTGCAAACAATAACGCATCATTTAAGCCAAAAATGGCCACAATCGCACTTCACGTCAGACCGCTATAACGTAAAAACCAAAAACGGCTATCTCTAAAACGATAGGGCCGATTCAAAAATTCACAATTCCATTTTATACAACTATTCATAACGACTTCATTCCCACCGACAAATCCATAATCGGGCCTATAATGTGGCCGCTGTAGCCAAAATACGCATTTTTGGCCTCATTTTTAAGGGCTCACACGCACTTTATTACCAGTCCAATACTGGCCATCTATATATCAATTCAAAGGCCTTTCAAAACTCTATCGACGTAGGAAAATATTTTTTCAATTTTCTTCACCATATAGCATAGCGACAATGCCGTTTGTTTTTGGCCTAAACTGACCTACAACGCTTATTACACGTCCGATCACGCATTATAGCATATCGACTGAAAGGTCTTATAATGGCCTATACGAATCCGCAATGACTTTTGCTCCGACGGCCACCGTCATCTATAGCGACAATGCCGTTTGTTTTTGGCCTGAACTGATCCATGGCGGTTATTATAGGTCCGATTAAGGCAAATTACATATCGCCTGAAAGGTCTTATAATGCTCTATAAGAATCCGTAATAACATTTGCTCCAACGGTCACCGTCTTCCGTAGCGACATTGCCGTTCGTTTGTGGACACAAATTCCGTTATAGGTCACATATCGAAAAATTCTCAACGTCATATTGTAGTTCTTATTAAAGGCTATAATGTATCAAATTTTCATTGTCCTATCTCAAGCGGTTATCGATAGCGTCAGCTAAGACGGAAAACAAACGGCATTGTCGCTATGCTATATGGTGACCGACGGATGGAATTTTTTTTCATGGATCGATTGTTTATATAAAGACCTTTCGATCGAACTATAGATGGCCAGAATCGGACTCCTAATAAAGTGGCTGTCAGCATTCTAAATTTCAGGCCAAAAATTCGTTTTTTCGCTACAGCGGTCACATTATAGGTCCGATAGTGGTCAACCCGATAGATTCTGTGTCGCTATGAATAGTTCTATCAAACGCACTATCGAATTTGAAAATCGGCATTGCCGTTCTCGATATAGCACTTTTCGGTCGGCACGACATAGCGCTCGAACGGAAAGTCCGATCATGACCAAATTTGGCTTAAAAGATGCGCATTGATGAGTTCTATAAGAACGCTAACTCATCTTTACCGAACTGACCTTAAAATGGCCTGATCTGAGCGATCTAGAAAACGCGGGGCAATGTCGTAAAACGGATTTTGCAGGTCGATTTGTATTGCACACGAGCTGTCGAATCCAAAATTTGGTCACATTCGGACTTTTGGTTCGCCCTGTGGTCGAGTTCGAAAAATGCAATGTCGTATTTGCAATTTTTCACCTTGCATGGTTTGGTTGCCAAAAGCTACTCAAGGGGATGAGTAGCTTTTGGAAAATTTTTCAAGCGAAAAAAAAAATTTTTTTTTAACGGTGAGACCGACAAAAGCTGCCGGAAATTTTGGCTTGAAAATTTTTAAGCTAAAATTTTTTTAATAAAGGCTAAAACCGATAAAAATCATTTCCCAGCAGTCGGTTGAGTCGGAAACGACGTTAGGGCTTCGGTCTTAACATTATAGCCGTGAAATATTTGATTTGAGTCGGTTTGAACCTTTTTGATAAAAATTTTCCGTGAGTTGGGTTTAGATCAACGGCGAGACCGATAAAGCTGCCGTAAAATTTGGCTTGAAAATTTTTAAGCTAAAAAATTTATTAAACAAGGCTAATGCCGATTAAAAATCATTTCGCATCAGTCGGCTTTGTTTTACCGTAGAATTATTTTTGCGGTAGACGACGTTAGGGCTTCGGTCTTAACATTATAGCCATGAAACATTTGATTTGAGTCGGCTTGAGCCTTTTTGATAACACGGACCAACGATAAAAATTTGCCGCGAAAGCGGCCTGTCGTTGAAAAGTTTACTTTTCACGGCAGACGATAACGGTAAAGCCAAGAAAGATAGCTAATGAACGGCTCTGCCGTTTGGCGTAGACGCAAGTGTCGGATTGCGATTAATTTAATAAACTAGAGTGTGGCGAATGGCCGGCCGTGCAGAGGAGAGAGAAAGCGTTTGAGTAGTGACAAGTTCGCTGACTCTCCGATGAAGCACTAGCCCCAGTAGTGAGCCGTAGTAGCCCCTCGTGCGATAGCAGTGGATAGGCCATTGAGAGCTTATGGCGTATGTTACTCTTTGCTACAGTAACCTAGCCTCCTTCAGTGCCTGTGACTCCGTAAAATAAGCTACGCGGTTTGTTAAAATTTTCTATGCGGTTTAACCAATTAAAATACGTCAAGGTTCGCCTTGTACGTGAAAGACGCGTCGTCGGAGAGACGGCTTGACGGGGGAAGTGAGATTTCTATTTTCGGTAGCGTAATGCGAATTCTTGTTGAAGTTGGATACAGCTCCAACCGCTCGGCGGGATACCATTATGACTGCTATGTTAGGTCTTGCCAACTTGAAGAGCTCCTTACCGGCGATGGCAGTCGATGAAAAGATACCTGGTTGATCCTGCCAGTAGTCATATGCTTGTCTTTAAGATTAAGCCATGCATGTCTAAGTACATACCGAAATAAAGTGAAACCGCGAATGGCTCATTAAATCAGTTACGGTTCCTTAGATATTTATAATTTACATGGATAACTGTGGTAATTCTAGAGCTAATACATGCAAAAAAGCTTCGACCGCAAGGGAGAAGCGCACTTATTAGACCAAGACCAATGGAGTTTCGGCTCCTTGTAATGGTGACTCTGGATAATTACGCTGATCGCATGGCCTACGAGCCGGCGATAAATCTTTCAAGTGTCTGCCTTATCAACTGTCGATGGTAGGTTATGCGCCTACCATGGTTGTAACGGGTGACGGGGAATCAGGGTTCGATTCCGGAGAGGGAGCCTGAGAAACGGCTACCACATCCAAGGAAGGCAGCAGGCGCGCAAATTACCCACTCCCGGCACGGGGAGGTAGTGACGAAAAATAACAATACAGGACTCTTACGAGGCTCTGTAATTGGAATGAGAACAATTTAAATCCTTTATCAAGGATCAATTGGAGGGCAAGTCTGGTGCCAGCAGCCGCGGTAATTCCAGCTCCAATAGCGTATATTAAAGTTGTTGCGGTTAAAAAGCTCGTAGTTGGATCTCAGCCTACGTTAAGAGGACAGCTTTGATGCTGCTCTTACTTAACTGGGCATTTTACCGTGTTTTCTCTTGGTGCCCTTAATCGGGTGTCATGAGTTACCGGTACGTTTACTTTGAAAAAATTAGAGTGCTTAAAGCAGTCGATACGACCGAATAATCTTGCATGGAATAATGGAATAGGACTTCGGTTCTATTTTGTTGGTCTTCGGAATCCGAAGTAATGATTAAGAGGGACAGACGGGGGCATTCGTATTGCGGCGCTAGAGGTGAAATTCTTGGACCGTCGCAAGACGAACTACAGCGAAAGCATTTGCCAAGAATGTTTTCATTAATCAAGAACGAAAGTTAGAGGTTCGAAGGCGATCAGATACCGCCCTAGTTCTAACCATAAACGATGCCAACCAGCGATCAGCCTGAGTTCCATTAATGACTCGGCTGGCAGCTTCCGGGAAACCAAAGTTTTTCGGTTCCGGGGGAAGTATGGTTGCAAAGCTGAAACTTAAAGGAATTGACGGAAGGGCACCACCAGGAGTGGAGCCTGCGGCTTAATTTGACTCAACACGGGAAAACTTACCCGGCCCGGACACTGGGAGGATTGACAGATTGAGAGCTCTTTCTTGATTCAGTGGGTGGTGGTGCATGGCCGTTCTTAGTTGGTGGAGCGATTTGTCTGGTTAATTCCGATAACGAACGAGACTCTAGCCTATTAAATAGAATGCTTGTCATCTTGATGCAAGCAAGACTTCTTAGAGGGACTGGCGGCGTTTCAGCCGCACGAAACAGAGCAATAACAGGTCTGTGATGCCCTTAGATGTCCGGGGCCGCACGCGCGCTACACTGAAGTGATCAGCGTGCATAATAAACCATGTCTGACAGGACTTGGTAACCCATTGAACCTTCTTCGTGATTGGGATTGGGCATTGTAATTTTTGCCCATGAACGAGGAATTCCCAGTAAGTGCGAGTCATAAGCTCGCGTTGATTACGTCCCTGCCCTTTGTACACACCGCCCGTCGCTACTACCGATTGAATGATTTAGTGAGGTCTTCGGACTGGCCGGCGTAGCGGCTTTCGGGTCGCCGCGCTGTGCTGGAAAGATGCCCAAACTTGATCATTTAGAGGAAGTAAAAGTCGTAACAAGGTTTCCGTAGGTGAACCTGCGGAAGGATCATTACCCTAAACAAAACAAAGCGAAACCTAATAGCTGCTTGAACTATAAAAAACTAAGGTTCGCTAAGATAACGGCCTCGATTGCAGGTCCGATGTGGCTGTGAAGTCATTTCATGAAGGCGATGGCGGCTGAATTTCTATTTTCGGTAGCGTAATGCGATTTCTCGCTGAAGTTGGATACATCTCCAACCGCTCGACGGGATACCATTATGACTGCTATGTTAGGTTCAGTTTGTAAACCGATGCCGTTAGTGATTTGATGGATTTGGCTTGAACGGAGAAGTGATCACGTTGGCGTTGAATTTGGCCAGACTTGGGGTGGCGGTTTTGAATTGTGCCCCTTGCCGAGCTGAGCTTGACGTTGATGTCCGACTTCGAGTCGGGAGGGTCAGCAGCCCGTATACTTGGTGAACCACCTAATGTTAATTGGTGTCTAGGCCACAAACTACAACCTGTTTCCGAAGCGAAGTGTAAGCCTAGGACGTAGTGGTGGTGTATCTCTGGGGTACCTTTAATCGGGTATTCTGTGATGCTAGGCTTAATTAGCTCGACGCCGCTGAGCTGCCGATTAACATTAGTTTCGCACTAGCGTATGTTTCGATGTACGTACTGATGTGCAGCCATTAAATAAAAATTAATAGTTTCTCCTTAACGGGAGTTAAACTTCATGTGACGTGAGATTAAACAAAACAAAAATACAACGGCAAACGGTGGATCACTCGGCTCATAGATCGATGAAGAACGCAGCTAGCTGCGTTAAGCGGTGTGAATTGCAGGACACGCCGAGCACTCGATATTCGAACGCAAATTGCGGCTATGGGGTTCTCCCATAGCTTTGTTTGCCTGAGGGTCGGTTAAATTATAAATCATAATAAGGTCTGTTCGTGGCGCTTAAGTGAGCTTCGACAGGCGTTGGATTGCCCCAAGAGGTTGGCTTGTTTTCGCCGGCATTACTGCCGCTCGCGTCTGCAAGTTCGCCCCAATGGTTGAGCCCTTGTGGTGAGATCATTGGACAGCCTAGGTGCGGCGAAGTGCGTTTTTTGCGTACAAATATAAGCGAGGCAGGGTTAACTTGCATCTTGCCATTAAGCCGATTGAATAAAAGAAGCCTGTGCTTTATTGTACAGGAGCTTCTGCTTCATTCGGTGGCTTGTGTGCATTGTTATACACTCGGTCTTTCGAACAAATAATTTAAACCAACCATTCGACCTCAGGTCAAGCAAGATTACCCGCTGAATTTAAGCATATTAATAAGCGGAGGAAAAGAAATCAAAAGAGATTCCCTTAGTAACGGCGAGTGAAAAGGGAAAAGCCCAGCGCTAAGTCCCGTCATCGAAAGGTGAACGGGAGGTGCAGCGTGTATGCTTAGGTGTTTTGCCGATGTTTTCGTTCTGTAAGTCCCTCTGACTAGGGCTCAATCCCATAGCGGGTGCAAGGCCCATAACGGGGCGATAACGTTGGACTAACCTTTGCATGATAGAGTCAGGTTGCTTGAGAGTGCAACCTAAAGTAGGTGGTAAACTC
>WNFS01003145.1_pt1 | contig 12477 bp, 12 predicted proteins | sample 5400141 | NCBI WGS metagenome assembly WNFS01 (sample SAMN13153358, study PRJNA577476) | soil metagenome | isolation source: 60 cm saprolite under Madrone tree | place: USA:California | collected 2016-06-14 | reverse complement strand
TTGCAGGCGGCAGCGACCGAAGATTCGATCGTGCTGTCGCTCGGACCCACGCACAGTTTCCCGCTCGAAACGATTTTCAGCTATCTCAACTCGAAGACGGTCTGCGACGTACTGACCCAGGCATTGCTGGATGCGCCCATGTTCAATATTCGCTGGCGCTGGAATGCTACGCGCGCGCTGGCGATTCCGCGTTGGCGCAGCGGCGGCAAAGTAGCGCCGCAGCTGCAGCGCATGGCAGCCGAAGATCTTCTGGCGCTCGTCTTTCCGGATCAAGTCGCGTGCGCCGAAAACCTGACCGGCCCAATTGAAATCCCGGTGCATCCGCTGGTGGCCCAAACCCTTCGCGATTGTCTCGAAGAAGCGATGGACATTCGCGGTTTGGAAGGATTGCTGCGCTCAATCGAACGGGGCGAGCGGAGGCTGATATCCCGGGAAATGAATGAACCATCGCCGCTGGCCCAGGAAATTCTGACCGCGAAGCCTTACGCGTTTTTGGACGATGCGCCGGCCGAAGAGCGGCGCACTCTGGCCGTAATGAACCGTCGCTTTCTGGACGCCGAAACGGCCGCGGATTTGGGCCGACTGGATATCGCCGCGATCCAGCGCGTGCGTGAAGAGGCCTGGCCACAGGCTGAGAATGCCGACGAGTTGCATGACGCGCTCATGCAACTCGGAATCGTTACGGCGGCTGAGGGTAAGGAAAACGGCTGGAAGCAGTTGTTTGAGGAACTCATTGCTGATCGAAGGGCAACTGTGCTGAGGCCAGCGCAAGTTAACAACTTGCGCCACGGCGCTCTTTGGATCGCGGCGGAACGATTGAACCAGTTGCGCGCAATTCATCCGCAGGGATCAATGACCCCCGCAATTACGGCACCGGCCAGCTACGCGAACGAATCTTGGACGTTCGAGGAAGCACTGGTTGAGATTCTGCGCGGGCGACTCGACGGGCTGGGGCCGGTGACAGTCACGAAGCTTGCGGCTTCTTTTTCACTTACTGCAAACCAGATTGAGACTGCTTTGATCAAATTGGAGAGTGAAGGGTTTGCGATGCAGGGGAGATTTACGCCGGAAATTGGCGGGGATGCCGGCGAACCGCAGGCAGGGATGCCCGCGCTCCAATCTGCGCTGTCGGAGTGGTGTTCGCGGCGGCTGCTGGCACGCATCCATAGCTACACGCTCAATCGTCTGCGCAAGGAGATCGAGCCGGTGTCGGCATCTGATTTCCTGCGTTTCCTTTTTGTTTGGCAGAAGGTTGCGCCGAATCACCAGGTTGAAGGGCCAGAGAGCGTGGCAGCCATCATCGATCAACTGGAAGGTTTCGAAGCTCCCGCCGGTTCATGGGAATCCGAAACCCTGCCGGCCCGGGTCTCCGATTATGATCCGGCATGGCTGGATGCCCTCTGTTTGTCGGGCAAAATCACCTGGCTGCGCTTGTCACCACCTCGTCTCTCTCCGGAAAAGGTGAACAGTTCCGCGCCGGTCCGCAGCACGCCGATCGTTTTGCTAAACCGGCGGAATGTGCAGACGTGGAGTAAAGGCTTCCCTGCCGGATCGGACTTCAACGAAGGGCAACTCTCAACCAACACGGCAGCCGTCTATGACTACATGAAGGATCACGGTGCGTCATTCTTTGTCGACATCGTCGCCGGCACCGATCTGTTGCCGAGCATGGTCGAAGAAGGATTAGGAGAGTTGGTGTTTCGCGGACTAGTGAGTGCGGACAGCTTCACTGGCCTGCGCGCTTTGATCACACCGCTGAGCAAGACTACGCATCGCGAAATCGAGAAGCTGAGACGAAAGCGTAAACAGTTCTATAGTATGGATAACGCCGGACGTTGGGTGAGACTGCGCAGAGAAGAGCCCTTCCCGACTGAACGTAACGGTGATAATCGCGTTCAATCCATCGACCGAGAGACGCTTGAAGCGATCGCGCGCAAGCTACTACAGCGTTATGGAGTGGTGTTTCGTAAGATTCTTGATCGTGAGGCCCTCACGGTGCCGTGGCGTGATCTCTTGCGGATCTACCGTCGATTGGAAGCGCGCGGAGAGATCCGCGGCGGTCGTTTTGTGGGAGGATTCTCAGGCGAACAATTCGCGTCAACCGAAGCGGTGCAACTGCTGAGATCCATCCGCCGCACCCCCGCCGAAGGAACGATGATTTCACTAAGTGCAGCCGATCCACTCAATCTGCAGGGCATTATTACTCCGGGACCTCGACTCCCTCAGTCTGCCACGAATCGCGTGCTCTATCGCGACGGCGTACCAGTCGCAGTACTCGAAGCAAAAGAGGTGCGGTACCTGATCGAGATGAGCGCCGCTGATCAATGGCAGGCGCGCAACGCATTGCTGCGGCGTCATGTGCCACCAAAGGTGCGCACCTACCTGAACCAATCCGGCAATACCCTCTTGCCCCAGTCAGTCTCGCGACTGACCCACTGATAGGCCTGATACCTTAATCTCTGCGCGCTCGCAGTATTCTCTTGTTCTCAGGCAGCGCGCGAAATCTCTTCAATTAACACCGCCGCTGATGCCAATTTATGAACACGGGTAGTCACATCCTCTTGTGAAATGATGCCTACGAGGCGGCCGCCGTGATCGATGACTGGTATGCGCCGGATTTGATATTCCTCCATCGCAGCGAGCGCGCTGGACAAATCATCATCTTCGCGGCAGACAACGATCGCCTGCGTCATTACGTCTCCTACTATCGTTCTATTGGGATCTCGTAACTCAGCTACGACCTTTATGGCCAGGTCACGATCAGTGACTATGCCAATTATCTCTTTGGTTCGTTCGTCGCTGACCACTGGCACTGGGCTAACGTGTTCGCGCCGCATCACTCGCGCGGCCTGACTAACAGAATCGTTTGGCAGGCAGCAAACCGGGTTTTCCGTCATGACTTCGCTGCATTTCATACCAGCCTCCTACTCGCTTCTCTAACCTGCGGCTCGCGTTCCGAACCTGCAAGTACGTGGAGCAATGCAAAAGGGGGTTTGGGGAACCAAACAGAGATCTTAAGCTCGACGGAGGATAATTCAAGATCAAATGCAAAGCAAGACGTGATTCTCGTCTTAGACGAATCACGCCCTGCCTTCATTTGCGGTCGGGACGATTGCGAGACTCTATCCGCGTAAGGGGTCAAAGTCTGTACGATTACGTACAGTGCTGCGAGACCGAATACTAACGGGGAGACTGAACGCAGGAGTTCTTATCAAACCAGACGATGGTGCGCGCGATTCTATTCTGGGTTCAGGAGGCCGAGTCCGAACGGCCGTGAATTCGGGGCCTGACGAACTTATTTTGGGCGGTGAAATTCTTATAACGCTTCTAAAACTAACGAAACCGACATAGTGTTCCTCTGTGCGTTGGACTTAGTTTCCTTAGCTAATCCATCGGCATCCAATAACCGCCCAGCCGCAAGAAAAATCTTAGCTTGACGCGCGGACTGAATAGGTTAGAATCAACTCAACTAGGGCGTGGCTGAATGTCTCGCCCCCGGCACGCCTAAATGGTTGTGCTTAGGAGAGCGGCGACGGGGTGAGGACGTCGCCGCTTTCATTTTATTAACTCTTCACAATCCCAAAGGGGCGCAAAGCTCAAGTCAGCCGAGCGAATCGCGCGCATGAAAACCAGTCGCCTCTGCTTCCTTGGCAGCGGCATTAGACAGCATTTCAATCAACCCAGGGATGGAAACGCGTTGCTTCGCGCCCGTCTTTGGCAGGCATCGAGGGCAATCATCGAGCCATAGTCAATGGCATGCTAGTCGCGAAGCAAAACCTTAATCTCAAAATCAAAAAGACGATGGACGAGAGTCATATGCTGATTCTCGGAGCTTCTGTTCTGCTGGGGTTTCAGTTCCTTTCCCATTCGAGCCGGGGTTCGCCAGTCTCGCGCGATTCTCTCAATAGGTGCTAACCGGCGCGCGTAGTACTGCCGGGGGTACAAGCTGCTCGGATTCCAGCTCGCGACAATGTTAATGGATGGCTTTGACAAGCTGCCACAGTCATCGAAGTAGATTCATTTGATGAGTCTGATTCTGATGGGCCTTTGTGTCATCCTGCTGGTGACGCCTGCGGCCTATCACCGAATCTCGAGCGTGGTGAGGATACGGAAAGCTTTCATAGCATAGCGAGCGGGTTAATACTGTCGGTAATGATTCCTTTTGCCGCTGGGAATTTGCGGTGACTTATTTGTGATCCTCAGGAAAGTCACCGATTCGATTTCAATATAGATCAGACTCGCCTTATTGATCCTGGCATGCTTTTACGGCTTTTGGTTTGGACTTCCGTTGTACCGTAAGGCGCAGCTGGCGCCTGATGCTCTAAGTCCTGATGCGCTAAGTTAAGAGAGAGCCAAGATTCAACGAGGCTGTGGCTATCGACTACGCGACTGTTCGAATGCTGTATAGGCCAAGAAAAACTCATCCCGTCATCTACCTCTTCGGTCATAGGGGTCGCGATTTCGTGTATTCCGAGCGATTCCCAAGCAATTCAATCGTCATCTTGATTGGAGAATTGTAATGCGGGAGCGGCGTACGTTTCAGCGCGATTGCACGAGCAGTTCATTTTATTTGCAAGAACCAGGATGGCGCACGATCAATGCCGAGAGGCGTCCGAATTGCAGAGATAGTCACCGGAATAATCGGAACAAGGGAGGGAAAACATGAAAAGACTAATCACATTAACATTGGCTTTGGCTTCAATGGCGTTCTTTGGTTTAGGAAGCGACCTAAAAACCAATACAGCGGTTCAGGCGATGCCGCCTCAACTCAGAATTCAAATTGGGCCGCAGCGCCGAAATCGACGCTGGAGAGATCGTGACTATGAGAACCGAGGTGAAAGGATTGGTTACGGATATGGCCAGACAAGGATCGAGACTCGTCTGGTTCAGCGCGGATGGCACACCTACCGCGAGACCTACCAGATAACCTACTATTCAAACGGTCAAACTCAGACGACCCTAATCAGTCGCGAGCGAGTTGATTAACAAAGTCACAATGTAAGAGTCAACCACTTGAGGCGTAGACTCTTAAACACGACCGGTCTGACCGATAGTTTTTCGGCCAGACCGGTTTTTTTTGTGTCCCCGGCACTTGCCTTGCAGTTCAAGCCGCTTTGAACTCTGAGGCGTGTGCCGAAAGGGCTTTGTGCCTCGATCGCGTTCGGTTAGCCGACATAATGACTCGATCCAGTATTGAACTGGAACAAACAATGCATATGGCGCGCGACACCGCCAAGAGAGTTGGCGCGCAATAGTGCGCAGCCGTTGAGAGGATGAGAGGAGAAACCAATGCCGCCACTTCACCCCGCGTTCGTACATTTTCCGATTGCGCTGGTAGCATTTTCATTTGTTTCTGATCTGTTGGGAGGCCTGCTAAACAAATCTTCTTTGCGCTCGGCAGGATTCTGGTCATTGATCGGCGCTCTTCTCGGCGGCGCCGCCGCAGCCGCGACCGGATATTATGACTTCGGCCGCGATGCGCTCGGCGACTCTTACCGTTACGTAGACTTTCATATGGATATGGGTTGGATTCTGATCGGGTGCGTAGTCGTCCTGACCGCGTGGCGCTGGTTCGCGTATGCCCGCCGGGAATTATCTCCGGGAATTCCTTATTTGATCGCGGCTTTGCTCGTAGTCGGCTTGACGCTCTTTCAGGGTTGGTATGGCGGCGAGATGGTTTACTCGCAGGGCGCCGGTGTAGCCGCGGCGGGCAAAGGTACTGAGCCGGCGGTCAACGGGAAACAGAGTCTGGACAAGATCACACCGAGCGAAGAAAAGGGAGCACCCAAGCCATGAATAGACTCGAACCGCTCCTGAACGATTGGGCGCCCTATGTTCTCAGTGTGCTGCGGATTGTTTCGGGATTTCTCTTCCTGCAGACCAGGGAGAGCCGGCAACAATCTTGTGCTTTATCTTTCTGTTTCTGGTCTTTGCCGGCGGTGGACCGTTAAGCATGGATGGCTTGTTGTTCGGAGTTATTAAGCCGGCTATAAGTTACTCTTGCGCGGGCGCGCCCGTGAGCCATAATCGATTGCTGTTAACGAAAGGATGAAACGAAAATGCTCTGGACCATTCTGGTAATTCTCGTGATTCTCTGGTTACTTGGCTTTGCCCTCAAAGTTGGCGGTGGTTTGATTCACCTGATCCTCGTGATCGCGGTGATTCTGCTAATCGTTCAACTGATTACGGGACGGCGCGTTTGAACTAATTCCTAGAAGGCCCTGCTCGCATGATTGCCAAGATAATTCAGTAGCAGGAAAAAACAGGCGACCGCCAGTGATATCGAGACCAGCCAAAAGATAATGAGCGGAGCCGTGCGAAGACGCTGACCGCAGTGACGACAGCGGGCGTCGCTATGACGAACCCGATCCTGGCATCGGGAACAATATTTTTTTGTTCGACACTTCATTTAGTTCACGGATTTGACACCAGACCCGCAAATTAATTAGCCGCTGAGCCTATCTCTTGCGATCAGTCCGTGGCAGATTTCAAGTGGAAGGCCGGGCGACCCGAACACAATGTTTGCACAGAATCTTGTCCAGAGGCTGAGTAGGCGTCCAGTGAAGAGACGCTTCACCCGAAGTAAATTTTCTCCTAATCTGACTCACCCGGTGGCCGCATACAGTTAGGCCGGTCTTAGGATCCAAAATGTGATAAATTGAGCTTCTGTTTCGCAGAGCGTACATGTTAGTCACCAAGGCTGTTCGTAAAGTAACCGTTCAGGGAGCATCATGAGGAATCGCAAAGACCGCCGAGTTTTGATTGCATAGAAACTCATTTTTCGACTCACACCAACAAATAACTGTAGGAATAATCGCCCCGTGCTATCTCAAAATCGGTCAGCCCTCACGCCTGGGCAATGGTATCTGGTGATTGAGTGTGAATACTGTCTCACTCAGCACCTGTTGCCCGACCGCACCAACGGCCAGGGGCCTCTCGATCAAATTCAAAAAACTACCTGCCCTTTCTGCCAGCGCATTGGATTCCATGCGCCTAACACCGTGCGGCGGTACCAGCATCGCGAACGTCCGGATGGTCAGAAATAATCCCTGACCAGCTGCCCTACGCTGCCTTACGCTTCTTGGCGAGGCTGTTCTTGAGCGCTTCCATAATATCAATCACTTTACCTTCATCACGCTCGGGCTCTTCGACCTCCACCACATCCTTGTGTCGCGCGCGCTTCATCTCAATCAACTTCAAGAGCTGATCGGTCTTCTCGTCTTTGAGTTCCTTTAGCGGCAGCGTCCGAACTGAGTGCTTCGTGATGAGTCGCTCGAATTTCTTCACTGCGGCCGCAGGTACATCCTTTTTTTCAGGTAGGCCTACTTCCTTGGGAGAGCGAAGTTCATCGCTGAAACGCATCGTCTCAGCCCTAAGGATGCCATTTTCCGGAAAGATCGCCACTAGATACTCTTTGCCGCGCATTACGAACGTCGCGATGCCGGCCAGGTCACTCGCTTCCATGGTGTCTACTAATAACCGGTAGGCTTTTTCCGAGCCTTCCGCCGGAGCCAGAAAATAAGAACGGTCGAAATAGATTGGCGGGATCGAATCGAGATCGACAAAGCGTCGCAGATCGATGTCCCGGCTTTGCTCCGGCGCCAGCCGTTCCAATTCTTCGTCGGTAACAACGACATATTTATCTTTATCGATCTCATAGCCGCGCACCATATCGTCCGCCTCCAGATCGTCACCCGTCTTTTCCGAGTAATAGCGACGCGCCAGTGGTTCATTTTCCGGTCCCAGCATTCGCAACGGCGCGCGATTCGTACGATTGCCCGGATAAAGCTCAACCGGCACGCTAACCAAGCCAAACGTCAGCGTACCCGACCAGAAGGGACGAGCACTCTTCTGCTGGCCATCCTCGGAATTTGTCCTGGCTCGCTTCCTGTTTGCCATTCTTCATTTCGCCGCCCGCGATATCAGGCTGCCCGCTTTCCTTTCTTTAACGACTCGATGCTCTTGGACAGGATTTTCTCGAGCGATGCCGGCTGGCGCTTGTTCTTCACCAGGTGCAACTTCGGTGCTCGCCCCTTCGCCTTCTTCTCAACAAACTCCTTTAACCGCTGACGGTATTCGTCCTGGTAATCCTTTGAATTGAATTCACCCTTAAGCAGCTCAACGAGCTGCTTAGCCATCTTCAGTTCCTTCTTATCCGGCGCTCGGCCGGCTGGTCGCGGCAGCTCTTTTGCCGACAAGACCTCCTCCGGACTGCGCAAGGTAAATAGCACCAGGTGGTCGCCCTCAGCGCGCAGGGCGCCGACGTAAGGCTGTTTTCGCATCACCCAATGCGCGATGCCCTCACGATCCTGTTTGCGCAAAGCTTTGGCGAGTGCGAAGTAAGCGGTCTGGTCGTCATCCGGCCCGAGATAATAAGGTCGATCACAAAACTCTGGAGCGATAGCTTTCGGTGGAACAAAATTCTTAACTTCTATCTCGCGGGTCGCCTTGGGCTCCAGGCTTTCCAGTTCTTTTTCGTCGAGGAGTACGAACGTTCCCGACGCGACTTCAAAGCCTTTTTTAATCTTTTCATTGGCGACTTCCTGCCCGTCGCCGGCATCGACCATGTGCTGCTTGACTCGGGTCTTCGACCGCTTATCCAGAATATGAAAGCGAACCGCCTGGTCGGTTAACGCCGCGTACAACTTTACGGGCACTTTCGTCCCGCCGATCTTGAGCTCACCTTTCCAAATTGCTCGCGCCGCCATCCCTCACCTCTTGCTTTCAAGCACAGGCACAGGTTCCACGCAATCGGGGCAGAACACTTCCATCAAGGTTGCCTGCTGAACACAGTCCGCGCACACCGGGCCATCGCACGCGACACAACGACACTCCGTCTGAAATACGTACGTCTGACTGCATGCCGGACAAACTTCAGTTCCCTGTTCCAGCCACCACGGCGGATTTCGCTTGCGCTTTCCCATACATTGCTAACCTAAAAGAAACCAGAAGGCATTTTCAGTTCCAGAGCTGGACTCCTCCGATGGAGCGCCAACATCCTATCGGCGTTTCACACACCTCCTGCGCGCAGATAATTTTTGTCGCTACCGTACCGTTGCATTCAGAGTCGACGGTCCAGAAATCTACCGCATACTAATTACCAACGCACCGGAGGTGTTCTTGCTATGTCTGCTCTATCCGGCCACTCCTGGAGGGTGGTAGGTGATCATCACCTGCGAAAAATGCACCACGAAACATTCGCTCTTTCGCGACTTGTCTGACGGTGAATCAAGAATCAAAGCAATCTATGAATGGACGTGCCCAACCTGCGGCCACGCGAGCTTGTACGATTCAGACGGGATTGAACGTTATCAGCATCTGAAGCGCCAATGGTGGGCTAACTCTGGAGGTACACGCCAGTACCGTCCCCGCCTTTACCCTGTACATCACCCCTCGGTGGTGTTACCGTCGATCCTGTACCGGGTCAATTTGTTCTTTCCAAACTCATCTCTCGACATCGGGTCAGGACTTTTTCTTGAAAGTCCCTCCTTGTGCCGTCAGCTGTGTGTTTTTTCAACGGCGACTAAGCAAGGAGGCAGTTACTGCCAAAGAATCATCAATCGACCCCCGCTGTACGTAATAGTGTGCTCGCACAACTGACAACCGCAGAGTATTCGCGGCTGGAGCCCTCGCTCGAACAAGTTCCCCTGGTTTTCAACTCAGTCATTTACGAACTGGGCGCTGCGATCGACTACGTGTACTTCCCTGAATCTGGCGTGATCTCGATGCTGGGAGTACTCGCCAATGACCAGCGCATTGAGGTCGGCTTGTCGGGCCGCGAGGGTTTGGCGGGCATCCCGCTATTCCTGGGGGTTCCGACTTCGTCGAATCAAATCGTGGTTCAGGCGGAGGGCACCGCCCTACGCATCGGGGCCGACGCTGCCCTTTCCGAATTCCGATGCGGCGGAGCTTTCCATGACGCGATTCTGCTCTTTACCCATCATCTGTTCTTGCAGGTTTCACAGACGACAAGCTGCAACCGATATCACTCGGTAGAAAAGCGACTGGCGCGCTGGTTATTGATGATGCATGACCGCATCGCCTCAGACTCGATGCAGTTAACTCAGGGCTTTCTTTCCTGGATGCTCGGCGTGCGTAACCAGGCGGTCAGCGTGGCCGCTATAAATCTTCAGAACGAAGGGCTGATCGAATACAGCCGGGGGACAATTAACATTCTGACCCGCACGAATCTGGAGGCGGCGGCCTGCGATTGCTATCGAGTGATTAAGGTACAGGCCAGTTCGCGCTTCGATTGATTCCGTAGGGGACCGCTATCGCCATGCTTATTCCTGTTGCCGTACAGACATCGCAAGCGAACGTATTTATGTTTCGTTGTTCGCAAAGGCCACCTCCATGACCCAGCAGCAGACGTCCAACAAGATTCTGTCAGCGCTGCCGAGGGAGGAATTCGAGCCTCTTGCGGCCAAGCTCAAACCAGTCCCACTCGTCCTCGGCGAAACACTCTACCTGCCCGAGCAAAAGATGGAACACGTATTTTTTGTTGACAGTGGAGTGGTGTCGTTGTTAGCCGCGCTGGAAAACGGAGATACCGTCGAAGCAGGAGTCATTGGTCCCGAAGGGATGGCTGGAATTTCAGTGATCCTGGGCGCCGATTCGACGCCTAACCAGGCCTTGATTCAAAGCGCGGGTCAGGCAATGCGAATCTCAAGCAAGGATATCCGCACTGAGTTTCGCAAAGGCGGTAAGTTGCGTGATCTGCTTCTCAGGTACACCCACACTTTGTTTACGCAGGTCGCCCAAACGGCGGCTTGTAATAGGCTGCACAGCATTGAGCAGCGTCTGGCTCGTTGGCTCTTGTTGACCCAGGATCGCGTCGGTCGCGATGATTTTGTCCTGACCCAGGATTTTCTTTCACGGATGCTCGGGGTTCGTCGCGCCGGCGTTAGCGTCGCCGCCAACACCCTGAGGCAGGCCGGCCTGATCGATTATCACCGCGGCACAATGATGGTTCGCGACCGCAAGGGTCTGGAGAATTATTCCTGCGAATGCTATGCAATCGTCCGTAGCGAATACGACCGTTATACCAGCCTCTAAATCGTCTTCCGTCTGGTCAGAATCCTCAAAATTCATGCCGGACGACCTAGGCTGCTCGATGGATATCGCGCGCACCGCAATAGTGAAATTCGCCTCATTGACTCCACTCAAGGTTGCGGCACCGTACAGACACCTTAATCGTCAGGCTTCATTCTGAACACGACCTTTTCGCGATCCCTCTTGTTGTGTAAGCGCATATTTGCGCCCGTGGGACAAAATCCTTTGAGCGACAAATCAAAAACCAAAACGGTTCTGGTGGTTGAGGATGTCGAGGAAATCTGTTCCCAGATGCGGGAAATGTTATTCAAAAAGGGTCACCGGGTGTTAATTGCCGCGAACGCCAAAGACGCTATTGAGATCGCCGAACGCGATCGGCCCGCGATGATCCTCACCGACCTCGAATTGCCTACGTTCGATAATTTGGTGCAACTTGTTCGGAAGCACAAAGAGCTGGGCAACACACCCGTCGCAGTAATTGATCTCAACGGCACAGACGGAGACCATCCTCACGGCGTGGAATTATTATCCGATCTGGCTCAACTTGATGAGCTTCTGGCATCTCGGTAAAGTGATCAACCAGGACTGCGCTTAAACCACCCTCAATAACCCAAACCGTCCAATGTCCGGCATCGCACAGCCCGGTGGACTAAATTCTATCCGGCAGGCGGAGACTCAGGAGTTCGTTCTCATAAGAACGGCAGACGGCGGCGATGTACGGTTTGTGGCGTGGACACAATTAGGTTCCCGGCTTCCATTCTTCGACCTGTGCCCACAATCTATCCAACACGATCTTGTTGCTTGATTCCTAGCAGGCTGCTGAAAAATTGAGCGTTGGTAGTGCTTTCGTCTTCATTGAATACTTTTGCTTATCGATGATGTGCGATTTTGTTTATATCGTTGATCCCTTTAGTGGCTCATTTGCCCCTTTCGATGGCTTGCTTAAGCGACTACTTGCGGTCGGTGGAAATCTTTCACGTAACCTCGGCCAGGTTTCTAATTCGTACCAGGTTGTAGGCGGCGGTAGCGAACTTGAAGATCCAACCCACCAGCCGCACTCCTCGATGTCGGGTTTTGCGAAGCAGCCCCACGGTCTTCAACCAACCGAAGATTTCTTCCACTCGTTTGCGCTTACGCTGACTAACTTCATAACCAGGGTGGCGAGTGGTCCGGTGATCGATCGCGCTTCTGCGCCCCTTGTTGTTTTGAGCCACGTGCGGCGTCACTTGGCAGGCGCGCAACTCAGCGACAAAGTCTTTCGTGTCGTAAGCTTTGTCACCGGCTACGGTGACCCGTTTCTTTTGCGACCGTTCTCCCAACATTAGCAGCGCCGCTTCTCGTTCGGCAGTGCCGCTAGCCTGAGTCAGCAGCGCATTCACTACCAGGCCGTTGCGATTCTCCATCAGTACGTGGCCCTGATAAGCC
>WNFS01008717.1_pt1 | contig 12478 bp, 10 predicted proteins | sample 5400141 | NCBI WGS metagenome assembly WNFS01 (sample SAMN13153358, study PRJNA577476) | soil metagenome | isolation source: 60 cm saprolite under Madrone tree | place: USA:California | collected 2016-06-14 | reverse complement strand
TTCGTTGAAACCGTGATAGACAAAGTCCCGGAGAAACCGCGCGCTCTGTGAACGGCCCCAGGCGTAGTAATAGCGAATTCCGATTGCTGTCCTGCCATTTACCAGTGGGTTTGGCCGACCCGTCGAGTCCTTAAGATCGTAACGTAAGAACGAGACCCAATCGCGTACAACTGCAAAGCCCAAGCCGAGAACCAACGGATTCTTAGCTGGATAAATGAACTCGTAGATATGGCCCGGCTTAAAGCCGGACCGCAGATATAAATCCTTCGTGCTTTTGCGGATCGTTTGTTTGCCGGTGCGCGGATCTCTCGCACAGGCGGCGAAGTCCCACTCGGGAAATGGCACCGGAATTCTTCGTCCGTAGGATTTTGCGCGCACGGTTAGAGACGCCTGCAGTTTTTCGCGGGACGCCGCTTCGTAGCTCTTCACCCGCTCGTCGCCGCTGAGCGGCTGCGATTTAACGCCCTTTTCGTCGACGACGATTTCAGTCCTAACCTTGCGGACGATCGGGTTCCCATTATTCGTTGCTGCGGGCACGCCCATCACTAGCCAATTCTTCTGTGGCATCAGGTCTCCCTGCCATCCACACCATACAATCGTGTAACCTTGGCGCATGAGAAAGCCGTTGCCCGCGTCTTCGAGGGTAGTGGGATCGTTGGACGCCGGGGCGTCGTTGAGGAAAGAGACGATCCGCTTGCTACCGCGATTGGGGGCGTCGTAGAAAATCTTCCCATTGCCCCTGGCCATGTCTACCGGTTTCAAAATACAGAAGTCGCTCCAGTACTCGACTCTGCCTCGTCCGTTTCGCGGTGCCTTATCCAGATTGACGATGACTTTATTCAGCCGATGCTTCGGATCGACCTCACCGTAAACCTTGCCGACGAGCTTTTCGTAAGCGCCGGTGATGGGGAATTCGTAGCCGTTGGCGAAAGGCTCTCGACGTTTAATGGTGATACGCGTGATCATAGCGACAACTGGCATATAGCTGATAGCTTATGGCATATAGATGGAACCATAAGCCCGCTGTTCAGCGGCTTATTAAGTAGACAGCGTGCTCGGATGAAACATCTCTTCGGGATTGAACTTGCGCGTCGTGAGGCCCTGGCGGTGGCAGTACTCGAGGAGCTTATCCACTTCGGGCCGGGTTTTTTGAAAACCCCAGAGGTAGATGTCGGGACCCGCGGCGGCTTGCTCCTCTTCCCATAGAGCGCGGTACCAGAGAGAGGTTTGGTGTATGCGCTGCCATTCGAGCCATTCGTAGCATTTCTTTTTTGATTCTTGCCAGGCGTTGTACAGGCTCATTGCGACCCAGGGATCTTTGTCCAACACCGCCGTTTTGATCAGCAGAGTATGCATGATCGGGAAGAAGCCCGTGCGCTTGAAATAATCCCGTTCCAGGTCAGCATAGTTCGGAAACAGAAAGACGACATCCGGGTGAACGTTGGGCGCCCAGGTGCCGCGGGAGAGATCGAACTGGGTTCGGCCCTCTGGAATACACTCCAGCCTGAGCCAGGCCGGAGCTTTCCAATCACCGACACCGCGCATCCGTTCAGTGAACCAGCTTACGGACTTCGGGTCGAGACCGCACTCGTCTTCGAGCAGACCTCTCGCCCAAACCGCGGTCGTGGTCAACCAGTTTTGCACGCCGATGCGCTTACCGTTCAGATCAGCGGGAGAACGGATGCCGGCGCGCTTATTAATGTAGATGTAAGAATGTCGAAACATCCGTTTGACGAAAATGGGAATGGCCGTGTAGCCGAGCGATTTGTATTGCAGGTCGGCGATGTAAAGGCCGGAGTAAAACTCGGCGATATCGAATTCCCGGCCGTCTATTTTCGTATGCCGGCCCGGATCTTTGTTAACGTGCACTTCTAGATCGATGCCTTCCGGCTTAACCGTTCCATCGATCAGGGCCTTCGCGCGGTCGTAGAGGCCGCAGGTCATTGTCAGTTTTATTGGCATGTCATTGAACCTTGAAAATTTTGTTAAACTCTTTTCCGAGCGCTTCGTATTCATCTGGACGGACGTGAAATGTAAAAATCTTCGCTTCCTTGAGACGAGGATTTTTGGGGCCTAAGCCGATCCGCCCCGGACTTCGGCCCTTGTCCTGAAGCAGCTTCTGACCTTCCATCGAAAGCATGAAATCGATAAATATCTTAGCCGCGTTGGGTCGGGATGCATTCTTGAGCAGTGTTATCCTGTTGGGATCGCCGCCGACTAAAGGGTCCGGAGCTACCCACTGAATGGGAGCCCCTTTGTCAAGATATTCATCCACGCGATGCTGATACAGAGAAACCGCCACGGGAAATTCGCCTGCCGCCACGAGCTCTGAAATCAACGTATACCCTTTCCTGAAACTGATTTGTTGTTCTGCCAGCTGCTGCCAGAGCTTCAGTCCCTTTTCTCTGCCTCTGGCTTTCATGAGAGCGCCGAACAGATAGTACTCTTCCGGATCCCAACCCAGCTGTCCCTTCCATCGAGGATTTAGGAGATCTTCGTATCGCTTGGGGACAGCGCCGGCCGGAACCAGTTTGGAGTTATAGCCGATCACGTAGATAGTCTGATGCAGTCCAACTCCGAATCCGTCCGGGTCCCTCCATTCCGTTGGAAAATAGCCCGCTTCCCGCGACTCATAGCGATCGAGGGCGCCTTTCTCTTTCAAAATTCCCGATTGAATGCCGCTGATGGCGACGGCGTCGCCGAGAAATCTGTTGGCCCGGTGCTCGGTCAAAAGACGATTCAGTGTTTTTTCGCTGCTGCTCCTGACAAGCTCGACTTTCAAAAATGGATATTTTTTTTCGAAGGCTTTGATAACGTAATCAGCATCACTCGGTCCCCACGAGGTGTAAAAAACGACACGCCCTTCTTGCTTGGCCTTGGCGAGGTCTTGCGCGATTCCCATGGTGGAAAACAGGAGTATGCCCAGAGCGGGTGCGATGCTTACGACTTGTTTCACAGTAACCCAGTTCATTTGTAAACGCTGCTTAGAAAGCCGTCACGCTCGAGTTCTTCCATCAGGCTCGGATCAACGAAGTCCTTCCAGTCCCGCTGTTCTTTGACTTGCATGAATTCGAGAAAAACCGTCGCATCTTCCGGACCCGGGTTAGGAATTTTAGGAAAAACCTTTAGCCAAAAATCATAGGTCTCTTGCAGAATCTTGGGATCTGTTTCACGTAGGTTCTGCCCCAGTACTTTGACGCCAAATTCACGGTCGGTGCGAAATCGCGCTAGCCCTGCAACTAAGCCTCTCAAGAAATTCTTAACTGTTTCGCGCTGCGACTTTATGAAGGATTGCCGGGTCGTGATCTGGTTGATGGGATACTGAATACCGCTGCCCACCAAATCGTAAAGAGACCTCAAGCCGAGCTCTCGTGCACGCAACGTAAACGGAGGAAGGAGCAAAGTGCCCTGGACCGTTCCGGATGCCAGGGAGGCGAGGCGCGCCCCAAAGTCTCCCACCTGTAACATGGCGACATCTTTGTCCGGGTCCAATCCCAGTTTTCTCAGGGCATATTGCATCGCAACATAGCCTGACCCGCCAACGGTGCTGACCGCAAGCCTTTTCCCTTTCAGCGCGGCTGCGTCGCTAATGTCTTTGCTGACATAGAGCGTGTAGGGAAACACGCCTACAGTTCGGGCGATGATAACAGTGTCCGCACCCTTGAGCCTGGCGTTGACCACCGCGGCGCCTCCGGTGGTGCTGATCTGTATGTCACCGCCAATCAACGCTCGCGTCACCGGCTGGCCGCCGGAGAACTGGATCACCTCGAGGTTCTTGATTCCGTATTTTTCGAAGAAGCGACCTTCTTTGGCGGCCCAAAGAGGCGCCTGGGTTGCGCTGAAAATCGTTCCCGCGCGCAGCGATTCCTGCGCAAGAAGCCAACCGGGAAAAAATAGAAGTAGAAGTACTAAACCCAAAATCTTGGCTGCCCCATGCTTGCCTACAGGAGATTGTGTCGTTGCAACTCTCTTCCGACTGTCATCCCCAGCGAAGGCGAGGGATCTAAGATTTCTCCCTGCGGTCGAAATGACACCAGAGATCAAGAGAGACAATGTTTTCGGTATTGCGACACAGTCTCGATAGCGAGGGGAATCGGAGAAGGCGGGCATCAGACGTGCACCTTTCGATTTCTTACGCGAGAGTCCATAGCTCTCGTGAAGAACAAACCTACTCATAAATCGTCGCTCGCCATTTTGCGCGGATTTCGTTTTTCAACTTTTCGCTCGATTCCGTGATGGGCGGAAACTGATGTCTGCGCTCATAGGGCATACAGGCGTCAATGAGGCAGCGCGAGCTGTGACCTTTGTTTTCCGGCGCAATGCAGACATCGAGGGAACCGCTGGCGCTGCGGCGGATGATTTCGACGGCTTGTTCGGGATCACAGCGTGTTGCCATCGCCCACAGGACATCAAACTCGCTGGTGGGATCGATATCATCATCGACCACTACCACGAAGCGTCCGTTGTAGGCGCCCCCGAGGACCTGAGATGCGAGAAAGAGAGCTTGCCGCGAGTGACCAGGATAGGCTTGTTTAATCGAAATCACGTTGAAGAGGCTGCCGATGCCGGATTCAAGGGACCACACTCCTTTGACATTCGGCAGTCCACTCTTTTCGATGCGGTATCCGAAGCACCGGTGTGTCCTCCATCTTAGTGCCGTAGTAGCCGAGCCACTCGCCAAAGGGTCCATCGGGCTTTGCGTCTGCTGGATGAAGAAAACCCTCAATGGCAATCTCCGCGTGGGCGGGAAAAGGCAGGCCGGTGACTTGACCTTCGACGAGATCGTAGGGTCTGCCTCTGATGCCGCCACAGTAATCGTACTCAGAATAACCAAGCTCGATGGGGTTCCCTGCGGCCAGAAGCAGCAAAGGATCTTGGCCAACGCACAACACGACGGGGCAGGGTTTCCCCTGCTTAAAATATTTTTCCATGTGCATGCGTCCATGCTTGCCCGCGGATGACATAAAGAGTCCCACGGAATTCGCGTCATGCACCATTGCGCGATAGGTGCCGAGGTTGAGCCAGCCATCCTCCGGATCGCGCGTGACAGCGATGCAAGCCGTGCCAATAAATCGACCGCCATCTAATTCATGGACTTTTGGCACGGGGAACTTGAGTATGTCGATCGCGTTGCCAACCATCATGTTTTCAAAAACCGGTCCGGTCTTTACGATGCGCGGTGGAATCGGCTGGAGCTTGTTGAGCTTTTCTTTGAATCTGCTGACTAGCTTCAGTCCCACGCTGTCCATCGGCAAGCCGGCCATAAGCGCGAGACGGCGATAGGAAGTTTGCTGGCCAAAAAGAATCCGAAACCCTTCTGGGTAGCCCTTGATACGATCAAACAAGAGTGCTGGGATCGTGCCGGAACGCTCGCGATAGATCAGCTCCGCCATGGTGCCGATCTCCAGGTTCCAGTCGGCGCCGTTGATCCGCTTGAGCTCTCCCATTGACTCCACGAGATCGAGCCATTGCCTGACGTCCTCGTAGGGTCGGGGGAGATTACCCTCGGAGGGTAGGGATTCTTGTGGGATTGACATCTATGTTCCTTTCCCTGCGGTTTTCTGCTGGCTAGTAGAATCCGAACCCGCAATTGACTTCAAGAACGATTCCTCGCCCGCCGCTCGGAATGACAGTAGGCGTTGTGTCATGCCGAAACGAAGTGAGGGATCTTGAGCGCCACTGAACCACTGAATCGTCGCAAAGCTGCGATCAGTTCAACCCAAAAGCACGGCGAAAATCTTTTACATGCTCCGAGTTGGTAGGAATCTCGGGATCCAGGGGCACGAGCTTCAATTTCCGCGGGTCCATGTCGGGAATCAACGGACTCACGTCGAACCGGGCCGAGGCGCGTCGCGCTTTTTGTAAAATCTCCTGGCCTTCCTTTGAGATGCTATAGTTCATCAACAGCTTGGCCGCGTTGGGTTGAGGCGCTCTTGCGGCAACGCCGACGGGAGCCAAATTGACGAGAATAGGATCCGTGGTCTTGATCCATTCAACAGTCTGGCCTTTGGCTTTCATCTGCTCGATTTGATCGGGATAAACGACGACGACCACAGGAAATTCGCCGATGGACATCAGATCCGTGAGCAAGGCGTGGCCGTTGCGAAACTGCAATCCTTGTCGGCTCAGGTCCTCCATGTATTTTCTGCCTTTTTCTTCACCCCAGTGTTTGAGCATGCCCGCGTGCCAAAAATACTCTTCGTCATCCATTCCGAGTTTGCCTTTCCAGCGCAGATTTAGAAGATCCTCCCAGTTTCGCGGAGCTTCGGCCTTTGGCACCAGCTTCGTGTTATACCCGATGACGTTGTATCCGCTGTAGAGAGAGACCCAATAGTTCTGGGGATCCTTAAACCCGACGGGATAATGAGTTGCTTCTGGTGCGGCATACGGCTGCAACATCCCTTTGTTTTGTAGAACCTTGAGCGCGAATGCGTTGACGACGTCGTAAGTCGTTTTGCCCGCTAGATGCTCCGCCATGGCTCGGTTGACGATCTGTTCGCCGCCGGCGCGAAAAATGTCGACCTTGATGAAGGGGTATTTTGCTTCGAAACCAGCCGCCAGCGCTTTCGAATCGTCAATGCGCATGGAACTCCAAAACACAACTTTACCTTCCTTCTTCGCGCCGCGAATCAATTCGTCTTCCGACTGCGCCCACGCGCAAGAAGCAGTGAGGAAAAAAACTAACAGCCGAACAAATCCACTATCACGCGCCGTTTTTACTCTCGATGGATTCCGCATGGGCCCCTCTCTAACCCGCCTTTTTGTCCTTGTGTGTGATTCAAGAACGATTGGTACTTTTGACCGCCTCTACACTCAAGGGATTTCCGATCCCCTTGATTGTTTGATGTGTCCAAGCAGTTTCTCGGCGGACATCGGCAAATCTTTGATGCGCACGCCAATGGCGCGGGCGACCGCGTTAGCCACAGCCGGGGCGATGCCGAATACGGCCATTTCTCCTATTCCTTTGGCGCCGTAGGGTTCCGCGGCATAGTTTTTTTCAACGACGATGGGTACGGCGTTTGGAATATCACGAGCGGTAGCAATCTTGTAGTCGGCGAAGCTTCCGTTAGTGATTGTTCCATCTTCAAAAAGCAGTCCTTCCCAGAGAGCATAGCCTAGTCCCATCATGATTCCACCCTGGATCTGGCTCGTGAGCGCCATGGGGTTGATCGCTTGACCGACGTCATGTGCGGAGGCGACTCGTATGAGCTTGATCACGCCCGTCTCGCGATCTACCTCGACTTCAACCGCTTGGGCCCCAAACGGCCATCCTGGCGCAGAGAAACCCTTTCCCTCCCCTGACGGGTCTCCTGCCCAAAGTCTTTTGCTTTCGATGGATCCCGAGCCGACGATCTCCGTAAAATGCGAGGTCTCGATAATTTTCCCAAAAGTCATCGATCTACGGCCTTTCGCGGTAACCTTCTTATCGGCAAGACGCAGAGTCTCGGGCGACAGGTTCCAGAGCCTTGCCGCTGCTTCCAACAGCTGCCGCCGGACATCTGTCGCAGCGAGCTTTACGGCAGCGCCGACATAGGGTGTCACCCGGCTCGAATAAGTGCCGTGATCGAAGGGCGTGAGCTCTGTATCGGCGATGACAACCGTGATTTCGTTCAGGGGAATCCCAAGTTCTTCTGCGGCGATCTGTCCCAGACTTGTTCCGGTTCCACCGCCGACGTCTGTGGCGCCGATGGACAACTCCAGTTTGCCGTCGGCGCCGATGCGAACGCGCGCGTTGGAAGATGCCGCCGAAGTGGTCGGTGACTTGTGCAGGAGCGCCACACCGAAGCCATGGTTCGTTGGGGATTGCTTCTTCCAACGCTTGAGCTCAGCGGAAACCTTGAGCAAACAGTCCCGCAGCGCAATGTGATTCGCGCGATCACCCGCTGGAGTTTCATCGCCTTGATCAAGGCAGTTTTTCAGACGCAGATCGACTGGATCGATCCCTAGCTTCTCGGAGATAATATCCATTTGCGACTCCACGGCCCACACGGCCTCGGGTATACCCAGGCCTCGAAACGGACACCCGCGCAGTTTGTTGCTGTAGACTAGTGTCGATGTGACACGGATATGAGGAATCTTGTAAGGCCCAACACCGTCCTTCAACGCTCGATTGCTGCCGGGCAGCCCCTCAGCGTAGGCACCTGTGTCCCAGGTAAAGTCCATTGCGCGCGCCGTGATCGTGCCGTCCCGCTTGACTCCCGTTTGGACTCGAACTGTTGCGGCTACAGAACCGGCAGCAGCGGCGAACTCTTCGGCACGACTATTGACGAGCCGAACCGGTCTGCCGGTTTTCAGTGACAGCGCTGCGGCGTAGGGTTCAAGGCGCATTGAATTCTTCCCGCCGAAGCCGCCGCCGACTTTGGTCCCGATGACTCGTATCTGGTTTTCCCTTAAGTCGAATAAGTCAGCCAAGCCGGAGCGCACGAGAAAAACTTTTTGCGTGCTCGTCCAGACTGTGAGCCGTTTTCCGTCCCAGTGCGCGACGACGGCATGCGGCTCCAAAGAACAATGCTGGACCTGTTGCGAGTGAAAAGTATCGTCGAAGGTTTCGTCGGCTTCAGCGAAGCCGAGATCGATATCGCCTTTGGAATAAACCGTTTGATGAGCGATGTTGGTTCCTGGCACCGGATGCCAGTCGCGCGCGAGCGCGCTATTGAGGCGATAGGAACTTAGATCCGCATGAACCAAAGGGGCGTTTTCACGGAGCGCCTCATCGACGCTGAAGACCCCGGGCAGCTCCTCGTATTCGCAATCAATGAGACCGATGGCATGTTCGGCCGTCTCTTCGTCGACCGCCGCAACTACGGCAATGACATCGCCGACGTAACGGACCTTTTCGCCGGCGAAGATCTCCTCGTCTTGGACCGTGAAGCCGAATCTCCTACGCGGCACATCACCGGCGGTTAGGACCGCTGCTACGCCCGTTAGCGCGCACGCCCGGCTGGCGTCGAGCCGCCTGATCTTCGCGTGGGGCACGGAACTACGAAAGAGTTTGGCGTGGAGCATCGACGGCAAGACGACATCCACGGTATAGGCCGCGCGACCCGTTACGGTTTCGGGGCCGTCGAGGCGCGGATGCGGTTTTCCTATAACCTTGAAACGTCTCACGATGATTGTTTTTTCGGCGGTGCGTAAAGCTGCAAAAGATTACCGTCCGGATCGAAAAAGTAAAATCCTCTCCCGGTGGGACGATCGACCGTAGGGATGCTGTGGACCTTGACGCCCCAATCTTTCATCTTTTGCGCCGCCAACTCGAAGTCTTCGGGGGAGACGGTGAAGGCATGATGGGTGGCGCCGTCCTCCTCCAAAGCATCTTTCTCGATCGGCTTGGGGCGCTGGAAGAGCACGACCATCCCGTCACCCGATCGCAGGTCAGCCCGGTTCAGGTGATCTCCCATGTCGTCCCGGTTCAACTTCGCGACCGTCATTCCCAAAACTTCGGTGTAGAACTTCACGGCGCGTTCCACGTCGTTGACGGGGATGCCGATATGATAAATTCCTTTCGTGGTAATCATATGTCCTCCTTACAAATATTCGGGACTTTTGAACTGTGTCAATGCCAATTACCATCTGAAGATTCCGTGAGTCAACCGCACATCTCTACAATCTGGTGGGCTGCAACAGTCCACCAGGTTCGGTGTGAACGGAGTTTTGAATTCATTAATAAATTTCCGTTCATGCTGAGCCCGTCGAAGCATGGAATCCCTGTTTTTAACTGCGTGCTAGAATCCGTCTTGACACTCCAAGGGCTTTCAACTACAGCTCTGCAAAGAATTACATTCTTATAGGACTTATGAATAGAAGTTTGCATGGCCTTTTTGCCATTTTCGTTATAGCAATCCTGCTCTGTAGTACTCACATAGCCTTACCCGGTGAAGCGAAGCCGCGGCCCGCGGAGTGGGATAAGACTCTGGAAGCTGCGAAGAAAGAGGGCAAGATCGTTATCGCCATTCCACCGGCGAATGAGCTCAGAAAAGAGATGGAGCCGGTGTTAAAGCAGAAGTTTGGCCTCGAAGCCGAGCTGGTGTCGGCTCCAGGCCCGCGCAATGCAAGCCGCATCGCCGCGGAGCGTCAGGCGGGGGTAAGCTATTTCGACGCCTTGATCGTCGGCACCGGTACGGCTGTAGGTCTCGCTCATGACGGCATGCTCGAACCCATCGAGTCCTTTATGATCCTTCCCGAGGTTAAGGATCCGAAGGAATGGTGGGGCGGCCACGTATGGGAGGATAATCTAAGCACCAATCGCTATCTCTATTCTTTTTTGGCGGACGTCAGCACCCACAGTATTTGGTACAATTCAAGCTTGGTGAAGCCGGAAGAGCTCCGTTCCTTCGACGACTATCTCTCTCCCAAATGGAAAGGGAAGATTGGATTCAGCGATCCCCGCGTGCCGAGCTCCGGGCAATCGGTCTGGTCTTTTATGTGGGAGGTCAAGGGAGAAGAGTTTCTCAAGAAATTCGTCCAGCAAGATCTCTTCTTGACCCGGGATTTGCGGCAACTGACTGACGCCCTCGCCAAAGGCAAGGTCGCTCTGGCGTTCGGCATCGGTAGGAGTCAGGCGGAACCGTTCATCAAATCGGGTCTGCCGATCAAGCCGGCGCCGGCTCCCAAGGAAGGCTTGCCGGCGAGCAACAGCTTCGGTGTTGTGGGGATCGTCAAAGATCCGCCGCATCCCAATGCCACAAAAGTTTTCATCAATTGGTTCCTCAGTAGAGAAGGACAGGATTGGTACGGCAGAATCATGCAAAATGGCTCTCGGCGCCTCGATGTCGACACAAAATGGCTTAAAGAACTCGGTGTGGACGCGGCAAAGGATTCTATCAGCCTTCAGGAATATCATCGGGTGCGCAATCATCTCGAGGACAAGTACACCAAAGTCAGAGTGCCGTCGGGTAAGTTTGCCGAAGCGATCCTCAAGTAGGATGCTCTGAGTTGGCAACCGTTAGGGCGACGATATGACCTTGACAAGCCGCGGACTGCAGGACTAGCTTCGCGTTACGGACAAGGCAGGCTGTATCAAAAGCTCACTCAAGGAGAGAGATCAGGGATGAGAATTATCGTCAAAGGTTTATCGATTCGGATTGCCGCAGTTATTTTCACTGTCATTGTTGTAGCCATTACCCCACGGCAGTCTATGGCGGCCTCGGTAGAAGACATCGCCATGATGAAATCCGCCGATCGTCAGAAAGTTCTGGTCGAAGGCGCAAAGAAAGAGGGCAAGATAATGTGGTACACCACCTTGATCGTCGATCAGGTGGTGCGACCCGTGAAAGAGGCTTTTGAGAAAGAGTACCCCTTCATCCAAATTGAGTTCTATCGTGGTAATGCCGAGAACTTGGTGCGCAGAATGCTCGCCGAGTACCAGGCGAAAAGGTACGATGTCGATCTCATCGACGGTACGGTATCGCCCGTTATGATCCAACGGGCCGGTTTTCTACAGCGCTTTTATTCCCCTTTTTTTGCCGAGTATCCGGCTGAGTTGAAGGATTCCCAAGGTTTCTGGGGAGCGACGAACCTTTACTTCTTGACCCCCGGCTACAATACGAGAATGGTCAAGCTCAATGAGCTGCCGAAGACCTATGAGGATCTGCTGAATCCGCGCTGGAAAGGTCAGATGATGTGGTCGACCAGCCGTGGCTCCGGGGCGCCGATATTCATCGGCAATGTGCTCATGTCGATGGGACAGGAAGCGGGCAAGGCGTACCTGCAGAAACTAAAAGGCCAAAATATCGCCAAGAGCACCGCGAGCAACCGACAAATTCTCGATCTGACCATCGCAGGGGAATTCCCCATCGCGCTCCATATCTTCAATCATCATGCGTACATCAGCAAAACCGCGGGAGCGCCGGTGGATTGGTACGGCATAGAGCCGGTGACCGCCACAATCCAGACTATTGCGCTGGCAAAAAGTACGCCCCACCCTCATGCGGCGATGCTGTTAATGGATTTTGTCTTATCGGAGAAAGGCCAAAAGGTTTTTCAACAATCCAACTATTTGCCCTCGCATCCGAAGGTGCCCGCGAAGCAAGCGGATCTGAAGCCAGGTGGGGGGCGATTTAAAAAAGCATTGTACATGACCCCGGATCTGCAGTTCGACAAGGGCAACGAATGGGTTGACTATTTCCAAAATCAATTTCTCAAATGATGACGACTTCGACACGGCGATCGCTCGCTAGATGCGCTTGTTGGTTTCTCGCGAGCCTAGGAACGATTCTTTTCACGAGTCTATCGTGGGGCGCAATGGTCGAAGACATCGCCTTGATGAAATCCGCTGACCGACAAAAACTCCTCGTCGATGGCGCCAGAAGGGAAGGTAAAGTCACCTTTTACACAGGGCTGATTGTCGATCAAGTCGTGCGCCCACTGAAAGAAGGTTTTGAAAAAGAGTATCCCTTCGTCCAAGTCGATTTCTTCCGCGGCAATTCGGAGAACGTGGCCCGGAGGGTGCTCACCGAGTACCAGGCCAAGAGATATGACG
>WNFS01003373.1_pt1 | contig 12480 bp, 12 predicted proteins | sample 5400141 | NCBI WGS metagenome assembly WNFS01 (sample SAMN13153358, study PRJNA577476) | soil metagenome | isolation source: 60 cm saprolite under Madrone tree | place: USA:California | collected 2016-06-14 | reverse complement strand
TGGTGTGCGGATAGGGATAAGGAGGACTGGAAATGAGCCGAGGCGGACGCTCCTAGGGCGTGTTTGTAAATCTCGTTTAATGGACAACGCGCCTACCCGGATGTAAAACGGATCATGCGGCTGCGACCAAGAGTGAAGGAGCTTCTGCCAAAGATAGCCGAAAAAGCTACACTAAAGCGTCCCCTTTTGGCCAGTCATAAAAGGGGTTATGCAGGACTAAAGTTAGACGAGGTTAATTTTGGAGTTCTCCCAACAGTCGTGTCACCAGAATTATTTGGCGTCTTTTTTCCACGCTATTTGGCGTATCGTGCGCAGATTGCTTTGGGTGGGTTGGACAAAGCTGCCAAGCTCTTCGAGCAGGCCTACTATTTGGCGTATCGTGCGCAGATTGCTTTGGGTGGGTTGGACAAAGCTGCCAAGCTCTTCGAGCAGGCCTACCCCAGCGTCAAATCAAAGTGCACGTCAACACGTCAACAATGTCGGCGGCGGTCCGGCAGAGTACCAGAAACTGCAGACTGCAATTAAAGCCGGCTCCGGCGGACCTGAGCACCTGGAGCTTTCATTATCGCCAGTCTCACCTTGATTCAGCGATCCCTGTGTTTCTTACCAGAATCCTTGCCTCCCGAATTGCGGCAGCGCGGTAACCGTTGAATCGGCTCCCGTGTCTCGTGTCTGTCTGAGTCTACGATTTAATTACAGTTCCGACATTACAGCTTGCAAACAACAAGTTTTCAGTGGCTTGGTTTTTCTGAGCCGGATTTTTATCTGGCTTTCATCCTGGCTCCGCACGATTCGCGAATGACCAATTCGAGAGGAACAATTGACGTCTTCCGTCCCTGTTCTTTCCCATTGATGAGATCGATCACAGCCTCGCCGACAATTTTTCCCTGTTCAAAAGCGAGCGATCGAACTGTGGTCAGCGGTGGACAAGCAAACGCAGCCGCTGGAATATCGTCGTATCCTACAACAGCAAATTCTTCTGGTATGGAAAACCCTGCCTCGCGCACGGCGACCATGGCTCCGAAAGCAAGCGTATCATTACCCGCAAAAACTGCCGTGGGTTTAGCGTTTAATGCTAGTATGTTACGCATCGCCAAGTATCCACTTTCGCAGGTGAAATCTCCTTCCGCAAAGAGCTCTTTGTTGAACGAAACATTCACTGCCCTCAAAGCCTTTCGGTATCCCTCGAATCGTCTGTGCGCAGGCACATAGACCAAGGGAGCATAACTGATATGCGCTACACGCCGATGCCCCAGGGACAAAAGATGCGCAGTCGCTTGGCAACTTGCTTGTATATCCTCCGTCCCGATCGAATTTTCATTTGGATGACCTGAAGATCCGAAGATGAGAATTGGAAACTTCGATTCGATAATCTTTCGCAGCGCGACATCTCCTTTACGTGGATTGATGACGATCAAACCATCAATCCGTTTACTTTTTGCGAGGTCGAGATAGGCATTCGCACTCTCCGGATCACGTATTGCTTCCATCAATAGTCGGTAACCATGGGCCCGACATGCCTCGTTCAGTCCGAACATCATCGTCGGCACAAAGGCATCGATAGCCACAAGGTCGGGACGTGACAGGACCAGTCCGATCGTTTGACTTCGCCCGGTGACGAGCATTTGAGCCGCCGAGTTCGGGACGTAGCCCAGCTTACGGGCAGCAGCCAGGACGCGTTCCCGGGTCTTCTCACTCAGGGTAACTCGGGGATGCTTGTTGAGAATGTGCGACACAGTCGTGCGCGACACGCCGGCTTCACGAGCAATATCGTAAGTCGTAACCCGTTGCGTCATGATTTCCTACTTGCCTGAAGCGGTCAGCTCCAGACGCCTGTGTGGTTTCTGGACGGGGTCCATTTTCTTGGATCATAGCAGAAAACTCACGGTGGGTGAAGCCCAAGAGCCCCACCCACCGGTTCCCCCTTCGGAACAGTTTTTGACGATCAGAATCGCTCAAGCCGCAGCAGCATGCATCTCCCGCGATTTCGGGCGCAGCTGTTTCGGAATCCACTCCCCGTGAGCCGCGATGAGATCGTCTACAAGTGACGAGATCTGATCGAGATCAAGTTCCGCAGCGGTGTGCGGATCCAGCATGGCGGCATGATAGATCAGTTCCGGAGCCTGCTCGAGAACAGCTTCCACGGTTAGCGCCTGCACGTTGATATTCGTTTGCATCAAAGCCGCCAGTTGAGTCGGGATCTTTCCGATATGAACTGGTTGCACACCGTTCTTATCAACGGCGCAGGGCACCTCTACGCAACAACCTTCGGGCAGATTTTCAATGAAATGCTTGTTTGCCACATTCCCGTAAACGACTCGCGGGATACCTGTTTCAAGACTGTGAATGATCAACGAGCCAAATTCCACGCTTCGCCTGACTTCGAGAGGCGCGTCTGGATTTTCCAACTCGCTCCGCAGACGCTCCCATGCTGCCATCTGCTCCTCACAACGCCGCGGATATTCATCCAGTGGAATATTGAATCTCTTAATGAGGTCTTCTCGACCCCGCTTGATGAACCACGGACCATACTCGGAAAAGTGTTCACTTGATTCGGTTACGAAATAACCGAGCCGCTTGAAGATGTCGTATCGAACTTTATTTGTTTCAGGTACTCGACCCTCGTTTACGACGCGTCGAATTTCCGGATAGAGATCCTGTCCGTTCCGCTCAAATCGCAAGTAGAATGCTACATGGTTTATGCCGGCTACGACATAATTGATTTCCTCAACAGGTACTCCAATATCGTGCGCCAGCTCTGCCGCCGTATGCGGCACGCTGTGACAAAGCCCTATGGTCCGTACCTTAGTGGCTTGATTGAGTGCCCAGCAATTCATCGCCATAGGGTTAACATAGTTCAAATGTAAAACGTTGGGGCACACGCCCTCCATTTCCCGGCACATGTCGATGAGCACAGGAATCGTTCGCAACGCGCGCATGATTCCTCCAATGCCAAGTGTGTCGGCAATCGTCTGCCGCAAACCGTAACGCTTTGGAATTTCGAAGTCGGTAACTGTGCAAGGCCTGTAGCCTCCGACCTGTATCATATTGATCGCATAGGAAGCCCCATCAAGGGCTCGGGTACGATCAGTAGTGGTCTGGACGGAAGCCGGAGCGTTCAATGCCTGCGCGATACGCCGCGCTACGACCTCCGATGTCTTTAGGCGGTTTTCGTCTATGTCGAACAAACAGATTGCAGAGTCTGAGAGCTCCGGAAAAGAGAGTATATCGCCGATCAAATTCTTTGCGAATACGGTACTTCCCGCGCCGATGAAGGTGATCTTTCTCGCTGAATTGCTCATTCGTTTTTCGATTTCGTCTGTTCTTAGATTCCAGGCGCCCTGCCCGAGAGCAAGCCCCCGGCGCAAATCGCTTCAGCTTGCCGCCCTGAAACTGCAATCAATCGAACAAGCCGTTAACCTCACTATTTACCTTTTTGAACGTTGAAGCTGGATCCGCTCCATTCAAAAGAATGGAGTCGAGTCCGATCTTCGTAATACGAAGAACATCCGCGGCGTGATCGGCAATCGGAAAAAGAAATGTACCATGCGGATCTGTTGCTTCAGCAAGAAAGGCAGACACATCTACGCCCTTCTTGCTCATAACTTGCTCCGCAAGTTCCGCGTCGCTCTTGATTGCCGGAAAAACAACACCATGGCCGGCGATTATCTTCTGTCCTTCTTCGGATCCCAGGAATTTTACCCATTTCCACGCTTCGTCTTTATGTTTGCTGCCCACCCAAATCGAGTCGGCCAGACCGTTGAACATCGATTTACGGCCATCCGGTCCCTTGGGCAATGGAGCAAAACCTTTGTCGAATTTGGCATTGTCCATATACCAGTTAATCGTCCACGAACCAGTAAGAGCCATCGCTCCTTTTCCAGCCGCGAAGAAGCCGTTTGCTCCGAGCTGTCGGGCATCTTTAGCTGGAACGATAAATCCCTTCTTCATCATATCAACAATCCACTTGAAGGTCTCAGCCAACTTCGGATCGTCGTAGTGAAATCCTTTCGCCCATGGACCATCGTGAAACTTAAAACCATTAGATACGGCAAAGTGACTCCATTCTACCTGCCCAAATCCATCTGGAGCACCATCAATCAAAAGCCCATACTGTTTAACCTTCTTGGGATTGAAATTTGCCGCTAGTCCATTGTTACCCGCATCATCAACAGAGAGCTTGGCAATTAATTGACCGAATGTTCCTCCATCCTTTGGATTCCATGTCAAATCATTCAACTCCTTTGGATCCACTCCGGCCTTTTCAAGCATCGCCTTGTTGTAGATCAGCGCGATCGTATCCCAATCTTTCGGCAAACCGTATTGCTTCCCTCCTTTACCCCAAAGGTCGTACAAGCCGCCCAGATAAAGATCGATAGGAACTTTGTCCTTCTTGATCATCGGTCCGATATCGACTAACAAATCGTTCGCCACGAATTCAGGATAACGCGAGAGATGATCTGTAAACACATCCGGTGCCGTGCCCGAAACGAAGCCAGTGCTCAGGGTCGTCCAATAGTCGCCCCAGGCGGTCTGGGTTATTTTCACTTTGATATCGGGGTTCGCTTTTTCGAATGCCGCAGCTGCCGCTTGGTAAGCGGGCAACTGTAATGCATCCCATAGCCAGTAGTTGATTTCAGTCGCGGCGCGCGCGGAAACGGCTGCCAATGACAAGCTTGCGAATAGTAGGTTTCTGAGGCGATACATAGTTATTGTACGATTGGGGGGTTATTTCATGCCGCTGAATTGGAAGGATTCGACCACTTTGCGACCGAAGAAAACGAGAAGCGCAACCATTGGGAGGGCTCCCAGAATGGTGCAGGCCATCAAACCTGTCCAGTCCGGAACACCAGCCTGTTGTTGCGTGCGAAAGGCATTGATCGCGACCGCAATTACACGAACAGAGTCCTCCCGCCCGATAAGAAAGGGCCAGAAGAACTCGTTCCATGTCGCGACGGTCGTCAGGATGGCCAGCGTAGCCAGCGAAGGACCGTGGATAGGCAAGATCATTTGAAAGAAGATTGAAAAGTAGGATGCACCGTCTACACGCGCCGCCTCCTCCACGTCTTTGGGAGTCGCAATAAACATTTGCCTCAAGAAAAATACGGCAAACGGCGTCATTAAGGCATATGGCGCGGCCATCCCTTGAAAGGTATTCAGCCAGCCGAGATCGTGGATCAGAATAAAATTGGGAATGAACAAAACGGCTGCTGGAATCATTGTTGCTGCAATAAAGAGGAAGAAAAGCAGGTCGCGCCCCGGAAACCGTAAACGCGCGAAAGCATAGGCAGCGGTTGCGCTGAAAAAAATCTGAGGAATGACGGCCATCGCGGTGAAGATCACGCTGTTCAACAACGCTCGGAAGAAAGTGATCTTTGCGAGACCCGTCTGCTGCAATCGAGGATCGGAAGGGTCAATGAATCCAAGGACGCGCTGGAAGTTAAACAGTGTTGTGTCGTTTGGAAGGACTGAACCCCCGCTGGCAAACAATGCGTTGGGCCCGGTCAACGCCGTTTTGAACGCTATCCAGAGCGGACCAAGCGAAATGAGCGCAAAGACAATGAGTGCCGCATAACCAAGCCAGCGCCCGATAGGTAAGGGTGAAGTCGTCGTTTTCATGAGGTTTATCCCAAGTCTGATTCTCCGGAGCGCAGCACACGCATCTGAACAAGGGTAACGAGCACTAAGCCAACAAAAAGGACTGTTGACATCGCAGAAGCGTAACCCATGCGCATACTGCTGAACGCCTCCTGGTAGATGTACCAGACGATTGTTCGGGTTGCTGTTCCGGGCCCGCCTTGTGTCGTCACGGCAATGGTATCGAAGATCTGGAATGAGCCAATGACGCTCGTTACCAGCACGAAGACGATCGTCGGGCGCAAGAGCGGTAGGGTTATGGCGGTGAACATTTTCCATTGAGAAGCGCCCTCGATGCGAGCTGCTTCATACAGGTGCTCAGGAATGGACTGCAGACCCGTGTAAAAAAGAAGCGCAGCATACCCCATATGACGCCAGATATTGATCGCCGCGATGGTGGGCAGCGCCAGATTCTCATCGCTGAAGAATGCGTGCGACCCTAGCCCTAGACTTTGCAGCAAGAAATTCAAAAAGCCCAGGACCGGATCGAGCATCCAGAACCAAATCATTGCGGCGATGACATTGGAGATCAGGAAAGGAGCCAACATGATTGAGCGAATCACGACCGATCCCGTGAGGCGCTTGAGCAGGACCGCGATCAACAACCCCAAAACTGTTTGAAATGGGATATTGTAGACAACGTAGAGGACGGTGACCCAGATGGAGCTCCAGAATTTCTGATCGCCCAGCAACCGGACATAGTTGTCCAAACCGAGAAACTTTGGCGCCCGCAACAAGTTCCAGTTGGTCAGCCCGATATAAAAAGCACGGATCGTCGGTACTAAATAAAACAGGGTGAAGCCGATCAGAGCCGGGGTAATGAAAAGCCACCCGCAAAATCCTTCACTTTCGGTAAGGCGTTTATGCGAGCGGGAACCGCCGAGGGGCGGAGACGAAGCGTCCGATAGGATAGGCGTAGGGGTGGGGGTGGGCATGTTACTATTTGGGGGGATTTCGTCTTTGGAACTGTAAGTGCAGGCGGATGGTTTCAAGCGTGCTGGGAAAGCGAAGAACCACAAACCGCCTACAACCCAGCTCGTATTACCTGTTTTCTAAACACGTGCTAGTAAGATGTCAATCCTTTTTGTGGAAATCCGCGATGAGACAGGGACGAATCCTGCCAACACGGTACGGGGAGGGTCGTTCCTGGTTCATAAGCGGCCAGTCAACTCAAACCAGCAGGCAGCACCGCCTGGATCGCTTAATCGTGCCTCATGAGCGATCCACGCACTGTGCCGCACTTGCGGAGCTAATCCCAGATTAGTCATTGGCATTTCCTTCAAGGACAAATGCAGAATCCGGGAAACCAACCGGCAGGACGATGCCGACCCGCTCGAGGACTTCGCCGGATACCATTACAGGTGTTCCCGACATCAAGTCCGAATCGAAACCCAACATGGTGGGATTTGGAACCTCGGGTTTGTCCCAAAGCGAAATATCATAGGATTTGCTCGGGTCCAGCCCGGTGATGCGCATAGGGCCTTGCACGCTCGCCAGGGTTGTATCTGTGAAGAAGACGAAGAGAAGAAACCGCTTCCGGTCCTCGCTGATGACGACATGAGCGTAGATCGCGGGATCATCTGTTTGAAGTCGGCGAACGGAGCCGCTATGGAGCAGACTTCGATGTTGTTTGTAGCGTGCGATCCAGCGCTCTATGGTGGAGAGTTCTTCCGACGACAATTCACGAAGGTCTATCTCCATGCCCATGTGTCCGGTTAAAGCCACCGCGCACCGATAAGAGAGCGAGAGCTTCCTCTCAGTCTGGTGGCAGGCGGTTGGTCCAACGTGGGAACCAAGGATTATAGAAGGGAAGAAATAGCTGAGGCCGTTCTGAATCCGAACCCTTTCGTGTGCGTCGTTGCTATCGGACGCCCACAGCCGGCAAGTTTGTTCGAGAATCCCGAAGTCCGCTCGCCCTCCACCAGAAGCACAGGACTCGATCTCCACGAATGGGTGTTGTTTGCGAAGGCGGCGAAGAAGTCCATATAAAGCGACCGTTTGATGATGAACGGAGGGACGCCCGGCTTTTCCCCCGGGAAGAGTCAAATCGCGATTCATATCCCATTTCAGGTATTTGATACCTGGATATTGGGTAAGAAGTCTGGATAGGGCGTCGAACAGATAATTGCTAACTTCCGTGAGCGCCAGGTTCAGGACATATTGGTAACGACCGACCGGTTGATGGTAAGGCGGCACGTGCAAAATCCAATCCGGATGCGATCTGAATAAGTCGGAATCCTCATTTGTCATTTCGGGTTCAACCCAGATACCGAACTCCATGTCGGCCGCCTCGACACGGTCAATCAGTGGTTGGAGCCCCTCTGGATATTTGCTCAGATCGACCTCCCAATCCCCGAGCGCAGCCCGATCATCTTTCCGGCCTCGGAACCAGCCATCGTCCAGCACAAATCGTTCGGCTCCGACTTTCGCAGCTAAATCCACAAGCGTGAAGAGTTTCTCGTAGTCTTGATCGAAATAAACGGCTTCCCAACTGTTGAAATGGACGGGACGCGGTTTTGCAGGATCGGGAAACTGAACCAACCGGTCTTTGACAAACTGGTGAAATTGTTGCGAAAGATCATTCAGACCCTTCGCAGTTGTGAAATACAGGGGCGGAGTTTCGTATAGTTGTCCCGGCTCAATCACTAGTTCTCCTGGAAGAAAAAGCTCTCCGGCCTGAACGAGGAGATCGCCATGCGGCGATCGGTCAACTATCCATCTCCAATTGCCGCTCCAACCGAGATGAAAACCAAAGACGGCCCCTTGTTCCTGGCCAAAGCCCGCATCGCCGACAATCAACCCCGGAAAGTATTCATGCGAGGTACGTCCATACCGGTTTTCAAATCTGTACTGGCCAATTGGAAGGACGAGGCGCTGTTCTTGAAACTCTCGGTTCCATCGGCCGGCGAGCGTCAGCACTTCGTCGCAGTTGTTGGGCAACGGCAAACAACCCGCCGCCAGCCATTCAACTTCGTAAGGCGATTCACCGACATTTTTGATCGCAGTCCGTATCCGGAACAGGCCGAAGTGAGCACTGCAGAAAATCGAGACCTTCAACTCCAGCTGAGCAACCGGATCCTGCCCAACGAGAACCAACAGATCCCCTTCGCGCTCCGCACGTTGCAACTGAAACTGCGTTGCCCATCCGGTGCGACCTCGATGGCCTTCCAGCCCAGGGTGTCCGAAAAACCCTCGCCCGTACTCCGGGATAATCGAGACAGGAGTGTATTCAACTAATTTCGATCCCGGGAGCGGCTTTCGAGTAAGGCTCGCGGCGCCGCTCGGTAACTTGTTGGAAAGCTTCGGTCCCCAATAGATGACCTCTGGGAATCCCTGGTCAGGAATGGTGATCGCCAGGCTTTGCGTGAGCGAGTCGAGCTGCAGAATATCCATGTTTCTTCAGTAACCGTCAGGATTGGCCTGATGCCATTGCCATGCGCTTTCAATGATTTCACGCACATGCGGAAATCGGGGCGCCCAGCCAAGTTCCTTGCGAATCTTGTTGCTGGCCGCCACGAGCACGGCGGGATCGCCGGCACGGCGAGGCGCGGCGTCCGCACGTATCGTTCTACCGGTTATCTCGCGTGCTGTATCGATGACCTCTTTGACGGTAAAACCTTCGCCGTTACCCAGATTGTAAAAGCGGCTGCCCCCCTCAAGAGCGCCCAAAGCCAGTATGTGCGCCTGCGCAAGATCAATGACATGGATATAATCGCGCACGCACGTCCCATCGCGGGTCGGGTAGTCATCTCCAAAAATGGAAACCTTTTCGCGTTTTCCGAGCGCGACCTGCAGAACGAGCGGGATGAGGTGAAGCTCCGGGTCATGGTCTTCGCCCCGCGTAGACGTGGCTCCCGCAGCGTTAAAATAGCGCAGGCACGCGAAGCGTACTCCGCAAATCCTGTCGAGCCAGTGCAGCATACGCTCAAGGATGAATTTCGATTCGCCGTAGGGGCTGCCCGGAACAATACGCTCGGACTCGTCAATCGGCATTCGTTCAGGTTGGTCAAATAGATTAGCCGTAGAAGACAGGATTACACGCTTTACCCCGTGCTCGACGATGCTTTGGAGCAGATTCAGACCGGTAGTGACATTGTCGCCCAGGTACAGAAACGGTTTCTGCATCGACTCACCTACCAGAGTTTTGGATGCAAAGTGCATCACGGCATCAGGCCGATGTTGGCTCAGAACGGCATCAATTGCTTTCCGATCAGCCAGATCGCCTTGCACAAAAACGGCCGCGGGATGCACCGCCGCCCGGTGACCCTGTGAGAGATTATCAAAAACAACCACGGACTCGTTTGCAGCAATCAATTGCTCGACGACCACGCTGCCGATATATCCGGCTCCGCCTGTGACAAGGATTTTCATTCTTTCCTTTCTTTGAAATGAACTTCCGACAGGTTCCGAAGCGTCTGCGCTGCCTGTTCGGGCATCAGGTCACGCTGAGCCTCACCAAGCATCTCATAGCCAACCATGAATTTCTTAACCGTTGCTGAACGCAGCAGCGGCGGATAATAATGCGCGTGCAATTGCCAGTGCTCGACGTCACCGCCGCCGGTCGGCGCGCCGTGCCAGCCCATCGAGTAAGGAAAAGATACTTCGAAAAGGTTGTCGTATCGCGTCAGAAAGCGTTTCAGGATTTCCGCCAGACTTGTTCTTTCCGAGTCGCGCAGGTCCGGCAACCTCAACACATGCCGGCGTGGCACCAGCAGGATTTCATAGGGCCACGTTGCCCAGTAAGGCAAGAGCGCCACCCAATCATCATTTTGCACGACGATGCGTTCATTATGCTCCATTTCCAGCTTCAGATAATCAAGGAGCAGAGGCGATCCATGCTGGCGTAAGTGCGCAAGCTGCTGCCGATCTTCTTTAGCCGGTTCGTTGGGAACGAAATCGCTTGCCCAGATCTGGCCATGCGGATGCGGATTCGAGCAGCCCATGATGTCTCCCTTATTCTCAAAGACCTGAATCCAGCGGTAATCTCTGCCCAGTTCTTCGGTTTGCTCTGCCCAGACGTCTATAACTCCTCGAATGGCCTCCATTGGCATCGCAGGCAACGTCAGGTCGTGTCGGGGTGAAAAGCAGATCACCCTGCATGTCCCGGAAATACGTTCACCGCGCAAAAGCCCGCCACCGGCATCCGCAGGCGAAGGCCCTCCGCCGGGCAGCATCGCAGCAAAATCATTCGTGAAAACGTAGGTGGATGCGTATTCGGTGTTTTTTACGCCACCGGCGCGTTCGTTGCCGGGGCAAAGGTAGCACTTCGGATCGTACGCGGGACGTTCGCCATGCGCCGCTCCCTCTTGTCGCCCCTGCCACGGGCGCTGAGTGCGATGAGGAGAGACAAGGATCCAGTCGCCTGTCAACGCGTTATAACGACGATGGGGATGCTGATTTTGGTCCATGATTATTGGGCTTTTCCAAGTCAAACTACCGTGATTAGTCCGAGTTTCTCCTGACTAATCGGGCGCCTAGCGAAGCTTTTGTGACAAGCGCCGTGCAGGTCGCACTAGTGGCCTGCATGAATGAACATGGCTACCTATTTAAGCGGCGACATATGTAACCGAATTTGTGTCGATTAGTCTCAATGCTTTGGCCAATTGTGCGGCTTCATTAGCCTTCCTGTTGCCGGACTGGGTCGGCCATCCAACAACGTTTGAATGTCCTAACGGCGGTTCATCCCAAACAACATCTAGCTGCTCGCTGCGAAACGACTTCGCTTTGAGCAATGCCCGGCCCACATATTTGAAGGTCCGCTTGGTGGGCGGATACGGCTTCCCGTTTGCGAGCTCTCGTTGACGATGGTTGCTTTCGCGCTCATCCGCTACACCTTGCCCCACGGTCCTGACTTCGTCTGGTATCCATCCGTCAATGCGATACACCGAAAGCTCTTCGTGAGGGCTCGGGATGAGCGCTATTGGCCTGAGCTTGCAGCCAAGCCTATTGTCTTTGTAAAGCCAGCCGTCCGTTAAGACGAAGCGAGCAAGCTCCTCCTGGTCATTCACGAATCTCGCGCAAGGTGCGATCACCAACCGTATACGCGTCTCAAGTTTTCCCCGACCGATCGCGGCAAATCTTGAACAAACGTCGCCGTTCCGTGAACTGTCTCCGATCCAAATATACCGGCGAAGGCCAAAAGATCTTCCTCTCCAATGCTGACGATGAATCTGCGACCGTTGCCGGGCGCCCATTCGAATGCCAAGGATCCATTCGGAGTTGCGGCTGCGGTAGGCGACGGAAAACGTTTCAATACATGGTCCAGGAACGTTTTGGCTCTCAGAAAAGCTTCATCAGGAACAGCATTCGCGCCGTACCCATCCCACCCCGGTTCCCGGCTGTCGAGGAAGGCGTCTTGCAGCTCACGGACGGCATGTGCCTGAAGAGCTTCTGCGTTCTGAAAGGATCGCAGGACTTTTTCGAGCGCCTCGGAAAGCCTCGTGGCCTCATCACTGGTCGCCCGGCTCGGGCCCGCGTCAAAACTGTCAGCGGAATATCGGAAGTTTACTGCCGTGCTCACTTGTACATTTCTACGACCTTTTCGGTAATGCTTTCAAAAAAATACTTATTTTTGAGTTGCCGTAAGGTCCCAAAGCGCTGAAGAGCGGCATCGGGATCTGCCGATCGAGACGTCTCCTCGAAAACATCAATATCCAGAATAATTGGAATTTGTCCAGGTGTGGCACCGGGAGGCTGTATCGCCTGCGTGATGCGAGCTGCCACTCCGGTCCCTGGATCCAATATCTGGATCTGTGTAAGAAAGCCCGTCAACACCGCCCCTGTTCCCTTCAGATACGGTGGCGGCGCGGTGAGGAAGGGGGTGAGGTCCACGACTTCGGCTTC
>WNFS01003140.1_pt1 | contig 12480 bp, 11 predicted proteins | sample 5400141 | NCBI WGS metagenome assembly WNFS01 (sample SAMN13153358, study PRJNA577476) | soil metagenome | isolation source: 60 cm saprolite under Madrone tree | place: USA:California | collected 2016-06-14 | reverse complement strand
CGTCGATCTGGCGCTTGAAGGAATCGCGGTCGATGAAGCCGTCGATTTGCATCGCGCCAAAGAAATGTCCGATACCATTGCCGACGCTGCGTGCTGGTATTTCCTGGCGAAGCGCGAAGGGCGGAGTAAACGGTCCCCAATTGGCCCCGCTGAGAACACCACACAGGACGTCCACCATGATGGCGAGGCTGTAGCCTTTGTGTCCGCCGCGTTCGCGATCGGAACCGAGCGGCAAAAGCGCGCCGCCATTGACCATCTCACTCGGATCGATTGTCGCGCGGCCTTGGTCGTCGACGGCCCAGCCTGCGGGAATGGGCTCGCCGCGCCGGCGCGCGATTTCGATTTTTCCGTAAGCAGCGGCGCTGGTGGCCATGTCAATCACGATGGGCGGCTCTTCCTTGCCAGGGAAACCGATCGCAATGGGATTCGTGCCGAGCATGCGTTCCGCTCCCCACAAAGGTGCGACCAGCTTGGTGGAATTGGTCATGGCCCAGCCGATCAAGTTGCGCTCCAGCGCTTTCAGAACGTAATAACCGGCGATGCCGAAGTGATTGGTGTTCTGTACGCTGACCCAGCCGGAGCCGAAGCGCTCGGCCATGTCCATGGCGAAGCGATTGGCGTGCGGGCCTACGACGAGGCCGAGGCCGTTGTCGCCATCAATGGTGGCGGTGCTGGGGGTGGAGCGCAGCACCTTGATTTCAGGCAGTGGATTGATGCGGCGCAGGGTGAGCATGTCGAAATAGCTGTGCAAGCGGGCGACACCATGGGAATCGATGCCGCGCAGGTCGGCGGAAGCGAGGACATCGGCGGCTTGGGCCGCGTCCACTTTGGGAACACCGAAATGGAGAAACATGCGAGTGCTGAAATCGCGCAGCGCTTCAATAGGGAAAACTTTGGTCTCCACTTCGGCCATGTTTTCTTTGCCTTTCCGGCAAGGCTACGCCGGCAGGGTCTGTCCGCGAGTTTCGGCGCCAAAAGGAATCAGCAACAAACCAATGGCGAAGGCAATGGAGGTCAGAGCGACGGGTATTCCGAGCGATTGAAAATGCTGAACGCCTGCGCCGACGAGAAAGGTGATCGCGGCTCCGCCAAATCGCGCAAAGGACGTGGAGAAAGCGAAAGCACTGGCGCGGCACTCGGTGGGATATTGCTCCGGAAGCCAAAGCGTGTAAACCGCAAAGTTTGCGCCTCCGAAGCCGAGAAAGAAAAGGCAGCCAAAGAACCAGGGAAGCGCTGCCGCACCAAGATAGAAAACCTTTCCAAAGGTGAGGGCGATGAAGACCGCCATCAGCGCGAAATAAAACGCCAGGGCGCCGCGCCGCCCGAGTTTTTCCGCGAGCCAGGGCATCGCCAGGCAGCCGAGAATCGTGGCGAAAGCGACGAGCATGACCGCAGTGGACGCGAGTTGCGCCGCTTGTGGCCCGACCCGCCCGGCAGTCTCCGCCAACGCCGTCACCGCCGCAGGCACGTACACGGTGCCTGCCCAGAGGCCGCAGATCGAGGCCAGCATGTACAAAGTGTTCAAAATGGTGCGGCGGCGGCAGGCGTTGGAAAATAGCGTTGCGAAAGGCTGCCAGATCCGCCACGTATTGACGACTTTTTCCTTCTTCTGCCATCGCTCCGGTTCGGTGACACCGTGGCGCACCCACGCCAGCAAAAGGGCGGGCATACCGCCAACCGCGAACATCCAACGCCATCCAAATTTGCTTCCGATCAAATAGTTCAGGAGGGCCGCCAGAAAAATCCCGACGTAATATCCGGTGTGCATGTAACCTGCGCCGGCGCGACGCCGGTCTTCAGGCCATTCCTCGGCGACGAAGGTTCCGCCCATCGCCCATTCGCCGCCGATGCCGATTCCGGCAAGTACGCGCAACACTGCGAGCTGCCAGATGTTTGTAACCAGCGCACTGAGAAACGTAAACACGGAATACCAGGCCACGGTGAGCATCAGCGTTCGAACGCGGCCGAACTTGTCACCGACGGGTCCCCAGAGAAACGCGAGTCCCCATCCGCAAAGGAAAAGAGCAAAGAGCAAACTGCCGTAATAGCCGATGTTGCCCTTCGTCGCGGCGATGCCGGAATGCAGAAGCAATTCGCGCAGAGAAGGCACCAGCACCAGGGCATAAATGAAGGAATCCATGCCGTCTAGCGTCCATCCTCCCCACGATGCCCAGAAGCCGCGAACTTGATTTCGAGTGAGTGGCGTCGCCTGGATGGGTTGTGTTTGCGGGTGGGCGCCGAGGGTGGACATACAGCGCGCACTATATCAAAAGCGCCTCTGGGACAAAGAAAAAATCGTGGCGAAAAGCGAGACAATGATTCGCGCGAATCGCTTACCTGTAGGCTTGAATGAAAAAATAAACAGTCATGGCTGTGCCCACCAGAATGACGAAGGACTTGACCCAGGCTTGCGGGAGCTTTTGTGCAAAGTGCGCGGTGGAGTACCCGCCCAGCAAGGAGCCTGCGGTCATAACGATGGCTTGAGGCCAGACGATGGCCCGGGTCACGACGAAAGTCACAGTGGCGACGCCGTTGATGACGCCTCCGAGGATCACTTTGAGCTTGTTCATGGCGTGAATGTCGGTCATGCCCAGGGCGGCAAGCATCGCGAGATTCATGATGCCGATGCCGCCGCCAAAATAGCCGCCATAGACGGCGACGAGGAGCTCGAACAAAGAGGCTCCGGCCACGGAGGCGTTAGTAGCGTCATGAGAGATGCCGGCGGAAATCCGCCCGGTCAGATGCTTGCCAAAGGCGAACAGCAGCGTTGCGCCCAGCATGAGCCACGGCAGCACATGCAGGAAAGTTTGCGCGGGCGTCTTGATCAGGAGAAAGGCGCCAGCCAAGCCGCCGAGAATGCTGGTCAGCACCAGCGGAATCATTACGCGGCGAGAAATGTCTAACTTCTGAGGATAGGCGCCACCACTCGCGGTGGTTCCCAACCACAGCGCAAGCGTGTTGGTGGCGTTGGCGGCAATCGGCGGAACACCCGTGAACAAGAGAGCTGGGAAGGCAACGAAGCTGCCACCGCCGGCAACGGCGTTGATTCCGCCACCAAGGGCGCCGGCGAAAAACAGGAAGATAGCGGTATGCAGGTTCAAACGGAAGTTTTACCACGAACTCGGTTCTCCGCCAAAGAGCGCATCGCCGCTTACCTCGGCGAAAGCGGGCTGAATCGCCGAGGGAGTCCGCCTCATGCCCATTCCAATTTCTCGCTAAGTCATTTCTTGACAAGGAACGCCGACCCGTATATGAACGGGGGCGTTCAGGGCCCTTCCCCCCTGAAGACCTGGCTCGCATCCCAAAGGCGTGTCACAGGGGAATCGACGGGAGGGGAAGAGACATCAAAGTGAAGTGTGCCGCGTGGAATCGCTCCAGGGAGCGGTTCGCCAGCGTCACATACTGTCGCGAGAAGGTCCGACTTCAGAGGAGGAAGCATGGCCAGCCGTGCAGACGCGATCCCCATGGGCGGCAATACCGATTACAGCATATGGAGAGTGATTCTAGCCTCCTCCGTCGGCACCATGATCGAATGGTACGACTTTTATATTTTTGGCAGCCTCGCAGCCGTGCTCTCCTTGAAATTCTACCCGCCGGGCAACGCCACCTTCGCCTACATCGCCTATCTCGCTACCTTCGCCGTTGGATTCATGGTGCGCCCGTTTGGGGCGCTTTTCTTCGGAAGAATAGGCGACTTGGTCGGCCGTAAATACGCTTTCCTAGTGACTCTGACCGTGATGGGTTTTGGAACCTTTCTCATCGGCCTGATGCCCACGTTCGCGACGGCGGGTTGGTTAGCTCCCGTCATGCTGATCGGCATACGCGTGTTTCAAGGGCTGGCGTTGGGTGGAGAATATGGGGGTGCCGCAATCTATGTTGCGGAGCACGTTCCGGACAATAAGAGGGGCTACTGGACCAGCTATATTCAGATTACGGCTACGCTGGGTTTGTTCCTTTCGGTCATCACTGTGATTATCCTCCAGTTCTATATGACGCCGGCGAATTTCCAGAGCTATGGGTGGCGCATTCCGTTCCTGGTATCAGTCATCCTGGTTATGATCTCTCTTTACATCCGTCTTAAGATGAAAGAATCGCCCATCTTCTCCCAGATCAAGTCGACGGGCATGAGCTCGGCAAAGCCGCTGAAGGAAGCCTTCACGCAGTGGCCAAACTTCAAGCTCTTCCTGGTCTCGCTGCTAGGGGCCACAGCAGGACAGGGTGTGGTCTGGTACACAGGCCAATACTATGCGTTGTTCTATTTGCAGTCGATTTTGAAGGTGAATTTGCGCACTAGCTTTGTCATCGTGGCCCTGGCTATGCTGTGCGGCATGCCTTTCTTCACGGTTTTTGGAGCGCTGTCGGACAAAATAGGGCGCAAGAAGATCATCCTGGCGGGTTGTTTTCTTGCCGTGGTTTCTTATTACCCCATCTACCACGCTATGCAGAACGCGGCGGGCAATAACGTAGTCACGTTCAAGTCGCAAAGGAACCCAGTGACAGGCGCCCCGACCTTGACGCCTTTGACCATAGACGCAACCGGGAAACAGGTTCCGGCTCCGGTTGCGCCGAATCCCAACGTGCCATTGCTGACGCTTCTGGTTTTCGTGCAGGTTCTCTACGTCACCATGGTTTACGGGCCAATCGCCGCATATCTCGTGGAAGCATATCCGGCAAAGATCAGGTACTCGGCGTTCTCGTTGCCTTATCACATAGGCAACGGAGTCTTTGGCGGCTTGGTGCCGCTGGTTGGAGTCTATATGTGTGAGGCCACCGGCAATATTTATGCGGGTCTGTGGTATCCGATGACTGTGGCCGCCCTGACGTTTGTGGTCGGATCCATCTTCCTGAAGGAAACGCACGGACACCGAATCTGGGAGGAAGTTGGCGGGCACCCTGCCGGCAGCGCGGCAGATTGACGAGCGCACCTCCGCGGTAGCATCATTTTTGGTGGACGAGTTTCTTCTATTCCAGAAGAAGAGCGCCCCAAATCAGACTGTCCCTCGCTGTTGCTTCAAAACGAATCGATCTTCCAAGGGGAGTTGCCGTGGCCACCGCTCGACCGAAACTAAATTCCAAAGAACCGAAGGGCAAGCAAAAGCTCACCGAAGCGCAAATCGCCGTCCACTGGAAGGAAGAAGAATACTTCCGTCCTCCCAAGGAGTTTATTGCCCAGGCAAATCTTGCCGATCCCGCCTTCGTCAAAAAATTCAGCGAAAAGAATTTTCCGCAGTGCTTCGATCATTACGCTTCCCTGCTCGATTGGGACAAGCCCTGGCGCAAGACCCTCGATGCCAGCAACCCGCCCTTCTGGAAATGGTTCGTCGGCGGCAAGCTCAACGCCTGCTACAACTGCGTCGACCGCCATCTCGCCAAACACAAAAACAAAGCCGCCCTGATTTTCGTCCCCGAGCCGGAAAACGAGTCTCCCGTCGTCATCACCTACCAGGAACTCTACAAGCGCGTGAACGAAGTTGCCGCCATGCTGCGCGATTTCGCCGGACTGAAAACAGGCGACCGCGTTACGATCCACATGCCCATGATTCCGGAGTTGCCCATCACGATGCTGGCCTGCGCGCGCCTCGGCGTTGTTCACTCCGTGGTCTTCGGCGGTTTCAGCGGCGAAGCCTGCGGACTGCGTGCCGCCGATTCGGGCAGCCGCGTTCTCATTTACGCCGACGGCTACCACCGCAACGGCAAGTGGGTGGATCACAAGGCCAGCGCGGATATCGCCGTCCACACTGCCACCAAAGAAGGTCAGGCCATCGACAAGGTCCTAGTCTGGAAGCGCTATCCCGGAAAATTCACTTCCGACTCGCCCATGATCATGGGCCGCGACTTCTTCGTCGACGAAGTCTTGAAAGACTTTCACGGCCACACCGTCGAGCCTGTCTCACAGGACGCCGAAGCTCCGCTGTTCCTCATGTACACCAGCGGCACCACCGGCAAGCCCAAGGGCTGCCAGCACCGCACCGGCGGCTATCTCGCTTACGTCACCGGCACCGCCAAGTATTACCAGGACATTCATCCCGAAGACGTCTACTGGTGCATGGCCGACATCGGTTGGATCACCGGCCACTCCTACATCGTTTACGGCCCGATGGCGCTCGCCGCCACCAGCGTCCTCTACGAAGGCGTTCCGCAATTCCCAGACGCCGGCCGCCCCTGGCGCATCGCCGAACGCCTCGATGTCAACATTTTTCACACTTCGCCGACCGCTATCCGTATGCTCCGCAAAGCCGGCGGCGACGCGCCGAAAAATTACAGCTATCGCTTCAAGCATATGACCACTGTCGGCGAACCCATCGAGCCGGAAGTCTGGAAGTGGTACTACGAAGTCGTAGGCAAAGGCAAAGCCGTCATCGTCGACACCTGGTGGCAAACCGAAACCGGCGGCTTCCTTTGCAGCACCAAGCCCGCGCTCGACCGCATGAAACCCGGCAGCGCCGGTCCCGCCGTCCTCGGCATCTATCCGATCATTTGGGACGAGGAAGGCAAGGAAGTGAAAGCGGGCTCGGGCAGCGCTGGCAACATCTGCATCCGCAATCCTTGGCCGGGCATCATGCAGACCATCTGGGGCGACCCGCAGCGCTTCGTCACGCAGTACTACAAAAAGTACAACAAGAATCCCAAGAGCAAGGACTGGCGTGATTGGCCCTACTACGCCGCCGACGGCGCCGTTCTTTCCGCCGACGGCTACTATCGTATCCTCGGCCGCGTCGATGACGTCATCAACGTCGCCGGCCACCGCCTCGGCACCAAGGAAGTCGAATCCGCCTGCCTCACCATCCCCGAAGTCGCCGAAGCCGCCGTCGTTCCCGCCGTCGACGAAGTCAAAGGCCGCGTTCCCGTCGTCTACATCTCCCTCAAGCCCGGCGTTCCCGCAACCAAAGCCATCCAGGACAAAGTTGTCTCCACCATCGAAACCATGATCGGCAAAATCGCCCGCCCTAAGACCGTCCACATCGTCCCGGACATGCCCAAGACTCGCTCTGGCAAAATCATGCGCCGCGTCCTCGCCGCCATCTCCAACCAGATGGACACCGGCGACATCACCACCCTGGCCAATCCCGACATCGTCGCCCAGATTCGCGAACAAGTCCAAGGCCGCAACGTCGCTCCCCTCAAAGAAGGCCCCGAAGACATCAAGCGCTTCGGCGACGAACGCTAGACCTAATTTGTGTTTTTAGAGGGTATCTCGCGAGCAGAGTCGGTGGTTCTAGATGAACAAGTCTGCGCTGACATGGAAATACTCAGCGAGCCTTTTGGCCTGCGTTTTGCTTATGGAACGCTTGCCGTGAAATACCTCGGAAGTAATTCCTTTCGAACCGAAAACCTTCCAGACGTCTTTCTGTGTTAACTTGCGAGCCTCCATTATATGCTGGAGGGTTTGCTGCGGGCTCGCCTTCCGAATTGGATAGCGGCGTCCTTCATACTCGTCAATCAGCACGGTCAACAATTCGGCAAGTTCCGTCTCCTCCGGCGAAAGATCTTCACGCTCGTCAAGACGTATCAGCTCGTTCGTGAAACGCTCACATTCTTCGTCCGTGTGGATGACATGGGGAAGTGTGCGGCCCAGCAGTTTCCCGTACGTTTTCTCGTCCAGATCGATCGTCGTCGTGCTCATTGCTTCCATGCCCCTTTGTCGTATTCCGCGTGCGTCAATAAGTACAAGACGAAGACCCGCTGGCTCTGGTAGTTCACGCGCGCGATCAATCGGTACTTATTACCGGCAATGTTGAACACGGTTCTCCGCCCAACCAAGTCCGCGTTGTGATAGACCTGTTTCAGTTCCGCCGGCGTCTTCCAATTTGCCTTACGCACGACACCGTACCATGCTTCAAGGCTGGCCTTCGCGTCCGGATGCCGCAGCCAGAACTGTTCGAGTGCGCCTCGTTTTATGATGCGCATGGAGCCTTAGGTTCTCACAACGAGAACTCACGGTCAAGCGTTGCAAAAAGCGTTTTAGAATTAACTTAATTGCGAACACCGGCCAAGTAGAATTCTATATATAGCCGAAGAATTTATGGTTCTCCAATTCTAACTAATAGATAATAATCGCTGCAATGTCAGAACGACCATGGTACGACCGGCTGCTGATGATCTTCCCTGAAGCATATCGGGCTGGCGTTTTTATTCTAGGCATCGTTGTGTTAGGAATCTTCCTCTCTGTGAGACTAGCTCATAGCTTCGACTGGGACACGACGTTGACTTCATACTATTTCGGCTTTCCCAGTTCGCTTGCTCTGATCGCGGGCGGAATTGTTTTCTCGATGCGTCGGGGCGACTTTCGGCACAGATACTCACTCCTAGATGCTGGTTTCATACTCAGTGGCATTGGACTGGGCTGTTATGGGCTAATGGATTACACAGACTACCGGTACCAAGGAGATTACAAGTTTTTAAAAAATGTTTGGAAAGCTTATGAGGCTCCGAAATCGTTTCTTGAGCCGATGCAGGGTGACAAAAGGAAGTATGTAGAAGTGAAGGCCTACACAGGGCAAATTGAACCCATTTCTGACCGACCCAGAGGAAATTTACGTTTGGTTGTTTCGATCCGGGACAATGAAATCAAAGAAAGCAGCCCAGCTTGTCATATTATCCGCTCGCGCCTGGAGTTTCCAGGAAGTGGTCCTCTTGGACCTTCGGCCGCGCAGTGGTCGGGCTCGAGGTCTGAGGAATCTGATGCTCACGAATGGTCTTTGTCGAAGCTTCGAAAGAATATGAAATGCATTTTGAGAGTGGCCTTTGGGAAAACAGCGAACGTCGAGTGCAACCTCTTGCTCCAGGTCAAGGAAGAATGAGCAAGGCTCATTGTCGTGGAACACTCTTGGAACGCTTTCGCAGCTCAATCGCCATTGCGCTGGTGGCAATGGGCCTTGCTCCTGATCCGACGTTGGCACAGGGAAATTTTGTCCAAGGCACAGTTATTGGCAAGAATGACCACGGAGCACCCTTATCCGGGGTGAGTGTGCAGTGCGAAACCACGCTCGGCGGAAGACCCTGCCTTCTTCGGAGGACACGAACAGGCAAGAAAGGGAGTTTCCACGTGCCCCTAGATCCCGCATGCCCTTTCGTAACGCTTAGATTCTCAAAAGCGGGGTATCTCGATGCCATCATTGATGTCAATAATTCGGCGGGAGACAACGATGTTGGCGCAATCGAGCTACAACCTTCTTTATTAGGCCGCTCAGGTCCATCCGTAAAAGCCAGCCGAAGTAGAGTGGGAACGATCCTGATCGTCGCAATAATCGTTATAACTTCAGTAGCCACCGCCGTTGCAGTGAAGCATTAATCGAATCGGCCCCGCCGTTTAGAATGCACAGATTCCCCGGCGTGACCGACTGGTCGAACGGCGCAAACAGTCTCACGATTCGCCCTCCTTGTGCATACGCCGTCAACTCGCACCCCCGCAATCGCCAAAGGAGCGGCGTCTTGAGGAGTTATATTGAGGCCGTCTTCACTATTTATTTGCCGGCTTGCTACGCAGTTCAGAGAGTTTGCCCTGCTGTTCCGGCGTCAATTTGTTTTTGATTCGCACGAGCAGCGTTACTTGTTCCCTTTTGACTTCGCGTTCCGCCGCCAGCACCCTTTCCAATTGCGCGATAGCCAGCTGTTCGTCCACGTGCGGCTGCCTGACCAGCGTAACCAGTTTCTCCATTTCATCCTGCAGCTTCCATTGCAACTCCGTAAACTTCAATTGCGCCTGCCGGATTTCCGTCTTGAAATATTCTTTTTGCTCCGCGCTCAGGCCAATCGCTTCCTGATGCTGAATCACCAGTTCCGGAGCAAAAAAACTCTGTCCGATGGGGTCCTGCTCGGGCTGCTGTGCGCGGGCTGTTCCAGCCGCGAAAAGAAATATTGCGCAAATGCAGAGAACTTCCCTTCTCATTTCATTCCTCCGTCTTTACGGGGACATTCAGATACGATTGACCGAGTTTCGGTGTCGTCTTCAAAATCTCTTGCCCCGGCGTCGCCAGCAATGAATCGCTGGGGGCCCGCCATTCCGCCAGCTTCTGCGCGGCGGCTAGTTCTTCTACCGGAACCGCTGGTCCATTTCTTCGCACCAATGTCAGGCCGACGATCAACAGTGTCACCACCACGGCAGTTGCCCCTGCGAGTGTCCACACTCGCCACCGCCCGGCGCCATTCCCTTCTTTCTCACCCACCGCTGCCGCAAGTACCCGCGCCCGGAAATCCGCCGCTGGCTCCGCTCCTCGCGCCACGAGTGGCAAGAGCTCGTCCAGCCGCGCCTTGCGCGCCCGAGCCTCCTCAAGCTCCGTGGAACATTTTGTGCAGCTTTTCAGATGCTCTTCGAGATCCTTTGCCGTTGTCCCGGCCAGTGCGGCCTCCAGTAGCTGATCATTCCATTTTTCGCATGCGTTCTTCATTTCATCGCTTCCAACAAAAGTTTTCGCGCCGCGTGCATCCGCGACCTTACCGTTCCCTCTGGAATCCCCAGCACCGCTCCCACATCGGCGGCCTCCATTTCTTCAGCGAGCGAGAGCTGCAAAACACTTCGCAGTTTTTCCGGCAGCCGCTCAATTTCTCTTCGGAGCCGGTCCAGCATCACCCGCTGCTCCGCGTCCTTCGCTCCGTCAACCATCGTTCGAGTCTCGGTCATCTGCCACGCCGTATCTCGCGTCAGCCGCCGCCCATGGCCCCGACGCCGGTTCAGTGCCAGCCGGAAAACGATTCGGTTTACCCACGCACGAAATTTCTCCGCCTCGCGAAGCAACGCAATCTTCTGATAGGCGCGCAAGAACGCTTCTTGCGCGACATCCTCCGCGTCGGCCGAATTACCCAGGACGCTATACGCTATCTGAAAAACGCGCCGCTGATTATCGGCAGTGCGCTCGCCAAATCCCGCCCCGGGATCCTGCGCTTCGGCTCTGGCAATCAGCGCACTCACGCACGCCCCTGTCACGTCAATTCTGCCCCTTCATCATATAGACACCGCAGCCCAGAAGTTCGTTCAGCAACATAGCACGCTTACTTGCAGGGGTAGCGTGCAATTCGGGCCGCGTACGGGATCATTGCGCAGGGCTGTGGGCGGTTTAGCCCGCCCACATTCGCCGCCTGCGATCATCTCGGATCAAAAGAGAAAGATGGGTTGAAATGCCGGAAGAATCGGCTGCAACTGCGCGGCAATCTGCACGGCCTGAAGTTTCTGCTGCTGTTCCGGGTCGAGGATGGCGGTGAATTGGGTGAGAAAAGCCTGTTGTGTTTGGGCCATCTGCTGCTGCAGCGCGTGAATCTGGATCACCAGCGTTCCCACTTGTGCCGGGTTTCCCCCGGAATTCAGCAGAACGCTTAGCTGCTGGATCAAGGCTTGTGCCGTTTGAAATAGCGGCACAAGCGCCGTCTGGCGCGCCTGCAACAATTGTTGCAGTTCGCTCACCTGGCTGGGGCTCAGTTGCAGAAACTGCGCCACAACCTGAATAGGCGAAGTTTCCTCCGCGCTCGGCTGGAAGTTGGTCGTCTGCAGCTGTTGCAGCATTTTTTCGATGTTGAGTTTCGCCAGGTCCGGTGCAATCGTCACCGGTGCGGATTTGGGGGCAAGCTTTTGGGCGTGCGCACCTGCGCAGGTTGTCAGAACGATCGTAAACACCGCTAAGGCAATTCCGGTCTTTTTCATCGTGGCGGTTCTCCTTGAAGTGCGCGCATTCTGCGCCTTCACTCATCTAGACACCGCCGTCTTCTCCCACGTTCGAACTGAACCCCGGTAGGTTGTAGGAGCAGCACCGCATCCTGCGGCACTTCCCACAGCCACATCGGCGTCAATTAAGGCGCAAGCTCTCCTAGCCACAAATAGATCAAGACCGCGGACAATCTCCGCAGATTTTTGATGGACCCAACGCAAATTTTGAGTTGGCCTCAGGGGCTTCGGGAGTGACAACATCCCCCATGTTGTCGCGAGTGGCACCATGACATCGCCATCATCCGCACAAACCCCCGTTGGCAATAACGCCGTCGAGGGCTACAAAGCCTCGATGAACGGCGACGGCCTCCGGGTCCTGGAGCATCTTCCGCAAATCATCGAGCGCGGCGCCGAAGCGCTCACTCCCGCAGAAAAGGAATTATTGAAGTGGGTCGGTATATTCTTCCGCAAACCTACGCCCGGCAAATTCATGATGCGCATCCGCATGCCCAACGGCTTTGCGAAGAGCGAACAACTGCGCACCATCGCCGAACTCTCACGGCGGCTAGGCAATAGCGTTGTGGACATCACCACAAGGCAGCAAATGGAGCTGCGCGGTTTCACTCTCGACACTGTGCCGCAAATCTGGGAGAAGCTGCGCGGCGTGGACCTGCGCACGCTGCAGACCGGCATCGACAACGTTCGCAACATCAACGGCTGCGCCCTCGCCGGTTTGACGCCGCACGAATTGTTCGATGCTTCTCCTGTCGTCTACGAATTGGATCGCATTATCGTCGGCAGCAAGGGCAACCCGGAGTTCACCAACCTGCCCCGAAAATTCA
>WNFS01004646.1_pt1 | contig 12481 bp, 10 predicted proteins | sample 5400141 | NCBI WGS metagenome assembly WNFS01 (sample SAMN13153358, study PRJNA577476) | soil metagenome | isolation source: 60 cm saprolite under Madrone tree | place: USA:California | collected 2016-06-14 | reverse complement strand
TAAAAGAAACCAAAATATTCCCCGCCACGGAGCACACCGACTCGCAAGACCGGTTGTTCATTGACATCAGTCCGCTGGCTCGTATGAAGAACTTTGGTCGGAGCGAGAATCGGCAGCGGGAATGCTGGAGATTCCTTCATATGTACATTCACGTCGTGCCGGCTTAGATCGTCCTCAGCGCAGGTGAGACCAGGAAGAGCGAGATTGGACGTCAGTCGCAGCCCGTAGATAACGTGCGATACAGACACCAGACCCTCGGATCCTATCGCTACGTCTTAGGCGCTCTTCATCGCTGCTTGCGCGTCTCTTATTGCGCCCCTATGAATACTCTGGGTTACCGCTCGGATGTCGCCGTACACCCGGAGACTCGGTTCTTGGTAGGGTTTCTTCCCTTGCGAATTGGACTTCAGGAAGCGGCGCACAATTAATTTATACAGGATGCACTCTTCGCTCGCAACCAAAAGTTCAGACTGAGTGGCCGAAGATGAATCCAAGCGTTCCAAGCATCGTTTTCTCTGAATACTTTGGGGATGAGTTTACGTTCCACGAAATGCCCGAGGTCGGGGACTGCCTCAAAAGAATCCACCCTCACCCACTCCGGGCGCTGAAGAAGGGCGATCAAGGGGTCGGCAAGCAGCGGCGACTTGCGCCGGAGGCGGACGGCTTCCGGTAGAGCACCGCGATTCGCCTCTCGGAGCAATTGCTTATCGGAACACCACGGCATCGCAGGCAGGGCAAGCAAAAACTCGACGAGACGCAAATCAAAAAAGGGATGTCGAACCTCAACTGGGACGCGAGTTACGCCCGAATCATATCCTTCAAACAAGGCTGGCCATGAGGAAGAAATTGTTGCTTCAAAGGCTGCTGGGCGGACGGCGCCATTCGGTGGCAGGGCACGGTTCAGCGATTCCCAACGCTGGCGCAAGCATAGGCGTTCTTCCAGGTCCGGGTTCAACCATCCCGGATATTGCGGCACGGTAGTCCTGGATGGGAACCATCGACGCAAGCGAGTCCCAAGGTACAATCGCGAAAGCCTACTCTCCACAGCAAGATATCGCGCAGCGTCCACAAACACGCGGGCAAAGTGCCCTTCTTTAACTAATTGCAGGAAATGGAATGTGAGTAGGCTCGAGAGTGTAGGGTCGCCTCCGAAACCGGTCAAGGCAATGCGTCTCGTCTTGGCCGCCTGGCGCAAGGAAGAAAGACCCCACTCAGACCAGGGAGAATGCACGGGCTCGGGATAGGGAGCGCAGGTGTGATCCGGGTATTTGCAGACTCCAAAATCATCGCTTATCTGAAATTCGATGGGAATCTTGAGGGCTTCGGCGACCAGACCGGCATAATGGCGCTCTTCATGCGGAATTAAGTTATCGAAGACTTCTGTGTAGGCGCACAGGCCCCGAATATTCTCATGACGCGCAAAGATCCTCTGAGCGCTGGCCGCCACGGTCGCCGAGTCGAGCCCGCCGCTCATCATGACACCGGCGCCGTCGGTTCTCAGACGATCAGCGACAGCGGTGTCCAATAGTTCTCGAAATTGTTCGATACATTCACTTTGACGTGGGTGGCGAATTGGCGAGCTGACTGACAGTGACCAGTAGCGCCGAGTCGAAACCTTCCCTCCCATATATGTGAGGGTATGGGCAGGCGGTAGTCTTTGTATGTCTCTGAACGATGTCGCTCCGGGTTCTTGGATGTTGTCGAATAAAAGGAAATCGGCGATGGCGAGATCATTCAATGTGGCGGATACGGCAGGATGCAACCGAATACAGTCGAGCGTGTTGCTGAAGATTATGGCGGAGCCGAGGTGCGCGAAGTAAAACGGTTTGACGCCCATCTGATCGCGCGCACAAAAAAGACTCCGGCGCTGGCCGTCCCAGATGGCGAAGGCAAAGTCGCCCAACAAATGCTGGACACAATCATTTCCCCAAACGCTGTAGGCGCGCAGAATCAGCTCAGCGTCTGCGGCCTCAGCCATACCTTGATGTCCGCGCGCCTGCAATTCCGCGATCAGCGCGAGCCGAGCATCCACGCGGCAATCGGCAACAATGCATACGTCGCCCAGACGGAACGGTTGGTGTTCGCCCTGCGAATCTGGACCGGTCTTGAGCAGCGTGTGCCCGAACCCCACCTGCCCATCCATCCACATGTGCTGCGCGTCAGGGCCGCGAAACTTCTGAAAGTCAGTCAACCGTTGGAGCAGCTCGCGGTCGACAACTGTACCGTCAATGCATAGAATGCCGGCGAAGCCGCTCACGAAGTCTCCGAACTCTGCAGGGGAAACGCAGTATCGAAGGCCGCGTAATGCCGGTGAACGTCTTCCGGCTCGTTTACGGCAATGCCCTGGCGCTCGACCCACGCATGCGCTTCGAATTTTCCGTCTGCCTTTCGCGCGCCGATGCGGAGCTCGGACGCAATGCCGCGGCGTTTAAGCAGCCGCCAAAGCGCGAGGGATTTTTCCAGGCATGTCGAGCTGCGCCAAACGTGGCGAACCGCGGCGTTGACCATGCGCACGGTGAGTCGCGTCCGCTCGTCATCAGACAACAGGCGAATCGGGTCCCCCTGCCAAATTTGTTGCGGAGGCCCGAGAAAGTGAAGAAGGGATTCTTGCGTGGCTCGAAAACCGCGAACCTTGAGGCTGACAGAAATCAAGGGCAAGAGTAATGCCGCGCGCAGGAAAGTTCCGCGCGCTTCCGAATCCAGCGAACTAAACCGTCGAAGACGTTCCCACATTGGAGGAGGTCACTTGCAACAAGCCATTTTCCACCAGCCGGCTCAGCAAGTCAGTGAGATTCGACCGCAACAGTTCCGCCTCGACATCATATTCGTCGAGAAGCTGGAGGTACGCGGCGTCGACGCTGGGCGCCGCGGTAACAAGCTGCCACATACGCGTTCCGGTTTCGTCGAGGCCAAAATAGCGCTCCGTCTCGATGTTCAAGAGCACAGATTCCTTATCCAGAAAGCGCACCAAGACGTGCGCGGGCACCGTGACACGATCAGCAAGCGACACCATTCAGCAAAACTCCCCTTGCAAAACCTTCGGAGAGGGCAGGCGATGGAACCGCAAGATACCAACTCGAAACTTCATTGGCTAAGATTCTACAAGCGATTCAACGAGTTGGCCACATGGATGGGCGGGCTGTGCGAAATCGCAGAGGCCGAGTCGGATAGTTAAAAAGGAAAAAAGGCCGGCCCTCGGAACGGCAAGGGCCGGTCAAGCCACTGGATAGGTTCAGGACTTCTTTTTCTTTAGTTTGGTGTCGATGCCCGGGGCGAGCTCCTGCAGCGCTTCCAGGCCCTGCTTGGCTTGCTGGCCGTACGTACCGTTGGGATCGAGCTCCAGCGCTTTCTGGTACGCCTCAACGGTGCCAGGCTGCACTATGACTTCCAACTTGGTGCCGACCTGTTTGTAGTCCATAGAGCCGACCAGCGCGGCGCCGAGCAGATACCAGGCTTGCGCGCTCTTGGGATCCAACTCCGTCGCTTTTTTCAGCGGCTCGACGGCTTCCTTCATTTTCCCCACGTTGTACATTGTGATCCCTGCATTGCGATAGGCTTGCGCGGCTCCCGCGGGATTTAATTCCGCGCTCTTACTGAACGCAGCCATCGCCTCGTCAATTTTGCCGGCCCGGCCCAGAATTCCGCCCAGGTTGTTGTAGTAATCCGCTGAAGGTTTCAGCGCAATGGCTTGTTTGTAGGCGTTGGCGGCGTCGTCGGCACGGCCGTCAGCATCGTAAGCATCCCCGAGACGCGCCCATATAAGGTTAAGATTGGTGTCCTTTTCGCCGGCTGCAGCCTTTGCCGCCTCCAACTCGGTCACGGCTTTATCGGACAGATTCTTCACTTCCTGTTTTTTCGCATCGCGCTGGTCCGCCGGAGCTTTCGCCAACTCTGTCTTGGCTTGACCAGCCTGGGTCAGGAAACCGACGCCGGCCTCGTAGTGTGCTTTCATCCCTTGGAACTTCTGCTTTTCTTCTTCCTGCTTTTTTTGCTGTTCTGCGTATTCGGAGCCTTGCTTCGTGACGATGTCTTTGAAATTCAGGTTCACTTTTGGCGTGTCTGAACCCGAAACGCGAATTTTTACTTCGTAAGGTTTATTGGGAGCCGGAAGTTGTACGGCAAGGGTGTAGACGCCATTTCGCAAACCGCGAAAAGTGAAATTGCCATCCCTGTCGGTCTTGGTGTCAGCCTTCGCGCCTTGATCGCTCACCGCCTGGATGGCGATGTCGACCCAGGGCTTGCCGGCGACGTCGAGAATCTGCCCGGTCGCCATGCCGTCCTGCGCAGCAGCCTTGGGCGCGAACGCGCACGTTACGGCAAGCAATAGAACCAATGATCCTGCCCAAAAGTTCCCCACACACCAACGTAGCTTCATGCCCGATTCTCCTTTGCCACTCGAGAGCCTACCCGTCTCCCGCCGGCGTGCGCCTATTATCTCCGAACTTGGCCGGATGCCAAGGTTAAGGCTGCGCCGCTACCGTTCGCCGGTAAGGAATTGGATCCGCTACCCCAGCTTCGGCAAACGCCCGCAGGCGCAGCAAGCAACTGTCGCAAGCGCCACAAGCTGCATCTTCGCTCTGATAGCAGGACCACGTCAAATGCAGTGGGGCCCCGAGCTCGACGCCGCGCCGAATGATCTCCCTTTTCTTTAGCGTGATCACGGGCGTGACAATTTCGATTTTTGTTTCAGGCCGCGTACCGGCACGAACGACTTCCTGAAATGCCCGGTAATACTCAGGACGGCAGTCCGGGTAGCCGGAGCTATCCTCGGCAACGGCGCCGATGTAAACGGCATCAGCGCCAATCGCTTCCGCCCAACTGACTGCCACGGAAAGAAAATGAGCGTTGCGAAACGGCACGTAGGTCACGGGAATGTCGCCGTGGGTCCCAGGAACACCTAGCTGGTCTTCGGGTACGGCAATTTTCTGGTCCGTCAGAGCCGAGCCGCCTATGAAGCGGAAATGGTCGAGTTGCACGACCAGCCGTTCGCTTATTCCGTAATAGTTTGCAATTTCCTCGAAGGCCCTGCGCTCGCGAACCTGCGTGCGCTGCCCATAGCCCGCATGGAGGGCAGCGACGCTCGCAGTTCCGTGGGTTTCGCATGCGATGGCAGCGGTAACGCAGGAATCCATCCCGCCGCTAAGGAGCACCACGGCTTGTCTTTGCGTGTTGCGCATGAAACCTTCGTCCTGGCTCGGCTCCTAAACGCCCTTGGTCGCCGGATCCCAAACAAACTTGTGAAGTTGTAACCCAAGCCGCACCGGCAATCCGTCCGCAAGAATCCATTCCACCAGTGAGTGCGGCGGCAATCCTTGCCATTTTCCTTCCGGATCTTCAAATACCGGGGAGAAAAGCACGGCTCGCACCCTCTGGGGGAGCTGATGCCGCAAGGTGAAGTCGCGGGCAAACTCGTAATCGCGTCGCGTGGAAAGGACAAACTTCACTTCATCGTTCGCGTTGATGGCGATGAGATTCTCCATTTCGAATGTGTCTGCTTCGCCGGAGTCCGGACACTTCACGTCAACAATCTTGATGACCTCTTTTGGCAGCCGCCCAACGAAGCGCTCGCCGCTGGTTTCGATCAGCACGGTATAGCCCGCTGCCAGCAGTTTGTCCGCCAAGGGATAGATTTCTTCTTGCAAAAGCGGTTCGCCTCCCGTCAATTCCACGAGGGGAACGGTTGCGTGAGCGGCGTTGGCATCCTCCTGCCGGCCGGACAGCTCATCGACGCGGGCCAGCACTTCGTCAACGTTCATCTTCTTTCCGCCGTGAAACGCATAGGCGGTATCGCACCATGTGCACCTCAAATTACATCCTGCCAGGCGGACAAAAATACATGGCAGGCCGGCGCGCGTGCCTTCTCCTTGAATCGATTTGAAGATTTCGGTGATGAACATGAAATTTACCGGTTGGGCGCAAACTGCGGGCTTGAGTCAGAGCTCCGCTTTGTGTCGGTCTCCTAGTTCCCGGGACGATATTGCGCGCTGGCGGTGTCCGTCTCCCAGATCACGATGTCGGTGACCCGGGCTCCCGCGGGTAACGCCTTAACATGACCGGTGACCTGGTCGTAAAAGTATTTCGCAAGATTTTCGGCCGAAGGATTCACCGTGCGAAAAGGCTCCAAATCGTTAATGAACTGGTGGTCGAGGCCGCCGATGATCTCGCGAATCACTCTCTTCAATTCTGTAAAGTCGCAGAGTAACCCGATGGAGTCGAGCTGCGGGCCTTCGACGCTCACTCGCACGCGATAGTTGTGGCCATGCACGTTCTCGCATTTACCGCGGTAACCGCGAAGGGCGTGCCCTGCCGAAAATGTTTCTTCCACACTAACCTGAAACATAGTCTTGTTCTTCTCTGAATCCGCCGTTGAATCTTGGCACTTATTGCTCTTCCAGAAACCGCGCGACATCCACTAGATCCTGTGTGGTTGCGTATCCCGGGAGAGACTCCAAGAAAATTTTACCATACGCCATCCGCTGAATCCGGCTATCGAGCAGCGCCAGAACGCCGCGATCGGTCTTGGTCCGAACCAGCCGCCCAAACCCTTGCTTCAACGCAAGGACTGCTTGGGGCACCTGGAACTCCGAAAACGCGTTGCGCCCATCCTCCTGCAAGGCTTTCACGCGCGCCGCGACAATGGGGTCGCTGGGCACCGCGAAGGGCAGACGATCCACAATGACGCAAGAGAGTTGCTCGCCCGGCACGTCGACGCCTTGCCAGAAACTCGAGGTGGCAAAGAGAACCGCACCTTGCGTGTTCTTGAACCGTTCCAGCAGCACGGAGCGCGGCGCGGTGCCTTGCAGGAGCAGCGGAAACGGCACGCGGCCGCGCACGCGCTCGAACAGATCGTTCATCTGCGAATAACTGGTGAACAAGCAAAACGCTCGTCCCTTGCTGATTTCCAGCAATTTCACGATTTCATCGGCCGCCGCTTGCGAAAAAGCCGGATGGCGCACGTCCGGAATGGCACGGGGCATGTACAGAAGCGCCTGCTTCGCCCAGTCAAACTCCGGTGGCAATGCTCCTTCTTTTGCGTGGTCAAGTCCCAGGCGCTGCCGGATGAACTCGAAGCGCCCGGCAACCGTGAGTGTGGCGGATGTCAGCACGATGGAATCGAACTGCTCGAAAAGCCGGGCGCGGAGTACCTGGCTGACATCAATCGGGGTGGCGGCCAGAAAAATACCTTTGTTTCGGCGCTCGTACCAGTAGACAAAATTGCGTTCGTGCGATTCCAAAAGAAACGCCAATTCCTGGCGGATCTCGAAACTCCTGCGTGAGATGCGCAGCAACTCCTCCGGCTTCTGGGCCATGGCGGCAAATTCAGTTTCCAATCCTTTCAAGGCGCTCGCCAAAGCGTCGTAGGTTTCGCGATGCTGCTCCAGGAACGCCGCGCGCTCGTTTCTTTCAAAGGGATAACGGCCATCGCGCGCGGGAAAGGAGTCAAAAAAGGCGCGGCTGCGCTCGCGAATCCGCTGCGTCCGCCGCAGCAGCGAGGGCGTCCCGAGGTGGAGAAGCCTCATACCGATATCGGCGTCGCGCGCCAGTTCCTCAAAACGGTAGTTCGAAATCTGCCGGCCAAAGTAATCGCTGGCTACGTCTTCCATCTCGTGCGCTTCGTCAAACACGACCGCCGAATACTCCGGCAGGATGCTGCCGAAGTCGTCTTGCTTGAGCGCGAGGTCCGCGAAAAACAGGTGATGGTTTACGATGATCAGATCCGCATCCTTGGCGCGTTGCTGCATGGTGGTGATGAAGCATTGCTTAAACTCCGGACATTTCTTCCCCGTGCAGGTATCGCGCCGCGCGTCGATTCGCGTCCAAAGCTCCGAATCGTCGGGCAGAAAAGTGAGTTCGGCACGATCGCCGGTTTCCGTCAGCTTGGACCACTCCTGAATCTGGCGGAACGCATCCGTCTCTTCAATGCCCTTAAGAACCGGCTGGCCGGCAATTTGATAAAGCTTGGCGCGGCACAAGAAATTCGAGCGGCCCTTCATGACCGCTACCTTTAGTTCCGGCGCAAAGTGTTTTTGCAAAAACGGAATGTCTTTCTGGTAGAGCTGCTCCTGCAGGGACTTCGTGGCGGTGGAGATCACCACGCGGCGCCCGCTGCAAATCGCCGGCAACAGATACGCCAGCGTCTTACCTGTGCCAGTTCCGGCTTCGACCACCACGTGATGGCGAGATTCGAACGCGTCCTGCACCAACTCGGCCATCAGGAGTTGTGCGCGGCGGTGCTCGTAGCCGCCGATCATGCAGCGCTCTAGCAGTCCGCCCGGCCCAAACACTTCCTGCATGTTTGGGTGATGTTTCTTGTCCGCTCCGGACGTTTCCGCGGAGACCTCGCTTTTCTCCGGACGAGCAGGCTCTTCATTCAACGGAACATAGCGCCTCTCGGACGCGGGACTCGTTTCTCCCTGCGCCGCAGACGCCTGCCACCCTACTGCTGCTGCTTCACGTTTTGGCAAAAATCGATATCCCCTGCCCTGTCCCGGACGCACAGGTGTTCTCTCGCCAACGATAGCATACGGATTGAGATAACCATGCCACCAGCGCTACCCACTTTTGTGCCAACGAATCCGTGCTTCTACATTTAGCAGTTGAACAAATTGCTCTCCTTTTTGCATCCATTCTTAACAGGCGCGCGATAAAGTTGTACTTGCGACGTTGGTGCCTTAGCCTCGACACTTAGGCTCGGTACGCGTTCTGCCGTGGGGGCTCGATGCACTTCCGAAGGGTTTTCGCCGCACTGATCTCATTGTCCGCCGTTGCCTTGATCTCGTGCAGCGGTTTGCCGAAGACCTGCATGGTGAATTGCGGAGGCGGCGGCACTGCGACTCTTAGCATGACCATAACCGCAGCCCCCCTGACGCCGCCGCCCAACACCAACCTTCTCTCCTTCATCGTCGATGTAAACACCATCACACTCACTTCGTCCACCGGGACCAACGTAAATATTCCGCTCAACAACACCAGCTTTAGCGTCGATCTCACCAAGTTGCAGAGCGACTCTGCTTTTCTTGGCACGTCGGCGACGGTACCCGCGGGCTCCTACACCAGCATGACCGTTAGCTTCTCGAGTCCGGCGGCTACCTTCTGTACGCAAACCTCGGGCAACACCGGCTGCGCCGCTGGCAGCGTCGCCACGATCTCCGGAGCAACAGCAGCGCCGAAGATCACCACTGCGCCATTTCCTCTGACATTGACGGCAAATCAAAAGACCGGATTGGCTCTAAGTCTCAATCTGGGCAACGCGTTGACCGTAAACACCTCTCAAGTCGTGACGGCCGTCAATCTAGGCGCTGCTAATGTGTTGAGCGCGAACAGTCTTCCGTCGGCTTCCAGCAGCGTTGCCACGGGACAACTGGATTTCGTCGAAGATGTCACAGGCGTAGTTACCGCGGTCAACTCCACAACTCAGTCGGTGAGCGTCAAGACCGCGACGCGCGGCTCGCTCACCGCGGTTGCGAACTCCTCAACGGTCTTTTCGCCCAACTGCACGGCTTTTACCCTGAGTCTCACATTTGCTTCCTGCGTTGTGCAGGGGCACGTCGCTAGCCTGGACATGGTTCTCAACTCCGACGGCACCTTGACGCTGCTGGAATACGATCCGTTGTCACCCACCGCCGGAGACTGGATCGAAGGGGTGGTGACCGCCCTTCCTTCCTCGTCGACTCAATTCTCAGTGGTCGCCAACGATGCGGTGTTTGCGACCTCGGGCAGCGTCATCAGTAGCAGTCTATCTTTTGGCGCTGCCGTAAACGTCACGCTGGTAGGGAATCCCCAAAAACCCTTCGTCGTCGACACGAAGGGGCTTGTCGTTCCCACAAACGTCTTCAGCGGCGGCACGGACACTTCTGTTCTCGCACCTGGACAAACTGTTGCAGCGCACATCACCGCTTTCACCGCCGGTTCAGGTTCAACCTTGGCAAAAGCCAGTGCGGATTCGCTTTATCTGCGATTCACTCGCCTGACTGGAACTGTGGCGGGCGTGGCTCCCCCAAATACTTTTTCCATGCAATCGTTCCCCACCTTCTTCGCTCTCACCACGCCAATCACCGTGCAATTGTCCACCGGATCGCCCAGCACGAATTTCGACGGGATCAGCAGTTCGAGCAGCATAACGGCCGGCCAGACGGTCTCAATATCTGCCCTTTACTTCGGGTCACCTGTCGGAACCACTTCGACGCCCACGCCCTTCAGCGCCGCCAAGGTCCGCGTCCCTTAACGGATTCACCGCCTCCGCAAAGGCAGAACGGGCCGGCCCGAGTTGCATCGGACCGGCCCGCTCCTTTCTAAATCTCGCTCCGCGCTGTAGCTGTACTCGTGGCTCGCGCGCTATGTTTCAAGCCGGCTGTTGAATCCCTCCTACAGTCGTATTCGGCGGCAGCGGAGGCGTGTACGGCGCAGACGGCGGGTTAGCAGCAAGAGTGGGCTGGAATCGATCATATAAAGCCAGCGAAATTGCACGAACTTTACCCACGGCCCAACTCCAGGAATCACCGTAGCGAGGCGCACAATCACCAGTCCGACCGTCATCCTTCCGATTAGCGGCCACGTCTCACGCGTACGACCCATCAGCCACTGCCCCACAACGGACCCAACGATGACTTGGGCAAAGTACAGGGCCGCGTACCACAGGAAAAAGGCAGAAATCCCAACGAACAAACCCACCACTGTGACACATGCAATCAAGGCCGCTATCGGAACTCCAAAAAAGACAAGCACGCCTAATCCAAACGATGCGCCGTAGCGTTCGGCGCTTCCCACCGCATCCGCGGCGAAGCGCGGCATCAATTGGAATAAGACCAAGCCAAACAAAACAAGTGCCGCCAGCCAAATCACCTGCCAGACGTAATAGTGGCCTTCCATGTATCGGGGTTTGTGTTCCATTTTGTGATACTTGACGGGGGAGGCTAGCTTTGCTTGAGGAGAAACTTCCGGCTCTTTATTTCCCTCAAAATAGATAGGACCGCCGACTTGCGCGGAAGGACTAATGGTAAGCGTATCTCCCTTCATTTTGATTGCGCCGTTGATCTTGCCGGTTAACGCTAGGTGCTTCCCAAAGATCAGCAAGTCTCTGCCTAAGGTGCCGTCGAGGTTGAGGCTCTCGACAAAAATGGTCAAGCTTCCGCCGATTTTACCGCTCGATTCTACGTTCACTACTTTGTCGAAGGTCAAAACGTTCTTCGCTACCGTCCCAGTGATGGTCAGGGTATTGGTAAATGCCCGGATATTTCCATCCACTTGGCCGTTTATCCGCAACTGTTGTGCGAAGCCGAAGACATCACCCTTCACGTGACCATCCACATTGACATCGTGACCAAACACAAACACATCGCCATCCACGGTGCCATCGACGCGCACACGCTCGCCGAATAGAAAGATATCGCCCTTGATTGTTTCTTCCGGTGCAACCACCACTGACTCGCCTTTGCGCGTCTCCGAAGCCTTTGCCGAGACCGGCTGCAGCAGCAAGGCCGCGCAGCAGAATCCCGCCAAGACCAGCGCCAGAGCCGAGCCCCGGCGCAGCCGCTTGCGGAAGAACGCCACGGCGAATCCCGAAAGCGTAACCAGCGCCAGCACCTCCAACAATGTGACCATTGATTGCCATCCTTTCCAGAAGGCGCCTTGAAAAATCAACAAACTCAAGAGATCGGATCCGCCAAAGCCTGCCTGCTGCAGTTGCTGCTGCCAAGGCTCAATGTACCCGCTGTACAATGCGTAGACTCCGGTCGCGGCCAGGCCAAACGCTACGGTCCAAATCCACTGTATCGACCGGCGCGCCCGCTCTTGAAACCGCTCCAGCCGGGCAGGCAGCGCCTCTTCTTCCTCCAGCATCGCGCGCGTCAACAGACGCGATTCGCGTTCGAGGGCGCGTAGCAACGTGCGGCATGCCGTACAGTCCTGGGTATGCGCGGAAACGTCCTGCGCACGCGCGCGGTCCAGTTGCCGCTCGATATACAACAAGCAGGTCATTTCGTCGAGGTGCTGCATGGCAGCATCACCCGATAAATTATCGGCTTCCTTCACGAGGTCCCTCCCGCGGCCAGCGCACTTTGCCCCAGCGCCTGCCGCAGTTCATGCCGCGCGCGCAGCAGCACCACGCCCACGAAGGCGCGCCGCACTCCCAACGCATCGGCAATTTCGTCGTAGCTCATATCCGAGTAGTAGCGCATCACCAGCGCCATGCGCGCGCGAACTCCTAGTTTGTCCAGCGCGCGCCGCACCTCTTCGCTGGTCCGCTGTTCAATCAGTTGGTCCAATTGATTTGGATCGGGGTGCTCCAACGGCAAGTTCTCGAGTTCGTCGGTCTCTTTATCCTGGCGTGTCTTGCGCCGCCGCAGCACGTCCCAGCAATGGTTGGCTGCGACCTTGTAAAGCCATGCCGTGAACGAACGGCTCTGGTCGTATTGGAGCAGCCTGTTGTCGCGCATTAACTTCGCAAAGATGTCCATGGTGGCGTCTTCGGCGTCTTCTCGCG
>WNFS01004178.1_pt1 | contig 12483 bp, 13 predicted proteins | sample 5400141 | NCBI WGS metagenome assembly WNFS01 (sample SAMN13153358, study PRJNA577476) | soil metagenome | isolation source: 60 cm saprolite under Madrone tree | place: USA:California | collected 2016-06-14 | reverse complement strand
CATGAACGCCGCAGCGTCACGCTATGCTCTTATCTGCCAAAAGTGTTTCTCCCACAACGGACTCGTGAAAGAAGAAATGTGGGAAGACGCACGTACGCACGATCTTCTACTTTCATACTGACTCGACGTTGACTGTTATTATTTCTGCTGGATAGAATATGTTTGTCCCAAGTGCGGGTACTTCAACCCTTCTGCTAGATCCCAGCGCAAGGGACTCCAGGTGCAGCCACAAACTCCTACGACGCAGACCCCGCAACGGCCCAATCCGCGCGATGCATCGCCACAGAGCGCACCACGGCCCCCAAGGAAGGTGGATGGAAGTCCTGAATCAGGGGGCAGCACAGCAGAAATCGATTCATAGTACTCCCCCGACTCTGTATGTATGATGGCCTAATTTCGTATCATTAGATACTTGTTCTACTTTAGTCGCACAACTCAATGTGGTATTGTCTGTGTCCATCGGGGGCCTGAATGGCGTTGGCGGGCAGTAGCGATAAATTAAACCCATTCATGAACCTGCCGGAAAACTTCGAATCCTGCGTAGTGCAAGTTACACGAAGAGGAATTAAAGAGGAAAGTGCAAAGAAAAGTGAGTGCGTGCCCCTGGGCGTCAAACCGCAAATCCGGCGAATAGTAGGGAGGCATGGTAATCTAAGTGACTTGACGCGATGTACGGCATAGACAGCTGACGACTAAGGTACAGTACGATCGTGTACAGTACCCCCACGAAAATTGTGACATTTGTGGCCTCCCTTGTTTTTTTGGGTTGCAACGAAGGTCAATACACCACATCCTCCTACAGGTACGAATGGAAGCCCAGCTTGGCACACGCGGCGACGGAGATGCAAAGCGATTAGCGCAGCCACAGTGGAGCGAGATTCTGGTGATCAAATGGCTTGTTCGGTAGTACGCCATATGCGCATGGTCTGGGCACTCCCTCTAAGGTTGACCAGAACGGGTTATAGCACGTTGGTGCTTTTCGGTTTCTTGCGCTATGGGCCGCTGCTAAACTTGAACGTTCGCTTCGCACTTCGGGGCTCTGCGAAAGGTCAGCCAGTTGGCAGCGCCACCGATCGACGACGACAAAGGTTAAGACGCTGATGTCGAGATGAGTCTCTGCCGTGGCGTGGAACAGCTGTACTACGTTATCCATGGTTAGTAAGGTCGCAACTGCGCACCGCTAACGCGGTGGCCTTTGCTTAAGGAAACCATTGTCGTAGGAAGATGCCCGGCTATTAAATTCTCGATAAGCCCGCGTTGCTCGAATACTATAGCTTGCGGCATTACAGATACGCAACACAACTCACGAGCCGCACGCAGTAATGGTTGAACCTGAGGCAGTACAAAGCCGGACGATCTGAGAAGCGACGGTCACCACCCCGAAGAGTTAGCGCTGCATTCAACGCCACTGCAATTTATAGAGTGCTATAGGCATATACGCATATGCGCCAGTGGTGTCCTTGTTCTTCAATGTGGTCATATTGCTGATGCTGACACGGTTACAGTTAGGGCCCCCTGGTGAAGATGTGTGTTGCGCATCGGAGCTGACACCGCCGCCCGTACCTTGCGCCCCCACCACACCGAAACGTGATCGGGGTCTTCGTTGGGAATTAACCTCCAGGGGTGGACCGAATATAGCAGCTGTTGTAGTTCCACAGCTAAAGAAGAGCCAGCGATATGACAACCTCCGTGGTGCACCATACCGTATTACATCTCGCTATGCCGAGACATGCACCCGGTATCTGGATCCGATTAGAGACACGATCTAACTGATCGGAGGTTTCTAGTGTTTGGTGGTTGTGACATTTGCTTGCAGACATTTGTTTTTTTTTTCTTTTCGCGGCGAACAGTTGCCAGTACTGGTTAATGTGTGAAGCAGATCACGTGGGGCGAAGTCAGGTGATCATTGCTCTAGTGAACTTCTTTCCCGTCCCTAAGACTACCAGTGCGATTAGTGCGATTACTGCTCGCAGGTATGTCATCCAGTTCTTTTTCCTTATTGTTCTTCAGGACATTCCAAGCAGCGGCACTTCTCTTTCTCACGAAATTCGTTGCGCAAACCGACGGACAGCACTGGTATCACGCGCAAGGGGCGATCATATTCCCACAGAGAGCTTCACCCACTCATCGATCGATTCATATCCCAGACCATCGCACCGCCAAGGGACATCCTCTGAAAATTATCGTGGGTGGTGAGGCGGGGTGTTACCCGTTCAGTTGATCTGCGGCGGCGTTATCAAAGTATTTGGAGAAAAAAATAGCGTTCATTCTTTTGGTTCTTCTGAATGTCACGGTTATCCGCCTCGTGGCCGACCTTCATCAGACCCTCGCTACGCACGTATGAACGTGGCAAATCTCGTGATGATGCTAACGTGCATGCAACCACTTCGGACTTAACGTTGAAAATCGCATCGTTCTCGAAGGACACTGAATCGACCCATTCTCACCGCGGAGACAAAAGCCAAAGGGATACTCTCGGCATATTCGGGGGGGTTTTTTTTTTTTTTCCTTTTTCTCGGAGAAGGTCGGTCGGCGCAAAACTTCGCGAACGCCGTCAAATACCTCCTGTGGTGATAGTGTCTTTTCGGGTACAAAGCGGCGGAAGGCACCATGGAACTTCTAATGAGTGTGTCTTTGCACGCTGTGTCCATGCCGCCCCCTCGGCCCTGCGATGATGCTTTATTCTATACGTGTCGGCTCTGGTGCCTGTGACAAGCACGCTTGTGACTCCTAGACGGCGTACCAGTTCAGGGAAGAAAAAGCCCGTGGCCTTCGCTTTGCTGGCCTGATTCCCGACGACTGACTGCTACTACTACTACGCCCAAGTACTCTGAATATGGCGTGCGGCTTCGAGTCTCTCCTGAGGTGTTTTGGTCTTCGGCTATGTTCCGGTGCTGGTATTTGATGAGGAAAACGTGTGCAAGGTGTGGCAAGTCTCAAATGACAGTGGCAATTCCTCGGTGGCAATGCGTCGTCCTTTCTCCTCGAGGCAGCTCGTCTCAGAAAGGGGGTGTTTCAGCCTCATGCATGACTACCTCCTAGTACAAACTTTCCGAAGCCTATCACGACTTTTCGACCTTGCGTGCCCTTCCGGCTTATTTACTGCACCCGTCTCTCATCATGTCGAGCTTATACTGCCCCAAGGCAACTTCAAGACGTCCTCAGTCGCCCCACCATCAGAAACTTACTGCACCTAGCCCTAGAAACCCTCATACTTCACCGTTACGCTCAGATAGACCGTAATAGGTGGTGTCATGGTATGCTTTTACGACCCCTTTCACACTCGGGCTGTATGATACCGCCGCCCAGTCCCTTGATTCTGAGGTCATGTGCTGATAATCATAGAGTCCCGTGAAACCCGAGGTGCTCTTTTTCTTTTTTCTGAAGGACTTTCTCTCACATCCGACCTCCACTGATGTCGTTTATCGGCCGCCGTTGGGTGAAGATATTGCTGGGGCACTCCGGGAATGCTGATTCCGTGTGTTTTTCCCATCTACGGTACAAGACGATCGAGGACGTCGGCATCATAAAACCCAATCAGGTCTGAACTCCAGGAACTTCTCTCACCCCTAGTACGGTACACTCACTGGAGGAAACTATACGGAGACCCATCCGAGAGTTGTCACCTTCTACCACCATCCTAGAGATAGCCATTAATTAGTACTACCGTGCCCTACCCCCCCTTTTTTTAAATTCTGCTACTGGTGCGGTAAGATCTCTTCGGTGAAGCACCCTTAAAATGAAGAGTTAGTACGCTGGTCCTGGCTACGCGGAGAGGCCATGGACTCTTGGCATCTTGTCAGCGGATATGAAACTGTTACTGTTACTAGTACACCGGCGCCTGTTCACATGTGGCGCAAGACGATAATCCGAAGGGAAGGCGCTTTTGACATGATAGACGCGATAAGCACCTAGAAGCCGAGATTTTTAGCCTAGCGCCATCTGTCATTTTGACAGAGCCGGGTCCCTGTCGGTGTGTGAGCGACGACACTATCAAACAGTAGCTACGTAGCGAAAGGAGTGGGACTGGGAAATGTGCTCGCGCTGTAACCAAAAATTGCAATTTGCTCTTGCTGTCGTAGCCACAACTCCACCCTTTCACAGCCCAGAACCCCTTTCACGTCGGTTCCTCGTGAACTTTACAGACTACGTGTGACATACTTTACGGTCAACTGCCAATCACGCTCTGAAGGGCGCCTGGACTGGATGCTGGCGCAGTCGAGTGCCCAAAATCTCTCGAGGTGTGTGGGAAAACCCATTACCCGGTGCTCACCCCGACTCGGAAAGGACGATTCGGACGGAGGTTCCCCGGCGAGCCGCTGGCGGAGTCCATACAAAGTACATTGCATTGTAAATATGATGACGGTAGTGTGCACGGCATTTGTAAAGATGAAAGCAACCCAGCAATCAGTACAAGCTTCGTTCCACCGTGCTTGTATTTTGGTTTACAAGGTATCCTTGTAACAGGCGCGAAAAGTCACCACCGTCATTGATAACGTCCATCTCCTGCCGAAACGCCGAGCAGATCAAGCAGGCGGTAAAAGGTATTTGATATTGATATTCTTGTCCAACGTCCAGCGTCCCTAGTTTCCTCCCCTCTTTCCACTGGGCGCAAAGAATCACTCCCTGAAAATAAATCCGGAAGTAGATCAGCGGCGGAGTTTTACTCTAAACCGAAATGTTGCGATCACGAGTATGTGGATATGTGATATGTGGGTCTTGCGTAAAACATGAGGAAATTTCATTGCGGCGCGCTTCAGCAGCTACACTGCTCACCAAGCAAGCGTCATATCATTTAGTAGGTTTTGCATGTTTCATAATACTGTTATGCTCACATTTCGGGGGTACAGAAAATAGGCGGAATATTATTCCATTTTGTTCATTTTCGTCTAGCGCCGGGACCGAGAAAGCGGAGCGCGCGTAAACGCGCCAGTGCGGGGTGGGGATCAATCTGGTACGCCGATACGGTAATGCTTCACGTGCCGGATATCCGGAGACCGCCGCTTTGTACTGTACGCATGATAGCGATTCATGAGAAGGCGCCTAGGTGAAGTCTGTGAAGAGAACAAGGAATTCCCTCCAGGAAAGACATATACTTGTATCATATGAACTACGAAAACTGAAAAAGGGTCCATGAAAGGGGTCCTAGAGAAAACATAAGCTTTGCTGTGGAAATATGCGTGCTCAAAGTTGGTTCATAGTAGTCGCCGTGTAAACATTCCCAGGCGAACTGGCATGCGTGTAGGAGGAACCTTAATATGCGCTCTGCTATAGCTTCTCCCGCCTCTCGTGCACGAGGACAATCCTGTTCGCGTCCAGAAGTTATGATCGCTCCAGGTGTTCACTGTACATGTTCACGGACCACTCCTATTCCACCAGTCCGTCGGACACGACAACAGGTGTCGCGCTCACTGACACTGGTTGCTGTGCACACGAATGATCCCCTCTAGAGCGGATGATTTCCCTAATGGGGTGTCGCTTACTGTATTTCGACTGGTAGTTACGCCGGTCACTTTTCAGGATCGTGGCATGGGAACTGAGCCTGACGGCCTTCACTTTTTCCATCGATTCATTACAGCTTTGTTTTCTCCTGGTCCCTTGCGCCATTAATCAATCCATAGCAAAAGTTCGGGTGTCGAGGGTGTCTGCTATCATTGATGAAAAATGGCCCGCCGGAGCCCAAAGGTGGATGGGAAAAAAGATGGTGGAAATGGAACGATGACACAGCTAGGTATCCCTGCAATAATTAAGTTGACACTTTGCAGTCGGGTATCTCCGCTCACGCGATATTTCTACATGAACCAAAAAAATTCAACAAAATTAGCGAGTGGCTGATATACCTCCACATGCAAGACAACGGAATCGCTTATCGTCGTATATCCGCTGAGAATGCGCTAAAGTTTGAAGTGGGCAGCCAGCATTCATCAGTATTTTTCGGTTCTTGTGGTTCTAGTGTCTGGACTCAGGACTGCATCATACCAACGTAACGCTGACGTAAGTAACTTAGTTTCAATTTACGTTGAGTTTCTTTTTCTTTCAGAATTTGCTTCCTTTTCTGGGGGTAATTCATCAAGATCGGGTATCCAACAAGTCCCTTTGGAATATCTTATCGACACGAAACATCTGCCTCGTGTCTAATTTCCGCAGAATTAGCGGCAATGCATGACCTAATTGTGAAGAAAAGTCGAACCAAGTACTCCAAATGATCCAAAATTCGCAGTTTTACGTGCGGAATGAGGCCCCTCCGCACACCAAGGGGGCCCGTCGTAAGGAACGTGGTGGCAAGTATCAAAACCGATGTTTATACGATCCCGACAGGTCAATATAGCTATCGCCAGAACGGCCGTTTTTTTCTCACCACCCCCGGAAACAGGCAATCGAGTGGACCTGGGCATTTTAAAGTTCGGAACCCGGTCGCTGGATTTCAGGTCAGCCGTAATCTTCGGAGAGACCGGTCAGATGAGTCCGGACGCAGAAAATCTCCCCCCTCAAAGGTGTCGCAGACACAGATAAAGTAATGGAGAAATGGAACGCTCGGCTCCCCGAACGTCACCCCAGAAGGTCAAGATCCCACCATGGAGGCACGTTATTGGCGGAGTGATGCGTCAACGCCATAGGGAGACATCTCACTTCCTTCTGACAGGGACGTGACAGTGACGGAGGCTTTAACCCAGTAATCCAGATGGGGCACTCGCACAGATTTGTCCTAGGGGAAACCCCCCAATGCGTATTAGCGTTGGAACCGTACGATCGCAACATGTACAAGCAACTGAGCAAGACAAAGGAAATACAACGCACACCAGGAAGAGCTTGCGTTGCCTTCGTCATGGCGTTCAGAAAAGGGACGGGACTCCTCACTGGGTCCCTGAAAACTGATCTGCCATCTAGCGTCGGCGGCTGCGGAATGTGAGGGACGTCGACAGCCCAGCCAGGCATGACATAGCCACTCCCATTCGTCCCGTTGATATTGCGACGGGGCTAGGAGAAAATGGATGGGATCACTTTTCAGCCAATAGCCGATGGAGATGATCGGGGGAATGCCGCCAAAGTTGGAGAACAGGTCGGTTACTTCTTAGGCGAAGCGGCCGGAGGTCCGAGGGGAAGAAATTCCAAAAATGGAAATATGGTTCGGGGGAAGTGGGCGCCGAGCCGGGATGAGGGGACTTTGCATCTTGTAATCTTGTAAATGTTTGGGCACCCTTCAAGGCAGACATCGAGAAAAATTGATATTCTGTGGCGGAATCCCCTGGATATGAGCGCGTGTCCGCCTCCCATAGGCAGGCGCGGGACCTCTTCAGCTTCGGGAGTTAACCAGTTATCTAAAGTATAAAGCGTTCAGCCCTGGCACTCCGCTTCCTACGCATGCGCCTTTCGTATCCCCCGAAATAAGACATACTTTATCGTCCCTCCTTCGAGACACCTTCCCTCTCACTGTTTGTACTCCTCTGAACATGCCTGCTGAGCGAACGCGCCTAAAGAAGGTGAAGGATGAAGTAGATGGTGAGCAGCATCTTCTTCCCTTATTGGTCCCGTCTCGCCCCGGCTAAATGTCACGTCGTATCAGGGATCCGACTTACATGGACTGATCCCGTGGAGACCTTAGCTGTTCCTCAACCCCAACAAATTGCCTTCGCCCCTGCCGTCACGCCCGGCACATTCACTGAGGAGCCTTCTTCCATCGGGAGTGCAGAGCCCTCACCGTCGCTCTTCCCGTCAACTCTGGATGGCGCAGGCCCCAAGAAGCCAGGACATGGGAAGAAGAAGGCGGACGACCACATCCCTCGTCCACCGAATGCTTTTATCCTATTCCGTTCTTCGTTCATCAAGAGTCGGCACGTCTCTACGGAGGTCGAGACGAACCACAGCACGCTTTCAAAGATCATCGGACTCACCTGGCAGAACATGCCACACGAGGAACGCCAATTCTGGCACAGCAAAGCCAAGGTCGCCCAGGCCGAGCATAAGCGCAAGTTCCCCGATTACGCCTTCCGTCCGTCGCACGTCAAGTCCAAGGGCGGCGCGGGCGGTGGCGGTGGCAGCAACACCGCCGAGAAGCGTAAAATGCGAGAAGTGGGCCCGAAGGACATGAAGCGTTGTGCCAAGATCGCGCAGTTGCTGATCGAGGGCAAGAAGGGCGCGGACCTCAAGGCAGCTGTGGAAGAGTTTGACAAGAATCACGTACCCACCATCGTTACCCGGTTCGACACTCCCATCACGGCTCGCTCCTTCCGTCGTTCATTGTCCGAACCGGCGCCAGACACAGACCCCTCCGCGCCCGCGTTCCTGCGTCCTGATTCCAAGCCATCCTCTCGGCGTCTCAGGGCGACCAGCTCCCAGCCTACCTTGTCGCGCCCGTCGACGCCCAAGATGGAGGAGCCCGTCGTTCTCTTTGGTGCTTCGCCCTCTTCAACATCTTCTGTGTTCAGTTCTTCACCCTTTGCGAATCTCGCCGAGGATGCCGATGCAACTTCGGAAGCCACATGGAACGACATGCCTCCCCTTGTACTTCCTCCCGCTGGCCCTGTTGATACCTCACTCGTTACCAAACATGCGCCTTCTCTTGTAAGTGTCTCGTACCTTGTCTGCGGGGGCTGTAGTGACTGATTGTTTGTTGTTATTTGTCCAGAACTTCAACACATTCGTTTTTCATGAAGCGCCTGCGACATGCATTGAATCATCCATAGACCCCCTCAGCCCTGCAACCGACACTGAGCTGTATGGTACATTCCACGGAGAGAGTACAACGCCGTGCGCACCTACACCCGGATCACTTGCGATCGACATGTCCTTCATGGAGTCATGGCCGGCGTCACCGTTCCCCAGTTCACCTTGTACCCCAGTCAGTTACTCCGCAGGACCTTTTTCTTCGTCCGTGGAGGCGGTGCCGGCACCGTCTACCCCCGTGTTCGATCCGTACAATTTGATGGCTCAGCTCGACTCGTGTAGCTCCGCCAGCTTTGACGGCCACCAGGGGACTGCGTTACATTCCGAAGGACTTGGGCGTGAAACACTGGGACATTTGCCGTATCCCCATCACGAGCAGTCATCATACCCGGCTTCAAAAGGGTCTTTCCCATTCTACAGTCACAAGCTTCGCGTACCGGAGGTGGCAAACATGGACGTTACTGGCTTCACGGGCGTGTTCATTCAGTCCTCTCAGGATTTCGCCTTCTGACGACGACCTTGCTATCCCATCTTGTGCTGCTGGACAACCCTGATATCAATGCATGTAGCAGTAATGGCGTTCTATCCCTTGTATATTGTATCTTGGCTTTGAATAGCGCACCCCCACTGTATCATTTATCTACCTTCTTCCTGTATACGATTGCCTTGATGATGGGAAACTCATTTTATTTGTAAATATTTTGCACCGATATAGAATAATGGGAAATGTTGGAGCGCTAGGTTTTGACGGAGAACGTCTGATGGATGCGGTCCTATTAGCAACTGCCGGTGATAGTCAGAAATCGTATGATCAGCTGATGCTGGAACGGTGGAATATTTGAAGTTACGGCAGATAATGATTGCACGTTAGCGCGCGTATGCCCAGGGCTGGGAATTCTGGTCAAAAGAAGCTCATACGGAATCCCGGCCCTAGCTGAGAATGAAACTAGGGTTCCGCCGCCCGCATGCACAATCTTCAATTGTCCACATTGCTGTCTCTTTTCAGCAGGCCACGAGGTAAGCAAACGAGGCACTGTTGGGAACATGCGATGTGAGCAAAAGTGGATGCGTCGCGCATGAGCATCCAAATGATCTAGAATTATAGTTTGGTGGCTTGGTGATCTAAGGTTTGGGGTAAAAAAGAACAGAACGATCAGGCGAATGAAAGCCGCGTAAGGGAATGGGAAAGGAACGCCGAGGACCGCTCGGATCACTAGCGCAAAACGACGAAGTCTAGAATTGCGCTATGGCGTTGGGGTTTGCGGAAATAACCGAGATATTGGGGTAGCGAACACCAATGACGGAATACATTTACCCAAGACCGTAAGTCATAGAGTAAAAGATGACGTGGTCACGAGAGAATGGTCAAGAACCAGTGATAACACGGAAAGCTGAAGAGAAGCGCAGACACCTGGGGTCCTGGGAGAAAGGAGTGTGAGGAAATAGGAGCACGTAAGCTATATCACTCGTGAAATAGTAATCGAGGGTATATATAAATGTAGAGGTGAATTACCTGAAATGATGAGAGATAGTGAACGGGAAAGAACCGTAGCCACTCCTCTATTATCCAGAGATAGGAGGGTCGCAGCTAACGGCGGGTTCATTCTAAGACGGAGGGCCCGGGGGGAATGCGCCGCTCGTGAGTCAGGGGGATATGAAGGGAACAGACACGGAGTTACGCGGCCTAGGTTCTAAGCGCTGAGAGACGAAGGCCCAAGCTGGACACGCACATCGAGACGGAAGTATGTGGGGTCAAGGAATGGTGAACCACACGAAAGTATGAGAGCTTTTTATCTAATACCATGCCCTAGTTTCTAGAGTCCGGAGGACCCGCGAGCCCAACTCGGAAGACAAAGGGGAGTGCGCGTAAGGAAATCCCGATCAGGTGTAGGTATCCTAAAAAGGGAAGCGATGAGAGGTCATGCACGCCCGTGCGTCTCGCGTACCGCACTGTTTCGCTGGGAAAGGTATAAAAATTGAAGGTCGGTGGTGAAGACAATAGGCCAGATGAACAATAGAGTTGGGCGAAATGGAGACGCACAATTAGCGTCGCTGGCATCTCACGTCGTGAGTCAGGGACATTGGCTGAGAGTGGACTAAAAGGGGAAGTGGCACGGTTGGCACGGTGAGCCACTAAAGCCTTCACCCATTTATATCCTTCTACTTCGCACAGGAACTGACTCGAGTGTGAAACTTCGTGCCAGACAATGGAGGAGCTGCTAAAAATAGGAGTAGGCGCAGCATACCTGCAGTACGGCATTTACGAACGTTGGCTGGTGCGATGCGTCGTGGACGCGGGTAAATTGACACTAGTACTTGTCAAGCCACGTCATGTAAGATTTGATGGCGCAATAATTTCACTCACCCGTCAAACTCCTTTCAGCGGGGAATCACCAATTTTTGTAGACCAGTACGTCGAGAAATATGAGTGGTCAATGTCATGAAGAAGGGAGGTAGAGAGGAGGTAGAGGGCAGGTAGAGGACATCTGGTCCAACCAACCAACTGTTCGACAAAACGCGGTTGCAACGCGTCGCGTCACTTGTCACACCATCACGTGTAACGTGACGAGTAGTCACACATGTCATGATTTGACATTAAATTGGACCCTCTCGCCTGGGCTTGTTGTCTAGATGCCTCTTTCCCGAGCCGATGGGCGAGGAAGTGACGATATAAGATCTCACTTGTGTCAACAGGCGAAACGCAGTCCCTTGCGTCCGTCTCGGGGCCCATCGAGGTTCGCTTTGCTGCTGAGCAACCATCAAAGGCAACCGTCGAGGTCAATGTGCGGCCACTGTCGTCGTTGCCTGGAACGGAATCCAAAGCACTGGCGACATCCTTGAAGGGCCTTCTGTCTCCCAGTATCATCCTCTCACACAGCCCAAGAGCGCTCATACAACTCGTCATTCAATCTCTCACGCCCTCCCTCGCCGAAGGGTTCTCTCCTTCCCTAATTGCCGCGTGCATCAACGCATCATCGCTGGCTCTGCTCAATGCTGGTTCCATTCCCATGATCAGCGTGGTATGCGCAGTTGCGATCGCACGGCTTCGTTCCAGTACCGAAGAAGATGACGCATCACCCCTAGCTCTGGTTCTCGACCCTTCTGAGGCGGAGTTGCTCGAGACTGGGAGTTGTGGCTGTTTCGCCTTCTCGTTTGCTACGGAGATCAGCGGCTCTCAGCAATTACAGGATAGTCCCGCCGGGCGAATGGTATGGGCAAATTGGCATGCGAAGGACGGCTTGTTTGATGAAGGAGAGTTCGCACGTGCGCAGGCACTAAGCCTTGCTGGTGCTGAAAGCGTGTGGAGGGCAGTCAAGCTAAGTGTCCCACAAATGGACGGCTCACCCCCCCTTCCCCCGCCTGGTCCATTGTCAGCAGATGTAATGGAGAATGTGGCCCAAAGTGACGTCAACATCAAGACGAGCGACCAGGAAGATTCCGATGATGCCAAAGTAGAGATCTAGTTTCTACTCTAGTTAGTGTTGACTTGATTCCGTTGATCACCTCGTACTGATCAGATCTAGGTGGTATTGCGCACAAGAACACAACACCTGCTCGTCTTGACTCTGGCTCTGGAAAGACTTCTTTAGTAAGTACTTAGACCTCGTGTCAGTTGAGATTAGTTCGGGTCTCATGCCATTGCGCCAGCGCCCGGAATCTCCCTTGAAACGTCATTTTTTTGACGCTAACGGGCTATCGTGTCTGAGAAGGACGGCCACGAGGCATCAGCGCCTTCCGGTATGGGGGGTGTTTTGCTAACTTGTAACACTGTTATTCCGCTCCCTCCCATACGATTACGATATTCAATTTTTTTGGGCG
>WNFS01003137.1_pt1 | contig 12485 bp, 9 predicted proteins | sample 5400141 | NCBI WGS metagenome assembly WNFS01 (sample SAMN13153358, study PRJNA577476) | soil metagenome | isolation source: 60 cm saprolite under Madrone tree | place: USA:California | collected 2016-06-14 | reverse complement strand
CGACCAATCGCTGCGCGCGCTTTCCGAGGCGACCGGTGGCCGCGTCTATTTCCCAAGAAACACAAAAGAGTTCGATCACGCGTACTCTGAGATCGCTCAACTTGTTCGCCACGAGTACAGCCTCGCCTTTGTCCCACCCTCACACGATGACAGGCTTCACTCTATTGAAGTTAAGGTGAAACGCTCTTCGTATCGCGTGGATCATCGCCAGGCGTACCTTGCTCCGCCGCCTGATCCACAATAGACAAAGTTGGGCGGACGTTCCTTCCTGCCCTCTTCCGCTCTTCGCGCACTAAATCACAAAGCAGGAAGCAGTTACTCAAACTCTTTCAGCGTCTTCGCCATCTCGCGCAATCTCTCGTCCACAAGCGCAAAGACCGTCGCCGGCTCGAAAGTCCCATCTCCGTTTTTCTGGCCCGCAGACCTGCCCGTCAAAATCTCGATGCCCTCTTCCACTTTTGCCACCGACCAGACATGGAATTTTCCGGCGTTCACGGCGTCCAAAACGTCGTCGCGCAGCATGAGATCCTCGACGTTCGACGCCGGCATCAAAATGCCCTGCGTCCCGGTCAGCCCTTTGATGCGGCACACATCGAAAAATCCCTCAATTTTTTCGTTAATTCCGCCGATCGCCTGGATGTCGCCCTGCTGATTCATCGATCCGGTTACCGCGATGTCCTGCCGCAGCGGAATCCCCGAAAGCGCCGACAGCAAAGCGTAAACTTCCGTCGAGCTGGCGCTATCCCCATCGACGCCCGAATACGATTGTTCAAAGCAAATGCTCGCCGCAAGCGAAAGCGGCTTATCCTGCGCAAAACGGCTGCGGAGGAATCCCGCGATGATGTGCACGCCCTTATCGTGAAAGCGCCCGCTCAGGTTTGCTTCGCGCTCGATATTGATCAATCCCGCTTTGCCGAGAGCCGCGGTCGCCGTGATGCGGACCGGTTTGCCGAACGCATATCCGCCGATCTCCAGCACGCTCAAACCATTCACCTGCCCGACGTGCGTGCCCGAAAGATCGACGAGCAGCGTCTCCTCCTCGATCATCTCCCGGATGCGCGTCTCGATCAGGTTGTGTCGTTCCATCTTGGAATTCAATGCGCTTCGGACGTGGGCGGCGCGCACCACGTTCTCTCCCGCGGCCACGGCGGCATAATGCGCCTCCCTCGCCAGGTCGGCGATATCCACAAATCGCGCCGTCACTTTGTTGCGACGCCCCGCTTTGCGCACGCCGTATTCCAGCATGGCCGCAAACGCGCCTCGATCAAACGGGCACAAGCCTTCCTTTTCGGACAGCGCGCGCAAGCGTCCCGCATATTCGGCAATCACGCCGTCGCTCATCGGCATTTCTTCGTCGAACTCCACACGCACTTTGAATATTTTCCGAAAGTCTTCTTCGTACTCGTACAGAAGTTCATACATCTGGCGGTCGCCGATCAAAATCACCTTCACATTGATTTCGATGGGCTCGGGTTTCAGCGCGCTTCCGCCAAAGGGATAAAACATTTCGAGCGGCTGAATCTCCAGTCGAGCGTGGTTCAGCGTGCGCTTCAGCGCTCGCCACACGCCCATCTCCGATAGCGCTTCCATCGAATACATGATCAGAAATCCGCCGTCAGCGCGCAGCAAGGAGCCGCCGCGCAAGTCCATGAAGTCGCTGGTCCAGCCGCCGCGGGTGTCGTAGGCGCGCTGGATGGTCCCGAACAGATTCGCGTACGTCGGCGTGGTTTCGAAAATCACCGGAGAAGCATCATCGTCGTTGTGCGCCAGAATCACGTTCACACCGTAAACGCGAAACGGATCGCGCTCCGGACCAAGAGGCGCCTTTAGCGAGCCGTCCGGGCCCTCGCCTTCCTGCTCGGCTTCGCCTTCGCGCTCCTTGAACGGATCGAGATTATCGAGCAGGTGATGCCGCACTTCCTCCAGATACTCGGAGACGTTCGTTCCCGGATACTTTTCCTTCAGTTCTTCGATGACGCCGTCCACCAGCACCGACGCGGCTTCCTGCTCGAGGTAGCTCAGCTCGCTGGCCAGCTCGCGCGAGAGCGTCAGCGTTTTGCGGTAGACCACCGTAAACTCCTGCCGGAACTGCTCGTACTTGCGCTCAATGTCCTCCGCGACCGGCGCATCGAGCTTTCCTTCATGCACCATTTTTGAAACGTCCTCGATCGGGACCATCTGCCCTTCGAGCACGGGAAAAATTTCCGGCAACGCTACCGCGCCCACTTGCATGTGTCCCAGGGCGAACTGTTCGCGCGCAATCCGCCGCGTGAAGTCATCCATCAACTCTTTCTCGCGCACGGTGAAGCGTTCGACAATTCGCCCTTTCTGTCGCTGGAACGGCTCGCCTTCGAACACCTGCGGAATTCTCCGCCGCAGGAAATCGATGCCCGCCTGCACGTCTTTCTTGAAGGAATTGGCCTGGCCGCGCGGCAGGGAGAGCAGCCGCGGGCGGTCCGGCAGATTGAAGTTGTTGACATAGCAGCGGTCGAGCGACGGCTTGGTCTGCGGGTGTACTTCCTCAATCATCCGGGCGATCGTGCCGCCGCGGCTCGTCCCCGCCAGCCCACAGACGAACACGTTGTACCCTGGCGCGGACAGCTCCACGCCCATTTTCAGTGCGCGCAAGGCACGTTCCTGCCCGATGAAGCCTTCGCGCGGTTCGGTCTGGGCCGTTGTTTCAAACGGGATGCGCGAAGGCTCACAACGCCAGCGCAGCTTTGCCAGAGGCAATTCTAGGTGTGCCCGAGCGGGTTTGATGTCCTTGCAAATCATCCGAGCCGGGTACTCTAGCACAGGCGCGCCGAGGCGCGCGTATATTTGCCCGGCGTGTTACGCACTAGTGCCGTGCTGCTGCAAGCGTTCTCGCAAATCGCCTGTGCTGCCGATGTAGAATTCTCCATCCGTGTCGCTCAGCAAAACGTAGGAGTATTTCATCAAAGCTCTCAACAATTTGGCTCACAAAGTTGGAACGGCAGTTGTCGAGGCCAGCTCATCGCGATGTTCCATGTAGACTCGAAACACGCCCATCGCCGCCGCGACGATGGTCGGCCCCGCTACCAATCCCAACAGTCCAAAGACCTCGATGCCGCCAAGAACACTTATAAACAGCAGTAATTCATTCAAGCGCGTGCGGTTGCGCAACAGCAAGGGCCGCAATATGTTGTCCGCCACGGTGGCAACACCGCCGCAGATCAATACCACCACCAAGCCCTTGCCCCAGTGGCCGCTGAATCCCAGCCACAGCGCCCCGGGCACCCAGATCAGCGCGGAACCCACCACAGGTACCAGAGAAAAAAACGCGATCAATACGCCCCAAAATATCGGCGTGGCAATTCCCACGAACGCAAACGCCATTCCCCCTAGAATTCCCTGCACCGCGGCCACGAGCAGCCCAATCGCAACGCTGGCAATAATCAATTCCTTCGATTCGCCCAGCATGTCCTCCTGGATGGACTCGTCAAAAGGCAAGAGATGCCTCACCGCATGCACGATGCTTTCCCCGTCGCGAAACATGAAAAACAGCGCAAAGATCAGAATGAACAGGTCGACAAAAAACGCAAACAAGTTTTTCACGAGAATGGCAAGTTTTTCAGCGAGGAAAGAGGCTATTTTTTCCGCGCCTTGCCGCAGTGGCTCGGAGATATCCATGGATCGCCAGGCCGCAGGAAGCTGGCTGCGGAACCACGCGACGGCGTGGGCGGGCAGCCCGTGTTTCGGATTTTGCAGCGTGCTCTGCAAACCAGCGGTGGCGTCGATCGCTTCGCGCGCCGTATACAGCAGCACCACCAGAGCCGGAACAATCAGCAACAGCGTTACTCCGAGCGTGCTGACCAGTCCCGCGGGCGTCGGGCCCAGCCGCCGCGCCAACCGCTGATGCAACGGATAAAAGAAAATCGCCAACACGGCGGACCATGCCAGGGACACCAGGAAGGGTTCCACGATCAGAAATACCAAGTATCCGAGGAGCAGCAGCGCCCCGTATGATAGTACGGTCGTTAACTGGTCACTGGTTGTCTTGTTCGCTGCAGATGGTGTATTCATGCGCGGTATATAATGACAAAGGAACAAGCGAGCGTCGACTTCGGCTGAGTCGCGGGCATGCAACTCCAGGTCGTCCAGGACAAACAGAGCAAACCAAGCATGGCCTCAAAGACCATTCCGCTTACGTCCTACCAGTTTCGTCTTCTTGCTGTACTTGCTTTGATCAATTTTGTCAACTTTGCCGACCGCCAGGTGGTGGTGCCGCTCCTGCCTCTTCTCCGCCAGCAAATGGGAGTCACGGACGCGCAACTCGGCTCGCTGCAAACCTGGCTCCTGGTGGTCTTGGCGATTGCCAGTCTTCCATCCGGATTCCTCGCCGACCGCTTCAGCCGGACGCGCATCATCGCCGGTGGCGTCGCATTCTGGAGCCTGGCTACCATCGCGTGCGGCTTCGCTCCTACTTTCCTGCTCTTGGTCGTCTTGCGCGCTTTGATTGGCGTGGGGGAAGCGTCTTACGCCCCGGCGGCGCAGTCCATGATTTCGGATTCGTTCCCGCACGAACGCCGCGCCCTGGCCCAATCCATTTTCGCCTCCGGCATGCTCCTGGGCGGAGCCGCGGGACAAGCCTTTGGAGGCGTGGCAGGCGAGCTGCACGGATGGAAATACACCTTCATTATCGTTGGATTCGTTTGCATGATTCCCGGGCTACTGGTTCTCAAATTACAGGAACCCCCGCGCCGGCCCTGCTGCGAGGTGGTCCCTCTAAAGACATTGCTGAGCGTCCCAGCGTATGTGGCGATGATCATCGCCGGCACGTTCATTACATTCGCGAGTGTGTCGTTGCTCACTTGGGGCGTCGATTTCGCGGTGAACTATAAATCCTTCAGTATCCGTGAGGCGGCTGTGTCGCTTTCGATTGTCGCGCTGCTCTCGCTGTTGCTCGGTGTTCTAACGGGAGGCTTCGTCGCCGACCGCCTTCAGAAGAGATTCGCTTATGGCCGCATAATCGTGATTGCCGCGGCCTTCTTATGCGCTGCTCCCTTTGTTTTGCTCGCAATTCAATCGGACGAAAAATGGGTGGTCCTCGCGGCGCTCTTCATCGCGGGATATTTCATGTCCTGGTATCACGGCCCGGTGACGGCAGTTTTGCATGATCTGACGCCGCGACCGGCGCACGCCACGGCGATCGGCGTGTATATGTTCGTCACGCAACTCGTGGGAGCCTTGGGACCTCAGCTCATCGGCAAAATCTCCGATGTAAGCGACCTTCAGCTTGGCCTCCAGGTTGCCGTGGCAGTGATGGTCGGCGGCTCGCTCTTGATGTTCCTTGTGATTTACTTTATCCGCCGGGATGGTTTGCACCACCCGAGACTCGCTCAATTTCAGGCCGAACCCGGCGACTAAGTCGCCGAAACTTACTTGATGCCCAGTTGCGCGATCAGCCGCAGCACGTCATCGTGCGTCACGTCGTAGAGGGGCCGCTCGTCTTCTTCCTCGAGCCGCTCGCGCAGGTATTCCGCCGCAATATAGCTCACCTCGCGGTCGGTCAAATCGCGTCCGCTGCGCTCGCGAAACTTCACAAACGCGGTGTGCGCCAGCCCGACCACCACGGCTTCGCCATCCACAAAAAACTTCGCGTCGATGGTATCGCTGTGACGCGTGGCGATGCCGTTCCACATGTGCGAGAAGCGGCATTGATAAACATGCCCGCTCAATCTTGAAGTCACCTCAAAGGCGCCGATGAACTGGCTCATCGCGCCGGTATTCGCCAGAACAGGATAGGTAGGCACGCAATCTCCTTCTTTTTTCTTGCTCGTTACTTCCTTACTTCTTCGCTTCTTTATCGGGTAACTGCCGTCGCTGATTCCGCATGCGCGTAACTGCGGATCGCCGCCGCTACTCCGGCGCCGGCCGGCACACGGCAACCCTGATCCTGCAACACCTTTTCAAACGCCGAAAGGAACAGCAATACAAACGGTTTCTGGCTGCAATATCCCATCAGCCCAACGCGCCAAATCTTGCCCTTCACCGGGCCAAATCCGCCGGCGATTTCGATATTGAATTCGTCGAGCAACTGATTGCGAACCTTGGCGTCGTCCACTCCGTTAGGAATCAAAACCGCTGTCACGGTTGGCAGGCGGTTCGCCGGATCTTTCACCAGCAACCCAAGCCCCATCGCCTCGACGCCGGCGATCAGGGCAAGCTGATTCATACGGTGGCGCTCCCACCGCGCCTCCAGCCCTTCTTCGAGAACGATGCGCATGGCCTCGCGCAAGCCGTAAATCAGCGAAATCGGCGGCGTGTGATGATACAGCCGCTCTTTGCCCCAATAGTTCATCGCCGTCGAAAGATCGAAGTACCAGCTCTGGACTTTCGTCTTGCGCTTGCGGAAAACTTCTTCGGCAGTGGGGCTAACGGTAATCGGCGACATCCCTGGCGGCGCGCTGATGGCCTTCTGCGACCCGCTAAAGCAAATGTCAATCCGTTCGCGATCCACATGCACCGGAACTGCAGCCAGCGACGCCACCGTATCCACTACCAGAAGCGCCCCCAACTCGTCGGCTACCTTTCGGTACGCGTCCAGTTTGGTCAGCACGCCGGAAGACGTTTCGCCCTGCGCTAGACCCACCAACTTGATCTTCTTACCCTTGCCCGCCCGGCGCACGTCCTCCGCGTCCACGGGCTTCCCATACGGCGCCTCGACCTTGGTCACTTTGGTTGTTGCGCGCGTGGCCATCTCGTACATCCGGTCGGAAAATATGCCGTTGACGGCCACAATGGCTTCGTCGCCCTCTTCCAACGCGTTGACGACCGACGCCTCAATCCCGCCCGAGCCTGATGCCGAGAGCGGCATGGTCAGCCGGTTCTCGGTCTGAAAAATCTGCCGCAGCAGCAGTTGCGTCTCGTCCATGCAGCCCTTGAACCACGGGTCCAGGTGGCCCACCAGCGGCGTCGCCATGGCCCTGTAAACGCGAGGGTCCATCGACGACGGTCCAGGCGTAAGCATCAATCGATAGGGAGGATTGAGTTCGCCGACGTGTTGCGTCATGACGTTTGCCCTTCTCTCCAGAATATTGTAGCCGCGAGTTCTTGCCCTGAGCCTGCCGAACGGGTAGCTCGCCATTCTTCTTCGTTTTGCGCTACTGGCGAGCTCGCCTTTCTAGCTCCAGGATCGCCCGCGAGTGCGTTCTCTAGGGACGCTTGGGAGCGCGGCGGGAAGAGCAATTTTCCCGCAATCGCCGGGGTGGCGCAACCGACAATTTGGCTCGGAACGCCCGTCAGCTTAGAACTCATCTTGTTGGAAATGCCGCGCGTCAGGGCACGGCTTCAGCCGTGCCGTAAACCGCGTATGCTCGACGCGGCTTTAGCCGCTGAGGGCATGAACTTGAAGTTCTCACACAGACTCTTTAGCCCTGAAGCGACGCGTCCTTTGCTCCGAACCATTTATGAGACGGCTTCTGGTCCTCTGACTTGCAGCCCACCACCGACGAGGAAGAGCAAGGTGACGATAGCGAGCAAGTAGACCGCGGGAAAGAGTCCCACGGGTACCCCGTACCCAGTGGGGGAAGAACCAGGCCAGTGTCCAATTCCTGACCTTCTGGCCAGTTGTTTCCTCGAAACTCCTGACCTTCTGACCAGTTGTCTCCTCGCAACCCATCGACTCAGACTCTGCTGTGGAGCCAAAGGTAATAGCACCTGTAGGACTTTCGGGTTGCTCTAGGTCGAGTTGACCTCCTTTTCTTCGAACTAACCAAGCGCCGGGGCAGGAAGCTAGGGGGGCCATGAACGTTCGTTTGGGCCTTGTTTTGTTGGTCTTGCTACTCGCAATTGCGAATTTCGGATGTTCCGGACGCGTCGCGGCAACCCTCACCGCGAATGCGGCCTCGGTGGCGCCTTCTATTACGACGCAGCCGACAAGCCAGACGGTTGCAGTCGGTCAGACAGCCTCCTTCAGCGTGTCCGCCACGGGCACCGCCCCGCTCAGCTATCAGTGGAACAAGAACGGCACGGCTATTTCGGGGGCGACCTCCTCCAGCTACACCACCCCCGCGACGACAAGTTCCGACAACGGAGCGCAGTTCACAGTGGTGGTTAGCAACACCGCCGGGAGTGTGACCAGCAACGCGGCCACGCTCATGGGCATCGACGCCACCACGACGACAATCAACGTGACTGCCTACGGCGCGAGCGGTAATGGATCAACCGACGATACCTCGGCCATCAACAACGCCATCGCGGCCCTCACCGGCGGCGCCACCCTCCTTTTCCCCTGCGGCACCTACCTGGCCACGGGCCAGTTGACGATCAATGTCTCGAATGTGACCGTGGACGGCTCTGGTTGTGCCATCATCCGGAACACCGCCTCCGGAAACGTCATGGTGATCGGCGCGGCCGGTAACGTCAGTCCCGACTACGGTCCCGCTGTTGCGTTGAGCGTGACCGTGAACGAACTGGATGCAAGCTTTACGACGGTTTCCGGCTTGGGAGTTAGCTCGGGAGATTACGTGCGCCTGCGGCAAGGCGGCAAAGACCCTTACGGAGACACAAGCTGTGATCCGTCGGGTTGTCGCGGGGAACTAGTGAAGGTTGCCTCGGTTTCTGGAAACATGGTAACCGTCACCACAGCACTACACGACACGTATAACCCCTCACTGAATGCCGCGACGGCTCAAAAGCTATTAAACCCCCTCACCGGTATTAGCGTGAAGAACATCACCTTCGACGGAAGCGGGTCTAATGTTTACGGATTCTCCTTGTCCGGAGTCTCCGAATCCACGGTCACCGGCGTGACATCGAAAAACGTACAGGGCGCGGCCATCTTAGATGAGGGTGGCTTTAACGTGGCGTGGAGCAACATCACCGTCACTGGAGCCGGTAGCGCGCAGTGCGGAGACGCCGTATGGTTTCAAAATCTAGGAAACTTGTCTGTAAATGGACTGTCGGTTTCCAACGAGAATCCGGGAGCGCACACCAATAGCTGTATCGCCAACGGCGCCTTCGGATTTGGAATGGTTGCATCGGCCAACGGCACTTTAACCAATGTTACCGTCGACGCCTCCGGAGCTTATGGACGTCCGTTCAAAACCACATCTACCCGCTGGACCACGTTCAATTCTCTGACGGTCAAGAATGGCGTTCAAACCTACAACGGAATCAGCTTGGAGTATTATTCCTCTCATAACACCTACAACGACTGCGTCGTGACCAACAACGGTGCGGGCACAGGTACAGGCACGGGCAACGCCGGGATCAACAGCTTCGGCAACTTCAACCAGTACAACACCTTCAAAAACTGCACCGTGTCCGGCAACGGAAACGTGCAGTTCTACATCAGCGGCTTTGATGCTCTCCGCCTGGCGCAGGACAGCCATAATACCGTCAGCGGCGGAACTTTCACGGGATCCAACAGTTCCGAAGCCGTGCTGCTCATTGAGGGTGACGGCACCTTCATAACCGGCGTGACGATCAGTGGCCCAGGGGCGAAGGGGATCTACCTGGACACGCAAGCCAGCAATGCCTGTGTGAACAACAACGCCTTTATGGCCGGCTCGGGCCTAAGCACGGCGATTAGCGCCAATGGCAGCGGAGATCTTGGTTTGGGCAATATCCTGAATACGCTGGGCAGCAACCTGACGTTGGGCGTCTGCGGGCCACCCCTACCGTAGATTATGTTGTCCGAGTCTCAAACGAGCCCGCTTTTCCAAAGGAATTCGTTGGAGTGACCGCTCTCCGATCCTCGCCCTAAACTCGATCGCCATTTTGCGATCTACCGCTCCGTGGCTGCTTCAAGGTACGCTGCGAGTTGGTCTATCCGTACGTCCACCACCGCGTAGTCGCTGACTCTTTTGGCGAACATTTCCATGTCCATGTTGCTACAACAATACTGAAAGCCTTGCCGTCCGAGTCGTACCGTTGTACGAAGCGGAGATGTTCGCCGAAGTTGTGACGAGAACGAAAGACGTGTCCACCGTGAAGGTCGCGCTTGTGGCTCCGGCGGGAACGGTCATGCTGGGCGGCACGCGGGCCGCGCCATTGCTGCTGGAAAGCGTGACTATCGCACCTCCTGCGGGAGCTGGCCCGCTCAGGGTCACCGTGCCCCTGGAGGATTGCAAGCCGCCAGTGACGCTCGTCGGGTCCAGCGTCAGCGAAGAGACGGTTGGGAGGGGTGGGGGCGTCACAGTGAGGCTGGCAGCAGTGCTGGTCACGCTGCCGGCAGAGTTGGTGACCACCACAGTGAACTGTGCTCCGTTGTCCGATGTCGATGTGGCGGGGGTTGTATAGCTCGGCGAGGTCGCGTTGCCGATAGCTCCCCCGTTCCTCTGCCACTGGTAACGGAGCGGCGCCGTGCCGGAGGCGGTCACCGAGAAGGTCGCTGTCTGGCCGGCCGTGACGGTCTGGCTGACCGGCTGCGCAGTGATCGAAGGCGCCACCGGAGCAGGGTTGACGGTGAGCGTGGCCGTTAGGGTCACGCCACCATAGGACGCGGAGATGTTCACCGGCGTGGATGCAGCCACCGCGCTGGTTCTGACCGGGAAGGTCACGCTAGTGGCTCCGGCGGGAACGGTCACGCTGGAAGGCACGCTGGCCGCGGAGTTGTTGCTGGAAAGGGAGACTTGCGCGCCACCTGCGGGTGCTGCTCCGCTGAGCGTGACTGCGCCGGTGGAGGAATTCCCACCCGTAACACTCGTTGGATTCAGCGAAAGCGAGGAAAGAGAGACCGCCGCGGGAACTGAAGATAGTTCGAAGTCCAAGACTGCGGGATTGGGATCGTTCAGTGAAACCGCCACGAACTTCGAAGGAGACACCATGTAGATGACGGCGTTGCCTCCTGTCCCGGAAGTGACCGTCATGGTTCCCCTGCCATTTGTTGGCGATGGGGATACGGAGTACGTGGCCCTGAACGCTGTGCCCGAGACCGGTCCGCTCGGGTCGCCGATGTCTTCGGCGCCGGTCATATCGCCCGTGGGGGTGGCGCCGCCCGCTGCGAACTCGCCGGAGAAGACGACCACTCCGAATGCCGCCGGGTTGGTCGTGTAGCCGGCATACGTACCCTTCAGCGCGCTATTGGTAAACGAGCCCGCAGCCTGCGGTTCGCCGAACCCGAACAAAACATTGGCATCCGAGACGAAGAGGAAAATTTGATTCAAGTTCACCAGGTAGGCAACCAGGCTGAATCCTCCAATCGCAATCGATGTCCGCCCATTGCTGGCCACGCTGTACGTCCCCGGCGCAGCAGTGAAGGAATTGGGCGCCCTGCAGTAGTTCTCGTCGTAGGTCAGGGAAAGGGCGCCGCTGCCGTTGGCAGTGAGCAAACCTGCGCCCGCTTTGGGCACACCGACTGTTCCACCACCGCAATTGGAGAGTCCTGTGAGGTAAATCACCATGTTGCCGTTCAGCGAGGCGTTGGAGAATCCCCCCGCGGGAATTTGCTGCTGCACCACGACGCCATTTAGCAGAGGGGTCGCAGTCGTGACCGCGTCCCTCTCCATCGCAAACAGCTTTCTTGAATTCACCACGTAAAAGACGAAGTTCAAGGTGTCGGGCGTTCCGCCAAAAGTAAACGCGAGCTGCATGGTCCCCCGCCCCGTGGCGGTATTGGATACCGTGTAATTCGCTGACGTAAAGGTCATCGGATAATCAGTGCCATAGCCGTTGACGTCCCCCGCTGCGTTTGTGAGAGTCCCTGTCCCGTTCGAAGTAAAACGTCCCGCGATTGCGGCGCGATTATTTGCGTTATCTAAGCCGGCAGCGCCAAATGCGTAGTCGCCTGTTATTTTGGCCGTGCTGAACGCAGTGGCGTCCGCTTTTTCGATGGTCCCCGAGCCGATCGTTCCGGACCCTCCCGCGGCGTCGAACTCGATGAACTGGGCGTTGCCGTTGGCCATCATCGCGAAGGCTAGCTTCGCCGAGCTGCCCGAAATATTCATAGTCATCACACCGCGTTTGTCGGCACCGATTGAATAGGTCCCGGTGAACGATTGAGCGGCCGCTCCGCCACCCACCGTGTTAGTGTCCAGTTCGCCGTTCGTCACATTGCCGGCCCCGTCCGCCGTGAATCTTCCCACGGCCCCAAAAACGGATGACACGGTCCCATTCCCGCTGATGCCCCTGAAGGTAAATGCATAGTTGCCATTCAGCTCGGCGTTGTTCACCCCAGAGGTCTGGGCTCGAACCGTCGAACCAAGAACCGCCGCGAAACACACGGTCAGCAGAGCATTCCGTTTTCTCATTATTTCTCCTCTACTTGCTGGCTATGCGGTTAGTTAGGGTCGTTTTCGTTGCGCATCACGCAACATGACTACTCCCTGTGGGAAGGCACCCACGTCTTGATTTGAAGTTGCGCTTGCTGTTGGGACGGGTTACTCCTTGCTGTTCTTGTCCACCTTCGAAAATGGGTCGCCGCCGCAATATGTATGCATCACCAGCGACAGGCAATCAATCGGATGAATACCGTAAACCAAGATCGGAAGACACCCTAGAAATTGCCAAATGCCGAGCAG
>WNFS01003134.1_pt1 | contig 12488 bp, 10 predicted proteins | sample 5400141 | NCBI WGS metagenome assembly WNFS01 (sample SAMN13153358, study PRJNA577476) | soil metagenome | isolation source: 60 cm saprolite under Madrone tree | place: USA:California | collected 2016-06-14 | reverse complement strand
CCGAGTCCCTGGGCATGCGTTTCGTGCATATTCCTGTCAGTGGATGGTCCCCGCCAACGGATGAGCAGGTGGTTCAATTCCTTTCCCTCTTCCACAAGGATCCCAAAGAAAAGATTTTCGTGCACTGCCGCTTCGGCGATGATCGCACCGGCGTCTTCGTGGCCACCTATCGCATGGCCCTCGAAAAATGGCCCGCCGAGCAAGCCCTGAAGGAAATGTATTTTTTCGGCTTCAACGGCTTTTGGCATCCCTCCATGAAAACCTTCATTCGCGGGTTCCCTGCGCACCTGAATTCCACCCCAGCCCTCGCCTCGCTCCGCGCTCTTTCTTCGCAGCCCTGATCCACTGCCTCGGACATTCCCCTCGCAACCCACCCATGGTAGTGTTTGAAAGCTAATACTACGAGGCGTCTTAGTATGGGTCTCGATCTAGTTGTGGAGGGCTGCGCCAAGCCCGGGCATGAGCACGAATGGCGTCGACTGTTGGAGCGCTCTTTCGCTGATAAAGAGCTATCGGAGGCAGAAGTTGCGCGCTTCGGGGAGATTTGCATTCCGGGCTATGAGCGCATCGGCGCACCACGGGTTGGATACGATAACGCTGCAAACCAATGGATACTAAAAGCACAAAACGCGATAACACCCGAAGACGTAGCTGCTGTGTTGAAAAAATTCGAAGGCTACTACGTCGTGCGTCTCGTAGAGTGCGATGGCGTGCCCAAGTATTCTCATGGAGGCTTGTATGAGGGAGCCGACGATACGAGTTTCCGTGGGGCGTTTCTGAATGGTTGCCAGGACGTCCTGAACAAAGACTTGTTGAATGAGGCATGGAACCACAAATTTCCGGGGGAGGCGGTCGAGTATGGAAAAACGCTGCTTGCAGCAGCTCAGGCCGCGGAGGCGGCAGGTAGAGCACCCACGCGGCGACGCACCCTTCTTTCGCGCCTAGGGCTGGCCAAAGAGTCCGAGCCCATCGCAATGGCAGACCAGCTTGAGATCGTGCGAGCGGCTGGGCGCTGGTTCATTTTCTGGGGTGAACGTGGTCATCCCATCCGCGCGTGGTTCTGATGGGCTGAGCTTGTCGGATTATAGGACATGTGGATTTGAGGTGAAGTTCGCGGAAATAGCCGGCCATATGCAGCCGCTGCTTATTGTAGTTTCGTACGCCAACAACCATCTTTTTTCTGGACAAATCATTCCTCTTGGAGTATTCTATGTTTAGGTACACATCCATTTGGACTGCGGCAGCCAGCTGCCGCTTTTTTGTTTTCAGACCCGGTCTAACCCAGCTTGGCCCTTGGATCTCAGTACAAACGCGAAAAACCGATGCCTATGATTATGTAAACCTCTAAGCCTTTTAAAATCAACACTTGCATGACACCTCGTAAGTGTTGCCCCCCAAAGGACTTACGGGATTGTCAAACCCTTTAGAATCAACACTTACAGGAAAGTGCGGGGGATCTTTCATTCTGGCTTCCCCCATCATCGCATCGGGTCCCACGCTTCGGCTGCCATGCGCAAGAAACTTCCAGCCCTTGAGACCATGCGCCTCGAGCTAAGCAGTGAAAATTAGGAACGTATAACATCTCTTTTTCTCTAGTACTTCCGTACCCTTCTCAGCAGGACGCTTGCTTCATTTAATAGAACACCCCCTTCCGCCATCATTTTAGCGACACGCAATTTACCTGTCTGAGGGAGAGGTCCCCGTGCAAGTCGGACGTTACGAAATTCTCGAGATTATCGGCACCGGCGCCACCGGCCGCGTGGCGCGGGCGCACGATCCCATGATCGGGCGCCAGGTGGCGATCAAGCTTTTCTCCAAAGAACTCGCGAAGGGCGAAGGCCGTCTGCGTTTTCTCCAGGAAGCCCGCGTAGTCGGGCAGCTCTCGCACCCCTCGATCATGACGTTGCACGATATGGGCATTGACGAAGGTACGCAAACACCTTACTTGGTCATGGAATTCCTGGAGGGCCAGCCACTCGACCGCATCCTGGAAAGGGGCAGCCTTCCTTACCCCCGGGCCTGCGCGATCGTTGCGGAAGTCGCCTGCGCTCTTGGCGCCGCGCACCGCAGAGGTGTAATTCACGGTGACGTCAAGCCAGCCAATGTGCTCGTCACCGACGACGGCCGCGTGAAGCTCATGGATTTCGGAATGGCGCGCCTCGCCAGCCACGATACCGGCGCCAGCCCTCTTCTTGGCACCCCTGCTTACTGGTGCCCGGAGCAGATTCTCGGCAAGCCCCAGGACGCTCGTTCCGATATCTTTTCGCTTGGAGTCGTACTCTACGAATTGGTTACGGGAAAGCGCCCCTTTGACGCAGACTCCCTTCAGGGCATCTGCAGCCGGGTCCTTTCTTCCACGCCGCTCCCGGCGTCTCATGCGAATCCGTCGATGCCCACGGGTTTCGACGAAGTTGTCGCCCGCTGCCTGACAAAAGATCCAATAGCTCGTTATGCTGTGGCTGAAACGCTCGCGGAAGATCTCTATCCTTTCGCGCGCCGCAAAACGGTTCACCAGGTTTCGCCGCAAGCCGTCAGCAATGGTAATGGTCTGCGCGACCGTGCTGCGCGTCTCCTTCGCTCCGCCTGATGATTACCCTGGCAAAAGAGCGCTATGAAACACTTGAACACCTCGGTTCCGGGGCCTCGAGCCGCGTCGACAAAGCGCGCGACAACGTCATCGGCAGAACCGTGGCCCTCAAAACCTTTTTGAACGATTTCGGTCCAGGCCTCGAGCAGCAATTCCTCCGCGAGGCCCAGATCATCGGCCAGCTTTCCAATCCTTCCATCGTCCAGTTGTACGACGTCGGAATCAACGAGCACGGTATTCCCTTCCTGGTGATGGAATTCGTCGCTGGCAAGACGCTGGAAGATCATCTCGACCCGTCCGCCCTCCCGCTACAGCGGGCCTGCGCCTGGGCTGCCGATCTCGCTGGCGCCCTGGCGCTTGCCCATCGCGCCGGAATCATTCACGGCGACGTCAAGCCCGGCAATATTCTCGTCACGGCGGAAAATAAGGTAAAACTCGGCGATTTCGGCATCGCGCGTTTCGCATCGCAGAGTTCCGGTTCCGGCAACCTCCGGGGCACGCCGGCCTATCTGGCGCCCGAACAAATTCAGGGCGAACCTCAAGATCCGCGCTCGGATCAGTTTGCGCTGGGTATTGTTCTGTATCAGATGGTGTGCGGTGTTAAACCCTTCGATGGAAGTTCGCTCGGCGCCGTCTGCGCCCAGATTCTAAATGCCGAGCCGGTGCCGCCTTCGCGGCACAATGCGGCGGTGCCAAAAGCGCTCGATCGCATCATCGCTCGGTGCCTGGCAAAAAACCCCAAGGGCCGCTTCGCGCACTGCGACGAACTTGCTTCCGCCCTTTATCCGTTCGCGCGTTCAAGCCCTTCGTCCGCGTCACCCAAGATCAAAAACCGTTTTTGGTGGTCGAAGCCCGGCGGGCAGCGCGACGTGTGGATCACCGCGGCCGCTTGTTTGCTCCTCGCTGCTACTGTTCCGGTGTCCCAATCCTTGCGCGCTCGCTTCACACTTCCCGCAGTCCCTGCGATCCATTTTTCAGTCCCGGAAGTGCCCTCCGAAGCCTTCACTCATACGTCGCAAACGGTGACCGAAGCACCCGTGCCAGTCGCTGTAGGCGACCCCGTGACACAAGTCGCACAAGAACGCCTTCACATGCGCGCCAATCGCCCAGCGAAGCTAGCTGCTGCTCGAACGAAGCAGCCTGGCGTCATCCCTCAAGCGGCTTCGTCTTCTAAGATCGTTGCACCTTCGGCCCCCGAGCCTGCTGCGCAAGCCGCTACCGCCCCCACCCTCCAAATCGAAATTACTTCCGCAGTCACCGAAGGCGCCTTGGCCATTTATGCGGATCGAGAATTGCTCTTCACCACAAAATTGGTGAAGGCTACCCCGGGCGAACCGATCCATTTCGAGCACGCTCTTCCCGCCGGACCGCATCAATTCCGTGTGGCCCTTTACAAGCCGGATAAGAGTCTGCGCTTGGAAAAAGAAGGTCTGGCGGAAATTCGGTCGGACGGAGCAAATACCCTGGCCGTCCACGTCACTCATCGTGCCAAGCTGCTCGTCCGCCGCGAGTTCGCCCTGGACATTACCTGGCCCGCCGGCACAGCGGCAGCTTCCGAACGCACTGCCACACCCGTGAAAACCTCAGCCCTGCTGAAATAATTTCTGTTCGAAAATACGCGGATTGGATTAGAAGAAAGTTTGCCGCGCTATTCGTAGCGCAGCGCTTCGACTGGATCCAGCTTCGCCGCCTTCATCGCCGGCCACACGCCAAACACCAGCCCAACGCACACGCTCACCACTATTCCAGTCGCCGCGGCCCACACCGGCACGCTTCCCGGCCACTTCAATCCCAGGCGGATCAGCAGCACCACGCCATTCACCAGGATGAGCGCGATCACGCCTCCCGTCCCGGTTAACGTCATGGCTTCCAGCAAAAATTGCCAGGTAATGTCTCCGCTCTTCGCGCCAATCGCTTTGCGGATTCCGATCTCGCGCGTCCGTTCCGTCACGCTCACCAGCATGATATTCATCACCCCCACGCCCCCGATCAGCAGGCCGATGGAGCTCAGCACCACCGTCGCAATGGCCACCATCCCCACAATATTGTGGAATTCATCCACCTGCTGCTGAGGGGTCTGGATCGAGAAATTGTCCTTTGCGTTGTAGGCGACGTTCCGCCTCCTCCGCAGCACTTCCGTCGCCTGATCCACGGCCAGATCCAGCTTGTTTGGATAAGCCTGCATGCGAATCATGTTTTCGTACGCGCCGGGATAAATCTTGTGAAAAGTGTTATACGGAATGAGCACGCGCCGGTCCTCATCTCCCATCCCGAACCCGCCCTTCGGCTTTTCCACCACGCCAATCACCTGAAAGTCCGATCCATCAATGATGACGTCTTTCCCGATGGGCGCGCCCTCCGGAAACAGAACCGGCGCCACGTTTTCCCCGAGCATCACCACTTTCTCGCGGTGCAGGTCGTCTCCCTCGCTGATGAATCGTCCCGCCAGCGTCGACGCGTTCGCGTAGACTTGCCCGAAGTTCGCCTGCACTCCTCGAAAATCAATCGCGCCGACGCTCCCGGCTTTCGTCCGCACCGTGTGCGGCTGCTCCCACCAGGTCAGGAACGCCGTGACGTTCTTCACCGCCGGACTTCCCTCTTTAATTGCTTCCGCATCCTCCAGCGTCAGCGGCTTGCGCTCGCGCTCGTCCTTGGGCCGTCGGCCACCATGCGGGCCCTGATCAAAGCGCGAAATGAACGCCGTATCCGCGCCGAACTGTTTGATGTTTTCCTGGATCTGCGCGTCGAAGCCCGTGATGAGCGCGGCTACAAGCATGATCACGCTCACGCCGAGCACCACGCCGAACACCGTCAGCGCGCTCCGCATCTTGTGAGCGCGCAGCGTGTCCATGGCTTGCTTCAGGTTTTCGCCGTACTGTTGAGCCATTGCAGTTCCTTAGCCGTCCGCCCGCAGCGCTTCAATGGGATCGAGTTTCGCCGCCCGCATCGCCGGGTAAATCCCGAAGAACAGGCCCACCGCCGTGGAAACACTCAGGGAAAGGATGACCGCGTTCATCGGCGTCTGCATGGGGATGGATGTTGATGCGCGCCCAAGCGCTACCAGGCCGTATGCGAAGATGATTCCAATCAGGCCGCCCACGGACGCCAGCACTGCCGATTCCGTCACGAATTGCAGAACGATGTGCTTTCTCCGTGCTCCGAGCGAACGCCGCAGGCCAATTTCTCTTGTGCGTTCGGTCACGCTGGCCAGCATGATATTCATGATCACGATCCCGCCAACCACCAGAAACACCGCAGTGAGACCCACGGCAATCGCGAACACATTTGCCGTCAGCTCTTTCCACAAACTCATGATCGAGTCCGAGCCCAAAATTCCAAAATTGTCGTCCGCCGACCATGGCAGATGCCGGGCGGCCCGCAGGAGCATCCGCGCCTCATCCTCAGACGCCGCCATTATTTCCGCATTCCTCGCCTGCACAAAGAGCGTCAGCGAATCCCTCTGCGTGTGCCATTCCTTGTAGTACGTCCCCAGGGGAATCAGGATGTAATTGTCCTGCGATTGCCCGAAGGCGGTGCCGATGGCCGCGGCTACGCCAATGACCTGATAGCTGTGCGTGCCGGCTCGAATCATTTTGCCGATCGGATCCACATTGAAAAAAAATTTCTTGGCCACGTCGGCGCCGATGTAACAAACCGGCGAGCGGTGCGTTTCGTCGGCCTCGGTGATAAGCCTGCCGGAGGCGAGATTCATGTTTCGCACTTCGGGGTAATTGGGCGTCACGCCCCGGATGCTAGTGTCTTCCAAGAGCGTGTTCCCGCTGCGAACATCCGTGGACTTGCCTTCGATGGCCGCAATCGCGTTTGCGGTTCGCATGTTTTCGCGCAGCCGGGTGAATTCCTCGATGGTCAGCAGCGGCCGTTTCTGGGCTTTCACCCAGGCGTCCTCGCTGGTGATGATGCCGAAGCGGTCCACAACGAACACGTTGGCCCCGAGGTTTGCCACGCGGTCGGCTATGTAGAAATTCAGCCCGGCGACCACGCTCATCACGGCCACCAGTGTCGTCACCGCCAGGATCACTCCCAGCAGCGTCAGGAAACTACGTAGCTTGTGCGCCCGGAGTGAATCGAGGGCCAACCGGAGGGTCTCCCCCAAGGTGACGGCAGCGCTGCGCAAACTGCCCATCTTCAGGGCGGTACTCTCCACCCGCCGCGGCAGCACGCTCAACCCGTCCATGGGAGTTACGCCCAAACAGACCTCCAACCCTTCTCTATTCAATACGAAATACCGCGACCGTTCGTTCCTTCTTCTATAGACGCGTAGTAGGCCAGTTTGCTTTCAGCCACGGATGGGGGTAGGTTTACTCCAGGTTGGACGGACATCGGCCATCCCGCCGCCAGCATTTGAATTGTACCTTGTTTAACAGTGAATGGGAGAAGAACCGGGCCCACCGGGCCGGTGATCCTCGCTCCACGGAGAAAATTGGCGGGCACCGTATCTATGCTTATTATCTGTGGTTTACGGCACTTACTCCGGGCCTCGCAAACGGTGGCCGGGCTCAGGTTCTGACGGGGTGTACAACAATTATGTGTGCCAGAGAATCCAACGAGATTGCAGGATCGCGGCTATTCCACGGCATCGAATTATGTTGAAACGGGCTTTTTCTCAGATCGCTTTACTCTCTTTCTTCGCTGCCTCGAGCGCTGCGGCGCAGTCGGTGGTTCCTGATTCCACTCCGGCGGTCTCCCCAGCGAAACCGGGCCTCTTCGACCGCGTAATTTCCAGCCAAAAGAGAAATGAAGAAGCACTGGACGTCTATGAGCGCATGGAGCGGCTGGAAGTTCGCAAGAACGGCAGCGACGCAACCCCGGCGTCGGTAAGAATCGCACGCGTCATTCCGTCGGGCACGGGAATGGACCGCATTCCTGTCGGCCCCCAGGGCCAGCCCACGGATCCGGCGGCCTATCGCGCGGATCTCGCAAGACTGGAAAAGGCGCTTGCGCTGCTCGTCAACAACAACCGTTCGCAGCGCGACGCCGTGGAAAAGTTCGCGAAGAAAAAAAAGGAGCGCAACGACCTCATTGACGCCACGCGAAACGCTTTCCTATTTACCTTCGTCGCCCGCGAGCCTCGCGCGGACCGAATGCTTTCGAAGTACAGGATGGAACCCAACCCCGCCTTCAAGCCCACCACGCGCTTCACTTCCATTTACACCAAAGTTCGCGGATTCGTCTGGGTGGATGAGCAAGCCGAAGAGCTCGCGCGCATCAAAGGCGAAGTCACTGAAGACATTTCCGTTGGTCTGTTTCTTGGGAAAATTTACAGAGGCAGCCATTTCATGCAGGAGCGCTACGAAGTCGTGCCTGGACTTTGGCTCGCCAGTTTTTCGCAATATGATTTCGACGGGCGCAAACTCTTCTCAGGTTTTTCGGTCCACGAGCGTACGTTCTATACAAACTACCGCTACATCGGCCCGCCCAAGGAGGCACTCCTCGCCGTTCGAAAGGAACTGGGCCTTACCGACTTGGGCAAGCCCGCTTCTGCGGCCGCTGATCGGTGATTCTTCAGCCGGTATACTTCTTGTATCGGCCTCTTCGAAGGAGAAACGGCCGGGGGGTCTCGTGCGCCGCTCGCTCATTCTTGCCGCTGTTCTGGCTTCCTTTGCCACCCTGGACTGCCCGGCGCAATCTTCCCAGTCCAGCTCGGATTCCGGTTCCGCCAAGCCCTCGCCGCAATCCCAGCCTCCTGCTCCTTCTGCGCCACAACCACCTCCTACCGCTGCTGCAACAACGGCGGCCAAAGACCAAAGCGCCGGGAAAGATCAGGCCAAGGAAAAAAAGAAACCAAAAAAGGTTTGGACGGAGGAGGAGATTTCCGCCGTCGGCGGTAGCATCTCCGTCGTCGGCGACCAGCGCCCGTCAAACAACTCTTCCCGCACGACAACTTCGCCGTCTGCTTCGGACGGGCGGGACGCGGCCTATTACCGTGGCCGGCTTGCGCCGCTGCGCCTACAAATCGATGACGTTGACCGCGAAATCCAAGAAATGAAAAGCGTCAAGGGCGCGGTCCGTGAAAACGTCGAGGCGCAAGTGCAGATCCGCGAGGCCCGCCGAGAAAAGATTCAGAAGCAAATCAACGAAATTGAGGAGGACGCGCGCTGGCACGGCATCGCGCCCGGCCAGCTCCGCTGACTCCGGCGAACTAAATGGGCTGGTCTGTACGCCTGACTAGCGAATCAGGTTCCAAGGATACACGCCAACGTTGATTTTCATAATGAAGTAGCTGAAGCCTCCGGGATCGGGCTTTGGCTGGTGCGGCGTATCCGGCGGAATCAGCAACCAGTCGCCTGTCTTCACTTTGTACGTCTTTCCACCGACCACCGGTTGTCCCCGGTATTCTCCCGGAATAATTCCATCCTTGTCCTTCAAATTCTGCTGGTTGGCGATCTTTCCGCCGAGGATCATTTCGCCCGTGCCTCCGGTGAAAATATAAAAATCATACGCTCCGGCGTGCTGCTCGGCGTCGTCCAGCACGCTGTTCACTTTGGTCAAGCTCGGAACGGGCTTATCGCGAAACATGCGATAGAGCATGAACATGCTGAAACCACGCGTCTGCACGTGTACCGGCCCGCCGCCGAACGATTGCGAGCTTCCGCTGCCGGCTTCTTTCACCATCTTGGCGGCTTTCTCGGCCATCTCCGTGTGCGCTTTTCGAATGTCGTCAATGTTCCAATGCATGATCGGCGGCGCATCGGGCGCGAGCGGCGGCTCGTTCGGAGAATTGAAGCCGAACGGCTGCACTTCCGGTTTAGTCTCCTGCGCGGAGGCCCTCGGAATCATCGAGAAGTCGTCGATGTGCCCGCTGAGAATGGCTTGACGGTTTGGCTTTGCCGCATACCCGGCGACGAATCCGGCGAGCGCCGCGCCGATCACCGTTGCAGGAAATAGTTTTTTCATTGCTCGACCCTCCTGTCGTTATTTCTTTGCTGCCGGCTTCTCCGACACAAAACGAATCTCTCTCAACATTTCCGCCTGGCGATACAGCTCGATTTTCCCCGCCGGAAATTTATTGAAGCTCAGCATATAGGCCAGGATATCGGCGTTCTGCTGGCGCGTCAGTTTTCCCGGCGAAGTCTGCGGCATGGTTCTGCGAATTCGTTCGGACAAATCGCCCAGCGGGAGGCCGTTCCAATTCGAAAGAAAGGCCCCACCGGTAAGCGGCGGCGCCGATTCTCTACCCGCGAGCTTGTCGCCATGGCAAGCCGAGCATTGCTTTTCATACAGGGCTTCGCCGCGCTTGGCCTGCTCTTCCGTATAAACGCCATCCCACACCGTACGCTCCGGAGCCATCGGCGCCTGGCCGCGAAGCGCTCCAAGAAACGCCCCGATCACACCCAGCCCTGCCATTGCCATGAATGAATTTTTGCTCTTCACGCCGATTTCTATTCCTCGTTTGACGGCAGCGTGTACGCGATGTACTCGCCCGAGTACGGCCCGCCGCTGACGGCTACCACGATGTACTGCTTGCCATTCACCATATACGTCATCGGCGATCCCGTCTGCGGCGCTGGCATAAACACCGCGCCGACTTCCTTGCCAGTCGCCTTGTCGTAAGCGCGCAGCATTGCTCCGCGCGGATGATCCGCGGTGGTCGTCACGTGCCCTTCGCCTGCAATCACCAGCGTCTTCGTCACCAGCGTCCCGATGTTGTACGTTTCCTGGCCCGTGCGCGGAATGTTCATTCCCTTCAGCGCCGGGCTATTCCGCACCACGTCCGGCGTCTCCCCGTGTGCGACCTGCCAGGAAATCTCACCCTTGTCGAGGTTGATCGCGGAAATTGTGCCGTAGGGCGGCTTGACCAAAGGCAAGCCATCAATATTCATGGGAACGTAACCGGCCCCGGCTTTTTTCTTCGGAGGCTTCGGCGAATCCGCTCCGGCGTTTTCGCCCGGGCCTTTCAGAATTTCCACTTCTTGTCCGGCAGTTCCCGCGATGTAGTGGATGTCGGAGATTTCCTTGGGCGCGGGCACGAGCCCAATCGGCTCCATGCAGGAGTTGCACGCGTACACGTACGCCGTGTGCGTCTCGGGATCGTACGACCCGCCCGGCCAGTTGGTGCCGCCAGACGCAGTCCCCAGTGTCAGCGTCCCGAGCGGTCCTTCGACTTTGCTCACCACCGGCGGCGTGTAGACCGGGCCCAGATGGTATTTCGACACGATTTCTTTCGCACGCTCGCGAAGCGCGGGCGTGAAATCGATGAGATCGTCGATAGAAGTCCCGTTGCGGCTGTAAGCCGGCGGCTTTGATGGTATCGGTTGCGTCGGCGAATACGTTTCACCCGGAACGTTTCCGACTTCCACCGGCTTCTCCGGCATCGGCCAAACGGGTTTTCCGGTCACACGATCGAAAACGTACAGGAATCCCTGCTTCGTCGGCTGCGCGACAACCTTTACAGGCTTCCCGTCAACCGTAATGTCCGCAAGAATCGGCGCCGAGGAAATATCCATGTCCCACAGCGGATGATGAACCAATTGGAAGTGCCATTTGCGTTCGCCGGTTTTCAGATCCACGCATACGAGAGTTTCGCCGAACAGATTGTTTCCCGGACGGTGCCCGCCGTAGAAATCGCTGGTCGGCGATTCAACTGGGAGGTACACCAGTCCGAGTTGTTCATCCACGGTGATCTGCGTCCAAACTCCAGTGTTGCCCGTATATTCCGCCGAACCCTTTTCCCAGGTGTCGTAGCCAAACTCATCCTTCTTCGGAATGGTATGGAAAATCCAGAGCCGCTTGCCCGTTCGAACGTCAAATCCGCGTACGTAGCCCTTGTTGTTGCGCATGCTGCGCGGAGTCATGCCTTCGCGGAACGCCGCGCCGATAATCACCGTGTCTTTCGCTACGACGGGCGCGGACTGGATGCCTATTTCTCCGGTAGTCAAATCGGGCAGGATTTCCTGATCGTCGTTCAGCTTGAGGTCCACTTCACCCTTGTCGCCAAAGGCCGGAACACTGATTCCGTTTTTCGCGTTGAGGCAAATCAGCCGATAGCCCGGCGTGACATAAAGAATGCGTTCTTCCTTGCCATCGGACCAGTACGCCAACCCGCGGCCGGAGAGTTGTCTTGGCGCTGCCCCGCCGCGCTTTCCCTCATGCTCGCCGTGGATCCAGAGCAATTCACCCGTGGCTGGGTCCAGCGCGATCACCGCGCGCCGCGATCCCGCGGTAGCATACAGAACGCCGTTGACCATCAGCGGCGTTCCTTCCAGTTTGTATTCCGGCCGGTCGCCGAAATTATCGGTCTTGATGCGCCAGGCGATTTCCAAATCGTTGAAGTTCGAGGCGTTGATTTGGTCCAGCGGCCGATAGCGCGTTCCCGCCAGGTCCGCCGCGTAGGACGGCCACTCGGTATCCTTGGCGCGGGTTTGCGCCGAAGTATTTGCCGGAATCGCCGTGAGCACGACAGACCACAAAATCAGAATCTTCCATCTGCTGAATCTTTTCCGCCCCATGTTCCATCCTCCGCTGAATTTCGCCCTTGCGGCTCCGCTGGTAAAACTACTGCGTGCCCATTGCATGCTCAGCGCGTATTTCATGGGCCCGTAGGAATCGACCCCGCCGCGGCCGCTCCCACTGCTCCTAGAAAGGCCTTCGCGCTGTTTGAATGATGCCCCCCCTCACTGAGGCCCGCGGAAGTCTAAGTCAGTCGAATTCAATTTACAAAGGATTAGTTCCCGTCTTTGCGCGCTGCTTCTTTTTTTGTGATTCGTGCTGCTTCGCGCGGCACGAGACAATCTGCAGGACTGTTTGCACTTTCAAAAGATTCCTTTTGAACCGCCTGCTAGAATGCCCGCCATGCGGATTTTCTTTCTCTTTTTGTTTTTCGCTTTTCCGGCAGAGGCGCAATGGTGGGAAGTGCAGACCAGCGGCCTCGATACGAATCTTC
>WNFS01003131.1_pt1 | contig 12492 bp, 9 predicted proteins | sample 5400141 | NCBI WGS metagenome assembly WNFS01 (sample SAMN13153358, study PRJNA577476) | soil metagenome | isolation source: 60 cm saprolite under Madrone tree | place: USA:California | collected 2016-06-14 | reverse complement strand
GCTCTCGCGGCGCACGTCATCGGCGAGCGCCCCGAGGTCGCGCGCCAGCTCGAGCGCGGCCGCGCAGGCGCGCTGGGCGTGGTCCTCGTGGGCGATCGGGGCGCCGAAGAGCGCCATGATGCCGTCGCCGGTGTACTGGTTGATGGTCCCCTCGTAACGGTGGATGCCGTCCGCGAGGATCCGGAAGAGGCGATCGAGGAGGCGGTGCCACTCCTCGGGATCGACGCGCTCGGCGAGCTCCATCGAGCGCGCGACGTCCGCGAAGAGGACGGTGACCGGCTTGCGCTCGCCCTCGAGCGCGCTCTTCTGGGCGAGGATCTTCTCGACGAGGTGGCGCGGCGTGTAGGAGCGGGGCTCCGGGGTGGTCGCCAGCGCCACCAGACGCGCGCCGCAGTCGTTGCAGAACCTCGCCCCGACGGGGTTCTCGTGTCCGCAGGATGGGCAGCTCATCGCGCTTACCCATCTTAGCCCCGTCCGCTAGGAGTCGTCCCGGTGACGAGCTGCCCGGGTGGCGAGCGTCATGGGCTGATCCTGGGCCGAATACGCGACGAAATCGCGCGCCGGCTCTCTCATCGAGGTGCCACAAGGAGCTTCGCATTTCTTTACACGCGGTAGGCACGCTCTTCACAGGAACTCCGGATGCTGAAGATCGTGGAGCGGACCAAAGTCCAAGGAGGTGTGCTATGCGGTTCCTGCGAATCATGCTGCTGCTGGTCGCGATTTCGGTAACGGCGTCATCGTGCTTCGTATTCCTTGATGGTGGCGGCCACGGCCGCGGCCACGGATGGCATCATCGAGGGTAGAAGCGGGCCGGGTCCCGGCGGGCGTCTAGGGTGTTCCAGAGACACCTGCAGAGATAGCCACCGGGACCCGATACCTCCAGGTTTTGGTGGACCGACGGGGGTGGACCGACGGGGGCATCCCGCTATTCGAACAGAGACAGATCGATCGCGTCGCCCATGGTGTTGTAGCCGAGATCGCTCGGGTGGAGGTGGTCGCCGCAGTCGCAGATCGGCAGCATGCGGGTCGGGTGGTCCGGATCGCGCAACGCCTTGTCGAAGTCGACCACCGCATCGAAGGCGCCGCCGTCGCGGATCCAGGCGTTGACCGCCTGGCGCCTGGATTCGCGCTCCGGGGTCCACGCGCCGGGGAGAAAGGTCTCGTTCTCGAACGGCGTCAGGGTGGCGCCGAAAATCTTGATGCCGCGCGTGTGGGCCCGCACCGCGAGCTGCTTCAGGCCGGCGATCATCTCCTCGGCGGTGACCTCCTCCTCGGGCTTGGCCCAGCGGTTGCGGAGATCGTTGGTGCCGAGCATCACGATCGCGTGGGTGACGCCGGGCTGGACCAGCACGTCGCGGTCGAAGCGGCGCAGGCCGCTGTCGCCCCGGATGTCGTGCAGAATCCGGTTGCCGCCGAGTCCCTCGTTCATGACTCCCATCGGTCGACCGCCGGAACGCGCGTGCAGGCGGCGCGAAAGCTGATCGGGCCATCGGCAGAACGCATCCATCGTCGAGATGTTGGCGTCGGTCAGGGAGTCGCCGAGCGCGACGATCCCGCCGGTTTCTCGCGAGGCCAGCACATCGACACCGCAGACGAAATACCAGTCGTCGGTGAGCTTGCCCACCGGCATCGTGTCCGCCGAGGCAAAGTCGCCCGGCGGTGAGATGTAATTCGTCTGGCGCGAGTAGCGGCCGGTGATCCCGAAACTCGCCGGCAGATCTCCCGGCAGATAGATGCTGATCGCGAGGTCGCACAGCGGCGGCACTGGAAGAGAGACCGGATCGCTGACCAGGAGCGCTCCCGCGGCGATCGTGGCTGTCTCGGCGCCGCCAAAGGTCAGCGTGCGGTGGGAGCCCGGGACGACGCTGGGCCCGGTGTCACGTAGCCCAATCCGCGCGGCACCGACGACGATCTTGCGGCCGCCATAGGCGTTGGAGAGGCGCACCCGCAGCGTGTCGCCGCCGATGCTGGCGCGGATGTTCATCCGCAAGGTGTGGTTGCTGAAGGCGACGCCCTCGGCCGGCGCGGGTGCGGTGGTCCAGCTGCCGACCCAATGCAGATCGCTTTGCATCGTTATCTCCCCTTCGTCGCCCGCGGCGTCATCGGCCGATCTCTTATTCTCGGCTATTCTGACGCATCGTGACTTCATTGTCTCGCCCTCTGCTTCTGCTCCGTGCCCGAGTTGTTTTGTATCGGCCTCAGGCATGTTGCCCTCTACTACTCGGACCCTGCGTCAGAACTCCGCGTTTTTCGTAGAGTTGCCACTTGGCATTCTTGATGCGGGCCTTGCGATGGATAAATCCCCGAGGCGCCCTGGCGGGACCCCTCAAAGAGCCGTCCAGGGAAGAGCGACCCAGACAGGAGGGCACCTCATGGAGCTTATCAGCCGCATGATGGACGGCTCGATCTCCTATGATCCCAAGGATCGATTGGAGCCCGTACTGTCCGGAGCCGGAGACGGGCAGGCGGAGAAGATCGATTTCGAGGGGATCCCGATGCTGGAGGGGTGCAGCAAGAAGCAGCTTCGCAGCATCGCCCGGATCGCGCGAGTTCTTTACACCGGGGCCGGCACCGTCCTTGTCCGTAGAGGCGAGCCTGGGGAGGAGTTCTTCCTCATCCTTGACGGCACGGTGAGCGTCCACGTGTCGTCGGAAAAGTCAGTGCCCCTAGGGCCTGGAGCGTTCTTCGGTGAAATGAGCCTGCTGGACGGAGGCACTCGCTCGGCCACCGTGGTCTCGGAGACCCCGGTTCGCCTGCTCGTGATCAAGCGCGAGAACTTCTCGGTGCTCTGCCGGGAAGTGCCCGACCTCACCCAGATTCTGTCGGCCACCTTGTCGCGGCGTCTGCGGCAAGCCGAACAGCGTCCGGAAACGTCTGGGTGGTGCGTTGGCCAGGTTGTGAGGGGAGCGCCGACCTTCTCACGCTGAAGGCACGTCTACTGTGCCAGGTTGACCGTCACGTGTAGGACATCGGGCAGGGGAGATCGCTCGTTCTCTAGCTGCCACGATCCGATGCCACGCAGGCCTACGGCAAAGATGCCGTAGTTCGGATGCGGGACGATACCTTTGATCACCGTGGTCGTCGGACCGCGTAGCCGGCCCAGGGTGGTCCCTCCCGCTCGCGCGAACAATGCCGCCACATCGCGCTCTGCCCCGCTTCGACTTTTTACGAAAAGCCGTCCGACCACGTCCACGGGCCGCTGCGTGTCGCCGGGGGTTGTTAACCTGGCAGCGCCGGATGGCCCTTCTGGCTTGGCGCCACCGCTCTTGGCTTTCGGAGTCTGCTGCGCTGACGGACCAGGCTTGACTACCCTGGACGTGACCGAGCGATCCGCAGGGACATCGCGAGCGACCGCAGGCGGAAGCTGGGTGCCCCCTGCCGCCTGCGGTGTGGGAGGCGCTGATTGCGCCGGTAGAGACGCGGCCGGTGGAGGCTCCGAAGGGGTCTGAGCCCGCATTCTCTCGACGAGCCCCGCATACGAGTAGGCGGCCAGTACCCGGACGAACTGGGCCCGGTAGTTCATCACGAGGCTCACCCCATCGACGACGACGTCCTGCACCCGCCAGCGGTCACCCCGGCGGACCATCCAATAGTCGACGGGAAGCTCCTGGCCGCCGCGTGTCAGCAGGGTCGTCGCGACGTGTGCCGACTCGCCGTGGATGGACTCGCCAAGAAATTGGATCTTCACCCCGCCGGCCACACTGGCCTTCGACCCGACCATCGCGATGAAGCCTCGCTCGAGGAAAACGGTGAAGAGCCGGGTGAACTCGTCCTGATCCGCCGGAATCCTCGACAGCCACACCGAGCCGAGCGCGACCCCGGCCGCGGCCCGGAAGTCGAACAGCTCATTGACCAGCTCGCGGATGTCTTGACGGGGTGTCTCGAGTCCGTGCGCTGGATCCACGGCCTGAAGGACGGTGTTGGTGCGCGCGAAGAAAGCTTCCAGCGTCCCTGTGGGCGACGTCGCCCGGGCCGGCTGAGCAATACCGAACAAGAATCCCACAACCACGACAGGCAGCAGGACGCTTGTCCAAACGTGCGGCGAACGGTTTCGCTGCGGCTGCGGCTTGATCACGGAGTTTTGAGTCAGCAAGCCACGTGCCGATCCGATTGGGACTACGAAGTCGCTGAGTTGCGAGGGAATGGCAGAGAACTGTTCGCGTTCGCCGTGTCAGGGGGCGTCCGATTCCTGACACCTTTCCGATCACATCTCAGGCGTCGCGCCCCGCTCCCCTACCGTCGTAGCGGCTGAGGTGAGTCAGCGCGCGGTCTCGCGCTCCAGGTCGCGGATCGAGGAGGCGGCGATGTCGACGAGGGTGTCGATTTCCTCGCGGGTGATGCAGAGCGGCGGCGCCAGGCGCAGCACGTTGCCCCGCGCGTAGACGATCGCTCCGCGGTCCCAGGCCTTCCGGTCGAGCTTCGCGACCGTGTCCTTGTCGAGCGGCCGGCCGGAGCCGTCCGGCTCCACGAGATCGGCACAGACCAGGAGCCCGCGGCCGCGCACCTCGCCGACGAGCGGGGAATTGCCGACGGCCGTGCGCAGTCCGTCGAGCAGGCGGGTGCCCATCGCCGCCGCGTTCTCCACGAGGTTGTCCTTCTCCATGATCTGGAGATTGGCGAGCGCCGCCGCGCAGGCGACGGGATGCGCCGCGTACGTGTTGGGATGGACGTTCTCTTCCTTGGTGTCGTCGGGGAAGACGCCGGCGAGGCGGCGCGTGGCAATACTCGCGGAGAGCGGGATGTAGCCCGAGGTGATGCCCTTGGCCACGGACATCAGGTCCGGCACGACGTCGTCGTGCTCGACGGCGAACCAGCGCCCCGTGCGGCCGAAGCCGGTGATGACTTCGTCCGCGATCATCAGCACGTCGAGCTCGTCGCAGACGGCGCGGACCTTCCTGAGCCATCCGATGGGTGGCATGATGAATCCGCCCGACGACAGCACCGGCTCGAGGATCACCGCCGACACGGTGTCGGGCCCTTCGCGCACGATCGCTTCGCGCAGCTCGCGCCCCCGCCGCGCGATCAATTCCTCGTCGGTGCCTGTGCCGCGGTCGCGGTAGGGATGCGGTGGCGCGAGCTTCGTGAACCCTTCCGGCTGGAGCTTCGCGTAGGGGGCGGCCAGCTGCGGCAGGCCGCAGATGGCGTAGGTGCCCATGGTGGCTCCGTGATAGCCCCCGAGGAACGAGATGACCTTGTGCTTGTCGGCCTTGCCCTTCGCCATCCAGTAGTGCCGGGCGATCTGCATCGAGCGCTCGTTGGCTTCCGAGCCGCTGACGGCAAACATCGTGAGGTCGAGGTCGCCGGGCGTGAGGGAGGCGAGCTTCGCCGCCAGCTGGGCGGCCGGACGATTCGAGAACTGGCGCGTGGTCGGATAGTAGGCGAGCTTGACGGTCTGCTCGGCGATGGCCTCGGCGATCTCGCGGCGCCCGTGGCCGACGTTGACGACGGCGAGGCCCGCGAAGCCGTCCATCAGCTTCTTGCCCTGCTCCGTCCACACCCACACGCCCTCGGCGTGGTCGATGACCAGCTCTTCGTCCGAGAGCCACGGATGATCCTGCGTCTTGTGAGTCCAGAGATGTCGGATATCGCCCGCTGTTGTCGCCATGGGCGGTACTGTATCATGGCCGCCATGTTCATCGTCGGCGTCGACGTGGGCGGCACGTTCACCGACCTCACCGCCGTCGACGAAGCGACGGGACGCGTCGTCGTCACCAAGGTGCCATCCGAGCCGCGCAACGAGGCGGCGGCGCTCCTCGCAGGGTTGAAGGCCCTTGGGATCGCGAGCGCTGAAGTACGGCGCCTCGTGCACGGCACCACCGTTGGCACCAATGCCGTCCTCGAGCGGCGGGGCGCCCGCGTCGCCGTCCTCACCACCGCCGGCTTCCGCGACCTGATCGAGATCGGGCGAACGAAGCGCAACATCCCCGCGCTGTTCGTGCCGACCTTCGTCCGCCCCAAGCCCGTCGTCGAGCGCAAGCACCGCTTCGAAGTCACGGAGCGCCTGAACGCCGACGGGTCCGTCCTGGTGCCCCTCGACGCGGTGTCGGTCGAGCGAGCGCTGGACGGCGCGCTCGGCACCGGCGCCGAGGCCATCGCAGTGTGCCTGCTCCACGCCTATCTCAATCCCGCTCACGAGCGGCTGATCGCGGACATCGTGAAAAGCCGCGCGCCCGGCCTGCCCGTGTCGTGCTCGGCCGACGTGGTGCCGGAATACCGCGAGTTCGAGCGTTTCTCCACGACGGTGCTGAACGCGTACCTGCAGCCGCTGATGGACCAGTATCTCGAGAGCCTCGAGGAGCGGCTGCTGGCGACGGGCTACGGCCACGGCGTCCTCACGGTCGGCTCGAGCGGCGGCATGATGACGACCGCGACCGCGCGGCGGCTGCCGATCAAGACGATCTTCTCGGGACCCGCGGGCGGGGTGAGCCAGGCGCGCTTCGTCGGCGCGGCGGCGAAGGCGCGCGACTTCATCACCTACGACATGGGCGGCACGTCGACAGACGTCTGTCTCGTGCGCGATCTCACCCCCGTGATGACGTCCGACAGCATGGTGGGCGCGTTCCCCGTCAAGGTGCCTCAGATCGACATGCACTCGGTCGGGGCGGGCGGGGGGTCGATCGCGTGGCTCGACACGGACGGGAGCCTGCAGGTCGGGCCGCGGAGCGCGGGGGCGCGGCCGGGACCCGCCGCGTACGGCCACGGCGGTACCGAAGCCACCGTCACCGACGCCAACGTGGTGCTCGGCCGCATCGGCACCGCGAAGCGTTTGGGCGGCACCATCAGCATCGACCCCAAGCTCGCCCGCGCCGCCGTCGCGAGCGTCGCGGCAGGGATGGGCGGGACGCTCGGCGTCGAGACGCTCGCCGAAGGCATCGTGCGCATCGCGGTGGCGCGCATGACCTCGGCCATCCGCGAGATCTCGATCCAGCGGGGCTACGATCCGCGCGACTTCACGCTCATCGCCTTCGGCGGCGCGGGCCCGATGCACGCGCTTGCCATGGCGGAGGAGATCGGTATTCCGCGCGTGCTCGTGCCGCGCCACCCCGGCAACTTCTCCGCCCTCGGGCTTCTCGCCTCGGACATCAAGCACGATGACGTGCGCACGCGAGTGGGGCCGCTCCGCGAGCAGGCCGCCCTCCTCGCGGCGCTCTTCGAGGACATGGCGGGGGCGGCGAGGCGGCAGCTCGAGACGGAAGGCTTCGCGCCCGAGCAGCAGCGGCTGCGCCGCTCGCTGGATCTCCGGTATCGCGGCCAGGCGTTCGAGCTGAACGTGGAGGTGGGCGACGCCGACTCGCCGCTGCCCGCGATGGACGCGATCGAGGCCGACCTGCACCGGCGGCACAAGGCGTCGTACGGCCACGCGAACTTCGAGGCGGTGATCGAGCTCGTCAACGCCCGTCTCGTCGCGTACGGCGTGGTCCCAAAGCCGGCGGCGGAGCCGTACCGGAGCGGCACGACGGCCATGGACACCGCTCGCCTGGAGACGCGCCCCGTGTGGTTCGACGGCGCGGAGCGCTCCTGCCCGGTGTGGGAGCGGGATCGATTGCCGGAGCGGGCGGAGCTGAGTGGCCCCGCCATCATCGAGGAGTTCGGCGCGACGACGGTCGTGCTGCCGGGGTGGCGGGGCGCGCTCGACGGCCTCGGCAACGTCAGGCTGGAGAGGCGCCACCCGTGACGCCCATCGACCCCATCACGCTCGAGGTCCTGCGCGAAGCCTTCGCCTCGATCGTGCGCGAGATGCGCGTGACGCTCGTGCGCACCGCGTACTCGTCGGTCCTCTACGAAGGCGAGGACTTCTCCTGCGTCCTGATGGACGGCGACGCGCAGATCGTCTCGATGTCCAAGGGCCAGGATCATCCGCTCCACATCGTGCCCATCGCGTGGTCGATGAAGGCCGTGGGCGAGAAATTCGGCGACGACATCCACCCCGGCGACATGTTCCTGCACAACGATCCCTACACGGGCGGCACGCACCTGAACGACGTGGCGCTGATCTACCCGCTTTTCGCCGACGGGAGGATGTTCGTCTTCCCCGTCGTGCGCGCCCACTGGGGCGACGTCGGCGGCATGAACCCGGGGAGCCTGTCCGGCGGCGCGACGGAGATCTTCCAGGAGGGCGTGCGGATTCCGCCCATCCGGATCATCGACCGCGGCCGCCCGAACGCCGCGGCGCTCGAGCTGATCTTCGCCAACATGCGCGGCCCGCGCGAGCGCAGGGGCGACTTCGACGCGATGATCGGGACGTGCATGAAGGCGGCGGAGCGCGTGGAAGGCCTGGCCGCGCGCTATGGCGTGCCGACGGTGCGCGGCGCGGTCGAGCTACTGATGGACCGGGCCGAGCAGCGGATGCGCCGCGCGATCGGCCAGCTGCGCGACGGCGAGTATCTCTACGAGGCGCACCTCGAAAGCGGCCGCGAGCGGCTCGAGCCGCTGACGGTGCGGGCAAAAGTCACCGTGGCGGGCGACCGCATCACCGTCGATCTCACGGGCACCTCGCCGCAGTCGGCTGGGCCGACCAATGTCGGGCCAGCCATGGCGCCCACGGGAGCCTTCACGATCATCAAGTCGTTCCTCGATCCAGGGTCCGACGTGAATTCCGGCGCCTTCCGGCCGCTCACGATCATCACGCCGCCCGGCACCATTGTGAACGCCAATCCGCCGGCGCCCTGCGGCGGGATGGTCGAGGTGAAGTACTGCGTGGAGACGGCTGTGATGGGCGCGCTCGCGCCCGCGCTCGACGGCAGGATCGTCGGCGATCTGAAGGGCGGCGGCAACCACTGCTACGTCGGCGGACCCCACCCCGCCACGGGCGAGACCTTCATCTTCTACGAGTACCCGGCGGGGGGCACCGGGGGCCACGCTGACGGCGACGGCAACAACACCGTCCGCGCGTGGACCGAGAGCGACATGACGACGATCCAGCCGATCGAGGCGGTGGAGCAGCTCTACCCGGTACGCGTCGAAGCGACGACGCTGCGCGAGAACTCCGGCGGTCCGGGGCGATGGCGCGGCGGGCTCGGTCTCACGCGCGCGGTACGCATCCAGGCGCCGTCGACGACGCTGTCCGTGCTCGCTGAGAAGGCCGTGCTGCCACCGTTCGGCGTGTGCGGCGGCGAGCCCGGCGCGCGTAACCGCTTCTGGGTACGGCGCGACGGGCAGGGGATCTCGCCGTCGCCCCTGCCCGGCAAGGTCGGCGGCTTTCCGCTCCTGCCCGGCGATCTCTTGCTGATGGAGAGCTCCGGCGGGGGCGGCTTCGGCGATCCGCTGGAGCGCGATCCCGCGCTGGTCGTCGCCGACGTGGCCGAAGGCTACGTCACGCGCGATGCCGCCGAGGCGACCTACGGCCTTGTGTGGAGCGGTGACGCGGTCGACGCCGGCGCCACCGCGCGGCGACGCGAGAGCCAGCGGACGGCGCGACCGCGCGTGCGGGTCAAGGCCGCCGACTTCGCCGCGGGTGTCGGCCGAGGGATCCGCATCGACGCGGAGAGCGCGCGGCGGCTCGGGGTCACGGAAGGCGCCGTGGTCGAGCTGGTGAATCCGCGCGGGGCGCCGCTCCGTGCCTGGGTGGCGAGCGTCACGCCCGGCAACGGGCAATGCGCGGAGATCGCGGCCGACGCGCTGCGCATGCTGGCGATCACGGAGGGCGCCCTGCTCGAGATCCGCGCCGTGCATTCAGGCAACCTTGCGAGCGGAGCTGGGCTCCCGTAGTCCGAGGGTCGACGGTCGAGCACCAATGGAAACGGGCGCTTCCAGAGCATCGGAAGCGCCCGAATTCTTTTGCGGGGTATGTCGATCTCGGAATACCCCGTTCGACTAGATAGTGAGAGCGGCCCGGAAGCCTCTGAGACTTGACTACCGGGATATAAGAACGATTAGGCACCTCGAACTAAAGGAGCAAAAGAAATGGCTGCAACAACTCAAAGCAGATTGGCTGATCGCGAGGAGCACGACACATGCTCATAAAGATCGTCATCGGTGTGGTCGTGGTCATCGGGGTGTTCGCCGTGATCGTTGCCATGCGGCCCTCTGACTTCCGTGTCGAGCGCTCGGCAGTCGTCGCCGCCCCGGCTCCGGTGGTTTTTGCTCAGGTGAACGATCTCCACAATTGGGACGCATGGTCGCCGTTCGCGAAGCTCGACCCGGCGGCGAAGCAGACGTTCGAGGGTCCGCGGGCAGGAACGGGCGCGGCCTTAGCCTGGGCCGGCAACAAGCAGGCGGGCGAGGGGCGCATGACGATCACCGAGAGCCGCCCCTACGAGCTCATCCGGTTCAGGCTGGACTTCATGAAGCCCTTTGCCGTCACCAACACGGCGGAGTTCACCTTCACGCCCCAGGGCGTTCAGACCGCGGTCACGTGGAGCATGTCCGGCAGGCAGAACTTCATGGCCAAGGCCTTCTGCATGTTCATGAGCATGGACAAGATGGTCGGCGGGGAGTTCGAAAAGGGCCTGGCGCAGATGAAGTCGGTGGCGGAATCGGCCAACAAGACGTAGCATGCCGCCCACCATGGAAGACAAGGTGAAAACGGGCCGGGCGAAGTCGCTCGCCCGCCATCTGCCCACCGTCGCGCGGATCCTGATGGGGCTCCCATTCTTCGTCAGCGGGCTGAACGGCTTTTTGCACTTTTTGCCCCAGCCCTCGATGGTCTTGCCCGAAGGGGCCGCAGTCTTCGCCGATGCGCTGATGAAGACGGGCTACATGATGCCGCTGATCTTCGGGACGCAGCTGATCGTCGGAGCGCTCCTGCTGGCGAACCGCTTCGTCCCGCTGGCTCTTGCCCTGATCGCGCCCTTCCTCGTCCACGCCCTCGCGTTTCACCTCTTCCTGGAGCCATCCGGGCGCCCCATCGTCCTCGCCTTTCTGGCGCTCGAGATCTACCTGGCCTGGACGTATCGGAAGGCCTACCGCTCAATGCTCGCCATGCGGGTGAGTCCGGGGGCGGAGTGAGCAGTCGATCCGGCGGGTTTTCCAAGACACGGCTCGGCCGCATGGCCGATGTGATGCGCGGCTACGTCGAGCGCGGCGAGCTGGCCGGTGTGGTCACGCTGCTGTGCCGCCACGACGAGGTGCAGGTGGAGGCCATCGGCGCCCAGAACCTGGCCACCGCCACACCGATCCAGCGCGAGACCATCTTCCGTATCGCCTCGATGACCAAGCCGATCACGGCCGCGGCCGCCATGATCCTCGTCGAAGAGACGAAGCTGCGTCTCGATGAACCGGTTGACCGGTGGCTGCCGGAGCTGGCGGACCGCAAGGTCCTGCGCGGGATCGATAGCCCGCTCGACGACACCGTACCGGCCAAGCGCCCGATCACCCTGCGAGATCTCCTGACGTTCCGGCTGGGCTTGGGCGCCGTGATGGCCTTCCCGGACGTCTATCCGATCCAGAAGGCGATGGCAGAAGCCGGTATCGCGCCCGGCCCGAGGCCGCTCTCGTTTTCGGCCGATGAGTTCATGGCGCGCGTGGGTGGTCTGCCGCTCGTGCACCAGCCGGGCGAGCAGTGGATGTACCACACGGGCTCCGACATCCTGGGCGTGCTGATCGCGCGCGCGGCCGGGATGAGCCTGGGGGATTTTCTGAAGGAGCGGATCTTCGAGCCGCTCGCCATGAAGGACACAGGGTTCAGCGTGCCGGAGGCGAAGCTCGACCGGCTGGCCAGCTGCTACCATGCCGATCCTGCGACCCGCCGGCTCGCAGTCTATGACGAAGCGCGCGGCGGCTCCTGGGCGCGCCAGCCCGTCTTCGAGAGCGGCGGCGGCGGGCTCGTGTCGACGGCCGACGATTACCTCGCGTTCGGCCGCATGCTGCTGCGCGACGGCCGGCACGGCGAGGACCGCATTCTCTCGCGCCCTGCCGTCGAGCTCATGACGGCCGATCAGCTGACCCCGGAGCAGAAGGCACGCTCGCCGTTCGTTCCCGGGTTCTGGGATACTCGCGGCTGGGGCTTCGGCCTCTCCGTGATCACCCGGCGCGGCGGCGTCGGCCTGTCGCCGGGCAGCTTCGGCTGGGACGGCGGCTTCAGCACGTCCGGCTATTGCGATCCACACGAGGACATGGTCGGGATTCTCCTGGTCCAGCGAATGATGACCAGCCCGAGCGGGTTCGATTTTCACAGTGACTTCTGGACGCTCGCCTACCAGGCGATCGACGACTGAAGGAGACCATGAAGATCTTCTACGGGTGGATAATCGTCGGAGCCGGCATCGTCGTCACCTGCATCGGGATGGGCGCGATGCTCTCCCTCGGCATCTTCCTCCAGCCGATCGCCACCGGGATGGGCTGGTCCCGCACGGGTATCTCGACCGTTTCCTTGCTGAATTTCCTGAGCATGGGCGTCGGCTCTTTCCTCTGGGGCGCCCTCTCCGACCGGTTCGGCACGCGGTCCGTCGTGTTGTGCGGAGGAGTCCTGCTCGGCGTCGGCCTCATGACCGCGAGCCGGGCCGCCGCGCTGGGCCAGTTCCAGCTCCTGTTCGGCGTGCTGGTGGGCCTGGC
>WNFS01003130.1_pt1 | contig 12493 bp, 8 predicted proteins | sample 5400141 | NCBI WGS metagenome assembly WNFS01 (sample SAMN13153358, study PRJNA577476) | soil metagenome | isolation source: 60 cm saprolite under Madrone tree | place: USA:California | collected 2016-06-14 | reverse complement strand
TTTATTTAAAGAGGTAGCCGAGCGGTTCGAGGGATTGGACATGCTCATCAACAACGCAGGCGCTACGCACATCCGTCCCATAGCAATCGCCGATGCGACGGACGAGACTTACGACGAGACGTTTGCGGTCAATACGAAGGGGACATTTCTCTGTCTTCGTGAGGCAGCGAAGCATATGAATAGTGGTGGACGAATCGTCACTCTGTCGTCGACGGGGGTATTCACTGCTCATCCCGGATACGCGATTTACAGCGCGGCAAAAAGCGCCGTAGAAGTCTTCACGCGGGTCCTCTGCAAAGAGCTAAAGGGCCGGAACATCACCGTTAACTGCGTTGCGCCCGGCGCAACGGCGACGGAGCAATGGCTCAAAGGCAAATCCGAAGAACTGCTGAAAACCATCGCCAATCTATCGCCACTGAACCGCTTGGGCACACCAGAAGACATAGCTGGCCTGGTTGCATTTCTCGTGAGTCCGCAGGGCGAGTGGGTCAATGGTCAAATCATTCGCGTCAACGGTGGTTTTGCTTAATGCAACATCAACGATCTTCTCGGGATGGAGTCGGGTACGCACTGGCTCTGCGCTGAAGCATGTAACTTTGTTTTTGCGTGGATGAAAAGCAGCCGCCCGTGAGGCAGGAGCCTTCAGCTCACAGAGTGAATCCTAGGGATGAGTTGTGGAAACGAAGCATACTCTAGTGTGCTGGGGGTCTGACCGAGACCCATAAGAATCGAGATTCTGCATGAAGCAGCCTTGCGATGAAGCCGTAGTCCGGTCTGGGAGTTCTAATGCTCTATGCAGAACTCAATCACGGGCTTGGGTGCTCGCAGCCACCATTCTCGGTTCAAGCATGGCATTCATCGACGGTACGGTTGTCAATGTTGCTTTGCCCGCGCTTCAATCCAGTCTTCACGCAACGGTCGTAGACGTCCAGTGGGTCGTTGAGTCCTATGGCTTGTTTCTCTCTGCCCTACTCCTGATCGGCGGCGCAATGGGCGATTCCGTTGGCCGCCGTTCTATTTTCTTACTGGGGACGGGAGTATTCGCCGCGGCCTCGGTTGGTTGCGGTCTTTCTTCGAACATTGCGCAGTTAATCGTCGCCCGCAGTGTCCAGGGTATTGGAGCCGCATTTCTGGTTCCCAGCAGTCTCGCAATTATCAGTGCGTCCTTCGATGAGAAGTCTCGTGGACAAGCGATCGGAACTTGGTCGGGATTCACGGCCATTACCGCCGCTTTAGGTCCTGTCTTGGGCGGATGGTTGATCGAGCATGTTTCCTGGCACTGGGCTTTCTTCATCAACGTTCCCCTGGGCGCAGCGGTGATCGCAATTTCGTTGTGGCACGTTCCGGAGTCCCGCAGTTCCACTCCGCAAAAGGCCGATTGGATGGGAGCTTCGGTTGCGACGGTTGGCCTGGCGGGAATGGTGTTTGGATTCGTCGAGTCCGCGACACTAGGCTGGCCTCACCCCCTCGTACTTGGAAGTTTGATCGTTGGGTTGAGCTCTCTCATTGTTTTTGTATTCGTCGAAAGACGCGTAGCTTCACCTATGGTTCCGCTTTCGCTTTTTAAGGCGAGGAGCTTCAGTGGTGCGAATCTACTGACGCTCTTGCTCTATGGTGCGCTTGGGATCTTCTTTTTTCTCTTCCCGCTGAATTTGATCCAGGTGCAGAGATATTCGACGACCGCCACCGGCGCCGCCGCTTTACCGTTGATTTTGCTCTTGTTCTTTCTTTCCCGCTGGTCGGGCGGACTCGTGGCCCGCTATGGTCCGAAGGCACCGCTTATTGTTGGCCCGCTCGTTGCTGCGGGAGGCTTCCTCTTGTTCGCGTGGCCGTCCGTGGGGGGCAGCTACTGGACGACCTTCTTTCCCGCCTTCGTTGTTCTCGGTTTAGGTATGGCCGTCAGCGTCGCGCCTTTGACGACCGTCGTCATGAGCTCCGTCGATCAGACGCGCGCGGGCACCGCTTCGGGCATCAACAATGCGGTGTCCCGTGTTTCCGGGGTGCTCGCTGTCGCCATTCTCGGGATTGTGATGGTGGGCGCCTTCAGTCATCGGTTGCAGCGGTCACTTGACAGCTTGGATCTCGCTCCCAGAGCGCTCCACCAGATTCAATCGAGTACGATCAGGCTCGGCGGTCTCGAAGTGCCGTCCGATCTGGATGCACTAACTTCGTCGGTGCTTCGGGCCGCCATTATCCGGGCATTTGTATTTGGATTTCGCTTGATCATGCTACTCTGCGCGGGCCTTGCTGTGGCGAGTGCCGCGGTTGCGTATCGGATGATTCCTTCGCGAGCTGCCACTTAGGCTTCGATCGACCGACCGCTTGTGGGATCAGTGACGCCAGGACAGCGACTTAAGTTGATTTATTACCTGGTTCGGAGCTCACGTCTCAGTCTTTGAGTGGGCGTTGGAAGTAAGAGGGCGGTGAAGTGGCGCGGCGAATCCCAAGGGCCGAAGCCCTCGGCTGTTTGGGCAAGTCGTTGACAGTCGGGTGGATGAAGAGCTTGGCTTCAATTGTTCCGGAAATCATGGCTGGATTTTGTAAAAACGCCGAACACATTGCAGCAGCCGACTTCACTGAAGAATCTGGTTTGGCTTAGAGCGGGCATTTGGCGAACCTGAATTCGAACGATGGCAAATTGGGGCCAAATCCATCTTATGCGGTGCAACGTAAAGTTTGTCGGACCAAGGGGATAGACTTTTTGCTCCCCACGCGTTCTTTCTAAAATGAGGTGAGTGAAGTTTGGTATTCCGCGCAGGGGACGCGGTAGAACAGACCCCAAATTTCAATTGAAGCAGTGGATGAGCCCGCTTCCAAGGGGGCAGTTAGTTGGACATGCTCGGCAAGTGAGTTCGCCAAAAGTGAAAGCGCAGACGACACCTGCGACCGCCGATAGTACCTAAATTAGTAGGCCAGATCACGAATGTGGCTTGATCCGACCCTACGCGATGACTTGATCCCTCCCAGATGCGGACTTCTGGCCCCTAGTGACACATCATCCTCTGCCGTTTGAACGGTCGACGAGCTACCGAAGGGGCGGACTGTTCCTCATGATCGCATCCAATCGCAAATGGAGTGTACCCGTGAAATGAGGCGGCTAAACATAGCAGGAGGACCGCGGCTTGAGGGACCTACGAGCCGGCGTAGAGTTGAAATGGGGCCCAGTAAAACGGCTTGGCAAAAACTGTGTGAACATTTGATTTGAGTATGGAGAGCTTGGCGTCACGGAGTGCGCCCGCCGGGTCCTTTCCTTGGTCCAGCCCATCGTACAAGGCATCCATCAGTTGTGGGGTTGAGGAAGCATCGCTTACCTCCCAGAGCGAAGCGATTACATTGCGCGCACCCGCGCGCAGGAAAGCCCAGGAGAGACCGACGAGACCTTCGCCAGCATAGGTGCGCGTGCCCGCTCCGTTACACGCGGATATAGTGACCAACTGCGCTTTCAAGGGACGCGTCACGATGTCCCGGGCATAGAGCTTGTAGGAATCGCCCTCTTTGGTGAGGATGACGGCCGACTCCAACGGGCGGGTGTGGCTGGCGATGCCGTGGGTGACAAAATGCACGTATGTGAATCGAGCGGGATCGCTGTAGAGATACGCTGAGGGTGTCGCCTGCTTGCCTTCGAGGACTTCCCGCTCCGCCTTTGGAAAATGTGCTGTGATTTTGGCCATCTCCGCGGAAGCTTGCGCTAAGGGCGGGAAATCTTCACCCGGAGAGTCCGCATTACCGACGAGGAGCAGGTTCTTCCCTTTGGCGAACAAGTTCGGATTTGCGGAAGAGAGAAGAGAGAGAGAATTCGCTGTTGAAAGGGTCACGTCTTCGATCCAAAAGTGTGGGTCCGGATTGGGGACGATGAGGGTCTCAAAGTTCAGTCCATAGAGGCTCTCTGCAGGCAGAAGAATAACGCGGGAGTTCTTGGGTATGAGACTACTCGCAGGAGCGACAAGCATGGCGTACAGTTGCCTGCCGGCTGCACTGCTTGAGGCCAGGACATCTTGGCGATCCAAAATCGCCTGGCGATAAGCTTTGACAACCGGATCGATTACTGATTTCTTGGGGAGGAGGAAAAAGTGCAGCTTCGCATGCGTGATGGCCCACAGATAGGAATGGTTTTCTCCTATCCAATATAAAAGCAGGGTCGCATGAAGTTTTTGCGCGAGTTGGCGCGGCGGTAGTTCGGGGGAAAGCAACACGGGCGCCTTCTTGGCTGAGTCCAGTCCCTCCGCCAAAGTCAGGGAACGGGTGCGGTCGGCCACTCTCAGTGCATCCGCAACCCTGCCATGTTGCGCCAGAAAATCAATGTAGTCGTCGTAGAAGTCGATCGCACTGGAAAGAAACGTGAGACGGAGTTCGTCTTGGCCGACGGAGCGTCGTGCGTCTTGAATGGTCCGGATCGAAAGCTTGTACTCATGCTGGGCTCTCGCGGCCTGTCCGTGCTCGTCGTATACCTTACCGAGGAGAGCCTCCGCTTCCCAGCGGACTGGAGTCGGTGCCGAACGATCGCCGATCACGCTCCTCAACGATTGTTCCGCCTCTTTGTAGTGTTTGCGAGCTTCCAAGATGCGACAGGAGACAAGCGTCGCGGAAATCTCGCCATAATGATCCTCAGCCGCCCGTGCGGTTTCGCGAGCCTCCAGGTTATGCGTCTCGGCCAGGTCGAGTTGACCTTTGCTAATGGCGACCAAGGAAAGGGTGTTCAAGGACTGGGTGACCGCGGCCCGGTTGCCGTGATGCTGGGCCAGCTCGAAGGCCCTGTGAGATTCCCGTTCCGCAGAATCGTAATCACGAAGATAATAATAGGTCGCACCGATGTTGGTTAGCCACTCTATCTGCAGGCCTGGAGCTCCAGCCTGGGCGAATGATTCTTCTGCTTGCTGCGAGAGAGCCAGGGAGTTCTCATAGTCTCCGAGTTCGAAATAACTCCACCCCAGGTTCCCCAGAATCCGGGCAACGGAAATCTGCGCACCCAAGGACCGGGACAATTGCAAAGCGGCGGTGTCCCAACCGATGGACTCGTCATAATGTTCCTTCCGAGTCGCCACCAAACCCAGGCTCCCGAGCGCGGCTGCTTCGAGAAAAGAGTCATGTCGAAGCAACGAATCTGCATGCGCTTTGCGATATTCGGACTCAGCCGTGCTCGTGTCGCCACGGAGGAAGGCCAGAGTCCCCTTGCGCAGGGCAACCTCTCCCAGTAGGTTCGGAGAGTGGATCTTCGCGAGGGTTTCGGCCTCAGCGAGAAGTTTCTCTGCCCGTTCGAATTGGGACAGACGAGAATTCGCGGTGCCCTGGACCAATTTTTGCCAGACCTCCAGGTCTGTACCTCTCAGTGATGACGGAAGATCAGCCTCAAGGAGAGCCAAAGACTCCTTGTTCGAGCGCTGACGCATGAGGATTTCGGCCTTCAAGACCGTGAATCGCCAGTGCCATTCGGAGTCTGGAGACGGAAACCGCGGAAGGACAGCATCGGTCTCCACGAGTGCTGCGGGCAGATCCCCACGATTGACCTTGAGCCACGCGTCGTCGTAAGTCCGCTGGGGCGAGAGCCTCGGTGTGGATCCGCATCCAGCTCCGCCGAGCGAGAGAGTCCAAAGCAGAAAATAAGCTATGGCCAGGTTTGGCCGTTGACAACGATCTGAGGCGCAACGAGGGTTCCAGCGACGGGAGAACCGAGCTCGAAGCGCAACATCGTCAGGGTACGCTTGCAGGTTCCCAGAAGAACTTCGGCGAGATAAACCTTCCCAAAATCGGGTACCACCAAGGCGTGGCCTTGGACTGTTACTCCCGGAGCGTTCGTCTTGATGTTCTTGACGAGTGAGCAAAGAATTTCTCCGTGACCTTCCGTCAGTTTTGTGCGCGTTCCGGTATGGAAAGGATCTTCGGTCATTTTCTTGAATTCTTTGTCGATTTCCAACTCTTTCTTTACCTCGGCAAAGGTCGCGAGATGAGCAAATAGCCGTTCGTTTAGTTCGATTTCCACGGGATGGCCGCCGATCTTCAGATTCTCAATGACGCTGCCAACAAAAGAAAAGTGCGATTCGTCATCGGGAAGAGTGTAGTAAGCGGAGGCCCGCGCCACAGCTCGGTTCGCCGTGAGAACGTCGAGAACGTTCAGGCCTTCGACGGTCGCGGTGACGAGGGTTGCGTAGAACTCCTTGTCATCCTTTTGATACTTACTGCCGGCAACGTGAGAATAGCCGGCCTTAAAATGGACGTAATGATCCCAACGAAAATTCTCGACCCTGGCGTTCCCATACCCTCCGATCGTGGGCAAAACAGTGGGCGCCTGCGGTTCGATGGTTTTGGAAACCGGTCTAGTGAACAAGCCGCTGAGTGCGTGGCCATTGGCGTGAAAATGAAAGACCCGCTTGATCGTGTCAGCCATGAACGACTCCTTGTTGGCAGGACGTTCGCCAGGATGTTAGCTAGGATGTTTGCTCTAGGGTTCCGATGCAACTACAAAAGGAATACGCAGAACTTCGCGTGTCTTCAGGCCCCGATCGCTATTTCCACTGCTACCTGTGACAACGAGCTCATAATTCCCGGAGTGAACGTTACCCGCAGGGATGACGAGGTGCAGCTCCTTGTTAACCTGCTCGCCAGCCAGACCAAAGGTCAGAACAGAAGCTCCGGAGGAATCGACCAGCTTCCCGTTGTAGCTCGGAAAAGCTTGGGAAGGGGTAAAATCCAACTCCAGTGCAAAGTTTCGGTCAGCCCGGACCGTCACTGTGCGACCGACTCCGCCCCGAGTAGCCCCCTCAAGGCGATAGGACGACTCATATACCTGAGCAAGGTTTTCCGCACCGGCACGTCTCCTCGCTGAGGGAATTGTCACCACGTTCTGAAATACCACAATCGCAGCCAGAATTGCGATTGCAGGGACAGCGATCACCGGTCGCAACCAGCGGAACCACCCCGGACGTTCCGCCTTGGCTGGGGGTGAAGGGACGTGAGAGAAGACCTCCGCTTCCCTTAGGACCTGCCGGCCCGCAGTCACAAAAGTCCCCAGAGCTCTCAGGTCCGTCGCGCATTCCGGGCAGTCGAAGTAGTGCTCCTCAAACTGCTCGCGCAAATCGGCTGTCAGCTCTCCAAGAATATATTTTTCTGCCGCTTGTAGCCGCAACGCCTCTTGATGGTCCATATCCCTCGTCCTTGATATAGTGCGGGAAACGGTCCGTCCGTTTCACGGGACTCCCCTGCGGGTCGTTCGAGCAAACGGGTTTTCGGGCTGCTGGTCGAAGGTGGCCCGGAAACGGACCTTGGCCCGATGCAGCAAGACTCGCAAATATTCCCGTTCCACTCCGAATTCCCGGCAAATCTGGTCTTTGTCCTTCTCTTCCAAGAACAGAGCGCGAAGCAACTCGCGATCACGTGGCTTCATTTCGGCCAGAATTCGACGTACTTTCTCCTTAGTCTCCTGCGAAATCAGCTCCTGTTCGAGGTCCACAATCGTATCGGGATTTGGCGATTCCATCTGATCAGGTTGAAGGGCCCGAGTTCGATACAATTGCCGGTTGTTCTCCCGTAACACATTCTTGCAAATAGAGTTGACGAAAGCCCCAAAGCGCTCAGGCTGGCGAATGCCACCATCTCGCCTGAGGGTCGCGATGACTCTTGCGAAGGTTTCTTGACGGACGTCCTCCACGCGTTCGGGAGGAAGGTATCTTGAGCGCAGCATGATGCCGAGAATCTGTCCAAAATAGGCAACAAAATGCTGCTCGGTCGAGGGTTCCCCGTCCCGGAGGCGATCCACGTACGATTTATCGAACGCAAAAAGCTCCAAATTATCCTCGGCAGGTAGTGGGTGGAGTATAACTTCTTCTTTACGTAAGAGGCAATGGACCTTTGCCCAGATTGAAACGAAATGAACTTCCGCGACACTACTTCCAGTCTGAGGCCCCTGTAGCTGAGGTCACACAATGCGCAAGGGCCGATCGCCGTCGTGCGTGTCTTTGGGCGTGTGCGGAGGTTCTGGTCAGCCTCAGATAGGTATTCCTTCTCTCGGGCAGGGTTAGACACATGGAGGATTTGTGGGTAGTCTCGTCGGACTCGCAAATGTTCGCGCAGACAGTGTTTCGGGTCTGCCAACCCAACGCGGAGGTAATTTTTTGCCGCACGGCCACAGCTGAAGGGGAACCGACGGAGAATAATGTGCTCGTCTGTCACGATCTCAGTGCAGTTGCCGCGACGCCGGAGGTGCTCGCCCTCGCTGCCGATTTCGTTTCTTGGCCAGGGAAGGCAGAAGAACTCCAGGCGGTGCTCCCCGAAGCCATACGGAACGCGTTCGATGGCTCCACCAACTTTTCCGGCTGCATGGTTCTCGTCTCTGAGCAGGAGGCGCGTCTCGTGACGGTAATTACGCTTTGGAAAGGGAAGGGCCGTACAAAGCACTGTAACGAGAACTCAAAGCGAATCGAGCAATTGCTCATGCCTTATGTTGATCGCTGGCTGCGAACGCGAAGGCTGGCCGTATTCCTCTCCACCCGGTAACGCTTTCATCCCAAATTAGGAGTGAAAAGTCGTCTCCGGCGGGAGAGTCAAGCTGAGCGGTAGTGAGGAAATTCAGGGGTGCGATCGAAGGCACCGGGAAAAGTGGGGAATAAGAACGTGCAACATCTCGAGAACGATGTGGGTTGTAAATCAGGAACAAGAATAAGTATCGGGAGTTCACTCCATACAACAGCGAGGACACGGCTGCTTTCCTAGCAGAGCGCGGGGATGGGACCGGGGGAGAGTGGTGGGATACTCACCTAGCCGCCTTTGTCATCCTACCATGTTTTCAGCGACCTGCGCGAAAGCCGCATGAATATTGGCGATTTCTGCAGAGTCACATTCTGCAACTGATTCAACTGTTCCGCATAAATAGCACCAAATTTCGCGCCGAAACAGACACCAAAGACACGATACCAACGTGGCTGCCTGAAAAACGATCCTGAGTTTGGCGCAAAACCGGCTCATTCGACATATCTGCCCCTCTTTCCTCCCGTGATCCGGGCAGGATCAGTATCGGCTCCTGCGGGAGGTGGCCCTAGCATCCTAGCCGTCCGAATCATTGCCACAACTGCATAGCGTGCGCCACGAGACGTTCGAATCCTGCGCGGTTAATCCTTTTCGTATGTCGGATGGCTTCGGTTCAAAGTCCTCGCCCTTACTGAAGGATTTTAGGTTTATTTGTTTCGGTTAGAACGCAATTTTCTAGATACTACTGAAACGTTTCGTTATTTCTTTTCATTAGTAATCAGGAAGAGGCCTTATGGAAAGTGAAGGGTCTCCGGCCTTAGATCGTCCGAGTTCGGAATCCCTCTAACTTCTTTTGCGGGAGCCTTGCCGTGACAAGCTCCCGGTAAGCCTTCATTGCCATTTGGGCGTCTTTCTTATGGTCGCAGTCCGAGTGTCGACTGCGACTTCTATACATGGTCAAAACAGATTGTTGTTGTCACTGACTCCGCGAACGCCAGGCAATCGCGCGGTGGCTCCCATATGCTCGCCGCCGGCCTGAAAGTCAAAAAGGAGATCCCGGTCCAATGAAAAAAGGCGAAACCACCACGACAGTTATGCCGCTTATGTTTGACGGCAAGCCCGAAAAACCTATCTCGCTCAGAGCTTACCTGTTCAACCACGAAGGGAAATTACTCCAGACCGCAGACGTGAAGAACGACGAGGTGAAATTTAGCGCTTACTTCAAGTCCGTCCGCGATGTGAGCGTACTGATTGCTCCAGCCGATGAGGGCAATCGAAACATCGAAACTGCAAGCGATCTTGCGCGCTATAAACCCTACGAGCCGGTTTTCAGCATCACGGATAAAGGCATCCTGCAAACTTTGCCGATTCCCTACCGCTATTGGTGTTGGTGGGTGAAGAAGCATTGCAGAGTGTTAGGCACGGTAAAAAAGATGTTCGATATCAGTGGTTTTGTGGAGGCAAAATCCATCTGTGACGTGCGCGTCCATATTTGTGAAGTCGATAGAATCCGTTGGATCATTTGGCGCATCCCGGACTACATCATCGATAAGGTGCGGCTCGAACTCATCAGCCAGCAGCCCATTCCGCACCCCATCGGACCCGATCCGGGACCTGAAGAAATGCGCATTGCCCCCCACTCCATGATCGCGGAGTCTGCTCCTGCACATGGATTCACCGCCGCAAAGTCAATTCACACTGGTGAGCACAGGCTTCCATCTGCTTTGCATTCACAACTCGCAAACGCTTCGATCAATGAAGTGCGAGACCTGATCGTCAAGAACTTAGGAATATTGCATCCGATTTTCTGCCTTTGGCCTTGGTGGTGGCCATGGTTTTACACTTGCACGGAGATCGGCGTTGCCACGACTGACATCAATGGTAGATTCGACGTCAATCTCGAATATTGGGACTGCGCAACCGATACCATCGATCTATATTTTTGGGTTGAGTACAACATCAATGGGATATGGACAACCGTCTATGATCCCCCCATCCCGTGCAATACATACTGGAATTTTGTTTGCGGCAGCGATGTCACGATCTGGCTCAGAGACCCGCGTGTGTTGTGGGGATGCCATAACGTACTGGATGGCGAGATCCTTTGGGTAAAAACAGTTGGCTGGTCCACAAGCGTAACGCATATAAAACAAACTGACCAGTGGCAGCTTCCGCCCGCATATGGCACGTCGGCATTTGTCGGTGTTCCGAGTTTTGACAAAATTGGACTCACTGATGGAAGTTATCCTTCCAGTCCGAATACGTATGGCGATTACCGGCGTCCATTCGGCGGAACGTTGAATTTCATTGTGCAATTCAGCGATGGATTCCCGAATAATGGAGCAATGTATTACCGGTGGTCATACCGGAAGCTTCGCAATGCTATGCTCGGCTCGCAACTCACCGGGTTCTTACCCCTGACCAATGGGATCTCGAAGGGCTACACTTACATTTTCGGCGGACACTTTTATTTCAATTCTATCGTGTTGGGACCGGTAACCGTAAACGGGATAGCAAATCTTTTTCGTATTCCGCCGGCTGATTTGCCGGGAGCGAGTGCTCCGTTCAATGTGCCAGAAGCTTTTCCGCACTGGGACCAGAACACAGTCACCGCCTCGTTCGATTCGAGCTCACTTATCGGGGGTGACGGCTTATATGAATTCAAACTCGAACTCTTCGACCAAAACGGCAATCTCGTTTCTCTGCCAAGGAATGTCTACCAGATACCCCATCCGAATACTTTTGTTCCGTCCATTGATGCGCCGAATGACTATCTCTATCTGAGCGGCAGCAACGCCAACGCTTACAAGATGGTGATGCGCATCGATAACAATGTTCCTTTGGCCGAAATCTATAAAGTGCAGATACTGCAAGGCGGAGTGTATGTCGATGCGGCCTCGGATTGCTGCGGCTTCGTCAAATACAATCCGGCGCAGATCAATAATCCGAATCTGATCAAGATCATGTTTAGAGCCTATCATCCGTTCAACTTTGCGGATTTCAACTTTGGGATCCAGAAGGGAACCTGCAACGATCCGGGACAGCGTGGCGCTACGGACGCGGCATCGATGGTGATCGGCGATACGAACGGCTACACACGGGATGGTTTCTGGATTTACAGCAAAACCTTCTCGCCGGCGACGCTGCTTGGTATATGCCTTGCCGAACAGAAAGCGGCATTCGCCGAAATGCTGAGTGTTCAGCCGCTTTCGACTGACGGCACATACCAAGCGTTCGGCACCATCGGAACAACGGTAGCTTTTGCCATCGAACCGATATAGTAGACGCTCTCGCGTAGTTTAAGAAGCTGTCGCCCGAGAATTCACACGTCCGGTGCGCGCGCTGGAATCCAGGCGAGACGATCGTAACCAGGATATCCGAAGCGATCAGCCAATAGTAAGCGACAATCTAGGGCTAACACATACCTACGTAGGCGACCGTAACGGCGACAGGGGTAATGGCATCGCAGTTGACTCATCGGGAAATGCCTATATAGCTGGATATATTCATTCTAAAAATCTTCCTACAGTGAATCCTGTCCAGGCTGCTTTCGCTGGCGGTAATTCTATGAAACGCTTTTGCACACCGCGTCACTATCATCAGGGGGAGCAAGCAATAGTCGACTGGTAGATCGCTTGAAACGTAACTACAGAAGCGTTACACCCAATGTACGTGTAGAACCACGGGTACCCCCAAAGAAGATTCCTCAGACCAGGTGGATTCGCGTCGCGAGTAAAAGGATCTGAGGACTCAGGTCGCTGTCTGGTATGGTATCTTCCGCCCATGTCGAGTACGGTGCGGCGCCAGTAATTATTGACGACGTTGCACAACTGCGTGCATTGCGAATCAACCCGAAACTCCTCTCTGCTCGTGCGCTAGTTCTGGCCCTTCCTGGGGTCTCTCCTGAAGATCGACATTCGGCAGCGGCGCGAATTGTTAGTTATACACACGAGTGCGGGTGCTCGCTTGGTGCGAAGTGCATGGCTGCCAGCTTTGCGATTACGCTCGTGGCATTGGCCTTCAAGTACGGAATCCT
>WNFS01003128.1_pt1 | contig 12494 bp, 11 predicted proteins | sample 5400141 | NCBI WGS metagenome assembly WNFS01 (sample SAMN13153358, study PRJNA577476) | soil metagenome | isolation source: 60 cm saprolite under Madrone tree | place: USA:California | collected 2016-06-14 | reverse complement strand
CCGGTTCCAGACGCCGATCAGCCCGACCCCCAACACGGCGGCGGGCGTCACGAACGCGAGCACGGTCAAGGCGTCCAAAGGCTTGGCCCCGGGCCGGCGGAGAGCAATCGCGCGCCCGAGCACGACCGCCATTCCACTCAGCAGCGTGGCGGCGATCGCCGCGGGCACGATGCTGTTCTGCACGCCCGATCCGATCCAGTCCTGCACGGCAGCGCTACCGGTGCTTGCGCGCCAGGCGAGGCCCACGAACGGAAACAGCGTCGCTAGCGCTCCGGCCCAGGCGACGAGCGTCCCGATCGGTCGCCAGCTCCCGAATGCCAGGACGGTCTTTCCCGCGCTGCGCAAGCCGAGGACGGAGAAGGAGCGAGGTCCAACCAGGCGGCGCTCGAGAACGAGCAGCGCAATGGAGACGAGCAGCATCGGCAGGGTCAGCACCAACGCCTCGCCAGGCGCGTACTGCACGGCGCCCAGCCGCGCGAACACCGCGGCCGAATACGACCGGACCCGCAGGAACATCGGAACGCCGAGCTCGGACAAGGACAGCGCGAAGACGACGAGCCCGCCGAGCGCGGCAGCCGGCCACGCGAGTGGCAGCAGGATGCGCGTCGCGACGCGCCCCGGGCGAGCGGCGACCCTCGCCGCCTCGACGAGCGACGGATCGATGCCCTGCAATGCGAGCGCCACGAGCGAGGTGACGACCGGCGCGAAGGCGAGCGCCTCCACCGCGACTGAACCGCCCACGCTGAACAGGGCGCCCGACGTCCGCTCGGACCCGCCCCACAGGCCGGACCTTCCGAAGAGATGGAACCAACCGAGCGCGAGCAGGAAGGGGGGCAGGAACACCGGGAAGACATGCAGGATCAGCGCTGCCTTGCGTCCGCGCACATCGCTGCATCCCAGGAGCAGCCCGAGCGGCATTCCGACGAGCATGGACGCGAGCGCGACGACGAGGGCGGACCCGACTGAGCGCAGAAAGACGAACCATGGCTCGCGAGATCCGAGAAGCGCCAGGCCCGCAGACAGCTCTGCAGGGGCACGGACCAGATTCACGACGAGGAACACGAAGGGTAGCAGCGCCGCGACGATCAGCATCGCGCCGACAGCGCCGAGCGCGAGCGGCTCCTGGGCGCGCTTGAGCGTCGCGCTCAGATGCCGGCCCACTGACGGAGCCAGGGCTCGATCTTGCCGATCTCGTCCGCCATGCGGGCGTAGTCGACCTGCATCGTTCGGAACGGGCTCGGACCTGGAGTGCCGGCCAGATCACGCCTCAGCGGAATGTGGCCCGCCGTATCGGTCATGCGCTTCTCGACCTCGGGCGACACGAGGTGATCGACGAGCGCGCGCGCTTCAGCGGGATGCGGCCCTCCCTTGATCAGCACCACGGCGTTTGGCATCACGAGCGTGCCGAGATCGCCCTGGTCGGGGTAGACGACCTGAACGGGTGCCTTGTCCTGCAGCGCTTCGTGTGCGTCGTCGGTGTCGGTCAGACCGAAGGCGACCTCGCCGGCCGCGACGAGCCGGCGCACTTCGCCGTTGGAGCTGGCGATCCTCGTTCCGTTCGCCTTGATCTGCTCGAGGAAGGCCTTGGCGCGATCGTCGCCCCAGACGGTGAACAGGGCAGCGACGTACATGGTGGTGGTGCCGAAGACCGGGTTGGCGATCGCGGCCTGAGCCTTCCAGCGCGGATTTGCGAGATCCAGGATCGACTGCGGCGTGTCCGGGGGCGCGACCCTCCGGGTGTTCACGAGCAGGATCTTCGCGCGGGCCGCCGCCCCGGTCCAGAGGCCGTCCGCGGACTTGAACTGTGCCGGAATGGAGGCCGCCGCCGCCGAGGCATACGGCTCGAGGAGGCCTCGCTTCGCGAGGACGAAGGGGCGCACCGGGTCCCCCGACCAGAACACATCCGCCTGCGGCCGCTGCGCCTCGGCGATGAGGCGATTGAGGACCCCGGTGCTCTTCGTCTCCTCGGTGTCGAAAACGGCGCGCACCTGGATCCCCGACCGCTTCTCGAAGTCGCGGAAGATGGGTTCCGCGAAGGGCTGGTCGACCGAGGCGTAGACGACCACCTCACGCTCCGTGCGCTTGCAGGCGAATGACGCGCAGACGGCAATCGTGAGCGCGGCGAGCTTCAGTGGAACTCTCATCGCGTCTCCTCTTCAGCCGGGCACGCCACCGAGGCCGCGGAGGAAGAGCCCGGCGGCGCCGGCAGCGAGGATCACGAGCGGCTCAGGGACCTTCCGCAACTTGACGAGCGCGAGCATCGTCACGACGAAGATGGCCAGGGTGGGGAGATCGATCAGCGCGCGCCGGCCGAGGACGTAGGCGGCTCCCGCGATCGCGCCCGTCGCCGCCGCGGTGACCCCGTCGACGAACGACTTGATCTGCGGGACACGCGCCCACCGCCGGTAGTACGGCGCCGGGATGATCACGAACAGGTAGCAGGGAAGGAACACGCCCAGGGCAGCGAGCAAGGCTCCGGAGAGACCCGCGACGAGATAGCCGATGAATGCGACGGTGATGACCACGGGCCCGGGCGTGATCATCGCCACGGCGACGGCGTCGAGGAACTGCCGTTCGTTGAGCCAATGGTAGTCGCCGACCACGCCGCCGTGGAGGAAGGGGACGATGGCCAGCCCGCTGCCGAAGACCACCGCGCCCGCGCCGGTGAAGAACAAGAGGATCTTCCACAGGACCGGCAGCGTCGCCGGACCGTCCAGTCCGGCGACCAGCCAGTGTGGGGGGGCCAAGAGCATCGCCGTCCCGCCGAGCCGCAGCCAGTTTGGCGGCGTGCGAATGAGCATCGCGGCGACGCCCGCGGCAAGAAAGATCCAGAGGATCTCCTGCTCGGTCCAGCCGGTCACGATCGCGCTGACGATGAAGATGATCCAGAGCAGGCGGTCGCGCGCCAGGGTCAGCTTCACCAGCTTGGTGGCGCTGCGCGCGATGATGGCGATCACGGCCGCGCCGATCCCGTAGAACAAGCCCTGCATCCAGGCCAGCCCGCCGTAGGCGACATACAGCGCGGAAATGGCGAGGACCATCAGGAGGGACGGTGCGATGAAGGCGATGCTGACGAGCGTGGCGCCGAGCACGCGGGCCCGGACCCAACCGATGTAGATGGCGAGCTGGGCGGCGAGAGGCCCGGGGGCGAGCTGCGCGAGCGCAAGGCCCTCCAGATAGTCCTGCTTGGAAATCCAGCGCCGTCGCTCGACCAGATCGCGCTGCATGTAGCCGGCGAGGGCGATCGGGCCGCCGAAGCCGAACGTCCCTAGCCGGAGAAAATAGAGCAGGAACTCCCGCATCGTGCACGGTACGGTCTCGGACCCGGGTTCGACGGAGCACGCGGCGGGCTCCGTTGCTGAGTTCAAGTTCGCAGGCTGTTCGGCCATCGAGACGGCGGATTGTAGGAGCGTCGTGCGCGAGATTCAACTGTGGCAACTATCCGTTGACAGACGATACGTTTGCTCTATAAGCCCGGCGCATGGCCGACGGAAGCAAGGCGCGGGACCCCGGCTGGCTGCTGCTCATCCACCAGATCCCGCCCAAGCCGAACTACTTCCGCGTGAAGATCTGGCGCCGGTTGCAGCGGCTCGGCGCCGTCGGGATCAAAAACTCGGTCTACGCCCTGCCCAGCAGCGAGCAGGCGCACGAAGACCTGAACTGGGTCTTGCGCGAGATCGTCGAGGGAGGCGGAGACGCTTCCCTGGTCGAAGCCCGGTTCGTGGAGGGACTGAGCGACGAGCAGGTGAAAGAGATGTTCCGGGCCGCCCGGGACGCCGAGTACCAGGAGATCGCCGGCGAGGCGCGGGAGCTGGCGCGCAGGCTGCCGAGAAAAGCCGAGCTCACGGAGGAGAAGCGGGCGGAGCTCGAGCCGGTGCTCGCCCGCCTGCAGAAGCGCGTCGGCGACATCGCGGCGGTCGATTTCTTCCACGGCCGCAGTCGCGAGCCCATGGAAGGGCTGCTGCGAGATCTGGCTGAGCGCCTCGCTCCGCCCGAGCCCGAACCGGAGAAGAAACCGGACGTGGTCGAGAAGCCCCGAGGGCGCACCTGGGTCACGCGGACCGGGATCCACGTGGACCGGATGGCGAGCGCATGGCTGATCCGCCGGCTCATCGATCCCGGGGCGAAGTTCAAGTTCGTGACCGCGCGCGAGTACCGGCACAAGGAAGGCGAGCTTCGCTTCGACATGTTCGACGGCGAGTACACGCACAAAGGCGAGCTGTGCACGTTCGAGGTGCTGCTGCGCAGCTTCGAGATCACCGACGCGGCGTTGAGGCCGATCGCCGAGATGATCCACGACGTCGACCTGAAGGTCGAGACGTACGCCCGTCCCGAGACGCCTGGCTTCGAGCAGCTCGTCAACGCCATCGCCCTGGCGCACCGCGAGGACGAGGTGCGCCTCGCCCGGGCGAGCGCGGTGCTCGACGACCTTTACGAGCTGTTCAGGCGCAAGCGCCCCGACCGTGCGCGCAAGGAGGAGTCATGAGGTTGTCCGCAATGGTGGCCGCCGCCGTGCTGTCCTGCGCGGCGGCCTTTGGAGCCGTTGCACAAGGAGAGATCATGACCACGTTCAACTTCGATTCGGACACTGCGGGACAACCGCCCAAGGGATTCGAGCTCGGACTGACCGGCAAGGGGAAACCCGGGAAGTGGGTCGTGCGGGCGGTGGACGACGCGCCGAGCGGCAAGAACGTGCTCACGCAGACGGACGGAGACACGACCGATTATCGGTTCCCGATCGCGTACACGGGCCCGGAGATGAAGGACCTCCGGCTTGCCGTGAAGTGCAAGCCGGTCGCTGGGAAAGGCGACCAGGGGTGCGGGATCATCTGGCGGCTCAAGGACGCGGACAACTACTACATCACGCGGGCGAACGCGCTCGAGGACAACGTCCACCTGTACCACGTCGTGAAAGGCAAGCGCGTCCGATTCGACGGATGGAACGGGAAGGTCCAGTCCGGCGTCTGGCACGACCTGGCAGTGGAGATGGTCGGCGATCACATCCAGGTCTTCTATGACGGCAAGAAAGTCATCGACGCGCACGACTCGACCTTCGCCGATGCCGGCAAATTCGGCGTGTGGACCAAGGCGGACTCGATCATCCAGTTCGACGACCTCACTGCGACACGAAAATAGAAGGGTCGCGCCGTCCGCAACTGCGCTGAGCCTTCAAGTCAGCGCGCGGTGACGATGGCGTCCGCCGAGAAGGTTTCGCACTCGATGCGGCCCTCTCCGGTCCCCCACAGCACCTCGGTCCAGGCGTCGTTCCCACCCGCGGACGTGCCGCGGTCGCGGAGCTTGCCGGAGTGCGAGGTGAAGCGCAGCCCGAACGAGCTCTTCGGATCGAGCGCCAGCCGCACCTCCCCGGAGACGGTGTCGACGTCGATGCGGCACCCCTTTCCGCAGACACCGCGCACGTCCACCGGCCCGGACGAGGTCTCGACCTCCGCCTGGAGGTCGGGACCCCCGCCGTCGACCTGCACGGCGCCCGCGATGGTATGCACGCGCACGTTGCCGCCGGAGGCGACCTTCACCGCGGCATCGATCGTTTCCACGTCCACGTCGTGAGCGCCGGCGGACGTCACGCGTCCGGACATGGTGCGGGCTCGAAGGTCGCGGAGCGCCGCGGATACGTCTATGGCGCCCGTCACGGTGGTGATCTCGACGTTCGATCCGGCCGGTACCTCGAGGCGGATCCTCCCCTCGCGCACTTGCCGGCGGCCGTCGACGCGGGCCTCGAACCGCCCGCCGCTGACCTCGATCTCGATGCGCGCCCCCGGCGCGTCCGGCGTGGAGACGGTGACGGACTCCGCGCGTGCCTGCGCGACTTCCACCGCCGCCGCGTACGTGCGCAGCTCGAAGGTCAGCGGCGGTCGGGCCGGCGCGGTGGCGGTGCCGGTGCCGGAGGCCACGGCCGCGAGCAAGAGGACGATCATGGCGTCTCATCCAGCTCACGGCGTAACGAGCGCAGGTACGCTGCATACCCTTCGATCTGCCGCATGCGCCCGGCGAGCTCCGGCGCCCGGGCGTGCGTGATCGCCGCGCGCGTGCGCGCTCGGGCGGCGCGGCGCTGCTCCACCGCCGCCGCGGGCAGCGTCTTCTCCCGCACCTCGACGCGCGATTCCAGGACCTGGATCGCGTGCAGGTACTCGCCCTCGGCCTGATCGAGCGCCGCGTGCGCGCCGGGAGCCGGCCGAGGCGGATCGGAGATCCGGCGGGGCAACATGACGATCAGCGCGGCCGCGGCAGCAGCGGCGAGGGCGGCGCCCCAGACCGCACGTGTCCTGCGGCGAGTGGCGATGCGCGCTTGCACGCCGGGCCAGAGCGACTCGACCGATGCTTCGCCGCCCGCGGCCGCGCGCCGGATCAGCTCGCCCTCGGCGCGCAGGAACGAGAGCGCGCGCCGGCACCGGGCGCAGCCGGCCACGTGCGCGGAAGGGGACGCGCCTTCCGCGATCTCCTCCAGCTCGCGGATCGAGAGGTGGCGGCTCACGGTTTCCGCCCCAGGTACTCGAGCAGCGCAGCGCGGATGCCGAGCCGCGCCCGGTGGATCTCGTTCTTCACCTTGTGCAGCGCCCACCCCATCGCCTGGGCGATCTCCGGATAATCGAGATCGTGGTCGAGCCGCAGCAAGAGCGCGGCGCGGCGCGGGGGAGAGAGCCGCGCGAGCTGCGTGCGCAGCACCGATTCGGCCTCGGCGGAGAGCAACAGCTCTTCGGGAGTGTCGAGGGGATCGAAGTCCTCTTCCCCCGTCTCGCGAAGATCGGCCAGCGCCGTCCGCCGCTCGCGACCAACCTCGTCCAGGGCCACGATGCGCGCCATCCCCAGGAGCCATGCCCGCACGCGAGCGGCATCCCTCAACGAGCGCAGCTTGCGGTGGGCGCGGGCGAAGGTTTCCTGCAACGCGTCGTCCGCGGCGGCGGCGTCGCGCAGCACTCCGCCCAGGAACCTTCGCACCGAGGGCGCATGTCGAACGTAGAGCAGGTGAAACGCCTCCGGATCGCCCTCCCGAGCCCGCTCGACCAGATCCGCATCCTCGGATCGCAGGACGGTCCGGATGAAAGTAGCCGTTGGCCGGCCGGCGGTTTCAGCTCCCGCCGCGGCGACCGGTTCCCCCGCCCGGTAGCTCCTGATGTCGAGCTCTTCGGCCATCGAATCCGTCGATCCTCGCACGTCCGGTGAAACCAAACCGGCCCATCCGCCTACATGAACGAAACCAGGGCCTGGGTTGCCACCAAAGAGGGGTATCGCTTGCTCTCGAGACTTCCCGTCGCCTTTCTTCTAGCCGCAGCCGCCGCCTCCGCTCAAGGGAACCCCGAACCGCCCGCCGATTCCAGCGACTCCGTCTCGAATCCCGAATTCTCCGAAGACGTTACGGTGACGGGGAAGCGCTCCGTCCTCCGGCGGCCGCAGTCCATCGGCGTCCTCACGCGGGAGGACCTGAGGCGCACCGACGGTGTCTTCCTCGACGATACCCTGAACCTGATCCCCGGAGTCCGGTACGAGACGCGCACGGTCGCCGGGGGGCAACGCATCACCATCCGTGGGTACGGGAACAGCACCAACTTCAACGGCACCGGCTACAAGGCGTACCTCAACGGAATCCCCATCACCGATGCCGAAGGCACCACCATCCTCGACGACGTCGACGTCTCGACGTTGGGTCGCGTCGAGGTGATCAAGGGGCCTGCCTCGAGCCTGTACGGCTCGGGGATCGGCGGCGTGGTGCGCTTCTCCACCCTGGTGCCGCAACCGAATCTCACCCAATTCACGCAGGAAGCGATCGGCGGCGACGAGGCCTTGTTCCGCAGCAACACCCGGGCCGAGACGGCATCGGACAACGCCACCTTCCTGGCGAATTACGGCCACCAGCATTCCGACGGCTACCGGATCCACAGCCTGTCGAACAAGGACTACGTCCTCCTCACCGGCGAGTACCGCGCCAGCAGCAGCCAGTCGTTTTCCTATCTCGCCTCCTACAACCATTCCTTCGAGCAGCTCGCGGGCCAGCTCACCGAGGCGCAGTTCAATGCCCGGCAGAACGTCGCCGAGCAGGCCTACCTCGCCAACGACGGCCACGTCGCCATCGACAGCCTGCGTTTCGGCGTGGCGCACCGCTACCAGTTCACTCCCTGGCTGGGAAACGTCACCAGCGCGTTCGGCACCGGCTATCAGCTCAACCAGCCGTTCGCGGTGGGGCTGAGCGACAACCTCGCCATCAACGTCGGGGGGCGCACCGAGTTCACCGGCCGCTTCGAAGCGGGCGCCGTCACCTTGCTGCCCGCCCTCGGATCGGAGATCGAGCGCAGCACTTCCTTCAAGAAGAGCTACGGCCTGACCAACGGCGTGGTCGGCGGGCTGCGGGGCGACCTTCAAGTCAACGCCTTGCAGTCGAACACCTTCCTCCAGACGACGGCGCTCCTGCCGGCCGAGCTCAGCATCACCGCCGGGGCGAGCCTGAACTACGTCCGCTACTCGATCAGCGACCGCCTGGCGAACTCCGCCAACCCCACGCATCCGAACGGGTCGGGCGTGAAGAGCTTCGATCCCGTGATCACCCCGCGACTGGCGGTGCAGAGATCGTTCGGGCCCGACGTTTCGGTCTACGCGCAGGTGAGCCAGGGGTACAGCCCGCCGACCTCGGCCAACGTGGTGATTCCGCAGATCAGCGCCGTCAACACCGATTTGAAGCCGGAGCGCGGGACCCTCTTCGAGGTCGGCTCCAAGGGCAACCTGTTCGGCCAGCGTCTCGCCTACGAGGTGGCGCTGTTCGACATGCGGATCACCGACAAGCTCACGCCGCAGGCCGTCACGGACCCGTCCTCGGGAACCGTGCTCTACACCCTCACCACCAACGCCGGCAGCCAGACCAACCTGGGAATCGAGGCGGCGTTGAAGTACGCCCTCTTCAGGGACGTGGGCGCGCCGATCTCCCTGCTGCAGGCGTTCGTCGGTTACAGCTACTCGCACTTCCGGTATGACGACTTCAAGAGCGACAACAACAACAATGCGCAGACCATCAACTACGACGGCAGGAAGGTGGTCGGCGTTCCGGACCATATCTACGACGCGGGCCTCGACGTCGACACGAAGTGGGGCGCGTACGGAAACACCACCGTGCAGGTGGTCGGCGCGATGCCGCTGACGTTCGACAACGCGCACTCCGCGAAGGGGTACACGCTGTGGAACGCCAAGCTGGGCTATCGGCGCGAGCTGCCGGCCCGATTCCTGCTGGATCTGTCGCTCGGCCTGAGGAACATCACCGACAGCACCTACTACACGATGGTCTTCCTCAACGCGAGCTACGCCGGGCCGCCGCCGAACATCTATCTGCCGGGGCCGGGACGAGCCATCTTCGGCGGCGTGGTCGTGAGCAAGGCGCTCTAGCTCCGATGGCGCGGACCGTCGCTTTCCTCGTCCTCCTGGCGGGCTGCAGATTCGCCAACCAGGAGCAGGGCGAGCATCGGGAGCGGCTGGTGTCGCTCTCCAAGCAGTACAGCGAGATCATCTACGCGCTCGGAGCGGAGAAGGATCTCGTCGCCGTGGACCTCTCGAGCACGTATCCTCCGGAGATCAAGTCGCTGCCCACGGTCGGGTATCACCGCGCGCTCAGCGCGGAAGGAATCCTCTCGGTCAAGCCCACGCTGATCCTGCACGACAACAACGTCGGCCCCGAGCACGTCCTGCGGCAGCTCGAGCAGCTCAAGATCCCCATGAAGGTCTTCGCCGCGAACGGGGAGGACATCGTATCGGCCAAGGATCTGGTGACCGAGATGGGCGCGTACTTCCACCGGGAAGCGCGGGCGCGGGCGCTGAACGAGAAGCTCGACGCCGACATGGCGAAAGCGGCGCAGGCCGCCAGCCTTCCGACGAGCAAACCGAAGGTGATGGTGATCCACTTCGGCCGGGCGATGAACGTCTACCTGACCATGACCGGAGCGAGCACCGCCGGACGGATGATCGAATGGGCGGGTGGCGAGATGGCGGTGAAAGGGGAGCGGGGGATGGTGCAGCTCTCTCCCGAGGTGGTCGCGCAGGCGGACCCGGACGTGCTGCTCCTGACCGACTTCGGATACGACCGGCTCGCGACCAAGGACGCGATTGCCGGCGCGCTCCCTGGGGTCGCCACCACGCGCGCGGTCCGGAACGGCCGCGTCCATCGCGTCGAGGAGCACGACCTGGTGTATATCGGTCCGCGCACGGGCGAGAACGTGCTCAAGCTGCGGGAACTGATCCATGCCGGTGAGCACGCGCGCTAGCCCCTCCGCGGGCGTCCTTCCGGCCATCGCGCTCGGGCTCGCGGTGCTCACGGTGCTCTCCATCCGCTTGGGCGCGGTGCCGGTGGGCTTTGCCGACATGGCATCCGCGGTGCGCAAACTGTGGAGCTCGCCCGACGCGCTCGATCTGACCGAGCGCATCTTCCTGGAGATCCGGCTGCCGCGCGCGCTGGCCTGCGTCCTCGTCGGAGCAAGCCTTTCGCTGGGCGGGGTGCTCCTGCAAGGGCTGTTTCGCAACCCGATCGTGGAGCCGGGTCTGGTTGGAACGTCGAGCGGCGCGGCCTTCGGCGCGGCCCTGTACTTCGTCCTCGGGTCCGTCCTGAAGTTCCACGCCGGTCCCTGGACGCTGCCGCTCGCGGCCTGTCTGGGCGGCGGCATCGCCACCGCGCTCGTGTTCTGGTTGTCGGGACAGGCGCTGGCATACCGGGACTCCGTCACCGGCGTGCTCCTGGTGGGAATCGCCGTGAACGCGCTCTTCCTCAGCGGGGGGGGGGTCCTCTCCTACATCGCGCGCGATCCGCAAGCGCGCTCGATCACCTTCTGGGGTCTGGGAACGCTGTCCGGATCCAGCTGGTCGGCGGTGGGGCTGCTCGCCGTCTCGACCTCGGCGGGATTGTTCCTCGCCTTCCGGCAGGCGCGGGCGTTGAACGCGCTCATGCTCGGCGAGGCCGAGGCATTCGGGCTCGGCGTCGACGTGAAGCGGCTGAAGATGACGGTGATCGCCGTCGACGTGCTGCTGGTGGCCGTGGCCACCAGCATCACCGGCATCATCGGATTCGTCGGCTTGATCGTGCCTCACCTCTTGCGTCTCCTGGGCGGATCCGACAACCGCTACTTGTTGCTCGGCAGCGCGCTCCTGGGCGCGATGGTGCTGACGGTCGCCGACATCGCTGCCCGGATGCTCCTCCGCCCCGCGGAGCTGCCCATCGGGATCCTCACTTCCGCCGTCGGCGCGCCGCTCTTCGTGGCGCTGCTCCGCAGCCGGCGCGATCGGTTCGAGTGATCCGTGCTCCGCGCTCGCAATCTCACGCGGACGGCAAAGGGACGGCGGCTCGTCGACAGCGTCGAGCTGAGCTTCCAGAGCGGCCAGCTCAACCTGATCGTCGGACCGAACGGCGCGGGGAAGTCCACCTTGCTCAAGCTGCTCAGCGGGCAGCTGCGGCCCGACTCCGGAGAGATCCGGTACGGCGACGTGGACCTGCGATCGATGACGCCGCGGCGCCTGGCGACGATCCGCGCCATCCTCCCGCAGAGCATCCAGATCGCCTTCCCGCTGCGCGTCCGGGAAGTGGTGATGATGGGGCGCTACCCGCACTTCCTCGGCAGGCCGTCCGCGGAGGACGAGAGGGTGTGCGCGGAGGTGATGCGGCTCTTCGACGTCGCCGAGATGGCGGATCGCGACGTCCTCACGCTGAGCGGAGGCGAGCAGCAGCGCGTCCACTTCGCCCGCGTGCTGGCGCAGATCTGGCTCCCGGTGCCGGGTCCGGGGCGATACCTGTTGCTCGACGAGCCGCTGACGTTCCTGGACATCTTCCACCAGTTCGAGTTCATGAGAACGGTGCAGGAGATCGCCCGGCGCGAGGACCTGGTGGTGGCGGGCGCGGTGCACGATCTCAACCTGGCCGCGCGCTTCGGCGATCGGTTGCTGCTGTTGCATCAGGGCAAGGTGCTCGCCATGGGTGCGCGCGAAGACGTCCTCACGCGCGAGAACATCGCGGCGGCGTTCCGGGTGACGCCGACAATTCTAAAGTCGGAGAGCGGGTCCCCGTTTCTCGTCTTCGACTGATCAAGTCGTTCCGCGAGCGTGACGGTCATTTCGCCGGCGTCGTGAGCTTCACCGCTGAGTACTCGTGGAGCGATCGCGCGTTCGGGTACTGCGTGGCCGAGCGCGGAACCAGGCGGAAGCCGGCCGCGTCGAACTGCGCGTTCTGCTGCACCAGCGTGCCGAGGCGATCATCCTTTTCCAGCGCGGAGAGCAGGTCCGGCTGCTGGGAAAGGACGATGGGCTTCTGGTCGGGCAGCTGGAGCACGAAGACGGAGACGATCTGGACTCCCCCGACGTCACGCGCCGGCGCGGCCTCGGCGGCGGCTTGCCGCGACTCCAGGCGGATCATCCGCGCCTTCGCCTCCGGCACGCTCGATTCGATGGCGGTGCCCACCCAGTCGAGCAGCCGTTCCCGGACGGTGGCGATGTCCTGCGCGGTCGCGATGGGCTGG
>WNFS01010724.1_pt1 | contig 12495 bp, 9 predicted proteins | sample 5400141 | NCBI WGS metagenome assembly WNFS01 (sample SAMN13153358, study PRJNA577476) | soil metagenome | isolation source: 60 cm saprolite under Madrone tree | place: USA:California | collected 2016-06-14 | reverse complement strand
GCTGGTAGGTGCCGCAGCGGCAGATATTGGTGATGTTGCTGTCGATGTCGGCGTCGGTCGGTTTCGGCTTGTCCTTGAGCAGCGCCGCCACCGCCATGATCATGCCGCACTGGCAATAACCGCATTGCGGCACGTCGTGATCGAGCCAGGCCTGCTGCACCTTGTGCAGCACGCCGTTCTGCGCCAATCCCTCGATGGTAGTGATCTGACGGCCCTCGACTGCGCTCAACGGCACCGAGCACGAGCGCATCGCAATGCCGTCGACATGCACGCTGCAGGCGCCGCACTGGGCGATGCCGCAGCCATATTTGGTGCCGGTCAGTCCAAGCGTGTCGCGCAACACCCACAGCAGCGGGGTCTCGGGGTCGACATCGACCTGGTGAGTCCTTCCATTGACGGTGAGTTCAGCCATTTTGCAAACCTCCATGAATCGCCGGCATGAAGAGGTAATGATTCGTCCGGCGACCCCTCGGCCCCGCCGCGCATCTTGGGGGAAACCTGTCCGTAGGAACACCGCGCATGGTAGCAAAGTTCCATGGTGACATGGACCCCTTACCACGAGCGCAGCGGGGCCGCCGCGTAAAATCTGAATAAACTGCGAGCGGTCGCCAATCGCCGCCGATCGAGAGATGCGCGGCGCCAGAAACCGTTTGAGCCGTCTGCGAACGTCCCCTACCTTTTCGGGGCGGCGGTGGGACGGCAGATTGGATCATGGAGTTTGCTCGGCAGACGATCGAGATTAATGGCTGCAAGCTCAGCCTGGCGCGTGGCGGCAAGGGCGCGCCGTTGATCTACCTGCACGGCACCGACGGGCTTGCGGACTGGCCGGGCCTTCTCGATACATTGGCAGAGCGCTTCGACGTCATTGCCCCCGATCATCCCGGCTTCGGCGGCTCGGAGGCGCCGGCCTGGATCGATGACATTTCCGATCTCGCCTATTGCTATCTCGATGCCATCGAGGTTCTTGGCCTCTCCGGCGTTCACATCGTCGGGCAATCGCTGGGCGGTTGGATTGCGCTTGAAATGGCGGTGCGCTCGACGCAGCGCCTGCGCAGCTTGACGCTGGTCTCGGCCGCCGGCATCCACGTCAAGGGCGTAGGCAAGGCTGATATTTTCATCATCGATCCGGAGGAGCAGGCGCGCCTCGCCTATGCCGACCCCAAGCTCGGCGAGGAAGCGGCGGCTCGCGCCGCCACGGACAAATATCAGGATCTCGCAATCCTCAACCGCATCGCTAGCGCGCGCTTCGGGTGGCAGCCCCGCTTCTTCAACCCGCGGCTCGAGCGCTGGCTGCACCGGGTGAATGTCCCCACGCACATCGTCTGGGGTGACGACGATCGCATCATTCCGCCGGCTTACGCCGAGGCGTTCCACCGCCTGATCCCGGGCTCCACGCTGACCATGATTCCCAATGCCGGGCACCTGCCGCACATCGAGCGCGCCGCCGCCGTCACCGAGGCGATCCGAGGCTTCCTGCGGAACTGATGTGCCCGCCGTGAAGGTAGTGCGCTTTGCGTGAACTCACGTCCAGGAGACAACAATGACAACGAAGAAATACGAGACCGTCCTGATCGAGAAGCAGGATGGCATCACTTGGCTGATCATGAACCGGCCGGACAAGCGCAACGCCATGAGCCCGCAGCTCCACCTCGAGATGGACGACGCGCTGGCCGAGCTCGCGGTCGATCCGCAGACCCAGGTCCTCGTGCTCACCGGTGCGGGCGATGCCTTCTGCGCGGGGCAAGACATCAAGCTTTATTTCCGCGCCAACGACGATGCGCCGGCGGCGAGGGCCAAAGCCCGCTACGCCTCCAATCAGTGGCGCTGGCACAGGCTCTCGAACTTTCCGCAGCCGACCATCGCCATGGTCAACGGCTACTGCTTCGGCGGCGGCTTCACGCAAGTCTGTGCCTGCGATTTCGCGCTGGCAGCCGACGAAGCGCCGTTCGGCCTTTCAGAGGTCAACTGGGGCATTCTGCCCGGCGGCATCGTGTCATGGAACGTCGCGCAGACATTGAACTTCCGCGACGGCATGTATTACGCGCTCACCGGCGACACGTTCGACGGTAAGAAGGCCAAGGAGATCGGATTCGTGAACTTCTCCTATCCCAAGGAGAAGCTGAAAGAGGAGACGATCAAGCTCGCTAAAAAACTGATGGAGAAGAGCCCGGCCGTGCTGCGCTACACCAAAGAGGCGCTGCGCGCCGTGCGGTTCATGAACGAGCCGCAGGCCGCCGACTACCTCAACGCCAAGAGCGATGCCTTGCGTTTCGTCGATAAGGAAGACAGCCGCACGCAAGGCATGAAGCAGTTTCTCGATGAGAAGACCTATCGCCCGGGTTTTGGCGCCTTCAAACGCCAGAAGGCGGCGCGTCCGTAGTAGACGATCCGGCTGATCGGCTTGGGTATCGCCGGCGCACGGCACGGCGTACGCCTACTATCGCGGCGCATTCTTGGCCTTCTCGGCCCTCAACTGCGCACGGCGCGCCTGCGTGGCCGCCACATCGATCGCCCATGATCGCCCGGCCGGCCGCAGGATCACGCCATAGTCGCGCTCCGCCGCCTCTTTGGAAACGGCGCCCTCGCACACGTCGGCCAGCACGCGTTCGGCCTCGCGCGCGAGCGGATCGCCATATCCGCCGCCGCCCGGGGTATCGAGTCGAAAGGTGTCTTGCGCCCGCAAGGGATAATCGGCGTAGCGGGTCGGCAAGCGCTTCGCCGCCGCGCGCTCCGGGTTGATCCAGATATCGCCGGCACGCCCGCTCTCGCCGCCGACGCAGCCGTTCGGGGGGATTGCATGCTTCATCGAGCGGATGGAGAAGCGCGCATCGGCGAGGTTGAGATATTCGCGGCGGATGCCGAGCCCGCCGCGGAACTCGCCCGCGCCGCCGGAATCGGTGATCAGCTCGAAGCGGGTGATGCGAGTGGGAAATTCGCTCTCAATGATCTCCACGGGCGCGATCTTGGCATTGCTTTGATTGACCGTGATGCCGGAGGCCCCATCCTTGCCCACCCGCGCGCCGGCGCCGCCGGCGATGATCTCGTATTGCACATAGCCCTTGCCGGTATAGGTGTTGCGCCCGCCTAGGATGATGGAGCGGCTGCCGCTGCCGTCGGCGCGCGCCTTGCCCGGCACGACGTGGCTCACGGCGGCGAAGATGGCGTCCACAAGCGCATGGATGGTGGGATTGTAGGTGTTGACCGGGGCGGGAAACCGCGGGTTTAGCACGCTGCCCTCGCGTGCTGTCATGGTGAAGCCGCGAAGAAGCCCGCTCGATACATACATGTTCGGATCGATGAGCGAGATCAGCGCGTAGGCGCAGGCTGCTTGCACCAAGGGCGGGCGGATATTCGCGGGGCCCTTGGTTTGGTCCGCCGAGCCGCTGAAATCGAAATGAAGCGCGTCTCCTCTCTTTTCGATGACCACGTGGATGCGCACCGGCCGCTCGAGCTCGACGCCGTCGTCGTCGACGAAACGCTCCGCCTCGAAACGGCCGTCCTTCCATTCGGCGATTGCCTGCTTGACCTTTACTTCCGACATTTCGAGTAGGCGATCGAAGCAGGCGAGGATTTCCCGTTTGCCGAATTTGCCGACGAGCTCTCCGAGCCGCCTCTCGCCCAGCCGGTCGGCGCCGAGCTGGCCGCGGATGTCGCCCAGCACGAGTTCCGGGGTGCGGCTGTTGGCGCCGATCAGCCGCTCGATGTCGCCGTTGCGGCGATAGGCCGTCTCGTAGCGCACGGCGGGCAGGTGCAGCCCCTCGTTGAAGATTTCCCGCGCTTGGCCCGAGCAGCTTCCCGGCACGGGGCCGCCGATGTCGCTCTTGTGCGCGATCGAGCCGCAGAAGCCGAACAGCTCGCCGTCCGCGAAGAACGGCGTAAGGACGGCAATGTCGGGCGCGTGCGGACTGCCGCCCTGGTAGGGATGATTGATCAGGAAGGCGTCCCCTTGCGCCATGCCGCCGCCGAATGCGTCGATGACGGCGGCGGTAGAGGCCGGGAAGGCGCCGATGTGTAGCGGCAACACCACGTGCTGAGCCACCACCTCGCCGCGCGCGTTCATCAGCGCACAGGACGCATCCTGCGACTCCCGCACGATGGTAGAAAAGCCGGTGCGGAACAGCGAGTTCTGCATCTCCTGCACGATGCCGGAGAGACTGGCCTTCACCACTTCGAGATCGACGGGATCGATGGCGTGCACGGCGATCAGTTCTCCTGCGTCACGATCAGGTTCTTCCACTCGTCCACGCGCGCGATATGCCCGGGGCGCACGACGGTCGTGCAATCGAGCTGCTCGAGGATCGCCGGGCCGGCAAAGTTTGCGCCCACATCGAGTTGGTCGCGCTGATAGATCGGGCAATCACGCTCCGCTCCATCGAAGCGCACGCGCCGCATCCCCCGACGTGCATCCTCGAGTGCCGCGCCGGTGCGCGCGAATTTCGGCATCTCGACAGGCGGCAGGAGCCCGAGGCCGCGCACCCGGTAGGATACAATCTCGACCGGCTCCTCCGGCGCCATATGCCCGAACATGCGCTGGTGCCGCTGGTCGAAGCTCACGCGCAGCTCTTTCAGATTGCTCGGCCGCAACGGTTCGGCAGGGCAGGGCACGGCGATCTCGTAGCCCTGGCCGGCGTAGCGCATGTCGAGCGCCCGTTCGATGCGGATGCGATCGGGCGCGAAGCCATCGCCGCGCAGCTCCGTGAACGCCTGCGCCGACAGCTGCTCGAAGATATGATTCATCTCTTCGGGCGCGACTTCGGTCAGCGGCGCCAGTTTCGAGCGGATGTAGTCGTGCTTCACGTCGGACATCAGCAAACCGATCGCCGAAAACACCCCTGGATAAAGCGGTACGATGACGCCTGCCATACCGAGCTCGCGGGCGATGCGGGGCGCATGCAGCGGCCCCGCGCCGCCGAAGGCAAGCAGCATGAAATCGCGCAGGTCGTGCCCGCGCATGGTGGAGATGGCCTTGATCGCCTCCTGCATCTTCACATCGATGATGCGCACGATGCCTTCGGCCGCCTCGATGAGATCAAGGCCGAGGGGACGCGCGACCTTGGCCATGATTGCGGCGCGCGCTCTGGACGCCTCGAGGCGCATCCGCCCGCCGAGGAAGCCGTCCTCGCCGAGGTAGCCCAGCACCAGGTTGCAATCGGTGATGGTCGGCATCTCGCCGCCGCACCCGTAGCAGGCCGGCCCCGGTACCGCGCCGGCGCTCGCCGGTCCGACTTGCAACATACCGAAGCCGTCGACCGTCGCGATCGTGCCGCCGCCAGCGCTCACCGTGTTGATGTCCAGCATGGGTACGGCGAGATCGCGCTGCGCAACCTGTCCGCGGCTCGACACGCCGTTCGATTGCATGATGTATTTTTGCCGGGTGGCGACGCCGGCACGGTCCAGGCGCCGGTCGAGCTCGGCGATGTAGCGCGCGAGGATCGGCTGCAGATAGGCGTTGATGACGGTGCTGCTCAGCCGATAGTACTCACGGATCTGCGGTAGCACCTCGCAGGAGAGCGAGACGTCGCAATCGGGGATCTCTTCGCGCACGATCTCGCGCACGCGCGCTTCGTGCGCGGGATGAAGGAACGAGAACAGCAGACACACGGCGATCGATTCGACGTCCTCTGCGGCGAGCTGGCGCACCGTTTCGCGCAGCGCCGCCTCGTCGAGCGCCTGGAGCACATTGCCGCGGAAATCGATGCGCTCCTTCACTTCGCCGGTCAGGCTATGTGGCACCAACGGCGCCGGCTTGTCGTACATGACGTCGAAGATCGCCGCGCCGTAGGGCCGTGCCTGCTCGCCGACGGGATAGATGCCGCGAAACCCTTCCGTCACCAACAAGCCGGTCTTGGCGCCTTTGCCCTCGAGTAGTGCGTTGGTCCCGACCGTCGTGCCATGGCAGAAATATCCGATCTCGGTTGACTCACCGGCCGTTGCGATGAGTTGCTCTACCCCAGCAACGATCGCGCGCGAGGGATCGTCGGGCGTCGAAGGCAGCTTGGCGATCGAGAGCTTGCCGGTTTCCTCGTTGAGAGCGACGAAATCCGAAAAGGTTCCTCCGGTGTCGACCGTAACGCGGTAGCGAGCCATGCGATCGTTCCACCCGAAGCGAGCAGTGTCCGTATAAGGCCATGGCTCGTGGCAAGGGACAATCGCCGGCGCAAAAGAGCCGAGCCACGACTGCGCGCCTGCGGATATGACGCAAGAGGGCGAGCCGAGAATGCGGTTGTAATGGCGCTGCGATCCATATGACATAGCGGCAGCCGCAGGAGTGGATATGTCAGCAGAGGCCGCCCCCAACCCCACAGCCTCGAGCGATGCGCCGCGTGTCGCGCCGGCGGCACTGTCGGCTTTCATCATGCGCGCCTTCGAGGCTGCCGGACTTTCCTCCGATGATGCGGAGATTGTCGCGGGGCTGATGGTCGAGGCCGATTTGCGCGGCAGCGACACGCACGGCGTGATCCGGCTGCCGCTCTATCTGCGGCGCCTCAAGGCGGGCGGGATCAACGCGCGTCCGCACATCCGGATCGTGGAGGAGCGTCCGGCCACCGCGCTTGTCGACGGCGATAACGGCATGGGCCATCTGGTCATGCGTTTTGCCGCCATGACGGCGATCGAGAAGGCCAAAGCCGCAGGCCTCGCCTGGGTGGGCGCGCGAATGAGCAACCATGCCGGCCCGGCGGCGCTCTACGCCATGATGCCGCTCGCCCATGACATGATCGGGCTCTATCTCGCCGTCGGCAGCAACAATCACCTGCCGCCCTGGGGCTCGACCGAGAACTTGCTCGGCACCAACCCGATCGCAATCGCCGTCCCGGCCCAAGACGAGGCGCCGGTCGTCCTCGACATGGCGCCGACCGTTGCTGCCTTCGGCAAGGTGCGTCTGAAGATGCAGCGCGGAGAAGAGTTGCCGGTCGGCTGGATGATCGGCCGCGACGGCAAGCCGCTCACCGACCCCAAACGCGCGGAGCAAGGGCTGCTGCTGCCGATCGGCGATTACAAGGGCTACGGGCTGAGCCTGATGGTGGGACTGCTGGCGGGTGCGCTCAACCAGGCGGCGTTCGGACGCGAGGTCGTCGATTTCGTCAAGGAGCAGGGCAAGGTCACCAATACCGGCCACGCCATCGTTGCGCTGTCGATCGACGCTTTCGCGCCGGCGGCGGCATTCAAGCGCCAGGTCGATGCTGCGGTGCGCGTCATGCGCGGCGCCGAGCGATTGCCCGGGGTCGAACGCATCTGGCTGCCCGGAGAGCAGAGCCATCGCAAGCGGCAGGACCGCACGAAGAACGGCATCCCCGTATCCAAGGCGTTGCGCGAGAGTCTTGACGCGGCCGCGCGCGAACTTGCCATCGCGCCGCTCGGTTGATGTCCGCCGCACCGGCCCTTGGGATAAAGTGAACGCTGCTATCGCAGGAACAACAAGCGCCGAGTGAGGCTCGTGACACAATCTGTCGGCGTGGTTGGGCTCGGCCTGCTAGGCCAGGCATTCGTGAGCCGTTTGCTTGGCGCGGGGTTCGAGGTCGTGGGCTTCGACATCGACCGCGCCAAGAATATCAAGCTCGTGGAGCGAGGCGGCCATCCGGCTGACTCCGTTGGCGATCTCGCGCGGCGCTGCGATCCCATCGTGCTTGCGGTGTTCAGCACCGATCAGGTCGAGGACGTGATCGAGCGGGAGCTGTTGCCGGCCGCGGGCGACGGCTCCGCCAAAATCGTGCTTTGCGCGAGCACTTGCGACCCAGAGCGTATCGCTCGCTTGGCGCAGCGCGTCGGCAAGCGCGGGCTGCGCCTTCTGGAAACGCCGGTTTCGGGAGCAAGCGGCCAGGTTGCCCGCGGCGAGGGCGTCGGGCTGATCGGCGGCGATGCCGAGGTTATCCGCGCAGTGGAAGGCGTATTGCGCGCGCTGTTTGCGCGCCACTTCCACATCGGCAAAATTGGAGATGCCGGGCGCGCCAAACTTGCGATCAACCTCATTCTCGGGCTCAACCGCTTGGCCATGGCCGAAGGCCTGGTGTTTGCGGAGCGGCTCGGACTTGATCCGGAGGCGTTTCTCAACCTCGCGCGCAGCTCGGCGGCTTATTCGCAGGTCATGGACACCAAGGGCGCGAAGATGATCCACGGCGAATTCGCCGCAGAGGGCCGCATCACCCAGCATCTCAAGGACGTCGACCTCATGCTCGAACAAGCGCAACGGGCCAAGCAGCAGCTTCCGCTCGCCGAAATTCATGCCGACGTCTTGCAAGCCTGCGTGCGGCAAGGCGAGGGAGACTTGGACAATAGCGCTGTGATCAAGGAGATCAGGCGGCGCAGACGCAGTTGAATTGCGGGATTTCAGTCACAACAATTGGGGTAGGGCGATGGCCAAAGGAAAAGGGGCAATGATGCTGCCGGGCGGCGATACCCCGATCGGATAAGGCCGTGATCGATTCGCATCATCATTTCTGGTGGAGGAGCCGGCACACCTATAGTTGGCCGGATCAGGTCGGTGATCGCCTGGCGCGTGATTTCACGCCCGACGACCTGCGGCCGGAGCTCCACCGCTGCGGCATCAAGGGAACGGTGCTGGTGCAGGTCCTGCATCAGGTCGGCGGCGAAACCGAGGAGTGTCTCGATCTGAGCAATCAGGTCGAGTTCGTGCGCGGCGTGGTCGGCTGGCTGCCCCTTGCCGATCCCGACGCGACGGCGGGCGCGCTCGAGCGGCTGCGCTCGCGCGGCAAGCTCGTCGGCGTGCGCCATCTCATCAGCAACGAGCCGGATCCGCGCTGGCTGCTGCAGGATGGCGTGGTCGAATCCCAAAAGCTCCTTGCGGCGGCGGGGCTCGCCTTCGATGCCATTCCTGTCAACGCGGCGCAGTTCGAATCCGTGCTCGAGCTGGCGGAGCGCCTGCCGGAGCTGAAAATCGTCATCAACCATCTCGGACGGCCGCCGCTTCCCGAGCGGGGCTGGGAGCCCTGGGCGACCCAAGTTGCCCGCGCTGCCGAGCACCGCAATGTCTCCATCAAGCTCTCGGTCGGGCTCGACATCATCATACGCTGGCGCTGGTCGACCGACGAGCTACGCCGCTACAGCGATCACGTGCTCGACCTCTTCACCTCCAATCGGGTGATGGCGGCGAGCAACTGGCCGGTGATCTTGCTCGGCGCCACTTATGCGCAGACCTGGCAGGGCATCAGCGATCTCGTCGCCGCGCTCCCCGTCGGCGAGCGCCACGCGATCATGGGTGGCACCGCGGAGCGGATCTATGGGCTCTGACGGGCTAACGTCCCGCGAGCGATAGCGGCTTCGCAATCGGCCCGCCGGCTCCCGGCTGGCGTTGCGGACGCGCGGCGGCGTCGGGCGGAAAGATCAGCGACTTGATCACGACGGGCACGGCGCCGGATTGTGGCAGCATGCCGCCGATGTCGATGTAGTCGAATTCTTTGAGTTCGAGACCGTCGACGGAGACGATCGCGTTGTCGATCCCCATTTCCTCGCGCAGGTGAATTCCCATCAAGCCGCCGACATCCCCGTCCCCAGCCAATACCAGCGGATGGCCGTCCGCGAGAATCGGCGCAAGCCCGTTCGTCAGGCCTTGGCAGAATGCATCGAGCCGCCGGAACGTGGCCGAACCTCGCCACGGCACGAACACGCCGACCGGCGTGCCGGCGTCGGCGAGATCGAGCCGCTTGAGCAGCGCCTTGATCTCCGCCGCCACGGCCGAGGGCTCGATCTCCTCGGCATCGAGCGGAAACGGAGGCGCGATCACCGGCACGTTGCGCAGCGGCAGGATCGTCAGCGGGGAAACGTAAATGGTGCTGCCGCTCACCTGCGTGGTGTATTGCGACGCGCCGATCACGGTGGCGCGGATGCCTTCGCTCGCGCGCTCGACCTTCGGCCCCCACCGTTCCGCGCGGGCCCGAATTTCTTGCGCCAGCAGCGGGCCGAGATCGCCGTAGCTCTGCGCCTCGCGGCCGTAAACGTATTCGGCGACGCCGCCGGAAAAGGTCAGTTGCCGCACGAGCGCGCGCGGTGACAGCGGCTCGAGCCGCAGCAGGCTGCGCCCGCTGGCCATGGGCGATCCGCCGGCCATCGCCTCGAACAAGCAATCCGCCATGCACGCGGCCAAGGCTCGCGCGCTCTGCGGGGAAAGCTGCGCGCCGAGCTCGAGGTCGATGCCGAGCTCGGTCGCGAAGCCGCGCGCGGCCTCCTCGATCCGCACGATGCGGCCGGCCGGATCGAGGCTGATGAGCCGCGCGCCGACATCGAGCGCCGTGAGCTCGCTCACCCGCCCGTCGGCGCAGATCGCGATCTTCGACGTGCCCCCACCGATGTCGACATTCATGACGGTTGCGCCCTCGCGGATGGAGCGTGCGGCGGCGCCCGAGCCGTGCGCGGCCATCACCGCCTCGAGACTGTCGCCGGCCGAGACCGCGACCATTTTGCCGGCCTGGCGCGCAAACAGTTCGCCGATATTCCGGGCGTTGCGCCGGCCGACCGCGACGCCGGTGAGGATCAGCGCGCCGGTATCGATCTCGTCCGGGTCGACTTTGGCGTCGCGGTATTGGCGCTCGATGAAGGCGCCGAGCGCTGCGGCGTCGATCTGGTCCTCGCCGCAATAGGGCGTGAGCAGGATGTCGGACTGATAGAACGTCTCGCGGATCGTGACCACGTAGCGGCTGTCGAGCCGCTCCAGAACAATCCGTGAAAATACGAGGTGCGAGGTGGACGAGCCGATGTCCACTCCGGCGCTGAGCACGACGATTTCGTCTTCGTCGACGAGCGAGCGTCCGGTGCTGGAGAAGAAAATCCGGCCGCCTTGCGTTTCCTCGTCGGCCATTACGTCAGGTGCACCGTGCTCACGCGCCCGCGAACTTGGGCACGACGGCGCCCTTCTTGTAGAATTCGGGCTCCATTCGGCTCGGCACCCCTTCCGCCTTGAGCTTCGCCTCGTATTCGGTGCTGATGAAGGGATCTTCCATCCAGTACGGGATCGAGCTGCCCCCTTCGGGGATATCCATTGCGGTGTAGTCGGTATGCTTCTCGCCGGGAGGACCGGGCTCGCGCCCCGGATTATGCGGCCCGAACCAGGCGGTCAGCCGCAGCGGCTCCTTCGACGCCCCGAAGTGCTGGTGGTACCAGCGCGCGCCGCCGGGCGCGGCCGACACCATGCCGACCGGTTCGTAGTCGACGCGCCTGACCTTGTCGGCATGGCCGTCTTTCCACGGGGTGATGCCGCACCGCTCGGGCCAGGTATAGGTGTAGCCCTTTCCCTTCAGGCAAATCAGCACCGCGGCCGAGGTGTGCGCGTGCGCCTTGGAGTAGCGGCCGTTCTCGTGTTGCCCGATCCAGAGATAAAACGTGTTGCCGGTCATGAACGGTTCGACCCGCCGCCAGCCGGGCGAGCGGCGGTTGTCGAGCGGCAAGTCGCAATTGACCACGTCCGGGATGAAATTCGTGCGCCGCATGGCGAGCCCGCGCACCGGATCGGGCTCGATGTCATCCTTGTACTTGTAGAAGTCGTCGGCGCCGCTGAAGCGGTCGCGGAACTCGTAGGGGCAGTTGAACACCAACTCGATATTGTTGATGAGGTTGATGAGGTTGGGCGCCGTGGTCCCGCCGAGGAGCAGCGCTGGCGCCGAGCTCGCGTTGACGATCCGATGCCAGGCGTTCACCGGGATCGAGAACAGCGAACCCTTCTGCCATTCGAAGACATGCCGCTTGCTGTCGCTGTCGAGCCACACCTCGGTGGTGCCGCGGCCCTCCACGACGAGATAGACCTCCTCGTAGAGGTGCTTTTCCGCTTTGAGCGCGCCGGCGCCAGGCACCTCGACGACGTAGCTGCCCCATTTGCCCTCGGTGCCGTGGAGCTGGATATACGTGCCTTTCCCGCCCAGCCGCTTCCATGGCGCAAGCGGCAGGTTTTGCACCTTGCTCACGCCGATATCGCGATAGATCGGAATGCCCTCCGCTTCCATGAACAGGTCGTAGGGCGTCTTGGGCCGACCGAACGCGCCGAAACCGGCTCTGTCGTTGCCGGTCGGCTCATGCCAGTGCGTCCTGCCGGTCAATTCGTGCATCGCGACGCCTTTTTGGCGCTCAAAGCAAACGGCCCGAGTGCTTTACTGCCAGCCCCGCAGCAAGGCAAGGCAGCAGCGCTCGTTGCGCTCCGCCGCGAGCGCCGATGGCGGGACGAAACGCCACGCCGAGAGGGCTTTTGACGCATTCGCCGATCAAATAAGATCGCCGCAGTTTCCCCTTTGGAGGATGGACATGAAGAGAATTCTGATGGGAACGGTCGCGCTGCTTGCCCTCGGCGCGGCGCCGGCGCTCGCCCAGCAGCCGCTCAAGATCGGCGTCATCAGCACGTTCAGCGGGCCGGTCGCCGCGATCGGCAACGACATGCGCAACTCGTTCGAGCTCGGGCTCGATCATCTCGGGCGCAAGCTGGGCGGCCGCCCGGTCGAGGTCATCTACGAGGACGACCAGCTCAAACCCGAGGTCGGCGTGCAGAAGACGCAGAAG